>Ga0193733_1000034_pt1 | contig 61466 bp, 56 predicted proteins | sample U1s2metaG_FD_145076 | JGI IMG/M metagenome (GOLD analysis project Ga0193733, IMG submission 145076) | Soil microbial communities from a riparian zone of the East river system, Colorado, United States - U1s2 | ecosystem: Environmental > Terrestrial > Soil > Riparian zone | place: USA: East River...
GAATAATGCGATTCGCGAACTGCTCGAGCGGCTGAACCAGCGACCATTCCGGAAGCGCGAAGGATCGCGTGCCAGTGTGTTCGCTGCGGTCGAACGCAACGCTTTGCGAGCGTTGCCCGCCGAGCCGTTCGACATGAGCCAATGGTCCTACGCCCGAGTCAACATCGACTACCACATCGCCTTCGACGCCAACCTCTACAGCGTGCCCTACACGCTGGTGCAAGAACGCGTGGAAGTTCGAGCGACACCGACGACCATCGAGATCTTTCACAAGGGACAACGGGTAGCCTCGCACGTCCGTGGTCATGGACGAGAACAGGTGTTCACGCAGAGAGAACACCGGCCGAAGAGTCACCAAGCGCATCTCGAGTGGACTCCTTCACGTATGGTGAACTGGGCCGAACAGATCGGACCGCACACGGCCAAGTTGTTTGAACGGATCCTCGCCGAAAAACCGCATCCGGAGATGGGATATCGATCCTGCCTCGGGATCATCCGACTGGCCGAGCAGTACTCCTCGACCAGGATGGAAGCGGCCGCCGATCGAGCCATACGGACCGGTGCTTGCCGCTACCAGAGCGTGAAATCGATCCTGAAGAACTCGCTCGATCAACAACCACTCCCAGAACCGCCACCCCTACCCCTTCCGCCATCGCATGACAACATTCGTGGCGCTGAGTACTTCGAATAAAAAGGAGAGACGATCATGTTGCAACAACCAATGAAAGAAAAACTCCATGCCCTCAAGCTTCAGGGAATGGTCGAAGCACTGGAATATCAGGAACAGGACGAAGCAACGCGGGGGTTAAACTTCCTCGACCGTCTGGCGCTGCTCGTCGATCAGCAGTGGAACTGGCGTCAGAACCAGGCTCTCACCAGACGAGTCCTTGCTGCTCGCTTACGGGGAGCTGCCTGCGTCGAGAACATCGACTATCGAGCGGAGCGAGGACTGAACCGGAGCGTGATCCGTGCGTTTGCCCAAGAATCTTCCTGGGTGGCCAACCACGAACACATCTTCGTGCTGGGTCCGACCGGTGTGGGCAAGAGTTATGTGGCGTCGGCACTGGCGCAGAAAGCTTGCCGGGATGGCTATCGGGTCTACTACACGCGGGCCGCGGCGCTGTTCCGGGATCTGAGCCTGGCACGGGCCGATGGCAGTCTGCGGCAACTGTTGAGGAGGCTGAACCGGATCGATGTCTTGGTCGTCGATGACTGGGTCATGGCCCCGATGTCGGAACCGGAGAGAAGAGACTTCTGGGAGATCGCTGAGGATCGCTACCAGACGCGCTCGATGATCCTGACTTCGCAGTTGCCGGTGTCTCGCTGGCACGAACAGATCGGAGATCCCACACTGGCCGACGGAATCCTCGACCGCTTGGTGCACAACGCACATCGCATCGAGATGCGCGGGGATTCGATACGTAAACAGAAAGGAGTGAAAGAGGAAAAGTGAATGAATCGGCGAGCCAAAAGCTGTGGAAAAGACGGGCACAAACCGCCCTTGGAAATCGCAGGAGCGATTTCCACTTTCCCACAGCTTCAACAACAACAAGCTTGACGATCGCGATCACTTTCAACAAAATGCAAAAACCAGCGTCGCTTCGCTCCGAGGACTGATCGGATCATCCCGGAACATTGATCGGCATCACAGCGGAATGCTGATCGACTTCATCGGAATCCCCAGCTTGATGCTGACTTTTCGGGGGATTACAAGGGGCTTTCAGCAAGGCGCTTTGAAAACCCTCTTGTCTGGGGGAGCCTCGATGGACAAAGAACTCGTCCTATTGTAGTCGCCGCCCTGAGCCAGAACGCATTGCCCTGCTTGTCTCCATGATAAATCAGGCCGGGAGGTCTTCTTGCGATGGGACATTCCCGGTATCCTTAATATATGCGCTGACTGTGAGCCCAGCGCCCGCTGTCCCGTCGACTTTATGCCGCTTCCGTCTCGTAGTACTTCAGCAGACCTCCCAGTCGTTCTCGACACCGCACTGCTCCTTTGTTCCTTCTTGCTTCCGGCCGTGAAGGAAACAAGATCCGGTTGTCTTTGCCCTGGTGATTGCGCTCCTCGTGGTAATGTACGAGATATTGCTGCAATGCTCGCCGCAGCGAAGATTCTCCAAATAGGATCAACCTCGACAGACATTCTTCTTTGACCGATCTCACCCAGCGTTCCGCATACGAGTTCAGATTCGGGCTCCTTGCTGGCAATCGAAGCGGATTCACGCTTCCCGTCCTGATCAGTTCTCGAAACGATTCGCAGAACTTCGCGTCACGGTCATGCAGCAGATAGCGGCAGCCTCTCAGGCTTCCCCAGTCCTCCATCGTCATGTTGCGCGCCTGCTGCTCCATCCACTCCTGATCCGGGTACGGCGTGAATCCTGCCAGTTTCACTTGGCGACTCTCCAAGTGGATGAAGAACAGCACATAAGTAGGTCGTCAACCCTTTGAGCGTTAGGACTTCCGTCGTGAAGAAATCCATCCCCACCAAAACGTCCCGGTGTGCACGGATAAAGTCCTTCCAGGAGATCGATTGCTTTCGCTTCGGCGCTGGAGAAATGCCGTGGCGACGGAGGATGAATGGTTTCTGTGGATGCGTGACTGGGAAAAGACAGCGCCAACATGGTAAGGTGGCGCCTATCAGAAGAATGCTGTCAGAATAATGTCCTGTCTGTCACGCGGTTTGCGGTTTTCCTCAGAAATTAACAGTGGTCCACAGGAGCAGGATCATCAGCAAGCCTGCGAAAAGGGTTTGGACGCGTGCAGGACCTCTTAATGTGAGGGCGAAAAATATTCCTGTGGCCAGCATGAATACCATCGTAGGTAGCCAAAATACTGAATCTAATGCTCTATTCAAACCTATATCATTCAAGAGAAATGAGCCGACATATGTAGCCCAACTGAGGAATGTGACTGCAATTGAGACTGTCCCCAAGGTGCGGCGCAAATGCGATAGGGTATGTCGCCAGTGCTTTGACCAAGACCGGTACGCCAGAGCAGTTAGACAAGGAATGGCCACTATAGCAGTAATCCCTGAAACTTCGAGTAGAACGTTTACAAACCTGGGGACAGCAATAGACATACCTTACGCCTCCTGCTCTTAGTTCTATGGCATGAATTCAACGAATGTGACGCGGAGCAGTGAATCCGATGGAAGTGGCCGGCTGCGGGCCGTTTCATGTGAAAATCCCCCTGCAATGCTCTTCGACCATATCATGCCATCGATAGCCACGGGAATCACGGGAAACCCTAAAGCGATCATGAGAAAGGAGCCGACAAAAGTGACGCAACCGAGAAACGTTGCTGCGATTGAGATCGTTCCCAGAGTGCCGCGCCATCGGGGTAGGTCCCGCTGCCAGCGCCTTGACCACGACCGATAAGCCAGAACGGTAAGGCAAGGAATGGCTACGGTAGCAGAAACCACTGGAACATAAACCAGAATTTCTCTAGCTTTGGTTACATCGAAAGCCATACTGCATGCCTCGAATCGTTATCCATGCGTCCGTAGGACTCACCTCGACCACTTCGAACCAGGCGGATGGGGCTGGTCATCCGCTAGGATCGATCCGGGTCTTGGCGGTGGATCCGAATCACCGCTTGGCTGATTTCTTGTCCGATAAGGAAATAATAACTGCGTTAGTTATCTGTCTTCTGAGTTTGCATAGAGTCCACTCCTAGCGCCACAGGGAAAGCATCTGCGGAGCCTGCATTCGAGTGCATATCAGTAAGGGTAGAATTCATAGTACCCATCTTCACATGCTTTGACGCCGCCCGCTTCAACGTACGTCCCAGAAACCCAAATCCAAGGTCCACCGCCACCGCCGCCTCCACCGCTCCCATGTGGATTTCTCGGGCGGCTTCTTCGATTGGACTTGTAAAAAACAGGAAAAACCCCAGTGAATCAGTAAGGTTTTTCAGCAGGATATGAAATGCTTACAACCTCGGTGGTAACGCTAAATGAGCCGCCGCCGCTCGTAAATGCGTAGTTGAACCAGGTAAAGTCGGGATACACCGAACCTGCTCCACCGCCACCGCCGTTCTGTGGGGGATGGAGCTTTTGACACTTCTTAAACAAGGCGGATATTTGGTCATTCGTGAGTTTCACAGTGGAGTGTGGATCGAAGGGACTGTAGCCACCGCCGTAGCCTAACTCTTCCATCATGAGATTGCCAGAGTTATTAGGTTGATGAAACCATGTGTCGCTACCCCACGGCCGGGAAAGTCCCATCCAGTGGGCCAATTCGTGCGCCGCTGAGCTCCCTATAGCGAGATTGCCGTTGAAGCTTTGAATGGACTCGTGTGGAATTTTATTTATATTGAGTGAAGGATTACTGCAACCGAATAATAGCGAGCATTTAGTCACTCCTGCGTCGCTACCAGAAGTCCCGATATTTATCGTCGTGTCTGCCGCTGTTACGTTTGGGGTGAATTGTACATTCACCCAATTATTGTGCCCGTCATCTGTCTGTCCGAAAACATTTTCGATTTGATTTTGAATTTGACGTAACTGGTCTGGCGTAAGATTCGCATTGTTAGCGATATTGATGTTCACAGTGCATGTCGTCAGGCCGAAGGGGTCGATAGAGTTCAGGGGATTGTTTCCCACGTAGGCGTAGCGGTTGTGGGATTGGAGGTTACCGATGGCGCCGCCGAGGGGGTCGGTGGAGAGGAAGCGCCCGAGGCGGGAGGAGTAGTAACGGGCGAAAGCGTAGTCGACGCCCGTATCGCCTTGACCGTAGGCGGTTTCGGGGTCGCGCTCGTAGCCAGTGAATTTATAATTCGGGGGGCAAGCGGTGGTTTGGAGCCTGGAGGTGTACGAGATTTCCTGGCCGTAAGGAGTGAAATCGGCATCGTAACAGAGCTGGCCGGGGGTCTGGCCGGTGCCGCTGCCTGTGGTGATGGTGCGCGTGGAGCCGAGATGGTCGGCGAACCAGTAAAAGATGGCACCGGAGCCGTTGCGAGAGGCGATGCGGCGCCCGGCGAAGAAGATATATTCGTTGTAGGCGGCGTTTGTGGTGCTGCCGGAGCCGTCGGTTTCGGCGAGGGCGTCTCCCGCGATGGAGCGCCAGTAGAGTTTGGTGACGGCGCCGCCGGAGCAGTCGCTGTTGGCACCGGATTTCTTCGCGACGCGGAGACCGTTGCCATCATACACGTAGCAGTAAGGGCCGCCGGTCATGCCGGTTGCTTGGGCAAGGCCGTTTTCTGCGTCGAAGCTGTAGGAGTACCCCGTGGTTTTGCCGTCCTGGGTCATGTTGCCGGCGGCGTCATAGGCGAAGGTGGTGCTGGAGTTGATGTGGTTGTTGGCGTCCACAGTCACGCTCAATGTGTTGCTACTGCACTGTGCGCTGGAGATGGTGTTCAGGTTGGCGAGGGAGTCAGGTGCGAAATTCTGGCCCCAGCAATCCACGCCAGAAGTGGCCTGCGTGGAGGCCGAGGAAATGCGGTTCAGGGGATCGTAGGTGAAGGATTGCGTGCGGCCGTTGTCTGCGTTGTTGGTGATTCCAGTCAGGGTGCCGTTGTCGCCGCCGGACAAAGCGTGATTCAGGGTGAGATCCATGGCTGTTCCTGTTGTGGACGTGGCCTTGCTACTAGTGTACTCCAGACTGCTGTTGAAGGTGCGCGACTCCGTGATCCCTCCAAAGCCACTGCTAATCTGCCCGGTAATAACGCCGGACAAGCCACCAGGCGGAACGTAACTGGCGGCCGTGGCGAACTGAATGTTGTTGGTTACGTCTTTGGCCGCGGTGGGGCGCTGGGCATTGCTCACCGTGTAGGTGACCGCTTTTCCGCTTGGGTAGGTGACGGCAGCTATGGAGCCGTCTAAGTTGTAGGAATAAGAAATGGTCTGAGTGATCGCCGACGAGCCCAGGATGATGCGCTTTTCGGTGATGATCCTGCCGACGGCGTCATGGGCCCAGGAGGTTGCACCGCTTCCGTCGCACATGGAAGTTGCGCGTCCCTTGGGATTGGAATCCGTGAGAGTGGGAGGCGCGGTTGTGCAACCCGTGAGGGCCGTGCCGTCGTACCCGTATTGCACTGTGGGTGTTGGGACGGGCGTTGTAGCGCCGTAAGTGATTTTTGTAAGGCGATTTAGAGCGTCGTGAGAATAAGTGGACGTGACCGTGGTGGTGCAAGAGGATTGGTTGGGGGCCGGAGCGACGCGAGTTTGCGAGTTGCTGTTGCTGTCGTAGGTAAAAGTGACGGCACAGTTGGCGAGTTCGGGAATGGTGACGGACTTGACCCGGGAGAGCGTGTCGTAGGCGTAAGTGCGCGTCTGGGTGCCATGAACGATCTGCAAAAGATTGCCGAGGGAGTCATAACTGTAGCAGGTGTAGGAGGTGAGATTCCCACTCGAATCTGGTTCTTCAGCTTCGATCGTTCTCCCGAATCCGTCAGTCCACGCTTCACGCTTCTTGCCCGCTTCGTCGAGAGCCAGCACTGGGAAGCCGAGTCCGTAGGTGCCTGAAGAACAATTTTGCGTGGTCACGCCACCGAGGCCGGTTCCGCCGACTGCCGCGCCATAGAACGTCTGTGAATAGGTTGCGTCCTGATGGGTGACTTTGATGATGCGCCCCAGCCCGTCATAGGTCGGAGTTTCGATGCCATCGGTGGTGCTGGAGGTGGAACGAGCGGGATGCGAAACGTTTAGCACGCGTCCGGTTGTATCGTAGTTCGTGGTGACGGTGGTGGCCCCTTCGGGATCGCTCATCAATTTTTGGGTGATGGGGCGTCCTAAATTATCTAGTGCTGACTCATCCTGCCTGATACCTGCGCCAGCCGAAGTGGAAAATGCGGCAGTGATACCGATGTAGGAGTCGGCCAGAGTTTCTGACGCGGCATAAGTGGAATAGGACCACCCGCCATTGGGCAGGACGGTGCTTGTGGGCCGACTAAAGTAAGAGTCAAAGAAATGCGAATAAGAAGTGTTTCCGTTTGCATCCTTCGACGACGCAGGTTGTCCGGTGTGATAGTAGTAGCCCAAAGTGGAGGCTGGAATCATTGGAGGAGTAACTGCGGTTAGAAATGCACTTGTGGGCGCGGGTGCGGAAAATGCCTGGGGCGGATTAGACGGTCCGTCACCAATGTCTTTAAAGAAATTGTCTGCGTAGCTGAAGCTAGTGATATTGCCAATGGGGTCCTTGACGGAGAGAACGTGACCTGTGGTGTCGTAGGTCATCGACGTCTGCACGTAGTTGGAAGCGCAACTGGCAAAGACCGTGCAGCGCTTGACGGTTGTTAGGTTGCCGCGCGCTGTGTTGCTAAGGCCGTAGTTCGCATCGTCATGTTGGAAGATGCCCGTAGCGGGGGTGCTGCTCGAGAGGGTTCCGGAATCATCGTAGGTAAAATTTGTCTGCGCGACCACGTTTCCACCGCCGTCTTTCACGGTGGTCTGCGAAATGCGATTGGTGATGTTGTAGCTAAATGCAAAGAGGTACGTCATGTCCGTTTCCCGGTCCGGAATCGTTGGGAATGTAGGAGAAGAGCCGGCATAGAACTTCCAAGCTTTAATGCTGGCGACGTTCGGGAGGTATGTGGTGGCATAGGCAACCTTCGTTTGGCTTGTTATGTTGTTTCCGCCGGGAGTTGGTAGCGTCGTGGTGGTGGTCAGAACCCGAATGTCTTGCGCACCAGTGCACGGAGAGGGCGAGCAGGACTGGCTAAAGTCCCAGGTGCTCGAGGCGGTTGACAGGAGAGTGCTGGCACCTGTGTAGGTAGAGACGGCCGATTTCCATGCGCCGTTGTTTAGAGTGAAAGTGTATACCGCTGTGTCTGTGCTTGGCTTTGTGACCGTGACTTTTTGCTGGCAGCCGACTTGTCCAGTGCCGCATGTCGTGATCACTGCGGGCGTATAACTCCAGTTCCCACCGCCGGATGTCCGTGAGCTAACCCAGCGGCCTTTGTTTCCAAAGGCGTCCAGAAAGGTTGTGTGGCCGTAGGTTATCTGGCCGGTTGTGGGAAGAGTGACGCTGTTCAAAAGTCCGAAATGCCCGACTGTGGTCCCCGAGTCGTAGCCAAACTGATAGGTAGTAGTGTCAGGCAGCTGAATGCTTTGGATGACTGTGATTGGGCCAGAGTATTCTGTCATGCCGGACTGACCGAAGTTCGTATTCACGTTGATGGTTGTTGTTGTGACCGTAATGCGTGACGTGCTTCCTCGGGAATTCAAAATGTCGTAGCAGGTTTGGCTGCTGTTGCCATTACAGTTCGTGGTGACCACGACGGGTTTGCGACCGAGGGTGTCGATTACGTTTCCGCTTGCGTCGGTCGAGAAGAGGTTTCCGTTTGTATCTTCGACGGTCGGGTAAACTTGAGTGCCGTCAGGAGCATACACGACCGCGGTTGTGTAATTAGTGACATACATGTGGTACCCGGACGCGTCGCTCGCAAAGGCATCACTGGTTGGTGTATTGCCCTGGTCGCAGAACAAAGGGTCGTACTCTGTAAAGATTTCGTGGAACTGGTGAATCGTGCCGTCTGGGGCAGTCCAACTGAAGCCCACGTGGGTTGTATAAGAATGATATGGCGGCGGTGTGTCGCAAAGAGGATGCATGCTGATGCTATTTACAGTTCCGGCTGTCCCCGAAGAGATCATTCGCCAGCCACCCCATGAATTTGGAACGTTTGTCGGCTGCCAAGAAGTGCCGCCATTCAGCCAGATTGAACTGTCGTAAACAAGTCCGGCGGCAAACGGTACACTCCCTCTTTGAGGAAATGAGCCGAGCGGAACGGTCAGATGGAGATTCCCGTTAGCAGCATTCAGAAATCCCAATTCCACTGGCAGCGCCGTCGTGAAGGTGGGAGCGCCGATCTGGCCAAGGTAGTTTTGGGCGCAAAGCGGACGCGCCATGAGCGAACAGGCAAAGAGCGCCGTGAGACCGAGCCAGAATGATTTGGTATGGCGATGGTTGCGCATTTTAGGATTCAAAGGTGAAATCGTCATCATGGTTCGTTTCCCTCTCACGGGTCGAACGAGAATCAGGGCTTGAAGATCGAATCGGAAAGACTGTTGTTAAGAGAGATCGACGAAAGAGAGATGGACCAGGTCTCCTGACCGTTGACGAGCTCGGAAATTTGGTATGGTGCTACGACAGAACCGGCGGGTCGGTAATTCGAATAACGAATTGCATGTGGGAGGGACTGAATACTGTTCGCGACCCAGATCGATTCGGAGAGTTCAAGAATCTGATATGTGGTGGGGTCTACATAGATGTCGAAACTGCCGAATTGGGTGGCACCGCTGGGTGGGGTTAGCGATGAATCGAGCGGGGGAGACACGCGGATCTGGTAAGCTTGCGCGGATTCAAACGGTACGAGGCCCAAGAATTGCAATGCGATGGCAGAGTTGTTGAGAGCGCTTGCGACACGAGCTCCTGGAAAAGTAAGATTTGGTGCGGTCATCAAACCGCTGTAGGGGAGCGCGCTTATCTTTCTGTCCTCTGTGGTGATGCTTCCGGCAGTTCCCACGACCTTGAAGGATCGAGTGCCCTCAGGGAGCACAGAGTCCAGGCGAAACTCGGTTAGACCCTTTCCCTGGGCGGTCACGGTGCCAACGACATCTTGTCCGGCCCAGTGGTAGGTGATCGTGCCTGACGCCAAGAAATCTTGAATTGTGCTGAATGCCTGCGCTCCGCCGCCAGCAGAGAGGCACCTCTGAAGAATGACCAAAGCTTGGGGATCACGTTGCGGAGTCGGGGTCGATTGCGATCTGAGACGTGGAGATGAGGCGAGAATGAAGAAAAAGCAAAGGACGAATCGAGCCACTCGCATGCTGCCTCCCAAGTAAGGAAAAGAGACGGGAAAGTAACAGGCGGGATAGTAGCTGTCAAGGTTAATCATCTACTGGCCATTAGTACAGGTGAAAACTGAACTTTGCATGTTACCAGTTATAAATGCGTTGCACAGAGTCGCTAATTTGTCCTAATCATTAGCGGAATCAGGTTATTCGGATGACTTAAAGGTGCGCCGTGCAGTTCTCGTAGGCGGGTGAGAGCGGAGAGATTCAAGGGCTATCTGCTGATGCTGTGATCTTCTACTTGCGTAAGTTCGTGCGTTTGGCTTCGTGCGGAAGACGGTTGGATCTCGTGCACTGCGGATTCTCGACGCGGTTCCAACGCGGATCGGTGCGATACGTCACGCGAGAGTTGCTCGGCGAGATGACCTTTGTCGTTCGTGTAGATTTGTGCGTCATAGCGTCCCCGCGACACCGCCACATACGCCAACCGGCGATTCACCAGTTTTTCTCCCGCCTGCTCTGTATCTACGTGAACGAGCACGCGGTCGGCGGTTTGCCCCTGGCTGCTGTGGCTCGTTACGGCATAGCCGTAGTCAAGATGCGGATTCTCCTTGGCGTTGAACGAAACGGAACGGCCTGAGTCCAGGCGCAATTGCGGGTTGCCGCTCGCGTCGATCTTCTCAATGGTGCCTAGCTCTCGGTTGGCGATGTGTTGTTCTCGATTTGGTGCGGTGAACTGCACTCGTTCGCGTTCACTGAATGAGCGCTCTGTCTCGCGGTAGAGCGTCACGCCATGCAACCGGCGCGGGTCGTAACTCACTTGCTCGCCGTTCTCACGTTTCACGGTCACTATATTTTCTTTCTCGTTTGCGCGCTCGACGCGGGCATACTCTCCCGCCTCGATGCCGTGCGTCTTGCTGCCTCTCGTGTAGCGCACAACGTCACCCGGTTGGTATTGCGCGGCCCACTGCCGGTCCGACCTACCAGGGCGGTCAACGATACGCTCTTCGGAGCTGAAAACGTCGCATCCCATCCCGCGCGGTGTTCCATCGCGCTTATCTTCTCGCCGCGCTTGTTCGTGTATTCTCTGGCCGGCTGGTGGCGGATGAGCTGTTCGTTAGTGATCGGGTGGTGCCCTTCGGAGAGCCGTTGGAAATGCTCTTCGCGAACCTCACCGTGTAGTCCCCACTGTTCGGCGAGCCTTCCGTGCCACTCCCCGCGAATCTGGTCCGCTTCCGTGTAGTAGTTCTCGCGGGCGTTGCCAAAGTCTTCCGCGTGATACGACTGCGCCTGACTTGCGCTCAGTGGCTTGGAGATAGTCAGCATGTGTTGGCCTACTCGAAAAAGTCCCTTTGCCTGCGCACTGGCTCTCGTTGGATTTTCTGGTCCTCACTTTGTGCTGTTCACTTTGTACGAGTTTCTGCCTCGAACCTCCATTTCCCGGCGGCTTGCCTGTTCCCGCCGCGGCTGCCGCAACCTTCGGCGGTTCCTCGGGCGACTGCCGTGCGGGGCGCTCGATGTATTGCCGCTCTTTGCCTTCAAGCCCGATGTACGGGAGACTCAACCGCGCCACGAGATTTCCGCTCTTGAGATAACCGTGCATCTTTTCAAGGCCGCTGATCTCGCTTGCCATCACCAGCGGCCTGATCTCGCGTTCGAGGTTATAGCCCTTCGATTTGCGCGATTGTGGGAACTGCTCAGTTGTGCGGCTCTCTCGTATCCTCTCGATTTCTTGTTCTCCTATCGTGTCGCTGATCCATTTCGCTGCGTGCGGCTCGCTCGTGCACAGGAAGATTTTCGTCGAGGGCTGCGACATCATCGCCTCCGCTTCGTGCCCGTAACGCACTTCCAACTGGCTGCGTCCCTGAAAACCTAGCACCACCGGATTGTTGGACTTGCGGTTCTCCGTGATCGCCGTGTGCAACTGAGGCAATCGCTGCAACGTCGCCAGTTCGTCGAGAATGAACCACACCGGACGTGAACTCATGCGGCCCTGATTCATCAGGCGCAACACGAGCATGTCCAGCCACAAACTGATGAGCGGCGCTAGGCGCTTGCGCGTGTCCGGCGTGCTGGTGAGGAACAGCCAGCCGCGCCGTTCCTTCGACCATTCGAGCGTGCTCCAACGCCCCTTCGTCTCCGCTTCGCTCGGCAGCAGCTTCATGGCGTCAGCTACCATGCTCAGCGAACCAAGCACGCCGTTGCGCTGTGGCGGCGAATCCTTGTCGATCATCGCCGCGTACTCTGTCCCTTTCACTCTCCGGTCGATCTCTTCCGGGTGCGACATCCACGACACCAATTCTTGCGGCGTCGGATGGAAACTGAGCAAGTGTGCAAAGATTGTTCGCGGGGCTTCTACGAAAAACGAATTCTCGTTGTGTCGGTCGGGAAACAGCGACGCGGCCAATGTGAGAGCGTCGGCCCCTTGCCGCAGCTCGTCTCCCGGAGTCCAGTAGGGCATCCGCTGATCTAAGGGATTAAGGATGAGATCGCCACGCGACGGAGTGAGAAAGTAGGGTAGGTAGTCGGCGGGCGTCGCGGGATCGTAAACGATGGCCGTTTCACCGAGCTCCTCGATCTGCAACAAGATTTGCCGGATCAGCGCACTCTTGCCTTTGCCCGAATCGCCCATAACTAGAATGTGGCTCGATTCAATCTCGTGCGGCAGGCGCAGCCAAGTGTTTCTGTGGAATATTTTTTGCGTGAAGCTCTGCTGCTGCAAGAAGCCGATACCGTCTGAACGGTTGCGGCGGTTAAATGCACGAGCCGTCACAAGCTCCGGTCCTTTCAGCCGACGCCCATGTTTGCGTATTCTCTTGCGTGCCGAGTCCATCGGGATCGCCACGACGAGACTTACAAGCAACACACCCAAGCCGCCCCACAGTGCCGGTTTCGCCAGATCGGTGAGCGCCTGGTCCTGGTATATCCAGTGTCCCAGGAATTCATGCAACTTCGCATTGTCATAGCGTGCGCGCTGCCATTCGAGCTTCAAGTCGCCTGCCTTGATGGCCTCTTCGGTCAGCATGAACGTGCCCTCGCCCTTCCCTGTAACGAAAGGTTCTACTTCGTTGTCGAGTGCCAGTCGTGCACCTTTCCGCGTTACCACCATCAACAGCGTGTACGGGGCATCCGTCCGAAACACTCCTGCGACTGGCGTCCCCGCGTAAGTCAGTAGGTAATGCCGTTGGAGCGGTGTCCACACCCGCATGTAGCGGTAACCAGCGATAGCGAACACACTGAGCAGAGCAACGCAGAACGCTCCGATAGTCCATACCGCCCGGTCGCTTGGAAAGTCTCCCGCATCGTCCGGTCGCCCCCATTTCTGTTTCATGGCACGCCCCCTGTTGCTGCTTCCGCGAGGCGCTGTCGTGCCTTGCTCGACTTGTTTTGGTCGGCCCGCTCGATGAGCTTCTGCATCTCTTCTCCGGTCAGGGTTTGCCCTTGGGATACGGTGAAATGGACGTTTAGCAGAATGGTTCGCAGCGCCAATACTTCGGCAAGGACGGTTTGCTCGCTTGAATTGGGCTTGGTTGCGTTCAGCAGAACATCGCGCGCCCACTCGCTGATTGTCTGCCCACCTGCAAGGGCTTCAAACTGCGCGTATTCTTCGTCGGTGACTTTGGTGCTGATGGATTTCGTGCGAAGGGAGGGCATCGAATTCACCCAATAAAATCAACAAGTTCCCATACGGGAACCAAAAGATGCTACGCCGCGCTTTGAGGGCCGTGATTCGAAGCAAGCTGCTGGATTTTCAGCAAGTTCCCATACAGCACCCCTGGTTGCTGTGCGGCACCCGTTTGGGGGTGACGTGTCCGTCCAACTCCCGGTGCCGAAGGCACAGCTCTTCTCTTGCGTAACCAGGGGCTTGAAACGGCTCCCCAGTTGGCGTAATTGTTGTGTGCAGCTCGAACCCTGGAATCCAGGAGCAACAAGCATCGGAACCCTTCTGCAGAGCCTGCGCTACACCCTCCGGGTACTGGGCAGGAATCCTGGCTTCACAATCGTCGCGGTTCTCTCACTTGCGCTGGGGATCGGTGCAAATACCGCCATATTCACGCTGATCAATACGCTGCTTCTTCGCGATCTCCCCGTCCTTGACCCGGAACGACTGGTTCAGATATCCGCGATCCGTCCGGATGCTAAAGTCCCATTTTCTTTTCCCATGTTCCGCGAGGTAGAGGCTGGACAGCACGCTTTTTCAGACTTGATGGGGTGGGCCTGGGCCACGTTCACCGTGGAAGTGAGCGGAACGCCGTCGCAGAGCAAAGTCCTTGCTGTTACTGGCAACTATTACTCCGCGCTCGGCGTTGCTCCTCTTTTTGGGCGTTTGTTAACGCGGGAGGATGTAAATCCTCACAGCGGTGCAAGCTCTCAGGTCGCGGTAATTGGCTACCAGTTCTGGCAACAACACTTTGGTAATGCCTCTGACATTGTCGGGAAGCAGATTCGTATTGAAGGCCAGTCCTTCACGATCATTGGCGTAACCCGAAAATGGTTTACAGGCATGACTCCGGGCGCGCCACCTGATGTCACCGTTCCCATCACTACTTATCCCGCTATTCAAGGCGGCACCTTCACTCTCGAGGACAGGTCGATTCTATGGCTCTCTGTCACAGGTCGGCTGAAGGACGGCTTGACCATTTCGCAGGCTCGATCGCAACTTCTTTCTTTCTGGCCCGGAGTACTGGAAGCAACTGCATCAACGCAAACGCCAGGACCGAGGCGCCAGAGGTTCCTGTCCATGGGACTCGAGGTTACATCCGTCGCGACAGGTGTCGCCAAGGACCTGCGCGCGCAATTTACACGCCCACTCTACGCCCTGTGGGGCATAGTTGGATTGATTCTGCTCGTCGCTTGCGTGAATCTCGCGAACCTAATGCTGGCGCGCGCCGCAGCACAGGCCCATGAAGTGAGTGTGCGGGTGGCCATCGGTGCGACCCGATGGACCTTGACTGGCCAAGTATTGACTGAGGCTTTGATCCTCTCCCTCAGCGGGGCCACGGTTGGCCTCGTTTTCTCCTATTGGGGAAGTCGTTTGCTGGTGAGACTGATGACAGAGGGATATTTGACTCCTGTCACTCTTGATTTGAGTCCCGATCTTCGGGTGCTGTCGCTCACCGTTTCGGTGGCGGTGTTGACCGGAACTCTTATCGCCGTCATACCGGCCTGGCGTTCCTCCCGGCAAGACCCAGCGCTTGTGCTGCAGCAAGGTACACGCAGCTTGGCTGGTGGAATTGGCAGCTTGAGCAAAGCGCTGATCGTCACGCAAGTCGCTCTCTCGCTGGTCTTGTTGCTGGGTGCTGGCCTTTTAGTGCGTCCCTTTCAGAGGTTGCGCTCTATCGATCCGGGCTTTGCGGAAGAAGGCTTGTTGGAAATCCTCCTCTATCCGAAACCCGGTGGTTACCAGAACGTCGATATGAAGAGCTATCGTAAACAGTTAATTGAACGGATCTCTCATGTTCCTGGAGTGCGTTCAGTTAGTTTCTCGGACGATTTTTTCCCCACTGCGCGCACATATCGAGAGGCGGTTTCGCCAGTTTCCGCCGACAGGAGCACCGGCAACCATGTGATGGCGGCGGACGTGAGGGCTTGGCCCGGTTTCTTCACAACGCTCGGAATCAGAATAGTTCGGGGTCGTGATTTTGAACAGAGCGACGATGAAAAACATCCGCCTGCCGCAATCGTCAGCGCCAGCCTGGCAAAAAGCCTATTTTCCCACGCCGATGCTCTGGGCCAGCACATTCGCTTCGGCGTAATGCCAGACTTCCAAGACCTTGAAATCGTGGGTCTCGCCGGTGACGCACGACTTTTCGGCCTGCGGGAGACCGCGCCTATTATTTATCTTCCTATGCTTCAGCATCCAGGCTGGTTGAGTCGGGGGGATCTCTTCGTAAGTAGTACTGGAAATCCCGAAGCCGTTGCGAGATCCGTGGGCCACGAGATTGAGTCACTTGGGCGAGAGTACCCGCTGCGCACGAGAACAATGGCCGAGCTGATCAGTCAGGCTCTGGTGGAGCAGCGCGTGACGGCGCTGCTCTCAGGCTTCTTCGGGGGGCTTGCACTCGTGCTGGCCTCAATTGGTTTGTACGGATTAATGTCCTATGCGGTAACGCGCCGGACGCGTGAGGTCGGCATTCGCGTTGCCCTGGGTGCGCAGAAGAAGAATGTTATCCGGCTCGTGCTAAGAGAGACGCTTTCGCTGGCACTGTTCGGAATAGCGCTTGGAGTTGTACTCGCGTTAGCTGCCAGTCGGCTTATAAGCGGAGTGCTTCTTGGAGTTTCACCGAACGATTTCCCAACGATCGTCGCGGTCTCTCTCTTACTTCTTGTCGTCGCCTTGTTCGCGGGCTATCTACCAGCCCGCCGCGCTTCCGCCATCGAACCAATCGTCGCGCTCCGTGCAGAATGAGAGCGGCTAAACGGCCTCTAGCACAGGCGGGGCGGATTGCAAACCTCGAACGACCAGCGGAAGTGCGCTTCAGCCCCTCACTTCAGGCCAAAGGATTTTTCGCTTCAGCCCTGCGTTAGAGCGAACTTAGCAGAACGAAACGAGATAACCCCCTGCGGAGAACACCAGGAAGGACGCGGCCAAATTCGGATGAGGCGGGAGCGACCCCACCGTTTGACGCACCGTGCGTCACGGCTTCTATGGGGTCACTCCCGCCTCAGTCACGCGCAGCGCGTGACCCATTCGGCCGCGTCCCAGAGCAGGAGTTTCGGAGTTGTAAGACAACGTCCATTACACCCCGTAAGGGAGAAAGTAAGAAGGATCAAAGCCCCCGCAATACAACCCAAGACGGTAACCTTCCCAGGTTCATGATGAGCAGGGCATCGAAGGCGTCTTGGACCGGCATGCTTAACTCAGTGATGATCCTGATTTTCCTGACTGTGGCTCCTTCGTGGCTTCGCAAATTTCCCGGAAAAAACAAACTTTCTGATTGAGGTTTTCCCTTTTCGAGGCCTCTTAATAGTAGAGGGTTCGATTGCTTCAAAGAGCCTCGATCGCTGTTTGCAGTCTGGGAAGGTCAACGGCGCACCCGTGTCGGACGCCATGGAACTGCTGGAGGGAGCCTCCGAGTGGCTGGTCCCCGAAAGAAATGGCAAATCACAAAGATTCTCCGTGAGGTTTTCCTCTCTCGAGGGCTTCTTAATAAATAGGAGGCAGTTCACGTTGATATTCCCCGTAGGCCCGGTGAAGGCGTTTCATACGCAGTTTCGGGGGGAGCGTTTGGAAGTTGCTTCGATGGATGCAGGAGGGTCAAAGATTCCAGGAGTGGTCCAAAAACGACGATCAAAAACGATGGGAGCCCGGGCACGCTCCGGTGTCGGTCGCGATTGGCCTTTTACATTTTTTGTTTCCGAGATCCTCGACGGTCTAGAGCGGGAAGGATCCTAATGAGGTTCAAAGGCTTTTTCTCGCGCGGAAAGGTGACGGGTGCGTGAAAGACACACGTAACCATCCCCGTCACCGTTAACGTCACCCAGGGGCGAGGCGAAATTGTTGGGAGCATAGAGGTTCCACATGGCGCGACGCGCAGTTTGGACGCGGGTAATGCACCGAAGTGGTCTGGAGCGACCCCACTTTTTGGCGGTCCATCCGCCCAAAAGTTTCGTGGGGTCGCTACCGCCCGTCACGCAGGAAGCGTGACCGTGTAATGGCCCGTGCAGGAGTCGGAGCAATCATTTTGTAATGCAGGATGTAATGCATCGCGAATAACGAAAGGAGGAGAAACACTTGGCACTTCTGAAAGCGCCGTCAAAGCAGCCGAAGACTTCGACCCTCCAGGTCCGCCTGGAGGAAGAAGTCAGACATAACCTGGACAAGTATGCGGAATTCATTGGTGCGAACCCGTCCTACGTCGTCAGCGAGGCCCTCAAGCTGTTGTTCAAGAAGGACGACGAGTTCAAGCGCTGGGCAGGCCAACACACGAACGACCACAGCCAAGAACAAATCAAAGGAGAGGCTCTTACGAAGACCCCATAACAAACATGAAGACACGTCCAACCCAATTCGGCGTGCGCGAGAATACAGCGTCCTCTGGGCAGCATGCCTCGCGCCTTGCGATGAGTGGAATGCAGTCTTGTGAGCCTAATTTGGTACCGCGGGAGTCTGGTCCTTCTGCCGCGCAAACACCTTTAAAGCCCACGAGCGGGGCCACAGTGGAAGAAGAGGAGAACGATTCCCCAGAGTACATGGTGACGCCACGGATATCGGTCGTTGAGCACTATGTGGGCGCATCTGAGGCGGCCAAATTCCTATCAATACACTCACGTACTCTGACGCAAATGGCACGGAGAGGTGATATCCCAGCTCATCCTTTGGGTAACGGTCCACGGCGAGTGTGGCGATTCCTTCTATCGGAGCTAGACGTCTGGATGCGAGAGCGGGTACACTCGCGTTGCCGTCCGTGCTCTCCGAAGAGGAGGGAAATGTGAAGATGAGAGCACGGTATCAGAAGGGAAGTCTGAAACGGATAAAGCGCAAGAGTGGCTATCTAGTTTGGATCTTTCGTTGGCGAGAGACCGATGCAGATGGCAAGCGACGACCGAAGAAGATTGTGGTCGGCCCGGTTAGCGAATTGCCGACCGAGTCCGACGCCCGGCGTGCGCTGCAAGCCTTGCGTATTAATGTAAACCTGGACCTCTCCGAGCAGGCGCGTCCTCCACGTAATTTTAAGACCCTCGTGGATCACTATCGCCTGAAAGAGCTGGACTATCAGAACGACGAACGGAAGGCATACTCGACCAAAAAGGGCTACGAGTCCTACCTCAAGAACTGGATCGTACCTCGATGGGGCGAGTACATGCTTGCGAGGATGGAAAATGGCATTGCGGTTCATGTCGAGGAATGGCTGGGTAGCATCACACGCAGCCGTGGAACCAAGGCAAAACTCCGCAACATCATGAGTGCCGTTTGCACCCACGCGATCCGTTACGGTTGGATGGCGGCCAATCCGATTCGCGCTGTTCGCCAGAGTGCGAAACGAGAACGCATCATAGATCCTTTGACGGCAGAAGAACTTCAAAGACTGTTTGCCGAATTGGGACCGCGAGAGCGGACTCTCGTTCTACTCGACGTTCCCACCGGAATGCGTAGAGGTGAAGTGCTAGCCACACAGTGGTGTGACATCGACTTCGGAAAGAAGACGCTGAACGTCCGAAAGTCGATTTGGCAACAGCACCTGGGGCCGGTGAAAACAGAAGAGAGCGAAAAGGTCATGCCGCTGGACGACGAAATGATTGCTGATCTTTTGCGATGGCGTTCCGAAACGCCTTACGCCGGAGACCAGGACTGGATCTTCGCCAGCGGACGAATGAAGGGTCGTCAACCACTTTGGCCGGAAGCTATCGAGCGGAACTACATCCGACCGGCAGCGGAACGGGCAAAGATCACCAAGCACATCAGTTGGCACGTATTCCGTCACACATTTTCTACGCTTCTTGCCGAGAATGATGAGGATGTGAAAACGGTGCAATCGCTGATGCGCCACGCCAACAGCAACATCACCATGAACATCTACACCCACGCGGTCAGCAGTAAGAAGCGGCGGGCGCAGAGGAAAGTGGTGGAGATGATTCTGCCGGAAGGGAACAAGGCTGTGGCCACAAAAGGTGTCGCTTAATGTGCACCTTTTTGTGTACCACGGCATTCTTTCAAAAGCAGAGTTAAGTGCTTTAGAAAGAATGGCGGGGACGACGAGACTCGAACTCGCGACCTCTGCCGTGACAGAGTGGCAGTTTGCTGAAACTTAGTGATACTTAACGGCGCTGACAGCCCGTCATTGGTATTCTAAGGAATCCTTTGGGACGACTTATTGGACCCTAATCGGACCCGCATTTTTGGGGTGACCCCTGTTATGAGACAAAGAATTGGGCACACCTGCAGATTTTCATTCAGCCTTCATTGCATCCGTGAAACGCTGCAGCTATTTGTAGAACGAAAGCCGCGTTGCAAGTTCCCCACGCTCGAACAATTACTATCCCGTTTCTGAGGCGCTGGCCCGAGCAGCTGCCATACAGCAACGTTAGAGAAACACCGTAGATGATTCCGGGACGTTCAGCCGAAACCCGACCTTCGATAGTATAAGTTTTGCCAGCTTCGAGGTCGTGGAACTCAAAATCAAAATAGGAACTCTCCCCAGCGTACCCGTACTTCGAAATGTCCGAGTCTAGCTCAGACGGCATCGATTTCAAGCCCGCAAGCATTTGAATTCGGTTTTCGATAAATGGCGGCGGGGGTCTTCTTTGATTGTTGTACAATCCGCCCTTGAGCCTGATTAGGTCAAAGAAACGCGTCGCTGACCATGGGGAAGTGTTTACCCCTGAGTGGATGGTCGAGGCGATGCTCAACCTTGTGAAGGACGAAACCGAGCGGATCGATTCCCGCTTCCTCGAGCCAGCGTGCGGCAGCGGTAATTTCCTCGTCCGGGTCTTGCAACGCAAGCTCGGCGCCGTCGAACTCAAGTTCGGGAAATCCGATTTCGAGAAACGGCAATATGCGTTGCTCGCGCTGATGTGCATTTACGGCATCGAGCTGCTGGCCGACAACATTTTCGAGTGCCGTGCGAACCTGCTCGAAATTTGCGCCGACTACCTGAACCTGAATGAATCCGAAGAACTGTACGGCGCCGCGTCCTATGTGCTGTCGCAGAACCTCGTGCACGGCGACGCGTTAACGATGCGCACGCATGACAGCCAACCTATCACCCTTGCCGAGTGGGGCTACCTCGGCAAGGGCAAGTTCCAGCGGCGCGACTTCCGCTTCGAAGCTCTTGCTGCCGCATCGGCTTTCAGCGCGGAGGGCAAGCTCTTCGCTCACTTGGGCAAGCACGAAGTCTTCACGCCACTCAAGACCTATCCGCCCATGACGATAAGAGAACTGGCTGACGCCGCGCACGAGGCACACCAAAGGAGGGTTCATGGGCGTGCAGGCTAGTTTCGCGTTGCGCGGGCGAAACCCGGATGTGCTGACGTGCATCGCGAACCTCTCGAACGACGAAGTGTTTACGCCGCCCGAGTTTGCGAACCGGATGCTGGACGCGCTAACCGAGGCATGGGCGGCCGACCACAAGGGCGCGAATATCTGGGCGGACAAGACGGTGAAGTTCCTCGACCCGTTTACGAAGTCGGGTGTATTCCTGCGCGAGATCACCAGCCGCCTCACGAGAGGATTGGCGGCCGAGGTTCCGGATCTCGAAAATCGTGTTGATCAAGTCCTGACCAAGCAGGTGTTCGGGATCGGGATTACATATCTTACGAGCCTGCTGGCGCGCCGGAGCTTGTATTGCTCAAAGCACGCGACCGGCAAGCACTCCATCGCGAAATCTGTCGCAAGTGACGATGGAAATATCTGGTTCCAACGCACAGAGCACACATGGGCAGATGGCAATTGCAAGTATTGCCGGGCAAGCCAGAAGACGTTCGATCGCGGCGAAGGGCTCGAAACCCACGCTTACGCGTTCATTCACACCGACGACATCAAGACTCGCATCAACGAGTTGTTTGGAGGCGATATGCAGTTCGACGTGATAATTGGCAACCCGCCGTATCAGATCACGGGTGGAGGTGGAGGAACGAACGACTCGCCGATCTACGACCTCTTCGTTCGACAAGCCATGCGATTGGAGCCGAGATTCCTCAGCATGGTTATTCCATCAAGGTGGATGGCTGGAGGCCGCGGGCTTGGCGAGTTCCGCGCCGAGTTTCTCAGCGACCGGCGCGTGCGCACGCTGGTTGATTATGAGAACGCGAAGGATGTGTTCCCTACTGTAGGGATTGGTGGCGGAATTTGTTATTTCCTTTGGGACCGCGAACACCGTGGGCTGTGTGAGTGCGTATATCACCGAAATGGCGCGACGATCGGGCCGTATCCGCGCACTCTGGACGAGTTCGATGTCTTCGTGCGTGACAAGCGGTCCGTAGACATCTTGCACAAGATACTGGCGGCTGGCGAGCGGCCGTTTGAGGAGCTTGTCAGCGGAGATACACCGTTCGGTTTGGCGACGAACTTCTCGGACTATGCCCGGGACGTGGTGCCAAAGCACGGACAGATCCGGCTCTATGCCAACATGGGTACAACAAGAGTCCGCGGCGCCATGGCCCGGAAAATGATCAGCAAGAACTCGCACTTGATTGATGTATGGAAGTTGTTCCTCCCGGTAGCCGGCTCTGGACGAGAGCGAGAGAGAAGCGGCGTGGACTTGGTGCTAGGCCCGCCGATAATCGGTGAGCCAGGTTCCGTCTGTACTCAAACCTACCTCGTCGCCGGTCCTCTGAGTTCGAAGGTCGAGGCACAGAGCGTCGAGTCGTATTTGCGAACGAGACTCGCCCGGTTCCTTGTTTCGCTACGAAAGCCGGCCCAACACGCCTTCAGCGGCATGTACCGCTGGGTCCCCGTACAGCGGTGGGATCGGACCTGGACCGATACGGACCTCTACAAGAAATACCGCATCACGAAGAACGAGATCGCGTTCATCAATAGCATCATCCGTCCGATGGGCGAGGGTGATGAGTAAGACCATCGAGGAGATCCTCGCGCCCAAGCCGGAAGCCCGTCCTCGCATCTACGCCTACTCTATCGACGACAAGGCGCACACAGGTCTCCTCAAGGTCGGGCAAACGATGCGCGACGTGAAGCAGCGCCTCGCCGAACAGCTCAAGACCGCCGCCATCAAGAACTATCGCCTAGAGCTGGATGAGCCCGCCGAGCGTGACGACGGCGGCATCTTTTCCGATCACGATGTGCGCGCAGCGCTCGTCAGGAAACGTTTCGAGAATCCCGAACTTGAATGGATGCGCTGCACTGTCAAGGACGTGAAGACCGTGCTCACCGAACTGCGCAGGGGGAAACGGTTCACCGGCACGCATCACGAAACATTCGCAATGCGCGCCGAACAGCGCGCTGCCGTGGAAAAGACCCACGCCTACTTCCACTCAATCTGGAAGGAAGATATGCACGCTGTTCCTCGCTTCCTGTGGAACGCCAAGATGCGCTTCGGCAAGACCTTCACGGCCTACCAACTGGCCAAGAAACTCGGGGCCAAGCGTGTGCTTGTGGTCACGTTCAAACCCGCCGTCGAGGACGCCTGGCAAACCGACCTTGAGAATCACGTAGACTTCGACGGCTGGCAGTATCTCTCGCTCCACTTCGGCAGTGATCCGACGAAAGCTTCCCGTAAGAAGCCGCTCGTTTATTTCGGCTCCTTCCAGGATTTGCTGGGCCGCGACGACGCGGGGAATATCAAGCCCAGGAACACATGGCTGCACAAGGTGAAGTGGGACTTGGTCGTGTTCGACGAATACCACTTCGGCGCATGGCGCGAGACTGCCAAGGAGCTATTCGAGGGCGAAGAAGAGGCGGTCGCCAAAAAAGAGGCCAAGCTGGAGTATGCCTCCGGCCTGGAAAACGTGAACGAGGATCTCAGCGAGCTTTCGGAAAACGAGGCCGAGTTCTTGCCTATCAGCTCGAAAGCCTACCTCTACCTTTCTGGGACTCCATTCAGGGCGCTCGCCACCGGCGAGTTCATCGAGGAACAAATCTTCAACTGGACATACACCGACGAACAACGAGCCAAGGAGGAGTTCGACGCCAAGCGTCCCGGTAAGTGGAATCCCTACGGCGCGATGCCGCAGATGCGGCTGCTGACCTACCAGATGCCGGATGAGCTGGTGGCAATTGCGAGTGCGGGGGAGTTCAATGAGTTCGATCTCAACGAGTTCTTTGATGCATCGGGCAGGGGCAGCAAGGCGCAGTTCAAGCATAAAAGCGACGTGCAGAAGTGGCTGGACATCATTCGCGGCCAGTACGCGCCACGAGCTGTCGAGAGCCTCAAGACCGGCACTCGGCCGCCATTCCCGTATTCGGATGTGCGCCTCCTGCCCTACCTCCAGCACTCGTTCTGGTTTCTGCCTGACGTCGCGGCCTGTCACGCCATGGAAAACCTCCTCGCTGAGAGGCACAACACCTTCTGGCACGAGTATGAAGTCGTCGTTGCAGCCGGTGCGTCGGCAGGCATCGGGCTTGATGCGCTAGCGCCTGTGCGCAAGGCCATCAGGAGCGGGTTTGAAACCAAGACGATTACGCTCTCTTGCGGCAAGCTCACCACCGGCGTGACTGTGCCGCAGTGGTCATCCATTATGATGTTGCGCAATCTGAAAAGTCCGGAGACATACTTCCAATCCGCGTTCCGGGTGCAGTCGCCGTGGTCCATCAAAAACCCGAATGGCGACAACCCGAACGAAGAAGAAATCCTCAAACCGGTCTGTTTCGTATTTGACTTCGCGCCTACGCGCGCGCTGCGGCAGCTCTCGGATTATGCCATTGGGCTCTCTCCCAATGAGTCGAATCCGGAGAATGCGGTCAGGGATCTCGTATCGTACCTTCCGGTGCTGGCGTACGACGGCGCAAACATGACTCAGATTGACGCGGGCGGCATTCTCGACATTGCGATGGCAGGCACCTCGGCCACACTGCTGGCCCGGAAGTGGGAGAGCGCGCTGCTAGTGAATGTGGACAATGACACCCTGCGCCGCGTCCTCGACAACCCCGAAGCGGTCGCAGCCGTAGAGCGGATCGAGGGCTGGCGCTCACTAGGCGATAACATCATCGAGACCATCATTAATAAGAGCGAGAAGGTGAAGGAGCTCAAGAACAAGGCTATGGACAAAGGCCTGACCGCCAAGGAGCAGAGGCAGCTCACAGACGAAGAAAAGGAATACAAGTCCAAGCGCAAGCTCGTGCAGGAGAAGCTGATCAAGTTCGCCACTCGCATCCCTGCTTTTATGTACCTGACCGACTTCCGCGAGAACACGCTCCAGGATGTGATAACCAAGCTGGAGCCGGACTTGTTTCTGGCCGTCACCGGGCTGACTGTAAAGGACTTCCATTTGCTCGTGCGCCTTAAGGTATTCAACACCGAGCAGATGAACCAGGCCGTCTTCGCCTTCCGTCGGTACGAGGATGCTTCGCTACGCTACACGGGCATCGAGAGCCACGAGGGGCTCACCCACTACGGGCTCTACGACACAGTGGTGGCGAGGGAGTGACAGAGCGGCGAGGCTGGACGCAAATGAGGAGTAGGAAAACCCGAGCGAAACCGCGCACGCCTGTCTAGAAAATGGTCGTCGGGTTATGAGCCCAACTTTGAATGGGCCCGTCTTTGCTTCTCAATGACTTACGTACATTTTGTTCTACCTATTTCACCCCTGTTCTTCGGTAGTTTGTTCCCAATCTGTTCCCGATTTGTTCCCAGTTGGTGAGGTGAACCCCTAAACTGTCACAAAATCTTTGGGCACACTTTCCGTTTTTGACCAGACCCCCTTTTCGAGACAATTTCTGAGTTGAATCCGGGACCACATACTCAAGGAACTTTATTATAGCGAGTAGAACCTCGGTGAACGTGTCGATTTATCTTCTAGAGGATGTGAGAAAAGCCGGTTTTGTACCTTCCTACATCGACAATCGTCGCAATTGGTAGCATATACTCAGGGCAAGGAAACGGCTGAGATCGATAACTCCCAAAAGAATAGACGGGCAAATATCGCCATTGTCATCACCTCAGTGTTCTCGCTTTGATCGTCGGCGGAATCAGTTTGTGGGACAGCCACAAGGCTACCCGGCGCGACGATGAACGTGCGCGGCCCATTCTGGTACCGGGGGTTCCACGCGCTTCCTGGGGCGTCGGCGAGCCAAACGCTTCTCTCCTCCTGAACGTCAGAAATACAGGGTGACCTGACGGCGACAATGATCGAAGTCTCAACCAGACCTTTGACGCTTGGGTTCGATGAGAACGGACCGGACAAAACCTGCTACGCCGATATTCTTAACGCCAAGCCTCTTGTAACCCGCAGCGAAGGCACTCCGGAGATAATTCTCCATTCACACAATCATCCGATTGTGGCTCCATTTTCAGTTCCCCCCCCAGTTGCCCGACCAACCGGAACTCGCTAGGCGTCGAGGTCATTTTTACTTACAAAGATCCTGTGAACAATGTTTACAGTCAGCCGGAAGACCTGCTCGCCGATTTTGTTAAAGAGCCGACTGAGTAGTGGCGCGCACTCAAAAGATTGTTCCTCCTGGAACTTTCTTTCCAATTCTCCATCGGTCCATGAGGTGGGCAATAGAGAGGGCACCGCTATTTGTGAACGTGATCCTTGGTGGCCAGGCTATGGTTGGAGCACTTATGGGCCATAGGGATATGAGCATATTGCTCCAGTCGCCGGGCTTCGGTTGAACATCCTCGACGTTGCTCGCCACGTACTCAGGGTAAATGTGCACGGTCACAACTTGAATCGCCATATACCCGACGACGAAGGTAGACACGGTGGCGACGCCATACTTCAGAGAACCCGCCGAAATGATCCTCACGTCTGTTCCATCCGCGCCGAGCGATGACTCGCAATATCTTCCAGTCCAGATTCGGGTTCGCTCCGGTATTCCTCGGTTGAGTCGCATGGCCACACACTCAGATTTGTCGTAAAACAGAGGGGCCGGTAGCTGATGCTTCAGGGAATCCAGCACCATGGCTGTTTTGACGGCCCAGGCCGAAAGCATGGTTTGTTGTTTTAGATTCAGCAAAGAAGGCCTGTCCCGGAGGAAGCCAATTATGACCTCTCGATTATCCTGCTCAAGAAGGCTCATCCATTCGTTGTTGCATTTGCGGCAGACCGTGTCGATCGTCTGCTCTGGGTTGTTATCGACTATAGAAGCCGAATCGCCGATAGCGACACGGATTGAACCGAACTGCTTCTGTCTATGAATCCACGCAGCCCACAAATGCTCTTTGCTGCCCGAAGGCTTCTCGCAGAAAATACATTCTTTCGGCATGCCGCAAACCTATCACACTCAATCGGGGAAGCTGGGAACAGACGGAACGTTTCCGCTTCCTTGCGAAAATGGCTGGAGAATCGTGGAGAGGGTTCGGACCTTGACACGGAAAATGGCGGGGACGACGAGACTCGAACTCGCGATCTCTGCCGTGACAGAGTGGCAGTTTTCTATAACTAGTGATACTTAACGGCGCTGACAGCCCGTCATTGGTATTCTAAGGAATCCTTTGGGACGACATATTGGACCCCAATCGGACGCACGCCTGGACGCACGATGGAAGAACGATTCGGATGTTGACGCGGATCGATGAATTTACGCGGGAGTGCCTGAGTGCCTGGCAATCCGCGTGGCGAGAAGGTTGGGGAGATACGAAGTGATCGAAACACTCGCGGACGTGATGCTGTTCCGAGGAATCCCGGAAAACATTCGTTCGGACAATGGGGCGGAGTTCGTTGCGCAGGAACTGCGGAAGTGGTTGGCGAAAGGGCGAAAGTGGGAACGGGAACGTTGTATATAGAGCCGTTCTGCCCCGAATCCGCAGGGTGAATCATACGAAATTCGCATGCCCATTGGCTGTGACATAAAACTCTTTCACTTCTCCTGGACCAATTCCCCGGCTCGGTCAACAGCGCAGAGCCACGACAGGATCCGATGCTGTCGCTCGCCGGCTGGCAACCAGTGCTGATAAAAGCGTGGCCGTAGTTACAGACACCACAGAGCTGAGAAGAATATGTGTTGCCGTTGGTGACACTCCATACAGCATACTTGCAAGCAGGCGACATGCAAAAAGCGAGCCTATCACTCCAAAAGATACTCCGACCAATGAGAAGATCAGCACCTCACGGAGAAACATAAGCAAAATGTTAGCTCGACTTGCGCCCACTGCCATCCGCACGCCGATCTCAGTACTACGAGACGTGATGGAATAAGATACAAGGCCAAACACTCCGACCATGGTTAATGAAATGGCGAGCCCGGCGAACAGGCTAATCATGAGTGTATTCCAACGCCGAGATGCCAACTTGTCACCAAGTAGCTCGCGCAGGGTTTCCACATTGCCGACGGGCTGGTCTCTATCGATATCCGCAACGAGCTCGCGAATACCGTTGCCCAGGTTCGAGGGGTTGCCTAAGGTCTGGACGAGCAACACGATTAAGCGAGCGGGGTCGCTCGCCTGTTCGGATTCAGGCAATTGGTTTGTGAGCGCGTACATCGTGGCAGCGGGCGGACTCTCCGGCGAATCGTGGACATCGCGAGCGACGCCCACGATTGTGAACAATTCTGGGGAGTTCAATCTATTCAGCCGGATGCGTTTGCCCAGAGGCTCGCCAGAAATCTTCCGTGCTGCCGACACGCTGATTATGACGACCGCCGGAGAACCCGGGCGATCGGCCGAAGAAAAGTTGCGCCCTCGTATCACGGAAATGCCCATCGCGCGGAGATAGTCTGAACTTACATTCGAGAAAGACGCGCTCTGGGTTCCCGGTACTCCTTCCACTTCAAAATCGGTATTTTGCGACATCGCTCCCATGGGCGGAGCCGAATTCGTCGCCGCGAATAATACCCCCGGGAGAGCCTGAGCGCGTTCTATCAGTTCCTGCCGGAAGGCCTCAACACGGGTTGCCGTTCCGAACCTACGCTTGACTAAATCGACTTGGACCGAGAGCACGCGCTCGGTACGAAAGCCAAGCTCCACGCGGGCTACGCGCCAGAGACTCTCGAGGAGCAATCCCGCAGCGGACAGCAACACAACCGCAAGCCCTACTTCAACCGTTACCAATGTTTTCCGCAACCGTTGGCGTGGCGTTGCTCCGCCGCTGAAGTGAAGGCTCATTGCGCCTCTTCTTGCGAGTCGTAATGCGGGGAATATCCCTGCCAGGAGCGCAGCTACAAACGACACAACCGCCGCGAACGCGAAAACGGCGGGGCGCAGGGCGACCTGGTCGATGCGAGGCGCATCCCGTATGAGCGCTTTGAAAACAGGAAGGAAGCAGAAACTGAGAAATAAACCTAGCGAACACCCCGCGCCAGTGATGAGGCAACTTTCGGCAAACACGGGGGATACGAGGCGATGGGTTGGAGCCCCGAGAGCCCGTCGAATGGCAAACTCGCGGGCTCCCGCTTCGCCGCGAGCAATGAGAAGACCGGCAACGTTCGTGCACGCGATGAGGAGCACCAAGCCCGCGGCTGCCAGAAGAAGCCAAAGGGTCGAACGGAACGTTTCGACGTAGCTTCCTTCGCCCAGAGGGGACATTTTCGCGTTAGGCCATTCAGCATTTTCCTTCGGAAAGGCCACAGCGAGCCGGCGAGTAATCGTTTGCATCTCCAGCGTGGCCTCTTTCAGAGGCACTCCGGCCTTCAGACGGCCGATCACAGAAAGTGAATGACTGCTCCGGTTTCCGGCAGCCTCCATGGGGAGGTTCAGTGACAACCACATTACGGGTTTCCATCGATCCATTAGGGGCGGAAACTCGAAATGATTCGGCATGACACCGACAATGGTGAACGCCTCGCCGTCAACCCGTACCCTGCGCCCCAACACATCATCACTGCCGCCGAATTGCTGTTGCCATAACGGGTAAGAAAGGATAACGGAGCGAGGTCCCGACGCGTTATCCTCATCCGCTACAAGCCATCGCCCAATCAAAGGCGGAACGCCAAGCAACGGCAATGCGTTAGATGAAAGCCGCCATGCGTGAACCTCGCTGGATGACCCGTCAATGTTTAGAGCCACGAAGAATTGGGGTCGGTGTGCTGCAAAGCCTTCGAAAGAATGGGTTGCAGTCAACCAGTCTCTCAGGTTAAGAAGTGAAGTACCTACCCTCGACCTCTGCTGGCCAACTCGGGCCATACTTACTTCCACTAAGCCTGTCGAGTCCCGGTACGGAAGCGGTGCGAGATACATGCCGTATAACAAGCTGAAGATAGTTGTATTTGCACCGATACCCAAAGTGAAGATAAGCACAGCAACTATCGTAAAGCCGGGGCGCTTAGAAATGCTTCTGATTGTGTACCTGAAATCGCGAACGATATTTGCGAACATAATCAACTCCTTGCGCCAACAGACATAAGCCCGAGCCGCACAATCACGGTGTTGAGAGTGCGGCGAGTGCTCGCTCTTACGATGCTGACAGAGATCTGGTCGGTTGCGACCCGATTGGGCCCGATAAGGCTGGCGCCAGTTCCGGCAAATGCAAGTCCGGATATAACATTGAGTCCTTCAGTTTTTGAAGCATAAAACGATCTAAGGCGTCGGCGGTGATTTTGCTTTTGAGTTCTTCTGCCAAGGAGCAAAGATATTCTTTTTGATCCTCGTGAGCTTTACTGTTTCCGACCGGTATGTATTGTCCCCCTGAAGACGTGGCCTTGCACTGGTCGACTATCCAAGACAGAAAATCGTAAGTCCGAACTGGAGTTATAGTAACGGTTATATGCATGCTCGGTATATCTAAGGGGCAAGCAACATGCCACCAACCACGTGGAATATATAGCCAACCTCCGTCTTCGAGGATAGAATCCCACACCAAAGGCGAGTCAGGAACACCATTTTGCAGGAATTCCGACACGGAAGGATTCTCGCAAGTAGGCTTCCACACTTTCCAACGTTTATTACCATGTACTTGAAAGATAAAATTTTCTTGCGGGTCGAAATGGACATTGAAAGCGTGATCTGTCTTCCACGCCGCATACAGATTTACATTTACTGGGGCGGAAAACAGCACGCGCAGTTGGGTTGCTAATTCACGGAGCGGTCCGTGGGCTTCATCAATGACATCTAGTATTAATGTGGCTCCATTTTGGAGCTCTCGTAAGAGATGGTCGCCAAACAGCAAAAGAGGAGGTTGCCGACGCTGGAATAAATACGGATCGAGTTGATGTCCGTTCTTAAATAGTCTCAGTCGTGGGGGCAGGAAGCGGTGCTCACTTAGAATGCGATTGAGCACCCCCCAATCACATAACTTTTGATATCGGCCGGTTACTGCGCTACCAGGACAGAAGTGAAGCTTCCAGATATTTTGCATAAAGGGGGCTAGCTGAGTTGGCGCTAGTAGGTCATTTAGAACCGTTGTCATTAGGTGGTCTCCTCGTCTACTTCTTCTCGATTCCAGCGGCGGTCGTCCGGAGCAAAACTATTCCGGGCGCAGCGAAACGACATGATCCAGTGCTGTCGCTCGTCGGATCGCAACAAGAGCTAATAGGAGCGTGGCTGAAGTAACAGATAACAGGCAAGATGACAGAGTTTGTGCCAATACCCAAAATAAGATTGGGCAAAGCGACTGCAGCCAAGCTGGTGTGCCGAAAAATACTTCTGGCTGCGTACCCGAACTCGCGAACGATGCCCACAAGCACGATCATCGGCTCACTCCGGGAAGTATTACACCAGACCCGTGCAACCGGAGCTGAGCGGATTGATATAGCCCTTCCTCTGGACCAAACCGCATTTGGCGAGCAACCATGTCGTAGTATAGTCCCCGCTGGTTCATCAGAGCGTCGTGTGTTCCCTGTTCTATAATGGTACCTCTGTCGATAACTAATATGTTTGTGGCGCGGCGAACGGTAGACAGACGGTGGGCAATAACGAATGCGGTCTTACCTGTTATCAGCTTATGTAGAGACGCTTGGATGAGCTCTTCGCTCTCCGTATCTAGGTTGCTTGTCGCTTCATCCAGAATGAGTATCTGTGGTGAGACCATAAAGGCTCTGGCAATAGCTAGTCGTTGACGTTGTCCACAAGATAGCATCACACCGCGCTCTCCAATGCGCGTATCGTATCCATGAGACAAGCGAATGATGAAATCGTGAGCGTTTGCCTTTCGCGCGGCGCTTTCGATTTCGGCATTGGTTGCCTCGGGCGTGCTATATGCGATGTTGTCGCGAACCGATCCGTCAAAAAGGAATACATCCTGTTGGACAACCGCTATTAGACGACGATACGAGACCAGTCGTAAATCTCGAACGTCATGTCCGTTGAGCGTGATACGCCCACTCGTGGGGTCAAGAAAGCGTGCCAATAGGTCCGTGATGGTTGTTTTTCCGGCTCCACTTCGCCCTACAAGGGCAATTAACTCTCCGCAGCGGACCGTAACTTCAAAATCCCTAATTACCGGGACGCCTCTTTCATATTCAAAGTTGACTCTTTCAAATTTCAACTCGCACAAAGTTCCTGGTGCTTCTCGAGCATCTGGTCTGTCTGGCTTGTCCACAGGCGTCGTGATTACTTGGAACACGCGTTCTAACGCGGCGAGCGAACGCTGTACCTGGGCAAGTGAATTCACTATAACCCAAATGGGGTTCAGTAGCAGTAATGTATACCATTGAAGTACTATAAGATCTCCAATCGACAGGCCCGCTCGAAGGTAAACATAGCCGCCGACGCAAATAATACCTACACTGGTAAATCCTAACGATGCATTCCCGCACAGCCATAGTATGGCCTCTCGACGTCGCGCAAAGAGATCTTTTCGGAAGATAGCGTACCGACCACGCATATAAGCGAGTAGCTCGGACCTCTCACGGCAAAATGCCCTTACCACGCGTATCCCAGAAAAGGTCTCGGCTAAACGACCATCAACGTTCTCTGCATCTCTACGAAGTGACCGATAAATGGGACGAATACGCTTCGCGAATATGAAGCTTGTGCCCGCAGCGACGGGCATTAACGTCATTGCAGCAACGGCGAAACGCCAATTTAACGCAACCAACATGCTTACTGCGAACAGAATGCGCAGGATCGCGACAGTGGGTGAAACGAAGATAGCGTCAATCAGTCCGGAAGTGGCGTCGACGTCACCTGTAATTCGGGAAAGAATGCCCCCTACTTTGATTCGGTGTAACGATTCGAGCGGAAAGCAGAGTAGTCGATCCAGCACTTTACGACGCAGGGCTAACATCACCCGGATACTTACCTTGTTCTGATAAAAATCCTTCATGGCGGCGGCTATATTAGAGACAAGAATTAGCCCTGCGCCGAAAATGCCGATGAGCCGCAAAAGATGTAGGCGTGCGTTAAGCGATACATCGACCTTCAATAGCACGGAGTCGACTATGTATCGCACGACCAAAGGCTGGGCCATATCGAAGCCGGTGCACATCAATGTCAGCACCAGGAACACTGACATCTCGCGCCGATAACGCCCTATCACTTTCAAATATTCACGAAAATAGTGAGCGCGCGCAGGCTGCGACGAGTTCTTCACTTCCAAGCCGTCCGCGATGCCCTTTCCTTGCAAGAACTGGTCGCCATGCTTCCTGAGAGGGGGATGGTCAAAGGCTTCGTCGATTCGGCCGCGCTTATAGTTTCTAAGAAATCGTGCGAACTGGAGACGAGATGACTCGGATCTACTCATAATGATACGTCCTATGCCGGCCCGTTGTGCATCCGATACTTGCGGTCTTTCCCTTGGAGATGCTTGAAGTTTTCATCATTGACGGAGTTGAAGTCACAAGCACCGTTCTCAAGTCCTCGAAGATGCGGTCCTTTACGCGATGGACATGTCTTCCTTTCATCAGCGCTTTCAGCCGCGCCGTTGTTCCAAACCGACCTGTCTTGATTGTGGAATAGGTCGCGTACGGACCTACGATCATGAACACCAACCTTAGTGAAAATATTGGCCACGTGGAATTTCACTGTGCGCTCACTAATATCAAGCGCAGAGGCTATTTCTTTGTTCGACAGTCTTTGTTGAAGGAGCCCACTAATTAGCTGTTCTCGCGGCGTGAGCGAGAGTAACCCGGACGGCTTGTTTCGAGAGAACGCAGAAACGAAGTGAGTGAATCGGTGCAACGAGTCAGGGTTAACCCAGATTCGCCCTTGCAATACTCCTTCGATCGCCAATATCAATTCGTCTTCGACTCTTTCGAATGGGACGAACCCCCTAATTCCGAGGAACAGGAGGCGACACAAATCTTCTTCCTCCGGCTCCGGTCCTAGAACAAGAATATGCATTTCGGTACGCGACCGAACAGACGCGACAACACTCATGATCGATAGGCGCAGACTATTGGAATCGATTACAAGAATGTTTTTATTCGAGAGATCCTCGATATGCTGACTAGGGAAATCTTGGCCGCAAAGTAGCGCCCTGAGAGTATTATCCCGTTCCAAGAATTCAGTTAGATATCGACCGGCAAGGGGATGCCCTTCCAAGAGAAAGACATTTATCCTGTTTTTCGAACGTTGTTGCATAGACTTTTATCCCGGTACGTCCGAAGCTGAGGGGCTGAGCAGCAAGGGTAAAGCGTTTCCTGAAGTAGGCGGGCTGGTGCCAGTAACGTGACTCGTGATTGCTTGCCCAGTGAACTCACTGGACAAAGGCTACGTTCTGAACACCAGGGGGAGGGGGGCGTGGTTCCGGTGTGCTTGCTCGCGTGTTGGCACAATGAATGCTCGCGTTTGCGACCTGCGAAAAGAATGGGAAGGCGCAAAAAACGAGGAAGAAAGTGACCGCGATGCTGAAAACCAGACGGGAATAGAATATGCGTATCGACAGAAGGCGAGGGTTTTGCGATCTCTGGCCGCTTCGGTCCACGAGGCCTCACAGCGCTTGCAAGACAGACCGTCTATTTCGGCGTCGCCGAAAAGAACGCTGTTCTTGTAGCAAAACGTACATCGATAGTCAACTACGAATTCTTAAATTCTTACTACTAGCCTTAATTAAGCAAATACCTCAGCATCATGACACCTTCCGCATCGACCGTATTTCGACCCGCAGTCGTCTGCAAACTCGTGACTTATCGTCCGCCAATATTTAGAGGGCGTCCGGGAAAGGCAATTCTGCGAGCAAAAATGAGCGGGACACCTGTTAGTATGCAGCAACCTTGGACCGCAACACAGGCGCGAGAAGTCCACGAATCGACTAAGCGTTTCTCTCCGTCCCATGGATGAACGACTAGGCGCGCGTGTGCTTCTTCACGCTGGGACAAGAGCGAAAGTGCGGCAGAGCCGCGTCATAGCCACCTGTACTGATGGGACAGGGGGCTGTTCGTCTGTTTCGGCCAGTAGACAAGGCCCGATATCACGGACACACTCAGCCCTGCCCGTGAGATCAGCTTTTGCAAGGACGAATGCAACTATAAACACGACGACCTGGACCCCACCATCAACCATGAAAGGAGATCCCCTACATGCTCCCTCAGTTGCGGACGGTTAAACGCGACTTTCGCATGGACGAGACAGTTCCAATACCGAGACGACTGGCAGAGTACAAGCGAGGAGACAAGAGTTTATTTGTTGCAATCACTAAGGCTTCGTACGTGGTCGCAGGCCCGATCGGCTCGGAATTCATCTATATGTTTGAAGATGGTATTCCACTTGGAGCCGCGCTTTCAAATATGCGCGCAAAATACGGAAAAGAACGAGAGTCAGAAATCCGAGTTGCCCTAACAGATCTCCTCACTCAGATAGAAACGCGCCAATTCTACCAGCACGCGCGGCCACGCGAGGCCATGGCAGAGCAAACTATGCTTATCCGTCTAACAAATCGGTGCAACCTTCGTTGCACGCATTGCCTAGTTTCCTCCTCTCCAGACTGGCCGAAGGAGAACGAACTTAGCACCGACGAATGGTTGGCTGCAGTAGAGCAGTTCGCTGCCTTTACAAGCGAAAGAGGTTTCTCAAAGCGCCAGATTACCGTAACTGGAGGTGAAGCCCTGGTACGTCAGGATGCGCTAGAGATCGCTCACCGCTCCAAATCGCTGGGAATGTACACGGTACTGTATTCGAACGGCGTTTCAATTGCCAGCGCGAGAGTTGCGGCTGCAATCGCATCGGCCGTTGACGAACTCCAAATTAGTTTCGATGGCGCCACGGCGGAGGTCCACGACGCGGTTAGAGGCAGCGGCATGTTCGTGCGATCTATCCGCGGAGTTGATTTCCTGCGCGAGGCAGGCGTGAGATTTCACATTGCGGTTGTTGTAATGCCGCAAAACTATGATGACCTGTTGTTGAATCTTGGAGCTCTAGTGCGCCGTCTGGGTGAGTGCTTTGTCGTCAAATTGGGTATGGCAGTGAAAGAAGGTCGTGCCACTGAAGACATGATGTTCCGATCAATAGCGGAGGGTGAGGACCAGATTCGAATTCTCATTGATCGGTTGGCATCCGAGGGCGTCCGAGCAGCCAGTCCGTTCACGCCAAATTTGAAGAACACCAGTTGCGGGTACGCTCGCGAGTTGACGGTCGACGAGAACGGGCTCGTGTACGGATGTGGTCCTCGGCAATTTCCTATAGGAAATCTGAAAACGGAATCGTTTCTTTCAATCGCCGAGCGCGTCATCGGTAATTCAAGAGGTGCAGAAGTCGATCTTGTGGAGGGTTGTCGTGACTGCAACATCCGCTATCTGTGCGGCGGAACCTGTCGGCTAAACAACATCGCAAGAATGGGACGAGCAACCATCAGCTCCTGCGATCAAGCGGAAAAAGAACGCAGGATCGGCGTGCTGTTCGGGCGGGCGGCGAATATTGTGCCGGTCAAAGTCTTAGTCGATAGCCTGGGACGCCTAATGGAGGCCCGGACTCCGACCTTCGGTGTCACCGGCCACAACGTAGTACCTCTCTCAGCGCTATTCCAAACATCCTAAAAGAAAGGAGGGAACTACATGGCACTTCATGAAGATCCGTCAATGCAAGATCGCACACCGATAATGGATGTGTTTAGCATAGACGTGCCGATGCTTGACGTTGACGAATCCGAACTCGCGATCCTCTCGATGACCTCGAGCAACCACTACACAAGTGGAAATTATGGCCAGTCCGATACGTGCTGCACCTGCACCACGACGTAGAAACGGGAAAAACTCAGGAACCATGCCGGTTTAGCCGGCATGGTTCCTGCTTCTTTTGTCGCGATGTGGTTGGCGCTGAGAGTGGCTGCGAAGTATTCGAATTTTGGCCGCAGGCGGCTGGGAGAGCCCTTGAACTCCGATAACGCCATCAATGAAATACGTTCGTATATTTCCCAAAGACGCAGCGCCCCGCCGAGGGTACTGCTGGTAGTAGGGGGGCGATTCAAGAATGCAATCGGCGATACCGTAAACTTCGCATATCACTTAAGGCACTTGCGCGAAGCATTTGGCTCCATATGTACCACTGTATGGGGGGCCGACGACTCGCTCTGGAAAGCACTTTGCAGTGATTCGGTGTCGTGTCGACCGTTTATTGGCGAGGATGAGGCGGTCAACGGATTTGATCTTGTAGTGTTTGATTGGGTTGAAGTAAGCGAGTCGATTGAATCGATCTATGCCAAGAGTGAGGTCGCTCTTCTCGACTTTTCTCGAAGCTGGGTTCGTTATCGTCTGGGAGGGTCAGCCTGGAAACAGTTGACGCTTCCTCCGGCTTCAAACCACTTTCGTCGGCTTCAGATGGCGTATGAATGCCTCGGGATTACGAACATGCCATTAACGTTGCACCTCCAACCAACGCATGCGATTCATTCGGGCAGCGTCTATTTGAATCCATACGCTAGTTCGGACGAGAAGTCCCTCGATGAGGAGGCGTTAGAGTCTCTTATCCATGCGCTTGTCGGCGAATTCCATCCGCGGCGCGTAGTATGTCCCTCCCCTCCTCAGCGCGTACTGGCCGGGCAGGAGCTGGCATATCAAAATCTGGCGAACGTCGTTTCGCGAGCAGAGCATTCCCTGGGCATTCGAGTATTGAAGCCCCTGACGGTGTCGGAGTACATTGCCCGTGTGAGGACTGCGGCAGTGGTCATAGGTCCGGATACATCGACTCAACACATAGCAAATTACTTTGGTGTGCCGTCTATCGCCTGCTATCCACCAAACGCAGGTTTCCGATTCTACTACTGGGGTTGTCCTGGACCGCAAAATCTCTGTTTTCGCAGACCTTCGCCTATTCAAGCTGTTGAGGTTTCGGAATTCGCGTCTTTGGTCGCATATATAGCGCGCTCACTTATGACCAATAAGCAGAACTTACAGCTAGAGCTTTGCGATAAGTATGTAGAGAGTTGTCGTGACATCGCCAGAGGCGACGTGTCGCCAGAACATGGCGCCACACAGATTGACGAACACTTGACCGAAATGCGTTCGATTATTCCTGCCAGGTGGCACTGCTTCATTTTTCCAGAGCTTCAGACACTTGCTCAAGAAGTGTGTGCAATTGCAAGGCAAGCCAGCCTTAATGGTCACGACACTCTTAGCCTTGAACGACTCAACGACATTTTCGCGCTCAAAACTGTCCGCGCCGTGTCCCTGATGTCTTCCCAGATCTCTGAGGAAGTCGCGAATGTCGCGTGGGATTAATGCGGAAGCCAGGGCGACAACCGTTCTTGCTGGGTCCGTTTCAGTTCGCCGGTGGTGAAAGATCGTTGCGAACTGGACCCGTCAAGAGGGTTGTACTAATCGCTCCAGGCCGATCTTGTGTGGAGACGAAGCAATATGGGAAATCTGGAGGATGTGGCATCGCTGGGAAACGGAAACCGCGGGCTGTGCCCATTCTCCAGTCTGCTGTAAATGGTTAAGTGCGATTACATAGTGGTCGGCTCGGGAGTCACAGGAGCCACGATAGCCCGTCTGCTAGCAGACGCGGGTCGTGAAGTTGTGGTTTTAGAACGAAGGTCTCATGTCGGAGGCAATGTCCACGACACCCTACATGGCAGCGGTATTCGAGTACATACCTACGGACCTCATTATTTTCGAACGAATTCGCATCGAATCTGGGAATTCGCAATTCGCTTCGGTAAATTCTATGACTTCAGTGCGCGCGTCATGAGCTTCGTTGATGGCCGTTACGAGCACTGGCCAATCACCAATGAGTATATAAAACGAACGGCCGGAGAATCTGGGTCCCCGTCGTTCCATGGGACCGCTACGAATTTCGAGGAAGTCGCTCTCTCGATGATGCCCAAGCTGATCTACGAAAAGCTCGTTAAGGGCTATACGGAAAAACAGTGGGGTGTTCCTGCACCTTCACTTTCCGCGAGTCTAGCCAAGAGATTCGACATTAGGTCCGGTGAAGATGTCCGATTGTCGCGGCACAGACACCAGGGTCTGCCAGTGGAGGGCTATCATTCCTGGATTACAAACATGCTGGCCGGCATTTACCTCTTGCCAAACACCGACTACACTGAGATGCGATCGCGCTTTACGCACAAGCGAAAGTTAATCTTTACGGGTCCAATAGATGAGTTCTTTTCGTTTCGAGCCGGGCGACTGAAATATAGAGGCCAACGGCGGACTCACGTATATCTTCCGAACACGAAGTATTTCCAACCATTCGCCCAAGTCAATAACCCAGATCAAGGATCTGGCCCTCATATCAGGACCTTGGAGTGGAAGCACATTATGGAACCCGGACTCGCAGCCTCGACGCTCGGCACTGTAATCACTACCGAAACTCCGTTTTCTTCCGGAGATCCCGACAATTACGAATATCCGTTTCCAGACGAATCTAACCATCGTCTCTATTTGGAATATGCGGGTATGGCGAGTCAGCTTGCCGATGTCATTATATGCGGGCGCTTGGGAGAATACCGCTACTACGACATGGATCAGGCCATCGCACGAGCGATGACTATCGCGGATCACGTATTATCAGGTGACATTAGTAGATTCGGTCAGTCGAGGGCTCTCAAGGTCTTGCCGACTTGCTGCGCGGCGACGAGCAATTGATACTAACGCGAGAGAAACAGTGTTCGAAAACTATAGGATCATTTGCGTAACACCGGCCGGCCGTGAAAGGTATCTGAAAATTCTGGCCAGCTATATCCTCAAATGCCCTTTAGTTGACGAGTACCACATCTGGAAAAATTCGACGAATGCTTCAGATGTTGCGTACATGTATGCACTTGAACAGAGTTCACCGAAAGTCCGCGTTATAGAACCACCCACCGTCCCTCCGGACACCAGCGCAGCAATTGGGCAATTCTTTGTGCATTGTGTCGATGAGAACTCAATTTATATTCGCTTCGACGATGACATTGTTTATCTTGAGCCGAATTTCTTCGTAAAGTTTCTAACCTTTAGAGTTGAGAATCCCCACTACTTCCTTGTGTTTCCTAATATCGTGAACAACGCAATCTGCGCATACCTTCAGGCCGAATACGGCGCCTTCGAGCCTGGCTGTCGCCTCCAGCCGTACTATCGCGAATTTAGTGCTTGGGGTAGTGGACGCTTCGCAGAGCAACTTCATCGTACATTTCTACGGTCAGCGCGCGAGGGCAAAATGGCAGACTGGTGCTTCGGCCCAAAGCTGCTGGCGCTCTGTAGGATTTCAGTAAATTGTATGTCGTGGTTTGGCAAAGACTTTGCACAGTTCGGCGGAATAGTAGGTGAGAACGAGGAAGAATTCCTCAGCGTAGTTAAATCTTCTCAAATGATGCGACCGAACTGCATCAATGGGGATGTATTGGTTTCTCATTTCGCGTTCTATAGACAGCGACCTTATCTGGACAGCACTAATGTTCTGGATGAGTACGTAGATTTGCAACAAGATCATTCTCACTCTACGGCCGCTCAGAGTGGCTCGCCAGCAAATAAGAATATCTGGATACAACGCCTGTTGTGCGTTATCGAAAACCTACGGCTGGCGCAAGAGCAAGACCTCAGAGACGCGGACTTTCTAGCGGAACAGATTAGGTTCGCCGGACTGACCGTCGACAAACGGTTGTATTATAGCTATGGAAGCGAATGTAAATATTTCAACGCCGGCAACTGCGGCCTTTGGCAGCTCCCGATTCAGCTGGCGCAGTGCCTTGTGCAATTAAGCAAATATAAAATCCGCGAAGTCATCGAAATTGGAACGGGTTCAGGCTGGACTACATCTTTCATGGCGGCCTACTTGTTACGGTTCAACAGAGACCTGCGTGTAACGAGTGTCGATATCGAAGATCACTTCGAAACGTTCGACGCCGTTAAGCATCTACTCCCGATCGATTTTCAAGTTGGCAGAACGTCGGGGGATTTTGCTGACCAAGTGTTTGATCTCGCTTTTATCGATGGAGTCCATTCCTACGAGGGTTGCGAGAAAGACTATAGGGCGGTTGGGATGAGAGCTTCAGTCTGCGCCTTTCACGACATAAACGATACGTTTGTGGCTAAAGAGGAAAGGAATCATGGGGGTGTTCCAAGATTTTGGAGAGAACTCAAATCGCAAACTAACTCATCCTCTCAGATATTTGAGTTCTTGGATGGTCCGGGACACATTAGCACGCCGATGATGGGGATCGGGCTGATTGTGCGAAATGACGTTTCGTTGGGGTCAGAGCGTGCGGTTTGATAAGACTTCCTGAAGAGGAAGAACGAAGAACGACATCCAATGGCCGTGAATACTCGTCAACGTCCTGCGCCTGCTTGAGCGCGGAGAGGCCCCATGCCTCTCATAGTTAGGGGGAATCCGGAAACGAAGCCGCAGTCAAGGGCGACCGTGGGGAGCCGCGCAGCGGGCTTGCCTCTTGACGGCGGTGCGAGTGGAGGGAATCCTGGTCTATCTGCTGATGCTGTGACCTTCTGCCTGCGTGTGCTCATGTACTTGGCTTCGTGCGGATGACGGTTCGATCTTGTGCGCTAAGGATACGGAATCGCGGCTCGGTTCCATCGCAGATCGGTGCGACACGTCGCGCGATAGTTGTTCGGTCAAATGTGTTTTGTCGTTGGTGTAGAGTTGCGCATCGTAGCGTCCGCGCGACACGGCCACATACGCCAAGCGGCGATTGACGAGCTTTTCTCCAGCCTGCTCCGTGTCCACATGCACCAGTACGCGGTCGGCGGTTTGTCCCTGGCCGCTATGGCTTGTTACGGCATAGCCGTAGTCGAGATGCGGGTTGTCTTTGATGTTGAATGCGACTTCGCGGCCTGAGTCGAGGCGTAGTTGCAGGTTGCCGCTATCGTCGATCTTTTCGATGGTGCCTAGCTCGCGGTTGGCAATGTGTCGCTCTCGATTCGGCGCTGTGAACTGCACGCGGTCACCTTCACTGAATGCGCGCTCGGTCTCGCGGTAGAGCGTCACGCCGTGCAACCGGCGCGGGTCGTAACTCACCTGCTCGTTATTCTCACGCCTCACCGTCACCAGATTATCTCCCTCGTTTGCGCGGACGACGCGGGCGTACTCTCCTGCCCTGATACCGTGCGTCTTGCTGCCTCGCGTGTAGCGCACCACGTCCGCCGGTTCGTATTGCGCTGCCCACTGCCGGTCCGCGCCAGTGATCTCTTGGCGAGCCACAAGCACTCGATGCTTGTGTTCTTTCGTTTCCACCTGGCCAGTGTTCTGCATCGTTCGATGGATCGCTTCGTTAATCTCGCGGCGGGATTGATTGTCGGGGGAGACCACTAGCGTACCTTCCGGTGTCGCCGTGTACTCGCGAGCGATTTCCTTTAGCCGCTCGTCACGGTCGGCGATTTCATGCACGCGGCCCTGAGCGTCGAGTTTCTCCATCGCGTCTCTAACTTGGCCGCGTGAGAGCTGTTCCACCACTTCTCTGAGCGCCGGGTCTTTCTGCCGCACGATCTCATCAAGCCGCGCCGTTTCAATCCCCGCTTCTTGGAGCTGCTGATACGGTCGGCCCGCTTCGACAGCTTCATGCTGGCGCGTGTCACCTACAAGCAGCACGCGGTCGCTTTCCTTTAGCCGGTGCAGGAACTCGTTCATCTGCTTGGTGCTCGCTAGACTCGATTCGTCGAGAACGTAAAACCGTTTCTGACCTCCGCGCGACTCCTCGCTCCGTGTCAGATGCCGTTGCAACGTGCTCGATTCGATTCCAGCCTCACCGAGTTTTTGCGCTGCGCGCGATGTCGGCGCGAAGCCATCCACCTTATAGCCCTCTCGCTCGGCGGCTTCGCGGATCGCAACTAAAGAAGTAGTTTTCCCCGCGCCGGCGACGCCTTCAAGCGCTGTGACCTGATCGCGGCTCGACAGGATTTGCTCGACCGCTTGGCGCTGGCTCTCGCTCAAATGCGAGTGGTCTTGCTCGATCACTCGGCGTGCCCCGAAACTCGCGATTGGTGAGTGTTGATTCTGCCCCGCGCGCATCGTGCGGATGGTGTCGCGCTCGTAGTCGATCATTTCCTCTGTGGTGAACGCGCGGCCTGGTCCGCGATTTCTCGTCGCGATGAACTCGCCCGCTTGCACGCGTTTCTCAAACTCCGCTTTAACCTCTGCAACCGTGGCGTCACCAATTGAACGCTTCAGCGCATCCCTCAGCAGTTCCCGCTCCTCGGCCACCGCGTCACGCTCCAGATTTTTCTCTCGCGAGTAGGTGAGCGCCTGGCCGATGGCTTTCTCTTCGGGTGCTTGCTGTAATCGCTCTCCGTGCTCCCGTGCCGCTTTGACAACCCGCTCTGGTTGATTGCCGAAGTTCGCGGCCATTGCTTTGTGCCTGTCTTGCATCTCTTCGTGTGAGAGTTCGAGCTTTCCTTCTCGTGTCTGCTGCGCCGCAATCGCGGCTCCCGCGCCGCGCTGATTTTCCTTTGCGAGATGTTCCTCGATCTGCTGGCGGCGGGGACTGGACGCCTCCAGATACTCTTTGCTGTAGCCTTTGATTTCCGGCTGGCTACTCTCCCCACGCTCGACCTCGTAGCCAAGTTCTTTCAACCGATGGGCCAGTTCCGAGCGATACACTGCCGTCGCATACTGCTGCGTCTTGTACAGTTCCCGTGGCTGTAGCGCGTGTGCGTCCCCGTCGTCGTTCTCGGTAAGATTGAAAAAGACGACGTGCGTATGCAGTTGTGGTGCGGCATAGCCGTCTACGGGCCTCGCGCTGTCGTGCTCGAATTTCGCCGCTATCCATTTGCCCGTCGTCTCTGCCGGAAGATTCTCGCCGATGCGGGCCTGGACATATCGCTCCAGTTCGTCAAGTGCGACGCCAACGCTTTCTCGATGCGCTTCCCGCACGCGCTCGTCTCCACCCACCAGGGCGGTCAACGATATGCTCTTCGGGGCCGAAAACGTCGCATCCCATCCTGCGCGGTGTTCCATCGCGCTTACCTTTTCGCCGCGCCTGTTCATGTATTCTCTGGCCGCTTGGCGACGGATTAGTTGTTCTCCAGTGATCGCGTGTTGTCCTTCCGAAAGCCGTTGGAAGTGCTCTTCACGAACCTCGCCGCGTAGTCCCCACTGTTCGGCGAGCCTTCCGTGCCACTCCCCGCGAATCTGCTCTGCTTCGGTGTAGTAGTTCTCCCGGGCGTTACCAAACTCTTCTGCGTGGTACGACTGTGCCTGACCTGCGCTCAGAGGTTTGGAGATGGTCAGCATGTGTTGGCCTACTCGAAAAAGTCCCTTTGCCTGTGTGCTGGCTCTCGTTGGATTTTCTGGTCCGTACTTTGTTGCTGTTCATTGGGCACGAGTGTCTGTCCCGAAGCTCTGTTCCCCGACGGCTTGCCTGCTCCTGCCGCGGCCGCCGCAACCTTCGGCAGTTCCTCGGGTGGCTGCTGTGCCGGACGCTCGATGTATTGCGGCTCTCTGCTCTCAAGCTCGATGTACGGGAGACTCATCCGCACCACGAGGTTCCCGCACTTGAGATAACCGTGCATCTTTTCAAGGCCGCTGATCTCGCTGGCCATCACTAGCGGCCTGATCTCGCGTTCGAGGTTATAGCCTTTCGACTTCCGCGATTGTGGGAACTGCTCATTTGTGCGGCTCTCTCGTATCCTCTCGATTTCTTGTTCTCCTATCGTGTCGCTGATCCATTTCGCTGCGTGCGGCTCGCTCGTGCACAGGAAGATTTTCGTCGACGGCTGCGACATCATCGCCTCCGCTTCGTGCCCATAACGCACTTCCAACTGGCTGCGTCCCTGAAAACCCAGCACTACCGGATTGTTGGACTTGCGGTTTTCCGTGATCGCCGTGTGTAGCTGCGGCAGTCGCTGCAAGGTTGCCAGTTCGTCCAGAATGAACCACACCGGACGCGGACTCATGCAGCCCTGATTCATCAAGCGCAGCACGAGCATGTCTAGCCACAAACTGATGAGCGGTGCGAGGCGCTTCCGGGTGTCCGGTGTGCTGGTGAGGAATAGCCAGCCGCGCCGCTCCTTTGACCATTCGAGCGTGCTCCAACGCCCCTTAGTCTCCGCTTCACCCGGCAGCAGCTTCATGGCGTCGGCTACCATGCTGAGCGAACCAAGCACGCCGTTTCGCTGCGGCGGCGAATCACGGTCGATCATCGCCGCGTACTCTGTCCCTTTCACTCTCCGGTCGATCTCTTCCGGGTGCGACATCCACCACACCAACTCTTGCGGCGTCGGATGAAACCCGAGCAAATGCGCAAAGATTTTTCGCGGGGCCTCCACGAAAAACGAATTCTCGTTGTGCCGGTCGGGAAACAGCGACGCGGCCAATGTGAGAGCGTCGGCCCCCTGCCGCAGCTCGTCTCCCGGAGTCCAGTAGGGCATTCGGTGGTCTAACGGGTTAAGGATGAGATCGCCGCGCGACGGAGTAAGAAAGTAAGGCACGTAGTCTGCGGGCGTCGCGGGATCGTACACGATGGCCGTCTCACCGCGCTCCTCGATCTGCAATAGGATTTGCCGGATGAGCGCACTCTTGCCTTTGCCCGAATCGCCCATAACCAGAATGTGGCTCGATTCGATCTCGCGCGGCAGGCGCAGCCAAGCTTTCCAGCGGAGTATTTTTTGCGTGAAGCTCTGCTGCTGTAAGAAGCCGATACCGTCTGAACGGTTGCGGCGATTGAACGCACGCACTGTCACAAGCTCCGGTCCTTTCAGCCGACGTCCATGTTTGCGTATTCTCCTGCGCGCCGAGTCCATCGGGATCGCCACGACGAGACCCACGAGCAACACACCCAAGCCTCCCCACAACGCCGGTTTTGCGAGATCGGTGAGCGTCTGGTCCTGGTATATCCAGTGCCCCAGGAATTCATGCAACTTCGCATTGTCATAGCGTGCGCGCTGCCATTCGAGCTTCAAGTCGCCGGTCTTCATCGCTGCTTCTGTCAGCCTGAATGTACTCTCGCCCTTCTCTGTCACGAAAGGCTCTACTTCGTTGTCGAGTGCCAGTCGTGCACCCTTTCGCGTTACCACCATTAACAGCGTGTACGGGGCATCCGTACGAAACGCTCCTGCTACTGGCGTCCCCGCGTAAGTCAGTAGGTAATGTCGTTGGAGCGGTGTCCACACCCGCATGTACCGGTAACCAACGATGGCGAACACACTGAGCAGAGCAACGCAGAACGCTCCGATAGTCCATGCCGCCTTGTCGCTCGGAAAGTCTCCTGCATCGTCCGGTCGGCCCCATTTCTGTTTCATGGCACACCCCCTGTTGCTGCTTCGGCAAAGCGCTGTCGCGCCTTATTCAACTTGTTCTGGTCCGCCCGTTCGATGAGCTGCTGCATCTTCTCGTCGGTGAGCGTTTGCCCTTGGGATACGGCGAAGTGGACATTTAGCAGAATGGTGCGCAGCGCCAACACTTCGGCCAGGACGGTTTGCTCGCCCGCATTGGGCTTAGCTGCTTTCAGCAGAACATCACGCACCCACTCGCTGATCGTCTGCTCGCCCGCAAGGACTTCAAACTGGGCATATTCTTCGTCGGTGACTTTGGTGCTGATGGATTTGGTTCGAAGGGAGGGCATGGAGTTCACCCCAATAAATTCAACAAGTTCCCATACGGGAACCAAAAATTGCTGCGAGGCGCTCTAATAGTGTGGCTTCTCGCAAGCTACTGGATTTTCAGCAAGTTCCCATACAGCAACCTTGGTTGCTCTACGGCACCCGTTTGGGGGTGACGTGTCCCTTGCACACCCGGCGCAGCAGCGCCGCTATGTCGTCTTTTGGTGGTGGCCGAAGGACAAAGTGAAGTTGAATCAGATACGCAATGGTGGATGCGGGCAAGATGAAAACATCGCGATGAGTAGCGGCCAATCCTCCGGGGCATTTCTAGCGGGAAGAGCCATTCGCTGTAGCGTGCTCACCCTTGACATGCTACTGGACGAACTATAACCTCACCTAGAATGTCTACTAAGGAACAACGCGAGCGCATCGAGTTGCTGCAAGGGACGCTGGACCTGTTGATTCTCCGCACCCTGCTGCTAGGGCCGAGACATGGCCACGCTATCGCCAAAGCGATTGAATTCAACTCCGAAGATGTGTTGCAGGTGGAGCAAGGATCGCTTTATCCGGCGCTGCACCGGCTGATCAAGCGCAGCTGGATTTCGGTGGAAGAAGGAACATCGGAGAACAAGCGGCGGGCCAAGTTTTACCGGTTGACGGCGAAGGGCCGACGGCAACTGGACCTTGAGACGCGCAAGTGGGACAAGCTGGCGGGAGCGATTGCGCGGATTCTGCGGCCTGCAGAGTAGGAGGGCGAATCATGAGGCGGCGCAGGCGGATGCTGGAAGAGCTGGACGCGGATATTCGCGAACATATTGGGAGGGAGACGCAGGACAACGTTGAGCGCGGGATGACGCCAGAAGAGGCGCGCTATGCGGCGATGTGGAAGTTCGGAAATGTGACGCTGGTGAAAGAAGAAGTGCGAGAAGTGTGGAGTTCAGTTTGTCTGGAGCAGCTACTACAGGACGTCCGCTACGCCTTGCGCATGCTGCGAAAGTCCCCTGGCTTCAGCGCTGTCGCCGTCCTTACCCTCGCCCTCGGCATCGGTGCCAACACAACCATTTTCAGTCTTGTTAACGGAATGTTGTTGCGAAAGCCGCCCGTTCGCGATCCCAATCGTTTGATGGTTGTCAGCAGCAAGTGGGCTGGAAACGGAGGCGAGTGGGATCGCCTTCCCGTCTCGGCGCCCGACTTCCTCGACTGGCGCACGCAGGCCACCGCGTTCAACGGCATGGTCGCGGCCAATTTCGATGACTACACGATCAGCGGTGGAACGATGCCAGAGCGAGTGTCTGGCGGCCGCGTATCGTCCGACTTTTTCCAAACGCTTGGCGTGGCGGCCACGCTCGGCCGAACAATACTTCCGGGCGAGGACCAACCGGGCCACGACCACGTGGTGATTTTAAGCGACGGCCTCTGGAAGGAGAAATTCGGCGGAGACCCGGGCATTCTTGGGCGAGTGATTCGGGTCAACGGGAACTCCTATACGATTGTGGGCGTAATGCCGAGTAGCTTCCGCCTATGGGACTTTGAGGCACGGATGTGGGTTCCGCTTGCGTTCTCGCCCGAAGAGATAGGCCCAACGGCTCGCAACACGCGATTCCTTCGAGTTTTCGCGCGGCTTAAGCCGGGAATCACAGCGAAGCAAGGGGTCGCAGAGATGGATACGATTGCACAGCGCATCGCTGAAGCTCATCCGGACACAAACAAAGGCTGGGCCACGGCGGTAAAGTCCCTCCAGGAATACAGCATCGAAGACGCCAACGTGAGCACAGCCTTGTTGTTTCTGACGATCGCAGTGAGTTTCGTTCTGCTGATTGCCTGTGCGAATCTGGCGAATCTGCTCTTGGCGCGAAGTTTGGCTCGCCAGCACGAATTTGCGATTCGCGCGGCGCTGGGCGCAGGGCGTGCGCGTCTCGCCCGCCAGCTTTTGTCCGAATGCCTAATTTTGTCGCTGGGCGGCGCCGGACTCGGGTTGCTGTTGTCCGATTGGGGAATGCAGGCGCTTCGCGCGCAGATGAATTGGAATGAAGGGACGATTGCTCTCGCCAAAACAATCCATATCGATGTGCGGGTGCTGGTCTTCGCGCTGGCGATCTCCGCTGCGTCGGCCTTTGTCTTTGGCCTCCTGCCCGCGCTGCAAATTTCGCGGACTGATCTCAACATTGATCTCAAAGAAGGCTCGCGCAGTTCCACAGGCGGCCGGGAGCGCCACCGTCTCCAGCGACTGTTGGTAATTGGCCAGATTGGGCTGTCGCTCATCTTGCTCACGGGCGCCAGCTTATTCATCGAGGATTTCCTCGAGGAGATCCGAGCAAGCACAGGATTCAATATTCACAACGTTCTTACTGCGTCCGTGTCACTGCGCGGATTGGAGTACTATGGGGCACCGCATCGCGAGGCAGCATTCTTCGAAAGCGCTCTGCGCAACCTGAGCAACCTTTCTGAGATAGAGTCCGCCGCAGTCACCAGCGATCTCCCGTTTAATTTCCCCAACGAGAAGAACTTCGAGGTCGAGGGTCAACCTGTCCCGAAACCCGACGAGCAGCCACGGTGCGGCTACTTCATCGTGAGTGCGGGTTACTTCGAGACTCTGCAAATTCCCTTGCTTCAAGGACGCGAGTTCAATTCCTCCGACAATGGCAATTCCAGTTCGGCAATCATCGTGGACCGTGCGTTTGCCAGGCGCTATTTTGCAAATGGAAACCCCATTGGCCGGCATATCAAAGTCATAGAAGAAAGCGGGACACGGGACAAATGGATTGAAATCGTCGGCGTAGTGGGAGACGTGAACGAATTTCTGGGGCAGCGGGACTCTAGGCCGCACTTTTTCGAGCCGTTTCAAGCTTACCCGAGTGGCTCCATGAATTTCGTGGTGCGGACTCGCTCCGACGCCGCCGGTTTTTCCGACGGTCTGCGTCGTGCCATCTGGGCAGTGGACGGCAACCAGGCAGTCGCCAGCGTGCGCACGATGGAGGGTGTGATCGCCGACGCGGGTCAGGGGGACGACTTGATGGCCGAAATGATGGGCGCCTTTGCCGGGATCGCTCTCGCCTTGGCCGCCATCGGAATCTATGGAGTAATTTCCTACATAGCTGGACAGAGAATGCATGAAATGGGCATTCGTATGACTCTCGGTGCGCGACCGAGTCAGGTGATGCGCTCGGTGATTCGCAGTGGCATGTCCGTCGCTGGAATTGGCGTGGCGCTCGGGCTGGTGACGTCATTGGCATTACCAAAACTCATCGCAGCCAGCTTTAACGGCTTTCACGCTAGCGCTGTATCCGCGCTCGTGGCCGCACCTGTAGTCGTTACAATTACGGCCTTCCTAGCGTGTTACGTCCCGGCGCGCCGCGCGATGCGCGTCGACCCTATGGTTGCGCTGCGACATGAGTGATGAGCAACTTGGAGGCAGGGCAGCAAATGCGCAAATGCACAGCGACGTCCTGACTCGACTTCCGGCTCGGTTATGGCGGCGGCGACTGGCGGTTGAGGTGCGCAAGTGGGACAAGCTGGCGGGAGCGATCACGCGGATTTTGCGGCCGAGGAAGCAGGAGGGCAAATCATGAGGCGGCGGAAGAGGATGCTCGAGGTGCTGGACGAGGACATCAGCGACCACATCGAGAGGGAGACGCAGGACAATATCGAGCGCGGTATGTCTCCGGAGGAGGCCCGCTATGCGGCTATGCGCAAGTTCGGAAACGTTACCCGCGTTAAGGAAGAGACGCGGGAGGTATGGAGTCTGGTTTGGCTTGAGCAACTACTCCAGGATATCCGCTACGGACTTCGGATGCTGCGCAAAAATCCTGGTTTCACTACGGTCGCGGTGCTGACTCTCGCACTCGGCGTCGGTGCGAACACTGCCATATTTTCCATAATCAATTCCGTCCTGTTGCAGCGCCTGCCGTTTCCGCAGCCCGAACGCATCATGGTTCTGTACCGCGGGACGGGCTCTTCGATTCCATACGCCGAGTTTCAGGACATGGAAGCGCAGAATCATTCCTTCGAGCTGTTGGCGCTCCAACGCCGTGAAAGCATGAATTTGACCGGAGCAGGCGATCCGGAACGCGCCCTCGTGCGCATGGCCTCGCCGGACTTCTTTGCAATTCTCGGTCTGAAGCCGCTACTGGGCCGCACGTACACGAGAGAAGAAGATCACTTAGGAGCGCCAGGCGTAGTGGTGATCACCGAACCGCTGTGGCGGCGCAAATTCAATTCGGCACCGACTGTCGTCGGAAAGAGCGCGACGCTGGCCGGCAAAGACTACACGATTATCGGCGTGGTGCCGGATTTGCCGCGCCAGTTCTCGCACACGGACGTTTTCTTTCCCATCGGTCAATGGAATGAGCCCGCCTTTCGCGTGCGCGGGAGCGGCTTCGGAACTGTCGGTATGGCTCGACTTAAGCCTGAAGTGCCTCCGCCTCAAGCTCGGGCGGACTTGAATCGTTTGGCGGGTGTTCAGGCTGCCGCATATCCCAAAGAGGATAGTCAATTAACATTTAGCGTTGTTCCTTTCCGCACGGATACGCAAGGGACTCTCCAGCACACGCTCCTGTTGTTATTCGGCGCAGTCGGATTTGTTCTACTCATCGCGTGCGCTAATGTCGCCAACTTGCTACTAGCGCGCTCGGCGAGCCGCACACGCGAGCTGGCCCTCCGCGTCGCTGTCGGAGCGGGCCGCAAGCGCGTCGTGCGGCAACTCCTCACGGAAACTTCGCTTCTGGGCACGCTGGGCGGCGGGATCGGTCTCCTCGTGGCCAAATGGGGCATGCACGCGCTCGTCGCCGTCGCTCCCCGGCTTTCGCTTGGCGTCGAACCCCGCCTCAGCCTGCGCGTGCTCCTGTTTACGCTGGCTATCTCTTTGCTGACCGGAATCCTTTTTGGCATCGTGCCCGCGCTCCAGGCCGCGCGAGTCGATGTACAGGAAACCCTAAAGGAAGGCGGCCGCGGGACAACGGGCGGGCATCAACGCGTGCAGGGAACTCTGGTCGTCTCAGAAATTGCCTTCGCTGTGGTTCTCCTTGCCGGTGCCGGCCTGTTGATCCGCAGTCTGGCGCGCGTCGGACAGGTCAGCCCTGGTTTCGATCCGCGCAATGTTCTCACGTTTACTATTGCGCTTTCGCCCGAGGCAGCCCCGAGCGCGCCGAAGATCCGCCAGATGTACGACCGCTTGATGGATGGCCTGGAAACCCTGCCCGGCGCCGAGTCGGTCGCCGTTTTGCTCGGCAATCTCCCGCTGACCGGCGACTCCGATATCGAGTTCTGGCGCGAAGATCGCAGGCGGCCGGACAGATTGAGCGATGCTCCGGACGCGCTTTGGTACGCCGTGACTCCCGATTACCTCCGCGTCATGGGCATTCCGCTCTTGCACGGACGATTTCTTACGCCACAAGATACCGAAACTGCACCGATCGTGGCAGTGATCAACGATGGCGTCGCCCGCGGACTCTTTCCGAACGAGGACCCGCTGGGTAAGCGTCTTCACCTCACCTTTTTCGATCTATCCGCGGAAATCGTCGGCATCGTGAGCACCGTCAAACACTTTGGACTCGATGCGCGGCCAGACAACGACAATCAGTTCCAGCTCTACATTCCCTTCCGTCAGGTTCCCGATGGCCTAATGCCGCTGCTCGCAAAGAACTCAAGTGTGGCCCTCCGCACCGCGAATCAACCTGCCTCTCTCACCAGCGCAGTGCGCCAGGAAGTGCACGCCGTTGATAATCAGCAGGTCATGTTTGGCGAGACCACGATGCAGGATCTCCTCGATGGCTCGCTCTCCTTTCGTCGCTCTTCGATGATTCTGCTCGAAGTGTTCGCCGCGCTCGCGCTTTTTCTCGCGAGCATTGGCATTTATGGCGTGATTTCGAACCTCGTCGGCCAGCGCACGCATGAAATCGGCGTGCGCGTGGCGCTCGGTGCGCAGAGGAGTGACGTTCTACGGTTGGTCCTTGGCCGCGGAGTGACGCTGGGTCTGCTCGGAGTTGCCCTGGGAATTATGGCCGCGCTGCCGCTGATGCGCTTGCTTTCGAGCATGCTCTTCGGCACCACGGCCGCCGACCCGCTGACGTTTGCCAGCGTCGCACTGCTACTCATTGGTGTCGCGCTCCTCGCGTGTTACGTCCCGGCGCGGCGTGCGACGCATGTAGATCCCATAGTCGCCTTGAGATACGAGTAGCGCTTCGCGCAAGTGCCCGAAAACTCTTCCTTAAAACAATCAATCTTCCCTAAACGCGTAGGGGCTTGCGAAGCCCACCTGTACCCACATGGGCGGATAGCGAGGGCGCTGCCAAAATGAAATTCTCGGTAAGTGACCCGCCGGACGTTCGGCCATGTTGGGAAGCGAAACACAGATTTCTCGAAGGGAGAGAAGTGAGCAAGGGCCGATCTAGGCTTCAAACCTGAGAAAGACCGGCAGAAGTTCGCTTCAGCTCTTCACTTCAGGCCTAATGATGTCTCGCTTCAGGCCAGCACTGAAGCGAACTTCGTGGAACGAAACGACATATCCCCTACGGGTAAAAGCCGGAAGGACGCGGCCAAATTCGGATGAGGCGGGAGGCGACCCCACCCTTTGACGCACCGTGCGTCACGGCTTCTGTGGGGTTGCTCCCGCCTCAGTCACGCGCAGCGCGTGACCCATTTAGCCGCGTCCCAGAGCCGGAGTTTCGGAGTTGTAAAACAACGTCCATTACACCCCGTAAGGGAGAAAGGAAGGACACGGATCAAAGCACTCGCAAAACAACCCAAGACGGCAACATTCCCAGGTTCATGATGAGCAGGGCATCGAACGCGTCTCGCACAGGCATGCCTAATTCAGTAGTGATCCTAGTTTCCCTGCCCGTGGCTCCCTCGTGGCTTCGCAAAATTCTCGAAAAAAAACAAACTTTCTGATTGAGGTTTTCCCTTTTCGAGGCCTCTTAATAGGTAAGGGGTTCGATTATGTCAAAGAGCCTCGATCGCGGTTTGCAGTGCGGGAAGGTGAACGGTGCATACGAAGGTCGGACCCTATGGAACTGCTGGAGGGCGCCTCCGAGTGGGCTGGTCGCCGAAAGGAAAATAGCAAATCACAAAGATTTTCGGTGAGGTTTTCCTTTCTCGAGAGGCTCTTAGTATATAGGAGGAAGTTCACGTTGATATCTCCCGCTGGCCTGGTGAAGCCGTTTCGGACGCAAATTCGGAGGGGAGCGTTTGGAAGTTGCTTCGATGCAGGAGGGAAGATCCCAGGACTGGTCCACAAACGAGGATCAAAAGCGATGGAACCCGGGCACGGTCCGGTGCCGGTCGCGATTTGTCTTTTACATTTTTTGTTTCTGAGGCCTTTTTCGGGTAGAGGGGGGAGGATCTTAAGGAGATTCAATGACCTTTTCGGGCGCGGAAGGGTGACGGGTGCGTGAAAGACACACGTAACCCTCCCCGTCACCGTTGGCGTCACCCAGGGGCGAGGCGAAATTGTTGGGAGCATAGAGGTTGCACATGGCGCGACGCGCAGTTTGGACGCGGGTAATGCACCGGAGTGGTCTGGAGCGACCCCACTTCGTTGCCACGGAAACCGTGGCGGTCGCTCCAGCCCACGAAAGGGAAGCAGGCAGCAAGAGAAGGCGTGTGGTGCCGCGGTGAGCAACGAGAATCCGGAGGGAGCCAGTGAAGAGGGTAAGAATTGCTCACTGCATTTTTTGCTTTTCGAATTTCTTCACGCCATGAAGCAGGTAGCTGTCAGAAAAGGAGAGGTATGAGCGACATGACGAATGCAAAAGTCACGGATAAAAAAAGACTAAATCGGGCGGTAGCGACCCCACTTTTTGGCGGTCCATCCGCCCAAAAGTTTCGTGGGGTCGCTACCGCCCGTCACGCAGGAAGCGTGACCGTGTAATGGCCTCGTGCAGGAGTCGGAGAATGCAAGTTGTAATGCGGAATGTAATGGATCACGAATAACGAAAGGAGTTCGGACACATGGCACTACTCAAAGCACCGTCAAAGCAACCGAAGACCACAACCCTGCAGGTCCGCCTGGAGGAAGAAGTCAGACTTAACCTGGACAGATATGCGGAATTCATTGATGCGAACTCGTCCTACGTCGTCAGCGAGGCACTCAAGCTGTTGTTCAAGAAGGACGACGAGTTCAAGCGCTGGGCAGGCCAACACACCAACGACCACATGCAAGAAGAACAAATCAAAGGAGGGGCTCTTACAAAGACTGCGTAACAAATATGAAACCCCGTCCAACACAATTCGGTGAGCGCGAGAATACAGCGTCCTCAAGACAGCATGCCTCGCGTCTTGCAGTACAGTCGCCGTTGCCAGAATCATTGCGAGCTATTGAAGGACCCCGGGACCTGGTCGAAGCAAGACCATTAGCACCGGATGATTTGGAAGTCTTTGAGCTAACGGGCGCCGACACGACGAACGAAACCACAGGCGAGAGAAGGGAAGGAGTGGCTGCTTCCGGTAGGCTTGTGGCTGCAGAGTCAGCGCATGGCAACAAGGACGCGCCATCTGCCGTTGGTCATCGTGCGAGTAGGAGAGACCCACACGTCCAAAGCAATATCGAGTTTGAACCCTTGCTAGATGTGGCCGAGGCGGCCAGGCTCTTGCGGATCCATCCGAAGACACTCCGAGTCAAAGCAAGTCACGGCATCATCCCGGCCGTCCAGATTGGGAGAGTCTGGAGATTTCGGGCCTCCGCGCTGAACCGTTGGGTAGAAGGGATCTCAAGATAAAAGGCCGGCATAACGGTCCGGATGAAATGCATCGACCTACCACTACGATTGGGATATTCTGCACGGGGCTGTCAGTGCCGTTTAAACAAGGGAGGAACTTTGTTTAGACGGACACGCTATCAGCAAGGAAGTCTCGTTCTGGAAGAGCGGAAGAGAGGTTCCGCCGTATGGGTATACCGCTGGTGGGAAAAAGACATCAACGGAAAGCCAGTACGTCGCAAGCTACAGATCGGACGTTTGGAGCAGTACCCAACCGAATCCGTAGCGCAAGCGGCAGCGGATGCTCTTCGGCTGACCATCAACAATCCATCCAACCGCAGGAATCTTCGTCAGACAACCGTGAACATTTTGTGGGAGCACTATTGTCGCGAAGAGTTGCCGCTAAAGGAGATGTCCACGCAAGACGCATACAGTTTCTATGCCAAGAACTGGATACTCCCGCGGTGGGGAACTGTGCTGCTGGAAGAAATAAAGACCGTCGAGGTGGAGCGCTGGCTACGAGCAGCGGAAGTGGCGGATGGGACCAGGGCCAAAGTCAAATGCGTGATGTCGGCTCTGTTTTCACACGCCGTTCGCTGGGAATTCTGTGGTCACAATCCGATTTCGTCGGGGATTCAGGTCGGAAGTGGAGGAAAGAGAGGTCCAAGCACTGGCGTGCGCGTCAGTGCGAAACGTCAAGAAGCGCCCCTGGTGTTGTCACCAGAACAAGTGAAACTTGGTCTGACGAAATTAGGATTTCGAGACCAGTTGCTCGTGTTTCTGGATGGAGCGTTGGGCACACGTCGAGGCGAGCTCGGTGCCCTGCGCTGGTCGGACTGCAACTTCGACGGCATGAGCTTCAGCGTTCAACATTCGTACTACTGGCGCAGAGGCGGACATCTGAAAGCGACAAAAACGGAAGCGTCGGCCAAGGTGTTGCCGATGCATCTGGCGCTGAAAGATGCGTTGCTGGAATGGAAGTCGCAGACCGAATACAAAGGACCTGGGGATTTCGTTTTCCCGTCCCTTCGCTGCAAAGGGAAGAAGCCGCTGGACCTTGCCGCGGTTCTCAAAAAGAAGATCCAGCCGGCTTTTGCGAGCGTCGGCATCCTAGGCGTGGGCTGGCATACCTTTCGGCACACGGTTGGTACGATGCTGGCAGATATGGGAGAACATCAACTCACGATCCGCGACTACTTGCGTCACAGCAATCTCCATGTGACGAACAAGTATCTTCAAGCAACGCCGGAGAGCAAACGCTCGGCGCAAGGCAAGCTGGTGGATGCCATCTTGCCGGGCGGTTTGCTGTCGGCCAGCAAATCAACTCTCGTTCAGTAGTTGGTGCTGAAGGGCGCGTTCTAGGATTCGTTCGAGGGAATGCGCGGCGGGCGGAGTGCTTCGAGGCTTATTGGACCCAAACGGACCCAGATTTTTTTCTGGGTTTGCTGTAAGTGATTGAAAAATATGGCGGGGACGACGAGACTCGAACTCGCGACCTCTGCCGTGACAGGGCAGCGTTCTAACCAACTGAACTACGTCCCCGCGGTTAGAAACAAACGGCTTAGCAAAAAACTCAAGAAACCCTCACATTGTCATGTGTGAGTTTTGTATGACTTTCGTCCGCCGAAATCGAGGGCTGATTGCGCGCCTCGATCTTCCGGGTTGCCTCCGCCAGGTCGGTCTCGTCCACGATATTGTAGCGATCGAACACGCTTCTGGTCGAATGGCCCGAGATGGTCATGGCTACTTTTTCCGTCACGCCTCGCCTGGTCATGTTCCGAAGCGCACTCCGCCTAAAATCGTGCGGATTGAGCCCGACGTACTTGTTGTATGTCTGGCCGTTCTGCCGCTTCGCGGAAACATAGGATTCAAGTTTCGCCGCAACACATAGATCATACCAGTCCTGCCGAGGGTCTACAACCCGGGTGCCATCCTCGTGGTGCTGGGCCTGGAGTTTTTCGAGGCGGGCTTTGGCCTGGGCGATCTCGGTGCGGAGTTTCTCCTTGGCCTGCTGGGCGGCAGTGCGGGGAAGCCGCCGAGGGCGCGCAGCGAGGGTGATAGCTGCATAGTTGGCGCGCAGCTTGGCGAGCTGGGCCCGCATTCGGCGCAATTCCTTTTCGATCGCCTTGCGGGCGGGGTTCGGCACGGAACGATTCGCATCGTCGGGTTCGATCTCATAATCGGCCAGGGCATCGATCAAATATTCCTCACGCACATACTTGAAGAAGTTTTCTTGTCGCCAACGCTCAAACATGCGATAGGCCAAAACGATAGCCCGCAGGTCCCAGCGACTGGTGACGATGGGCGTTTGGTGCCCGCCCTGGGTCAGGCGAGTGATCTGGCGGAGGCGAAGTTTCCCTTTGAGGAAGCGCACGGGCTGCTCGTGGAGAAGGTAGCGCACGCACCGTCCGTCCAACTTGGCTTTGTGCTGGGTGAGGCGCGCTTCCGCAATCCTCCGGGTACGCCCCTTGCGATAGGGCAAAATATCAAAGTCCAAGGCCAGCAACTCGCGAAACAGTTTGGGACTCCAGCCCCCGCTGTCAAAGACCACCGTCGCGCGTCGCTTCGGGCCTAAGAGCTTTCGCACTTCACCCAGCACCGCGGGCAAGATGCGGGTGAGTGCGGCATTGGCCTCGGCCGTGACCACAAACAAGGGATCCCCACGCTGATCGTTCACCCAATAATCGGGTGGTCGCCGGGGCAGCCAGTCGCGCTCGAGTGATATAGGCTTTGGGAATCGTGTGTTTGCCATGATAAGCGCGAACATGACCATCGACGGTCGAGTAGCCGGGCGCCATTGCTGGCGCCCAGCCCTCTAAGAACCGGTCTTGAAGGTTTCCCATTCATCCGGCTCGAGCACCCAAAAACGCCCCCATGAAAAACGAGGACGCGGCCTGATGCAAAACGAACCAGACCTACTCGATAGTGACTTGCTGCCGATTCGCACGGCGGTGGAATCACCGTCGTGTGTGAAGCTGCACCAATGACTTACGCCATCGTCATTTGCTTTGCTTCATGCATCGGTTCCTCAAGAGTTCTCGAGCTGAGCACCAACAGGAAGTCAGCTCCGTTTCCGGCGAGGTGATCTTGTCCCCACGAGGCGACGCAACCTCTATCTGCCCGATTACAGGGCAGCCTTCGCTTGCTCCCATTTCCGTTACCCGCATCGCCATCGGTGCCATCTTGCGATGGACTTTCCCCTTGCGAGGAGCGCTACGGGCTTACCCTGTTCCGCTGAAATGACGCGATCGGTTAGATCTGCTCTCTACGCCGGCAGTGTTGATTACCCATGACAGAGAACCCTTAAGCCTCTGTGCTCACTGCAAGAAGAGCCGCGCAGCATTTTAGGCTCTCTTCGGCTGACGACGCTTGCGAGCATTTGTATATTCTGATCGTACGATCAAGCCTAGACCCGTCTCCACCTAATGCTGGCAGATACACCGTTGCCTCACGGTTTCGGCGCCGCTCTTGCGAGCGTGGATACATTTTTCCAAGGGCTCCAGAACAGTTCGTTACCTCCCCGCTCTGCCTTGTAGGCTACGTGCGATGGGACGCAAGGTCTGATCGAGTTCCTCCTCTCCAGACAATCATTTTCAGCAGCTTTACAGGTCGCACTAAAGGAAGCCGAACACGTGGCCATGTTCTCGGATGCGCCGCTGCGCGATCTCCTGACCGAGTGCCTGGCTGCCTTTGCGTGCCGCCAGCTGGGACAGCTTGAGGCGCAGGGTCTTGACTTCCGGCATGCGGTCCAGCCCCACGATGCGGCCCAGTTCCCCTGGGGGATATTCCTTCAGCGTCTCCGGACGTGGGATGCGGAGAAGAGCTAACAGAACATAGGCGACCAACGTTGTGCGCAGGCCATAGAAGGAGGGGTGGAGGCTTCCGTAAATCTTCTCCGCCGCCGACAGCAGTCCGTCACGTACAGCTGCTTAAGCCTCAGGATACAGCTACAATACAAAAGGAGATGGCATGGTCTGTTTCACCATTCAGCTGATTTTGTGCAGCTTTCCAAGGGGGGGTATGTCAGGAGCTCTGAATTTAGGTGGTACCGGGGTGCCCATGCGCACCCAAGAAGTTGCTGATCGCGCGGGCAAGCAAGCCGACGGCTCGGCCAAAACCCGCGAAGCCAAGCTCGTCACCATCTGGACGGCAGAATCGCGGGATGAGGAAGGCAAACCAGTGCGCGACCCAGGATCGATCACCTATTCGGCCGCGATTGAAAGCGCAGCTACTCTGGATACCAGTCCCGACCTCTCGGACTTCGCGGCGCGCGTACAGCGCGAGGCCAGCCGCCGTGGTTTCACCGAAGCTCAGCGCCCGGTGGTGTTGGGCGATGGTTCAGCCTGGATTTGGAACTCGGCTACGGAACTATTCCCGCAAGCCACTCAGATTCTCGACCGCTTTCATGCCAAAGAACATCTCAGCCAGGTGGGAAAGATCATTTATGGGGACCGCCCAGAAGGCCAGCCATGGATCCAGGCGCGCTATGATGAACTCGATGAGGGCCGCCTGAAATCCTTGGTGCAAGCACTGCATGGCCACGCAGGCCAATACAAAGCGGCACGGGAATGCGTCCGCTACATCTGGAACAATCGACACCGCATGCGATATCCAAAGCTCCACAAACAAGGCTTCTGCACCTCGACCGGCGTGGTGGAGGCCGGCTGTAAAGTGGTGATCGGCACCCGGCTCAAGCGGGCAGGCATGCATTGGACAGTAAAGGGCGCAAACACCATCATCGCCCTGCGCTGCAGCAAACTTAGCGGACGCTTTGAGGATTTCTGGGAACGCCGTGCAGATCAAAGGAAGACGGCCGCATGACTTCATCCCCCAAATCTGATGTCCGCCCATTTGGAACCGCGTGGGGAGCGAGTCGCGCTGCCGACTGGGATTCGACGTGCCGAGCTACGGAAGCGTTATCTCTCTGGTTTGGATAAAAGAACGACGGCCTGCAAATTCCTGACTACAGAAGGGCACGCTCTTGCTATGCTGCGCGGGATTCCCTCCACTTCAATGGCGGGAGCGCTAGGTTCGCGACCTGTCTGAGGTAGGCCTCGGCGTACGTCGCGGCTTTTAGTTTGCCCTGTTCGATGTTCTCGACGGATTCGGAAGGTGCAATCCATTTTTTGGCATTGACGTTGTAGACGGATGCCTGCACTCCTTGGGCGTTCTGCTCTGAGAAGAGCCGCAGGTGTTCGGACCCGACTTTTACTTCGGCACAGATACCGTGATCCAACATTGGGCGAACTCCGGGCACGTTGAGCTAACTGGTTGTTACGATAGTGGCAGGCAGTGCTGTGACCTGTCCAGTTTGTTTTTCTTTTGTCGTGCTCATGATGCACAACTAACGCAAGGGCGAGGCCAGATCGCGCAACGCTTTCTCAGCGAGAGCCCGATGAACGGCCACAGGTAGATGGCCAATGCTATCCACTTCAATACAATCGGCAGCACCTCTCAAGATAAACGCCGCAGCGGTTTCGCGTTTCATGCCGTGGACCAAAAAGAGGAGCGGGATGTCCTTCTTCATCTGGCCCAGGAGGTCCAGGACATGCGTTTCTTCCCAGTTTGTGCTGGGGTATTCGGCCACAATAAGGTCAAACAGCTGCGAGCTGAGTCGAATGGCGAACTGCTCGGGAGTCACAACTACCTCTGAGCTGACCGTGAATCGCACCCTCTGGAGCCTCAAACATGCACCGCTCAACATCTGCTACCGAACGATGAACAAAGAGGATTCGCAGGAGATTCTGTCTGGCCCAAGGCGCGTCGCGGGCAGAAGTCTCGTTCCAATTCCTCAAGATTGCGTTCAGATCAGGTAGACATAGCCAGCCTCGGTAAATCGCCCAGGGTGGCAGTGCCTTTCCCCGCCCAGCTGCCTCCCGCGGCCCAGACGGAGTTAGCTCGTATGAAGAGTATCGAGTGTGGTCGTCCATGTCTGTCCGCTATTAGACGCTTGGTACTAGTGAAGTATCAGATTCTCGGTAACCGATACGGTATATTTCCGTGGGGCTTCCTCCACCTCCCGGTAGCGCCAGCGTCCTTGCCTGCATCTTCCTAGCTCTCCTCCCCACTCGCCACTTCCGTCCGTCACGCTCTGCTTTCATCGCGTTGCCTCGGCCGCCCAGGTGCACGGCGCGTACGCGGCATCGTATCAACAATTTTCTTCCCTTCCGGAGTAGACGGCCGGTTGTTTCATTGAAGGCCGGAAATTAGAATGAGCCGACGAGCGATTGACCAACTCCACCAAGCGCTGAAGATCTTCACCACGCACTGACGTGAACTTCAGTCCCATTCCGCGTCCGGGCTCTGCGTGCCGCCCAACACCAGCGGCCCTGATCGCGCCTTTCTGGACAAGAAAGTCAAGCCTGAGCGTCGCTCCCACGGCCAGCGCTTCCTGTGTCGCGACAAACAGACCTCCCAAGCTCAGGTCCCGGACTCGTGCAGCATCCTCAAGTTTTTCACACCCCCAATAGACCGAGACCCCCTGGCGTGTCTCGACTCGCATGTAGCGCCTTCTCCCAGGGGCAATTCGATGCTTCAAGATGTATTTATCGGGGTGCATGTCCGTCCTCCGCTTGGAGACTTAGGGGTCACGCAAAAATATCTTCGCACAATTGAGACGAACTATCCCAGTCGACTTGTATCCGTTTGAATGACAGATCACTGAAAAGCCCCAATTGGTGAGCGATTCGAACAGTGTTTGCTATCCGCA
>Ga0193733_1000035_pt1 | contig 60276 bp, 47 predicted proteins | sample U1s2metaG_FD_145076 | JGI IMG/M metagenome (GOLD analysis project Ga0193733, IMG submission 145076) | Soil microbial communities from a riparian zone of the East river system, Colorado, United States - U1s2 | ecosystem: Environmental > Terrestrial > Soil > Riparian zone | place: USA: East River...
CGATCGCCTGAACCCAGAAGGCCTGCGCAGGCGTTTAACCAAACGGCTCGAAGGCCTGGGCTTCAAAGTGACCCTGGAGCCCTTAGCTCAAGTCGCCTAGAGGTTATGGCTATTTTCTAAGGAATAGGGTCGAAGTTGTGTCACAGGAACATGCGCTAAGATAGAGACGCGATTCACCGTTCGAACCGCAAGGAGCTGACGTGGAATCTCTGATTCAATTGCGAAGTCTCGAAAAGGCAATCGAGGCTGGCCCGAACAAATTCTTTTTGCTGCGGCGGATCAATCTGGACATCCAGCCCGGAGAATTTGTGACCATCATGGGCCCTTCGGGCGCCGGGAAGTCTACGCTGTTGAGTATCATCGGCATGTTGGATGGCGCGTGGACCGGGGACTATTACTTTCTCGGCGAGCCCGTTCACAAGCTCAACATCAAGAAACGCAACGAGCTGCATAAAGCAAACATCGGCTTTGTCTTCCAGAGCTACCACTTGATCGACAATCTGACGGTATTCGAAAACTTGGAAGTGCCGCTCTCCTACAAGAACGTGCCGCACAAAGAGCGCGTCAGCCTGGTCTGCGACACGCTCGATCGTTTCCACATCGTGGGCAAGAAGGATCTTTTTCCAAACCAACTATCCGGAGGCCAGCAGCAGCTTGTGGGGGTTGCCCGAGCCGTAATCCTTAATCCAAAACTGATTCTCGCTGACGAGCCGACAGGAAATCTGCACTCGGCGCAAGGTGATGAGATCATGCAGCTGTTCAAGAGGCTGAATGACGCCGGCACCACGATCATTCAGGTGACGCACTCCGAAAGAAATGCATCGTATGGAAACCGGATCATCCAATTGAAGGACGGCTGGGTTGTGAGTGACAACGCAACAGCCGGCGCGCAAGTTGGAGCGGCACACCCCGCGTGAGCAGGCGCTTGCCGGCTGCAAGGCGGCGCCTCGACCGTATCTCACGGTGCCTGAAAAACGGCAGTAGGTTAAACTTCGCAAATACATCCGAATGAAGACGACTAACCCGCACCCTTACCGAGTTCTTTTGGCTGACGACCAGGCGGACATCCGCGATGCTCTGCGCTTGCTCTTAAAGCGTGAGGGCTATGAAACGCAGGGCGTCGCCTCTCCGGCCGAGGCTCTGAGCGCCATCGAATCCCGGGAATTTGACGCAGTGCTGATGGACCTCAACTACGCGCGAGACACGACATCGGGCCAGGAGGGGCTCGATCTTCTCACTCGCATACAAATGCTCGACGGCACGTTGCCTGTTATCGTCATGACCGCATGGAGCAGCATCGAACTGGCGGTAGAGGCGATGCGCCGCGGCGCGCGCGACTTTGTCCAGAAGCCCTGGGAAAATACTCGCCTGCTCGCCATTTTGCGCACGCAAATCGAATTGCGGCAGGCGCTGCGGCAGGCCTCTCGTCTCGAAGCCGAAAACCGCATCCTGCGCGCCGAATCGCGCCCGACATTTCTGGCGAAATCCCCGGCGATGGCCCCGGTCCTGGAGTTGATTGGGCAGATCGGCCCATCGGACGCCAACGTTCTGATCACCGGAGAACATGGCACCGGCAAGGAAGTTGTCGCGCGAACCCTTCACGCGTTGTCGTCGCGTGCGACCAAGCCAATGGTGACTGTGAACGCGGGGGGGCTATCCGAAGGCATTTTCGAAAGCGAGCTCTTCGGACACGTGAAAGGCGCCTTTACCGACGCGCGCACGGACCGCGTCGGGCGGTTCGAACTCGCCGATGGCAGCACCCTTTTCCTGGACGAAATCGCCAACGTTCCGCTGAACCTGCAAGCCAAGCTATTGCGCGTTCTGGAAACGGGGGATCTCGAACGTGTCGGCTCGTCCACCACCCGGCGGGTCAACGTGAGAGTGCTCGCGGCTACCAATGCGGACGTGAATGCCGAGGCCACCGCGGGCCGGTTCCGTCAAGACCTGCTGTTTCGCCTGAATACCATCGAGATCCACATCCCCCCGTTGCGAGACCGCCGCGAGGACGTCGATCTCCTTGCGCACCATTTTGTCCACGGTTACGCGCAGCGCTATCGCAAAAACATTTCCGGTTTCGATGCGGCCGCCATGAAGGCTCTTCATGAGCATGCCTGGCCAGGCAACGTTCGGGAGCTCGATCACGCAGTGGAACGCGGCGTGCTCCTCTCGCCCGGCCCGGCCGTCCGCGCGGCAGACCTCGGCTTGCGCGCGCAGGCCGCTGGCGGCGCGGCCAAGCTGGAGGAGATGAGCCTCGACGAAGTGGAGCGGTATCTCATTCAGCGTACTCTCTCTCGCCACGAAGGCAACGTCAGCCAGGCGGCCAAGGCTTTGGGATTGAGCCGCAGCGCCATGTATCGCCGGCTGCAAAAACATGGGCTGGAATGAGGCGAATGGCCTATGAGCGCCGCATCCAGCTTCTCGCGCTAGCGGCGGGTTTCCCAGGTTCTCTGATCGCCATGATTCTCTTGTGGCATGGCAATTATTCTTCGGGCGCCGTCTGGACACTTGCCTTTCTCATCCTTTCTCTCTGGCTCGGCTTCGCTTTCTCCCTGCGAAATCGCGTTGTTTTTTCGCTGCAAACTCTTTCGAATCTCCTGGCCGCTTTGCGCGAGGAGGACTTCTCGTTGCGCGCTCGCGGGGCACGAAGCGACGATGCCATGGGCGAGGTGATTATTGAAGTCAATGCTCTCAGTGAAACCTTGCGGCAACAGCGCCTGGGCGCCCTGGAGGCCACTGCCCTTCTCCGGACCGTGATGGAGGAGATTGACCTTGCCATCTTTACGTTTGACAACTGCACGAAACTGCGACTGGTCAATCGCGCCGGCGAACGTTTGTTGGGCCGTCCTGAAGAACGCCTACTGGGGTTTACCGCGGAAGAACTGGGACTCGGCGCTTGCCTGGAAGGCGAAGCCGCGCACACGATGGAACTTGCCTTTCCCGGGAGTTCCGGGCGATGGGGGCTGCGTCGCGGGACGTTTCGCCAGGGAGGCTTGCCTCATCACTTGGTGGTTCTTAGCGATCTGAGCCGTACGCTCCGTGACGAAGAGCGTAAAGCGTGGCAGCGGCTCATTCGCGTTCTTGGGCATGAATTGAACAACTCGCTCGCCCCGATTCAATCCGTCGCGCAAGGTCTGGAAAGCGGGCTCTTGAATGCCTCCAAGTCTGCCGAACTGCAGAGCGAAGCGTCCGCTTCGATTCTGGATGATCTCCGGCAGGGCCTTGGCATCATTCGCTCTCGCACGGAAGCACTTGGTCGCTTTATGGCAGCGTACGCACAACTTGCACGGCTGCCACAACCGAAACTACTCCCTGTAAACGTCTCGGAATGGATCAGCCGGACCATAAAACTAGAAACGCGGGTAAAAGTCAGCCTTTTGAACGGTCCGGACGTGGTCATTTCGGCCGACGCCGACCAATTGGAGCAGTTGCTGATCAACCTGGTTCGTAATGCGGCGGATGCCACGCTCGAAACCGGCGGTTCCGTTCAAGTTGGTTGGTACCGGCAAGGCGCGCAACTCGATGTCTGGGTTGTCGACGAGGGTCCTGGCCTTCCCAATACGTCGAACCTATTCGTCCCCTTCTTCACAACCAAGCCGGGAGGCTCAGGGATTGGTCTGGTTCTTAGTCGCCAGATCGCCGAAGCTCACGGTGGCGAACTCACCCTGAAAAATCGCTCCGACACCCGGGGCTGCGAAGCCCGGCTCCGCCTGCCCCTTTAGCGGCCGGGACTCAACCTCTTTTGCTTGGCACCGCTTAAGAATGTTTTGGCCTTCACAAAATCCTTAGATACATCTCATTATTTCCTAAGCCTTCGCTCGCTACGATGTCCCTGACTTGATTGTGAGCGTTCGGCCCGCCACTCGCCGGAGTTCCGCGGCAGTGAACGAGGGCATTCGCTTACTGACAAGTAGTAATCGAGGAGATTCTCGTGCAAGACATAGTTTTCGTTGCGGCGACCATATTCTTCTTTGCCATCGCGATTCTCTATCTTCGCGGCTGCGAACGCCTGAAATAGTAGGGAGACCGGGATGCTTGGAAATATCTTGCTCATCGTTATCTGCGTGCTTTTATTGGGATACCTGCTGTTCGCTCTGCTGAAACCGGAGAAGTTCTGACATGACGGCGAATGGCTGGTTCCAAATCTTTCTTGTGCTTGGGGTAATCTTCCTAATCACCAAGCCGCTCGGCATCTTCATTACACGGGTGTTCAACCGGGAAAAGGTGTTCCTGGACCCCGTGTTGCGCCCGATCGAAAAAATCGTGTATCGCCTGGCCGGCGTGGACGAAGGGCATGAAATGCGCTGGACGGAGTATACCGTCGCGATGCTGCTGTTCAGCGGTGTTTCCATGGTGCTCCTGTATGTGGTCGAGCGGACGCAGCTCTGGCTTCCGCTCAACCCGCAGAAGCTGGCCAACGTGCCGCAGGCGCTGGCGTTCAACACCGCGGCGTCTTTCACCACCAATACCAACTGGCAGAACTATGGCGGCGAATCGACCATGAGTTATTTCACGCAGATGGCCGGTTTGGCTTACCACAACTTTACTTCGGCGGCGGCCGGCATTGTGATGGCCATAGTGATCATTCGCGGCATCGCACGCAAGGAAACCGACAAGCTTGGAAATTTCTGGGTGGATATGACGCGCTGTATGCTCTGGGTCCTGCTGCCGGTCTGCCTGGTGGGTTCACTGGTGCTCGTCTCTCAAGGAGTCGTACAGAACCTGAAGCCCTACACGACGGTCCAGCTCGTCGAGCCGCAGACGGTACAGGTGACCGGCGCGGACGGAAAGACATCGACGCAAGTTGTGCGCGAACAGGTGATCGCACAGGGACCGGTGGCATCGCAGGAGTTGATCAAGGAATTCGGCACCAATGGCGGCGGCTTCTACAATGCAAACAGCGCGCACCCTTTTGAGAATCCCACTCCGCTGTCTAACTTTTTCGAGCTTGCGCTGATCTTCGCGATCTCCTCGGGCCTCACCTACACGCTGGGCCGCATGACCGGCTCTCCACGGCACGGCTGGGCCGTGTGGGCCGCGATGGCGGTGCTGTTTCTGATGGGCGTAACGACGGCCTATTGGGCGGAGGCCAAGGGGAACCCGATCTTGGCCGGAGTAGATCAGCGAGCCGGACCATTGCAGCCCGGCGGGAATATGGAAGGCAAGGAAGTTCGTTTCGGGATCGCGAATTCCGCGCTATTCGCGACGATGACTACGGACACTAGCTGCGGCGCGGTGAACAGCATGCACGACTCGTTCACTCCGCTGGGCGGTATGGTTCCCTTAATCAACATCATGCTCGGTGAAGTTGCCTTCGGCGGTGTTGGATCCGGACTCTACGGCGTGGTGGTCTTCATCATCCTGGCAGTATTCATTGCCGGACTGATGGTGGGGCGAACTCCGGAGTACCTGGGGAAAAAGATTGAATCTTACGACGTCCAAATGGCTATGCTTTCAATCCTAATTATGACATTTGCGATTCTTGGTTTCTCCGCTGTTGCCGTGGTCCGGCCCTTTGGCACTTCCAGTATCTCCAATCCGGGGCCGCATGGGCTCTCGCAGATCCTCTATATCTATACTTCGTCGGTAGGCAACAATGGCTCGGCGTTCGCGGGCTTGAACGGCAACACCATGTGGTACAACACCAGCGGCGCGGCAGCCATGCTGCTGGGCCGTTTCTTCATGGTCATTCCGGTTCTCGCCATTGCGGGAAACCTAGCGAAGAAGAAGATCGCCCCCGCCTCTGCAGGGACATTCCCCGCGACCGGGCCTCTTTTCACGGCTTTGCTCGTTTCCACAATTCTGATCGTAAGCGCGCTCACATTTTTCCCGGCGCTCAGCCTGGGTCCAGTTCTCGAGCACCTGCTGATGCATGCGGGAAAAGTTTTCTGAGGCCACTATGCCCGAACACGCACAGCACAAAGCAATATCCCTCGCCGATTCAAAGATTCTGCGGAGAGCGCTGCTGGATTCATTCCGCAAATTGGATCCGCGAACCATGATCAAGAACCCGGTGATGTTTGTCGTGGAAGTGGGCGCCCTGCTGACCACAATTCAACTCGTCCGCGACCATCTGCACCACGCCGGCAGCTTTGGCTGGGGAATCCAAATCACTCTGTGGTTGTGGTTCACAGTTGTGTTTGCGAACTTCGCTGAGGCCATGGCGGAAGGACGTGGCAAGGCGCAGGCCGACACGCTGCGCAAGGCCCGAGCAGAGACGGAGGCGCACCGTTTACGCGGGGATGGGTTGCTCGAGGTTATCGCAAGTTCAAAACTGCGTTCGGGAGACACCGTTGTCGTTGTTGCTGGAGAGTTCATCCCAGGCGACGGCGAAGTCATCGAAGGGGTGGCGTCAGTCGATGAATCGGCGATCACCGGCGAGTCTGCGCCCGTGATTCGCGAATCGGGCGGCGATCGCTCCGCAGTGACCGGCGGCACGCGTGTGCTTTCCGACGAAATCAAAGTGCGCATCACCTCCAATCCGGGCGAGACGTTTCTCGACCGTATGATCCACCTGGTCGAAGGCGCTTCCCGGCAAAAGACACCGAACGAAATCGCCCTGAATATCCTACTTGCCGGACTCACAATAACCTTTTTGCTGGCCGTCATGACGCTCCAGCCTTATGCGATTTATTCCGGAGCGCCGCAGAACATCTTCGTGCTGGTCTCGCTGTTGGTCTGCCTGATTCCCACAACCATCGGTGGACTGCTCTCGTCCATCGGGATTGCGGGAATGGACCGAATGATTCAGCGAAACGTAATTGCTATGTCCGGGCGGGCGGTGGAAGCATCGGGCGATGTCGATGTCCTGCTGCTCGATAAGACCGGGACAATCACGCTCGGCAACCGCGCAGCGACGCAACTACACCCGGCCCCCGGTGTACCCGAAACAGAATTGGCGGACTGCGCGCAACTTGCTTCGATCGCAGATGAAACACCGGAAGGCCGGTCCATCGTCGTTCTCGCGAAGGAGAAGTATGGGATGCGCGGGCGAGAAATCTCGCACCACACCCCTAGATTCATACCATTCACGGCACAAACGAGAATGTCCGGCGTGGATTTTGACGGGTTGGAAATCCGCAAGGGCGCTCACGATGCCATCGCAAAATGGGTCGCCGAACGAGGCAATCGCGTTTCTCCGGAAACTCAGCGCGTTGTTGAGACCATCTCCAATTCGGGAGGCACACCTCTGCTAGTAGCGAAGAATCGTTCAGTAATGGGGGCGATCCAGCTAGAAGACATCGTGAAGGGCGGGATGCAGGAGCGATTCGACCAGCTCCGTGCGATGGGGATTCGCACGGTGATGATCACCGGCGACAACCCGTTGACGGCCGCTGCCATCGCCAAACAGGCCGGCGTGGACGACTTCCTCGCCGAAGCCAAGCCGGAAGACAAGATGGCGCTCATTAAGCGCGAACAAGCCAAAGGCAAGCTTGTGGCCATGACGGGCGACGGCACGAATGACGCCCCGGCGCTGGCGCAGGCCGATGTCGGCGTCGCCATGAACACCGGCACGCAAGCCGCCAAGGAAGCTGGCAACATGGTTGACCTCGACTCCAACCCCACCAAGCTCATCGAGATCGTCGAAATCGGCAAGCAATTGCTCATCACACGAGGCGCGCTGACGACCTTTTCGGTCGCCAATGACGTGGCGAAGTATTTCGCTATCATTCCGGCGATGTTCGCCGGCGCATTCCCGGTGCTAAACGTGCTGAACGTGATGCACTTGCGCACGCCGGAATCCGCGATCTTGTCGGCAGTCGTCTTCAACGCCCTGATCATCATTGCGCTGATCCCCCTGGCGCTGCGCGGAGTACGCTATAGGCCCTTGGGCGCAACCGCCTTGCTGCGCCGGAATCTGTTGATCTACGGTGTTGGAGGAGTCATTGCGCCCTTTATCGGCATCAAGCTCATTGACATGCTGCTCACCCGCCTGGGAATGGCCTAGAGGATCTCATGAAGAAAAATCTTCTTATCTCCTTGTGGTTCACCATGGTGACCACGGTCCTTTTCGGTCTGATCTATCCGCTCGCTGTCACTGTCCTCTCGCAACTGTTGTTTCCCGGCAAGGCCAACGGACAACTGATCGAACGTGACGGCAAGCTGGTTGGATCGCGGATCATCGGGCAAGCGTTCACCGGCCCCGGTTACTTCCATTCGCGGCCGTCAGCTGCCGGGACGGGAAACGGATATGATGCGACTTCCAGCAGCGGCTCGAATCTTGGCCCCACGAGCAAAGCTTTGCTCGACCGCGTCAAGGGTGACGTACAGAAGTTGCACGCGGAAAATCCGGGCTCCCTGATCCCCGTTGATCTTGTTACCGCGTCGGGCTCTGGCCTGGACCCGGACGTTTCCCCGGCCGCCGCTGAATTCCAAATTTATCGAGTCGCACGAGAGCGTCACGCTAGCGAGGCTGAGCTGCGCTCACTCGTCGCCAAGCACACTTTGGGAAGACAGATTGGCGTCTTAGGTGAGCCACGAGTAAATGTTCTGGAACTGAATCTGGACCTCGACGCTCAACATCCGCTTTCGAAATAAGCGGTGGTCTTCCGGGCGATTTCGCTGTCCGCCAAATACCGGGCAATTTTACTATTTTCGAGAGGATGACTTAGAGAGACTCACGCGCGGCGGTTGGAAGCGGTATCCCACCCACGGTTCCGTCCGGATGTACTTTGGCTGCGCCGGGTCGCTCTCGATCTTTTTGCGCAACTGATTGATGACCACCCGCAGGTTTTCCGTTTCTTCCCCATAGTCCGGCCCCCAAACGGACTGCAGGAGTCTTCGATGGGTCAGCGGCTTGCCCTGATTGGCAATCAGGTGCTTGAGAACGTCGAATTCCTTCGGCGTCAGGTGCACTTCCTGACCGCGCACCGTCAACTGCCGGCTTTCGAAATCCAGCGTGAGGTCCTTCGAAACAAACGGAGGCAGCGTGTCACCGGGAGCGTACCGCCTCAATGCGGCACGAATGCGCGCCAGCAGTTCTTCGATGCCAAAGGGCTTGACCACATAATCGTCCGCGCCGGCATCGAGTGCGAACACTTTGTCCCGCTCCGCGTTTCGAACCGTGAGCATGATAATGGGAGCATCGGAAGATTCCCGAATCTCCCGGCAAGCTGCGATCCCACCAATACCGGGCATGTTCACATCGAGAAGTACAAGATCAGGCTTCTCCTTACGCACGGCTTCCACCGCTTCCTTGCCAGTCTTGGCCTCAATAATCACATAGCCATGGCTGGAGAGAGTAGAACGCAACACTCGCCGAATCTGCGGCTCATCGTCTACGACCAGAATTGAGGCGTTATTCATGTTGATCGTTCCGCCCTTCGTGCAACGGGCAGGGAAAACGAGAAGACCGAGCCGTGCCCGAGTTGGCTCGTTACTCCAATGGTTCCCTTGTGCGCTGTCACGATCGCCTTCGCGATCGGAAGCCCCATTCCTGTTCCGCGAACAAGATAGCGCTGATCCTTCCCGCGATAGAATTTATCGAAAATCATTCCCTGCTCGAGATCGTCAATGCCCGGACCACGGTCAGCCACGCTGGTTGTCACGTAATCGCCGGTAAGTTCTGCGGTGATAATGATCGGCTGTTCCCTCCCGGAATACAGACTGGCATTATCGATGAGCTTCACCAAAATATCCTGGGCGCGCTCGATATCTGCCTCCACAGGCGGAAGATCCGGAGCTACTTTCACCTGAATCTCGCGCACTCCCAGTGAAGATTTAGAAAGCGTTAGGGCTCCCTGAATGATCTCTTCAACCGATGTCGGCGCAAAACGCAGCTCGATTTCACCGGCTTCCAGCCGCGCCATCTCCGCGGCCTCTTCGACGAGATGGTTCAGCCGGTCGCACTCTTCGTTAATGATGGTCAGCAATTCATGGCCTTGCGGAACGACCACTTCCCCGCTAGCGAGCAGGCTTGTCACCGCCGCTTTCATGGAGGTCAGCGGTGTGCGGAAGTCGTGCGTGACGGAATCCAGCAATGCGGACTTCAACCGCTCGCCTTGCCTCTCGGCCTCCGTCTGGCTGAGCTGTTCCACGGCTCGCGCCCGTTCGACTGCGATAGCCACAAGGCTGCCTACCGCATCGAGCGTCTGGCGCGAGAGTCTAGCCCCGGAAATACCGAGGCTCCCGATGGCCCTCACGCCGAGGCGCACCGGAACAAAGAATAGGCTCTGCTGCGATTCGATGGTCACTTCATCGCGGACGAACGCCGTCTTCATTTTCTCCTCATCGAGATGAGCAGCGCCATACCCCGATCGATAGAACTTTGCTTTTTGCGGAAGAAATAATTCAGCTGCGCCTGCCTCGAAGCTCTCCACGATATAATTTGGAATTGCATTCATCAACTGGATGACGTTGCCTTCTCCAAGCAATTTCTGGCTGAATTTGTAGAGCCGCTCGATCTCGCGGCGGCGGCTGTGCGCTTCGTCTGCTTCCTTCCGAATGCGGGCCGATAGCTGGCTGCCCATGATGGACGTAACCAGGAATGCGCCGAGGGCCACCCAATTCTGTGGGTCGGCGATGGTTAAATTCCCAACTGGGGGCAAGAACGCATAATTGAAGACCAGCATCGCCACCACGGACATGAAGACGGAGACCACCATTCCCCAGACCGCCGAAACTGCTAGAATTGCGAGAAGAAGCGTTAGCGCAACGGTGGTCTGATTCACAAGGAGTACATGGCGGTAGAGAAGAGCGATGCCAGCGACGATGCTGGCGGAGAGCGCGAAACCGACTGCCCGGCCGGCCAGAAATCTCTGCATTTACCTATTCTAGCGCAGGCCTTCGTTTTGCCGCGGGGAAGATAATCCTTTGCCAAAGAAGCCGGAAGACTGGTTGGAAATTGCCTCTCCCTCAGAGAAGTCAGGCGGCATTTTCAAGCTTTTCCTCGGCTACGCTCCCGGCGTCGGCAAGACCTTTAGCATGTTGAGCGAAGCGCTCCGCCGCAGAAGCCGCGGCGAAGACGTCGTGCTCGGTGTCGTGGAAACCCATGGCCGCAAGGGCATCGAAGAATTCCTCGCGCAAATTGAGTCGGTTCCGCGGAAAAAAATTGAATACAAGGGCACGGTCTTCGAAGAGATGGACGTCGACGCCATCCTCACGCGCCGCCCTCAAGTGGTTCTGGTCGACGAGCTGGCCCACACGAATATCCCCGGGAGCAAGCACCGCAAGCGTTACGAGGATGTCCAGGAACTCCTGGCCGCAAAAATCGATGTAGTGTCGACTCTCAACATCCAGCACATCGAGAGCATTGCCCCCATCGTACGCTCCATCACAGGGATCACCGTGCGCGAGACCGTTCCGGACTGGGTACCCCTCACTGCCGCCGAAACCGTAATGGTGGACCTCACTCCGGAAGCTTTGCAGAACCGCATGAAACGCGGCGACGTCTACAGCTCCGAAAAGGTGGAACGCTCACTCAAGAATTTCTTCCGCCGCGGAAATCTCATTGCCCTCCGCGAGCTCGCTTTGCGACAGGTTGCCGAACAAGTTGACCGCAGCCTCGAATCCTACATGGAAGCAGAGGACATCCGGAAAAACTGGGCGGTGCGAGAGCGCATGGCCGTGTGTATCTCATCGAATCCTTCGGGGCAGTACTTGATCGCTCGAGGGGCTCGCATGGCGCGCCGCATGGATGCCGAGCTCTACGTGGTTCACGTGGACCGCGAATTCGGCGTGAAAGAACCGAATAAGGACGCCCTCAATGCCAACCTGCGTTTCGCGGAAAGCCTCGGCGCCCAGGTGGTTCGTCTAAAAGGCCGAAGCGTTGCCGATAGTGTGGCGGAATTTGTCCGCTCGAAACATGTCACCCAAGTGATTTTCGGCCGCGCCGCGATTCACGATTGGCGCAAGTACCTTTATCTGTCGGCCGTTCATCGTTTCCTTCGCGAATCGCCCGCTGTGGACGTTCACATTGTCACCCAGGAATCTGAAGAGTAGCTTTGGATTACGGCGCCACGGGGTTTTCGAGACTGCCTTTCAATTCAAGTTCGATCTCTACCGCGTGGTCCACCTTGAGGAAGAAGTTGCCCGGATTCTTGAGACCCCAATCGATGAAAGGCACGTTGAACTTCGCTCTGCCCGTCCAATGATCTCCGGCAAATTCTGCCTGGACGGGCACGGTCAATTCGTGTTCGCTGCCATGCAAAATAAAGAGTCCGTGCACCTGAACTGCAAAAGTTCCTTGCGGCGTAATTTTGCCTTCCACGCGGTCCGGCCGAAAAATGACTTCCGCGTATCGCGCGCTTTCGAGAACCTCTTTGTGCATTTTCTTGTCGCGTGAATCGTTGCCGCTATTCCCGCTTGTCGCGTCCACGATGATTTCGCCGCGGGCCTTGCCCGTTGAGGTATCCAGCTGCAGAGTTCCCTTCTTGAATGCGAATGATCCGTGGACCGTGTGAACCGTGCTCCCAAGCGTCCAGTGAACGTTGCTCTGAGCTGGATCGATCCCGAGAACAATTTCACTCGCCGGGGGCTGCGGCGCAGCATGCTGCGGCAGAGCACTCAGCACCGCCAGCGTCACGGGCGCTACGACCAGGACGTAGAAGACCGCCGCCAGGCGGCTTCGGGACCAATTCATCTTTCACCTCTCCATTCATGCGGTCAGAAATTGCCAACCGAGGCGCAAACTCGTGGCCGCCAGAAATTTCGGAGAAGCCTCTCCCAGGTGCGCTGCCAAAAGTCGAGCGAAAAGCTCCGGATCCTCGGCCAGACCTCGCAGCGCGCGCGTTCTTAAGGACGGATATCGATCGAGCAAAAGCAAGAGCCGGCCCACCGTATTCGGCCGCCTTGCGAGCCGGCGGTGTGCATGCTGGTAACTCTGAAGCTCTCCCTTCTCCAACGAGTCGGCCAGCGCTATCGCTTGGCGAAAGCTCAAGCCAAGTCCTTCCCCGGTAACTGCGTCAACACTTCCGGACGCGTCCCCTGCCAATGCGAAATTCCCCCGGTAAACCTGGCGCAATCTGCGCGTCACCGTCACGGCGCCTCGTTCCGTACTGCTTGGTTCCGCATGGCGCAAATAATTGGCTAACTTGGGAAACTCCCTCCAGGCCTCCTCAAGACGCATTCGCGGATCGCGCGAAATCAGCGCCACGCATGTCTCGTCGTTGCTGAGTGGCGTGACGTAAGCCTGCGCCTCCTGGCCCCAATGAATCTCCATGCAATCGGTCCACGCCTTCACTCGATAGTGTCGTCTCTGCGCGAACCGGACTTCTTGCCGCGCATTTGGGCCGAGGCCGATCCAACACCTCACGCGGGAGTGGATTCCATCGGCTCCGATGATCCACCTCGCCTTCACTACCGTACCGCCAAGGATGGCGCCATCATCGGACAAGCCGGCGACCGGTGTGTTCCATAACAGAGTGATTCCACACTCTTGCGCTCGTTTCACCATTTTCTGGTGGAGGACCGTTCGACGTACGCCAACACCGCTGGCACCGGAAAAGCTCGTTTCCGCTGAGGTCACGGCGTCTACGAAGCGGATTCCACGAAAGACCTGCCCGTCGCCTGGACAAATCGTCACGCCTAGCTCGCGCAATGCGGCCATGGTGCTCGGCATCAGCCCTTCACCGCAAGCTTTGTCTATCGGGGGCTTCGCGCCGTCGGCGACGGTAACATCAAAACCCATCATTCGCGCAGCGATGGCCGCCGCCAATCCTGCCGGCCCCCCACCTATAACAAACACGCCAGTGCCTTCCCCCATGTAGTCTCCTTGGATCGCTTCTGCTCTGGGCGACCGAAACGCACATTGCTTAGATGTTGAGACGCCAGGGAAGATGCCCGCCATCTCCAGTCTTTAGCCATGTGTCTGCTCAAACACGGCACGATGCCTTCAGCTTTTTAACCCACAGCATAAGCTGAATTTATCTGATTTAGCATAACTATTAATTTGACTCATTGACTTCCCTGCTCCATCCTGCTACTTTGATGGCGAACGCAATGATAAACCTCGCCATCGCAAATGATCGGATTCTTGCAAGGGCTAAAACTGCCCAAATCGTATACCCAATTGTTGTACGACTTATTCCCGTTCCCATAAGAGGGACAACAGCCGGATGATGGCGGGCTAGTACAGCGATACCGGAAGCTTTCGGGGCCATTATCCAAACCTGGATGATGGCCTTGTTTTTTCGGGTTTGCTTATTTTGGGATGGAAGCAGTCGACGACTAACGAAAGGACTCTCGAGTGAGTAACTCTTTACTGAAGCCCCGTAGCCACACTCTAACTGATGGTGCACACCGCGCGGGTGCACGCGCCATGCTTCGCGCCTGCGGCCTCCAGGATGATGACTTCAAGAAACCGCTGGTCGGCGTGGCGAATACCTGGATCGAGATTGGTCCCTGCAACTATCACCTCCGTGAACTCGCACAGCATGTGAAGGAAGGCATTCGCGCCGCTGGTGGAACACCTCTGGAGTTCAACACTGTCTCGATTTCCGATGGCATCACCATGGGCACGGAAGGCATGCGGACCTCTCTAGTTAGCCGTGAAGTCATTGCGGATTCGATCGAGCTCGTCACACGAGGGAATCTCTTCGATGCGCTGATTGTTCTCGTCGGGTGCGACAAAACAATTCCCGGCGGCGTGATGGCCTTGGCGCGTCTCAATATTCCCGGACTTATTCTGTATGGCGGCTCGATCGCGCCGGGCCAGTTCGAGGGTCATTCCGTCACCATCCAGGACGTCTTCGAAGCGGTCGGCATGCACGCCCGCGGCGGAATGACGGACGCACAGCTCAGATCGCTTGAGGGTGCTGCATGTCCCGGAGCGGGTGCCTGCGGCGGACAATTCACTGCAAACACGATGGCATTGGTCTGCGAGTTTCTCGGGATCGCACCTATGGGACTTTCGAGCGTCCCCGCCACGAATGCCGGAAAGGCAAACGCCGGTCATCGCGCGGGGGAATTAGTCGTTGATCTTCTTCGCCGCGATGTCACTCCCTCGAAAATAATCACCAAAGCTGCGATCGAGAATGCCATCACGGGTGTTGCCGCAACCGGCGGCTCGACGAATGCCGTACTGCACTTGCTGGCCATCGCCAACGAAGCGAAGATCTCGCTTTCCATCGACGATTTCGACCGCATCAGTTCGCGTGTGCCCATCATTGCAGATCTCAAGCCCGGAGGCCGTTTTGTCGCAACCGATCTCTACGCAGCAGGCGGCACTGCGCTGGTCGCAAAGCGCCTCCTTGAAGCTAAATTGCTTCGCGGCGATTCCATCACCGTTACGGGACACACTCTCGCCGAAGAAGCGGCCGCTGCCAAGGAAGCGCCCGCGCAGCAGGTTGTCCGCAAGCTCGACGCGCCGCTCAAGCCGACAGGCGGGCTCGTCATCCTCAAAGGAAATCTCGCTCCGGACGGCTGCGTCATAAAGGTTGCCGGCCACAATCTGCAGAATTTCCGCGGCCCCGCCCGCGTATTTGAGAGCGAAGAAGCAGCTTTCACCGCCGTCGAAAAAAGCATCATCAAAGCAGGAGATGTAATCGTCATTCGTTACGAGGGCCCGAAGGGTGGCCCGGGCATGCGTGAAATGCTCGCCGTTACTGCCGCTCTGGTGGGCGCCGGTCTTGGCGATTCCGTCGCTCTCCTCACCGACGGCCGTTTCTCCGGCGCTACCCACGGCTTCATGGCCGGACACGTAGCGCCCGAAGCCGCCAACGGTGGGCCGATAGCGGCAATCGCGGACGGTGACATTATCGTGTTCGACATTCCCCACAGGGGATTGAATGTCGAACTCAGCGCCGCGGACATTCAGAAGCGTCTCGCGGGGTGGAAGCCGCCCGCCCCCCGCTACACAAGCGGTGTCATGGCCAAGTACGCTTTGCTGGTTTCTTCTTCTTCTCTCGGCGCAGTCACTATCGTTCCTACTTCCTTTTCAGGGACAGCTCAACCTGTTTTGAACGCGAGGACTCTATGAAGCTCACTGGTGCGGAAATTCTTTGCGAGTCGCTCACGCGCCTCGGCGTGCGCGAGATCTTCGGCTATCCCGGCGGCGCCATTCTTCCGGTCTACGACGCACTTGGTAAATCGAAGCTGCATCACGTCCTTGTCCGCCACGAACAGGGCGCCACACACATGGCCGATGGCTACGCCCGCGCCAGCGGTGGCATCGGCGTCGCCATGGCCACATCTGGTCCGGGCGCAACAAACATGGTTACCGGCATCGCCACCGCCATGCTGGACTCTTCTCCGGTCGTGTGTATTACCGGCCAAGTCAGCAGTAAAGTCCTGGGCTCTGACGCGTTTCAGGAGATCGACATCACGGGCATCACCATGCCTATCACCAAGCACAACGTGGTGGTCACGAAAGCGGAGGACGTTGCGCGCACCCTCCGTGAAGCCTTTCTGATCGCCAATAGCGGACGTCCCGGCCCTGTACTTGTCGACATCACCAAGGACGCGCAACAAGCTTCCGCTGAATTCAACTGGGAAGCGTCCGCGCCAAAACTTCCGCCCAAGCGCCGGCGCAACAATCACGATCAGGCCGAATTCGACCGCGCCATCGAGATGCTGAACACCGCCAAGCGGCCCATCATCCTCGCCGGCCACGGCATCATGGTTTCCGGCGCGATGCGCGCCTTTGAGCAGTTCGTCCGCAGCGGCAATTATCCCGTCGCCATGACGCTTCTAGGCATCGGCTGCTTCCCTGCCGATAATCCCCTCAACCTCGGCATGATGGGCATGCACGGCGAAGCCTGGGTAAACAACGCCATTCAGGAAGCCGACCTCCTCATTGCCGTCGGCATGCGTTTTGACGATCGCGTCACCGGCGACCTGCGCACCTACGCCAAGAGCGCCCGCAAAATCCACATCGAGATCGACCGCGCCGAAATCAACAAGAACGTAAAGGTTGACGCCGCCCTCGTCGGCGACGCTCGCGAGGTGCTCGAAAGGCTCATGCCCCACCTCCAGTCCTCGGATCGCAGCGCTTGGATTCGGCATGTCGCTGAACTGAAGGGCGATTCGGCGGTGCGTGATATCCAAAGCTTGCCCGACAACGGCCACCTCTACGCCGCGCATGTCATCAACGATATCTGGAAAGAAACCCGCGGCGAAGCCATCGTCGTCACCGATGTCGGCCAGCATCAGATGTGGGAAGCGCAGTATTACCACCACAATCGTCCACGCACGCTGATCACTTCCGGGGGACTCGGTACCATGGGTTTTGCCCTACCGGCCGCCATCGGCGCGAAGTTCGCGAAGCCCGACTCCGAAGTCTGGGTCGTCGTGGGTGATGGCGGATTCCAGATGACCATGAGCGAACTGGCTACCATCGTCCAGGAGAGAATCAACATCAAGATCGCCATCATTAATAACGGCTTTCTGGGCATGGTCCGCCAGTGGCAGGAATTCTTTTACGACAAACGCTACGTCGCGACGCCGCTCGTGGCGCCGGATTTTGCCGCACTCGCCAATGCCTTCGGCATCCGCGGAGAACGCATCACCAAGCGCGCTGAAGTGATTCCCACCATCCGCTCCGCGCGCGAATCCGCCGAAACCGTGCTGATCGACTTCCGCGTCGAACAGGAAGATTCCGTCTATCCCATGGTTGCCGCTGGTGCTTCCTTGAGCGATATGATTCGACGCCCGAACAGTCCGCTCGTCGAAACGGCAACCGAACCGTAGGAGAAACCGAGAAAACATGCAAACACTTGTCGCTTATGTCGAAAACAAACCGGGCGTCCTCAATCGCGTCTCTTCCCTTGCCCGACGGTTGGCTATCAATATCGATTCGCTCACGGTCGGGCCAACGGAGAATGAAGCAATCGCCCGTATGACCATCGTGGCGCATACCGATGAAAGAGGTGCGCATCGCCTCGAAGCCAGCCTCGAAAAGCTCGTCGATGTCCTCCTTGCGGAAAATATCTCCACTCGTGCGCTTCTCGAGCGAGACCTTGCCTTGATCAAAGTCTCTGCCGATCAGCAGAATCGCCCTCACCTGATGGAATTGATCAAGGTCTTCCGCGCGCGTGTCGTCGATGTCGCTCCGGAATCGCTCATCATTGAAGTTTCCGGTGCCGTCGACAAGATCGACGGCTTGCTCGAAGTCCTTCGGCCTTTCGGTGTGCTTGAGATGGCCCGTACCGGACGGATTTCCATGACCCGAGGCGGCGATTTGCTGCAGCCGCCGGTTGAGGAATCCTCAGGTTCCGAACTCGAATCCACCGGCTCAAACGTAAAGTGAATGCTTTTGCTCCGAAGCAAGGGTTCAAATATCCGGACGCCAAGCGCGGGCGTCCTTAAAATAATCCCGCGCCACCGAAGCGAATGTTCGGCCGCCTGGCGGCCGGCGAAAGGAAAAGAATGGCAAATCTCTACTACGACAATTCCGCGGATCTTTCACTGATCCAAGCTAAGAAAGTCGCCATCATTGGCTACGGCTCACAGGGCCATGCCCACGCACTCAATCTCCGCGATAGCGGTGTCTCCGTCCGCGTCGGCCTCCACGAAGGGAGCGCCTCGCGCGCCAAAGCGGAAAAGGAAGGCTTGACGGTCAACAAGCCCGCAGAGGCCGCTGCCTGGGCTGATGTCATCATGATCGTCGTTCCGGACACCAAACAGCCCAAGCTGTATCGCGACGCCATTGAACCAAATCTCAAGCCCGGCAAGACTTTGATGTTCGCGCACGGTTTCAACATCCGCTTCGGTACGATCAAGCCTCCTGCCGCCGTCGATGTTTCCATGATCGCGCCAAAAGCCCCTGGCCACCGCGTTCGCGAAGTCTTCACCGAAGGCGGAGGAACACCCGCGCTCCTGGCGGTCGAGCAGGATGCCAGCGGAAAGGCGAAAGCGCTTGCTCTCGCTTACGCCAAGGGACTCGGCTGCACGCGGGCAGGCGTTCTGGAGACCACTTTTACCGAAGAGACCGAAACCGACCTCTTTGGCGAGCAGGCCGTTCTCTGCGGCGGCGTGAGTGAATTGATCAAGGCGGGATTTGAAACCCTGACGGAAGCGGGCTACCAGCCCGAAGTCGCCTACTTCGAATGCCTCCACGAGCTCAAGCTCATCGTTGACTTGATTTATCGAGGTGGCCTCAGCTACATGCGTTATTCCGTCAGCGATACTGCCGAGCAGGGTGATTATTCAGCCGGGCCGCGCATCATCACCAAGCAGACGCGGGAAGAGATGCGCAAAATCCTCGGGGAGATCCGCAACGGCAGCTTCGCAAAGGCCTGGATCGAAGAAAATGAAAAGGGCTGTCCCAACTTCCTCGCCACGCGTCAGCGCGAGCAGCAACACTCCATCGAGCAACTCGGCCCCAAACTTCGCGCCATGATGCCATTCCTGCAGCCGGTGATCGCCCCCGGACTCGAGAACAAAGCGGCAGCGTCGAAAAAATAAACTTCGAATAGTTTACTTGCGCATCGCTTATTTACCGCACTGAACTCTGGTTGACACCCGGCTCGAATTGAGCAATCCTCTCGCGTGATGAAACGCAAAGAGGCCGCTTCTCAGGCAACCACTCCGAATCTCGTTGAGCGCATCGATCAGCTCAGCATCAAGCGCCAGGAAATTATCCGGCCGATCCTTGAGCACCCGCGTGAGTTCGTGCTCCTCAGCGTGCGCGCCATGGCCGCGCGCCTTCAGACCGATCCCGCAACGATCGTCCGTATCGTCCGTGGTCTCGGCTTCGGCAGTTACCGCGAGTTTCAGCGTCATTTGCATGAGCTTTCCCTCGCCTACGCTACCTCCCTGGACACTATGCAGTCCGGCGGCCGCGATGGGAGCATGCCGTCACACGTACGCGACTCGCTCGAGCAGGACTTGAAGAACCTGCAGGGCCTGAAAAACAGCCTCGATGCACAGCGCCTTGTGGTGCTGGCAAAACGCTTCTACGAGGCCCGTCGCATCGTTCTGCTTGCTGGCGACCTGGCGGTTGATCTCGCGCACTACCTCGAATATCAGATCAGCCTTCTAGGTCTCCCCATTTTTGCCGCCACCTCCGCGGGCAGGATTCTGCATCTCGTCCGCTCCGTCAATAAGCAGGACTTGGTAATTGCGATCAGCTTCCGCCGTGGACTTCGGCAAACCATCGAGGGAGCCCAGCAAGCGCGCCTTCGCGGCGCTTATTCTGTCGGTATCTCTGACACCTATGTTTCTCCCTTGGCGCGCGAATGTGACGAAGTTTTCCTGGCCTCGATCGAGTCCACTTCTTTCGGCGCCTCCTATGCCGCTCCCATCGCCTTGTTGAATGCCATCCTCGCGGCTGTCGGCCAGTATCGTCGGGCGCAAACACTAGCCTTGGTCAAGGAAATCGCCGAAGAACAGCGCAAGGGTTTGCGCTGGTACCCTTCCTGACGCCGCTCCATCATTCATCTCCGTAACGAACATTTCATTTGCCGTCGTCCAACATAGTCTTTATTTTTCTCAGCTTCTCACAAGCTGACTTCGGCTCCGTTCTGGGCTAAACTCCCACGGTGTGAACCGCCGCTCGTTTCTAGTAACGGCTGCTTCTCTAATTGTGCCTCCTGCCGATTTTTTTCCGCACGTCGCCACAAGCGAGTTAACACGATCTGCGAACGATGGTGGGAATTTTGTCGAAGGCCTCACACAGGGACGCAACTTGCCTAGTTCAAGCCCCTGGTACGCCGTTATGCGCCGCTGCGGACAGATCAACTACAACGAACGCGATCCGTTGACTATGGATGCCGAAGCTTGGGGCGACTACTGGGCATCTTTGAAGGTCGACGCGGTGCTCCTGAACGGCGGCGGCATTGTTGCCTTCTATCCCACGCAAGTCCCTTACCACCATCGCAGCGAGTTCCTCGGCAGCCGCGATTTATTCGGCGAAATGGTGGCGGTGATGAAGCGCCGCCAAATCCGTGCTGTCGCCCGCATGGATTGCAACCTTGCGTACGAGGATGCACTGAAAGCTCATCCAGAGTGGTTTGAGCGCAACCAGGATGGGTCGCCCAGGCCTCACGGCGAGAGCCCTTGGCTGTTTGCGACCTGCATGTTCAGCACCTATTTCTCCGAGCAGATGCCGGCAATCTATCGCGAAATCAATCAGCATTATCCCGTCGACGGCTTCTTCACCAATGGCTGGCCATCAACCGGGGCTCTGCGTGTCTGTTACTGCGAGAGTTGCCGACGCCTTTTCGAGAAGCTAGGCGGCGCGCCGCCAGCCGAAACAGATTCCTCGAATCCCATTTACCGCAAATATTACGAAGCTTACATGGACCGCGTGCAGGAAATCTGGCGTCTCTGGGACAACATTGCGCATGAAAAGAACCCGCAATCCGTGTACGTGGGCAATCTCGGCGGCGGGCTCGATACCGTAAAAGATCTGAAGCAAATAAGCCAGGTGGCTGCATGGTTCAATGCCGATCATCAGGGCCGCGCAGGTGAAACGCCGATATGGGATTGTGCGCAGCAGGGCCGGGTGGCTTATTCCGTTATGCAGGGCCGCACCGTAACGAATGTCGCGGGAGCTTACAGCAATGCGCAACCAAACTGGCGACATGTGTCGAAGTCACCTGCGGAGTTGACGCTTTGGCTCGCTCAATCCACAGCCAGTGGTATGGTGCCCTGGTTTCATTGGCTGGGTGGCTCTCCGGAGGATACCCGCTGGCGCGAGGTTGGCCGTTCGTTCTTTGACTGGCTTGCGGCAAATGAGGCACATTTCCGCAATCGGCACTCGGTTGCAGATTTGGCGGTGTTGTACCCGCAACGTACGGTTGCCTTCTACTCGCGGCCAAACTCAAGCCGGCCGCGCTATCGCGGTGCCCTGATCGATTATCTCCAAGGGCTATACTACGCGCTTCTCGAGGGGCGTTTCTTCTTCGACTTCGTGCATGAAGGGAAACTCGATCCGGCGGCCCTGCGGAAATACCGCGCGCTCCTGGTTCCGAATGCCGCCTATCTTGGTGATGCTCAGTGCGACGCCATTCGACAATACGTCAAGGACGGAGGCTCCCTCCTCGCCACCTTTGAAACTTCTCGCTACACGGAGTGGGGTGACCTCCGGTCCGATTTTCAACTGGCCGACGTCTTCGGCTCACACGTGGCAGGGGAGGTCATCGGCCCAAGAGGAAACAGTTACGCCCGCATAGAAGAGCAACATCCCATCCTCGAAGGCTTCAAAGGCACCAGCCTGCTGCCCGGTGCTGAGAACCGCGTTCCAGTGAGGGCGGACTCGATTCCTCTGGTATTGAGCGTTGTTCCTGCGTATCCAGCATTTCCACCAGAAATGGTTTATCCTCGCACGCCACGGACAACGGAGCCTGCTGCGATCTTCCGGGAAATGGGGAAGTCGCGAGTCGTATATTTTGCGGGCGACGTTGATCGTACCTGCTGGCGTTCCGGGAACAGCGATCTCAGCCAGCTCCTGCAAAACGCCATTAACTGGGTGCGGGGTCCAGATCCTGTAGCCTCAGTCAGCGGTGCAGGGCTCATCGAGGGATTCGCGTGGGAAACCGAACCCGGTTACGCGCTCCATCTGCTCAATTATACGAATCCCAACATGACGCATGGTTCTATCCGCAAAAGTTATCCGCTCGGTCCCCAGCAGGTCCGCTTCCGAGTCAATGAGGGTCATAGGATCAAGACAGTGCGCGCGCTGCGCGCAGCAACCACTCTAAAGTTTCAACAACAGCGCGAAACCATTACTTTTGAGCTGCCCGGCATTGCGGACTATGAGGTCGTAGCGCTTGCGTAAAGCGCTCAAAGACCTTCAGCTGCGGAACGGCTCTCCTGCCGCTCGTAGATTGGCCAAGCGCATCTCAGAATACTTGCGCGAGAGGATCACCCCGTCCGCACCGGCGCCCAGAGCCGCTCGAACGGCGTCACGCACGTCTTGTGGCTCGGTTTTCTTTTCATCCTGGCCCGTCGGAATGTCGATGTCGATCCCAGGCCAGATCTTCGGTGAGCCCGGAGTCTTTGCCGCGGGCGCCGATTCGGGAGAATGGGAGGAAACGCCAGTAATTGCGCGTCGCGTTTCCCGTTCCACATAATCGGCCGGAAGTCCCTTGCGGGCAAGCTCTGCGAGATTAGCTCCTTGATAGTCCTGCACTTTGTAGGTGAGGCCCAGCACTTCTTCAGCTGAAAAATCGCCGAGCATCGTGCGGCTTACACTGTTCGCGTAGGATGCGAGCCGGGGTCCGCCGCAGTTGTTGTACATGACGACTTTGAGAAAATCAGAATACTTGCGAAACTCGGCATAATCCTGCGCCGCGCGATAAAACGGGCTGAACGAATTGTTGTGCCAAATGTGCCAGCCAACGGCGATATCTCGACGAATGGACTTCGCTAGCTGGTAGATGTTTGCATACACGCTCTGCTGGCCGTCATTCCACAGTTTTTCCCACGCAAGTATCTCAGGATATTTCAGCAGCAGCCGCCAGTAAGAAACGAAGTACCCGTCCGTCGGACGATTCGCCGCCCGGCTATCACGCACCAGCGACGCAAGTTTCTTATAGCCTTCGACGGCTCGTTGTACGTCGATACCCCGGGACTTTCCTTCGCGTTGGCAGAAGTCACAAAAGCAGGTGACTTCAAGAGGATTCGTTCGAGCGCCGCCGTGCATAGCGCCGATCGCGTTGCCGAAAGGGCCCTGACGCTCGCTTCCCCACATCAGGCCGTCAATGGGATAACTGCGGAGGTAGTCTTCAGTAAGCGCCTGCCAAAACGCCTGCACCTCGGGGTTATGAAAACAAAGCGTGCTCGCTTTTTTGCCCGACAGCGTCACCTCTTGCAAGCGGTCAATGTCCTCCACATCGCGGCGAAAGACATCTTCATACCAACAGAAGACCTTCATGCGCCGCGACTGTGCTTGGGGTAGAACGCTGGCGAGAACGTCGAACCCGGGATGGTCGGGGGCCTCGATCTTTTTCAAGGTAGTGTGCGCGTAGTACTTCACGTGTGTGCGGGCAAAATTGCCGCCGTGAAATTCAGCATCGTATTCCTGCTTGCCATGATCCGGTAATGGTTGGCCGGGAACTTGGCGGCCGGCAATGCCGCGGCCATAACTGAAGCTCGCGATAAACAGGGCGTTGATGTTGGCATCTCGCTGAAAGCGATCCAAAACAGACTCAACCCCTTCGTCGACAAAGGATACGGCTCCCACCTGGATGCCAATTGTTCGGCTGGTGGCTTGCGGCTGTAGCGGGAAACTCGAAGCAATACTCGCAGCCCCGATTAATTTTGCAAATTCTCGTCTGGAGAGTTCACTCATCGTGTCACCACGCCGATCGAGTGCAAGAACGGCTTTGAAGGTCACGAACGCCCAGCCCCGCTTTCGGTCTTCTTGCACCGATATGGCGGAAAAAGTCTACATCACAGACGTGAGAGCAGGAAATCGGGCGTGTGTGAAGCGCATGGCTTCCAAGACAGCATTGCTGACGAGTGGGAAGTTACGGCTGAGTGATGTAGGAGAAGACTTCAGGCAGCGGCTGGCGCCCTGTCAATCAGTTTTGCACTCGCATTGCGGCATGACCCTGTCTGGATCGCAAAGCCGCGACTGCCTTCCGAGCAATGAGTCGGAAGCCTCCACTTTTGGCATCATTTTCCAGTGTTTCGAGGTGGGCGCTGCCCTCCCCCTGATTCCCCGAATTCATTTCAATCTCCCCGGCCGCCAACCGCGCATCGAGGACCACGTCGGCGAAGGAGGCTTCGCCCGCGTCTGAAATTATCTTGTGAAGCCGCTTCACAGACTTCACCACATCGCTCGCGCTGTCGGAGGCCGCTTGAATCCGCGCCGCAGTAACGGCCGCTTTCAATTCCAATCTCCTGTTGTGGCTGTCGATCGCAGCTTTCGTCACCTGCTCGATGCTTATGCGCGCCTCTGCATTTCGACCTTGAGCGGCCAGCGCGTTGGACAGCAACAGATTCGCCTCAACCAGATAGCGCCCCGCCCTTGTTTCTCCAAATACGCTTGCCGATTGCCGCGCCACGATTTCCGCTTCTCCGCCTTTTCCCTCGTCCAAGAGGAGTTCCGCAAGATGCAGACGGATGTGCGCTTGTTCGCTCTTATCGCCAACTTCCTCCAGAATCGATATGGCTTCCCTGTATCTCTTCTGTGCTCTTTCGACGTCCCCCTCCATGCGCTGCGCGTTCCCCGCACCTTCTAGAGCCGCGGCTTGCCGGCCTCGGCTCCCGAGTTGGCGGCAGATTTCAAGCGAACTCTCATACATCTCTTTCGCTTCGCTGTGTTTTCCCATAGTCAGGAAAACGTCGCCCAGGCCAATTTGCGCCAGCGCGACTCCATTCTGATCTCCGATCTCACCATACGTCGCCAAAGCCGCACCAAAGTTTTTGCGTGCGCCCGGCAAGTCCCCGAGGCAGAAGAGTATGTCTCCAAGATTGTTGTACTCGCGCGTCCCCCGGAGTAGCGCCTCCGACAGAAACCAGGATGTCTTCGTGCCCGTGTTGCCAAGATCCGCGAAGGCCACGCAGTGACCTTTGTGGAGCTCGGCGGTGCCCGAAGAGGCAGTGATGTCCACGAAAGTATTTCCTTTATCGTTGCGAAGAAGCATTTTGGGGGCGAGAGCGCCATACTCAGGGCCGCCGGTTGCGAGAAAAATATCCAGGAAGCCGTCGTTATCGACATCTCCGAAATTGGCCCCCATAGGCATGTTGATTTTATCGAGGCCAACTTCGGCAGTCACATCCTTAAACGTGGCAAGACCCGGCAGCTATGTTATTGATTTCACAGTCGTCCGGAGTTTTGGCGAGGGGCTGCGGAAATGGATGAGCGTAGGTGTAATATAGTGGGCGAACCGCAACTTCGCAGCCCGTAGAGAGCCCGAGGAGAGTAAGTGGTGCTGAATCAGCGCGGTCGAAGACTTATATCACTTCTCGACAGAGGCGTTTCATGCTTGCTTGGGGGATGGCTATGCCTGAGCCTCTTCGCTGCTGCTCAGTCTGGCGAAGCAAAGTCGACTCCTGTTCCAGAAGAAAACGCCAAAAAGCTCTCCTTTAATGACACCATCCAACCAATTTTGTCGGAAAACTGCTATGCATGCCATGGTCCGGATCCGGGAGGGCGGAAAGCGGGCCTGCGGCTGGACCGCGGAGAATTTGCTTTTGCACCTCATCAGGATTCTCACGAGAAGTATGGGCCGGCAATTATTCCCGGCAACCCGGACAAAAGCCCCCTGGTCGACCGGATCGAAACGAAGAATGCGAAGGATCGCATGCCGCCACCGGAATCGCACAAGATATTAAAGCCGGAGCAGATCGCACTGCTGAGAGAGTGGGTGAAACAGGGGGCACAGTACGAGGAGCCCTGGTCATTCCTTCCGCTAAAGCATCAGGGGATTCCTGCGGTAACCCACGGTGGATGGGTGCGGAACGCAATCGACAACTTCGTGTTGGCGCGGCTGGAAAAAGGAGGATTGACACCTTCTCCTGAAGGGGATCGGCGGAGCTTGATCCGGCGAGTGACTTATGACTTGACAGGGTTGCCGCCGACCCCGGAAGAAGTGGAAGCGTTCGTGGCCGATTCCGCGCCCGATGCGTATGAGAAGGCTGTCGAGCAGTTGCTGTCCAGTCCTCGCTACGGGGAGCATCGAGCGCACTATTGGCTGGACGTAGCTCGGTATGGCGACACGCACGGCCTGCATCTGGATAATTTCAGGAGTATCTGGGCGTACCGCGACTATGTGATCCGGGCGTACAACCAGAACAAACCTTTTGATCAGTTTGTGCGGGAGCAACTTGCAGGAGATATGCTATCGGTGAAAACCCTTGATACCTTGACGGCCTCGGCATACCTGCGCGCCGGAATCAGCAGCGGTGAAGGCGGCACGCTGATTGAAGAGTTGCGGGTCAACAACAAAAGAGAGCGGACGGAGGCATATGGCGCGGCGTTTCTTGGATTAACGGTGGGCTGTGCGAACTGCCATGACCACAAGTTTGATCCCATCACGCAAAAAGATTTCTACCGGCTGACCGCCTTCTTTAACAATCTGACAGAAGTCCCGTCGAACGATGATCGCAATGACTGGCCGCCTTTTCTTCGGCTTCCGAAAATAGAGAACCGCGAAGCTTACGAGCAAGCCCTGGCGAAACGGTCGGAACTCGAGCGGCAACTGGCGCTTCGTCGCGAACAGGCTCGCGAACTGATTGCTGCGTGGATTAGCCAGCCAGTGCGCACTGCAATCGCAGTTCCTGTAAGTTCGGAAGGCCTCGCGGTGAGGTTACGCTTCGACGAGCAGAATGGATCGACGTTCGTCGATTCAGCGCCAGGCACATCGCAAAAACATATTTCGGCAACGGGAGCGCCGGTAGTCTGGGGCGAAGGCACCTGGTTCTGGCCGTATATGCGTATGGAAATCAGCACCAGGCTGGAATTGCCGAATGCCGGTGATGTAGAGGCAAATCAGGCGTTCAGTGTGGGCACGTGGCTGCGACCCCATTTACGATCGCTGGAAGCGAAAGACGAAGAAAAGCCTGCGGGAGTCATTCTGTCCGCCACCGATGCGGGACAAAAGCAGCGCGGCTGGCAACTGAGAGTGAGCAAGGGCAAGCTTGGATTCGTTCTGGCGCACGAAATGCCGGATAACGCCATTCAAGTGGAGACAAAGCAGAGAATGCTAACGGTTGGCCGCTGGAATCACATACTGGCTACCTATGACGGCTCAGGAAAGGCCGCAGGTGTCACCCTGTATGTAGACGGACGACTGCAGGAGCTGGCAATCACCAAGGATTCTCTGCAAGGAAGCACGCACACCAGCGCGCCTCTGGAATTTGGCCGCACGTATCCGGACGCGGATCCCTTGCGCCAGTCCGCCTTTCAGGATTTCCGGTTCTTCCAGCGGGCACTCTCGGCGCGGGAAGCGGCACGACTTCCCATCGAGGATTATGTAGCGGAAATCGGGCAAAAACCGATGTCGGGTTGGTCGGAAGATGAATTTCATACGGTTAGCGAGTTTTACTTTGCGCAGCGCGATGAAGCGACTCAAAAGCTCAACGCCCAGATCGCGCCTTTGAATGAAGAACTTGACCGACTTTCGAAAGATGGCGCGATCACTCTGGTGAGTGAAGAAGGGCCGGGGCTACCCTACGCAGACGTACTGGCACGTGGAGCGTTCGGGGCCCGGACGGAGCGCGTAAGGCCGGGAGTGCCGCACTTTTTGCCGGCGCTTCCTGCGAATGCGCCGCTTGACCGGCGGGGCCTGGCGGAGTGGACAGTCAGCGCCTCAAATCCACTGACGGCCAGAGTGACCGTCAATCGGATGTGGTCGGAGGTTTTTGGCACAGGCCTAGTCGAGACTACAGAGGATTTTGGAGTGATGGGTGGGCGGCCCAGCCATCCGGAACTGCTTGATTGGCTGGCGCTAGATTTTCGCGAGAACGGCTGGGACGTAAAACGTTTTTACAAGCAATTGCTGCTGTCTGCGGTCTATCGGCAATCCGCACGAGTGACTCCGCAGTTGCTCGAAATCGATCCGAAGAACCGCCTGCTGGCGCGCGGCCCGCGGCATCGGATGGATGGCGAGATGCTTCGTGACACGGCGTTGGCGGCCAGCGGTTTGCTGGTAGAAAAAATTGGAGGCCCAAGCGTAAAACCCTATCAGCCGGCTGGAGTGTGGGAAGCAGGAAGCCATCAAGGCAGCGACACAAAAAGCTATACGCAAGACCATGGCGAGTCTTTGTACCGGCGCAGCCTTTACACTTTTTGGAAACGAATGGCGACGATGCCCGATATGGACGCCTTGGATGTGCCCGTGCGTGATGCCGCATGCACCCGCCGCCAACGCACCGACACTCCGCTGCAAGCTTTGGTCTTGATGAACGATCCGCAATGGCTGGAAGCGTCGCGGCGTCTGGCAGAGCGGGTGATCCATCAATCGTCCGAGACTGGCACGCGGCTCAATTATCTTGGCGAAGTGCTACTCGCTCGTGCGTGGGAACCACGAGAAAAGCTGGTCCTTGAAAATGCGTTGATGAAGTTTCAGAGCACCTATGCGCATGACCCGTCCCGGGCAGAGGAAGTTCTGAAGGTGGGCGAGAGCAACCGGGACAGCGGGATCCGTCCGGATGAACTGGCTTCGTGGATGCTGGTAGCCAGCGCGGCGATGAATCTCGATGCGGTGTTAAACAAATGAGATCGAACATTCACGACGACTGCGGAAGCTGTTGTGATCATGGGGACATGGGACCCACCGTTTACGACCTTCCGATCCCGCTCGAACTTCGGGAGGAATGGCGGCTGCTGGCAACGCGCAGACATTTCCTCGGCAGCATGGGCAAGACGCTTGGCTGGGCAAGCCTTTCCACTTTGTTTGGCGGCGCTATGACACCGCGAGTCGTCCCCGCGGCAAGCGATTCGCAGGCAATTTCGCCAACGCACTACGTGCCGGACTTTGCGCCAAGGGCCAAGCGCGCGATCTATCTTTTTATGTCCGGTGCGCCCCCGCAGATGGATTTATGGGACTACAAGCCGGGACTCGCGGCCCTTTTTGATAAAGATCTTCCGGACTCTGTGCGGGGCACGCAGGCGCTAACGGGCATGACCTCCGGCCAGGCGCGTTTCCCCATTGCGCCATCGCATTGGGGTTTCACTCGCCAGGGCAAATCAGGGCGCTGGGTGAGTGACCTGCTTCCGTGGACTGGAAGGCTGGTGGACGAGCTGGCACTGGTGCACTCGCTGCAGACGGATGCTATCAATCACGAACCGGCAATCTTGTTGATGAATACTGGGAATATGGTGCCCGGCAAGCCGTCGATGGGCGCCTGGCTTTCCTACGGGCTTGGCAGTATGAATGAAAACCTGCCCACTTTTGTAGTACTGAATTCACTGACGTTACCCGGCACAGACTTACAGCCGATTTCGCCAAAATTATGGAGCAGCGGATTTTTGTCAAACGAATATGCCGGGGTCGCATTCCGTTCTCAAGGGGAGCCGGTGCTTTACCTTGGCGATCCAAAGGGCATGAGTCGAGAAACCCGGCGCACGCTGATCGATACTGTGAATGCAATCAATCAAATGACGTTTGAAGAAGTTGGTGACCCGGAGACTCACGCGCGCATTCATCAATACGAAATGGCGTTCCGCATGCAAACTTCGCTGCCGGAGCTCACGGATATGGATGACGAGCCGGACAGCACTTGGACGTTGTATGGAGACGAAGCAAAACAGGCGGGCACGTTTGCGTACAACTGCCTGCTGGCGCGGCGCATGGCCGAGCGCGGGGTCCGCTTTACGCAGATATATCAGCGCGGATGGGATGTGCATTCGAATGCCGTCGGCAATTTGCCCAAGCTTTGCGCAGCGACGGATCGCGCTTCGTACGCGCTGGTCACGGATTTGCGGCGGCGCGGGCTTCTGGATGACACGTTGGTACTATGGGGCGGCGAATTCGGACGCACCGTATACAGCCAGGGCGGCCTTTCCAAGGAAAACTACGGACGGGATCATCATCCGCGTTGCTTCACGATATGGTTGGCAGGCGGGGGCGCTAAAGCCGGGATCGTCCACGGAAAAACTGACGATTTTTGCTACAACGTGGTGAAGGACCCGGTCCACGTGCGTGACTTCAACGCAACCGTACTTCGATTGCTGGGCATCGATCATGAAAAGCTGAAGTTCAAGTTTCAGGGTCTGGAACAAAAATTGACGGGAGTCATTCCGGCGAAAATCGTGCCGGAACTAATCTCATGAAATCTTCCTCTCGACGGTCTTTTCTTGCTCGCTGCTCGGCATTGGCTGCTGCCGCCGCAATTCCTCCTTTCTACGTGCACGCATCGGACAAGTCCGGCCAGCGTTTGCCGGCGGTTGGTTCGGGCCTTCACACTTATGAATGCGTACATGATTGGCTCACGCCACCTGATGGGCTGGTCTGGGGAGACACGCACGGACTAGCTCAGGACGAGCAAGGGCGCATCTATGTAGCCCACACGGTCAACAAGTCGAGCATGCGTGGCGAGTCGGTCGTCGTTTATGACGCCGATGGCCGCTTTTCAGGCGCGTTTGGAGAGGAATTTCGGGGCGGGGCTCATGGCCTTAGCCTACGCCGCGAGGGCGACGGCGAATTTCTATATCACTGCGATATCAACCGCTGCAAGATCGTGAAAACCACTCTCGACGGAAAGACTCTCTGGTCGCATGGCTATCCTCGCGAAGATGCGGCTTATGCCGAACGGCCTATCGATTTTGTCCCGACGAATGTCGCCTTTGCACCAAATGGCGATTTCTATGTTGGCGATGGATACGGTTCGCATCACGTGCTGCGCTTTTCGCTGAGCGGCAAGTTTTTGGGCGAAATTGGCCGGCCGGGCCATGGAGACGGAGAGTTCGATACGCCGCACGGCTTGTGGGTTGATCCTCGAGGCAAAGAACCCGTGCTGCTAGTGGCCGACCGCGGGAACCGGCGCATTCAAACGTTCACGCTCAGCGGTGCTCATATCCGCACCATAAAGGATGAAGCACATTTGCGAATGCCCTGCCACTTTCACGTTCAGGGCGAGTGGATGGTTTGCCCGGATCTTGACAGCCAGGTGTGCATCTTGGATCGGGAGTACAAGGTGATCGCCCAACTAGGAGACGGCCAAACCGCTAACGGAAAGGTTGGCTCTCGTCGAAATCAATCGAGACGCGAATTTACGCCAGGACAGTTCATCACGCCACATGCGGCCATTTTCCTGCGTGACGGAAACATCCTGGTGGCCGAGTGGTTGCCAATCGGGCGAATTACGCTCTTGCGACGAGTCTGAGGCTGCTGAATGCTCTTCCGCACCCGGTTGGTACTGTTTGGAATCGGCACTGCTTTCCTCCTAATTCTCCTCTGGCTCTTGCTTCATGCTGCTCCTGACGGCCTCGAACACGGCGAGCTGAGCCAATTTGTAGGGCGCTTCCATCCGCTGGTAGTTCACTTGCCGATCGCATTTTTGCTGCTGGTTCCGTTGCTGGAATGTACGGGCCCGGTTCGCCGGTGGAATCGTGCGAGAGAGTCGGCGGAATTTGTTCTTACCCTCGCGGCCATCACTGCCTTTGTGGCAGTGTTTTTGGGCTGGCTCCTGGCCTGGAGCGGAGGCTACGAAGGAAAACTGGTAACCAGTCACATGTGGGGCGGATTTTCGTTGGCCGTTGCTGTGCTGCTGTGCTTTGTCTTGCGTGCCTGGGACAAACGTGTTTACGGCGCCGCGCTTCTTGCCACACTGGTTCTTCTGGCCTGGACCAGCGATAAGGGCGGAAAGCTGACGCACGGCGAAACGTTCATGACGCGACACATGCCGGGCAAGCTGCGGACCTTGCTACGCGTGCGGGCTATACCAAACAAAGTGCAGCCGATCAAGGCAGCGAGCGTAACATCGACAAGCGTAAATGCTACTCTGGCGCCATCCCCCACTTTTTTCGCTGCGCGGGTAGCGCCGATCTTTGAGAACAAGTGCTCGAATTGTCACAACGCAGAAAAGAGAAAAGGGAAACTCCGGTTGGATAGCTTTGAAAACGTGATGCGTGGCGGAAAGGACGGCATCGTTGTAAGACCCGGTGACCCGAAGCACAGCGAACTGTTCCGCCGCATCAACTTGTCACCGGACGAAAAGGATTTCATGCCGACAGACGGCAAACCACCGCTGACGGCCTCGGAAGTCAGAGTCATCGAGTTATGGATCGCCTCGGGCGCATCGAGCAGCCTGCCTGCAATTGAAGTGCTCGGAGCTCCGCCTCTTTTGGTTTCCGAGCTGCCTGTGTTGCCCCTTACCAGAGACTATCGTCCGCAACTGCCACTGATCACTTCACTCGAGCACGAGCTGGGCGTGCGCCTGGTTCCCCGCTCGCGAAATCCTGAGGATGGATTGATATTGCGCACCGTAAGCGCGCCAGAGCGCTGCGATGATGTTGCAGTCGCTCGGCTAAAAGTGATCGGGATCCTGATCGTGGATGCTGAACTGGCGCGCACGAAGGTCACTGACGCTGGACTGAAAACGCTCGCGACGTTTTCCAACCTTCGTGCCGTTGATCTCGCGCACACGGCAGTCACTTCGGCTGGCGTGCCGATTCTTGCCCGCCTGAGCCGTTTGGAGTCGCTGAATCTGACCGCGACCGCCGTTGACGACGCGGGAGTTGCTGCACTTCGCCGCAAGCAAACGCTCAAGCGGTTATATCTTTTCGAGACAAAATGTGCGGCTCAGTCTGAGCTGGAATCAAGGGATGAGAGGCCGTAGCTACCGTGCAACGATCTTGCAGCCGATTTCGGAGAGCAAGAACAAATGGCTGTATCCTATGATTTGTAAGGAAGAAAACGGAGCCGAGAGTTGGAATCGAATCCACCTCCGAAGCTCGGGAAAGGGCGGTTCAGATTACTTGGCTCGTGCTCGGTTAAGGCTTCTGCCGATTTGCGGCAGAATCCAACTTCCCCTCTGCGCTTTGAATTCAGGGAGTCTTGACGGGTAAGGCCGGATTCAACGGGACTGATGGTAGGGGCCCACCGCCCATTTCTGCAGTCAACTGACCGAGGTTCTACTTTTCGGCAGTCTGGTGTCGTAGCCTTCGCTCTCCCCAGCAGATTCCATCCGACGCTCGCGATTTCGCACTTATCGATGGCCCCACAATTCTTGCGTCGTTTTTGTGTCGCAAGTTCGGAAACGATGGACAGCGATGGGCAGTAATGGGAAACTAAACTATTGAAATTTCAGCCATGTTGTCGTTTGTTCAAATGGCGATGCCACAGTTTATGGGCCCGCTGCTCCAACCGCTGAGCTACGTGCACCGCCGCGGTTTTCGAAATAAGCTCTAGGGAGCCGAAGGTTTAGGGGCCGCTGACGGCGGGGGCGGCAAGAATTTGGAGTCGTCCACAGCAACATTCTGCTGAAGCTGCTCGATCTGAATGGTGAATCGGTTGCCGGGGCGCGCAAGCGTCCAGCGGAATGGCACCTTCACGCCATTCGCATCGCGATAATCCGCATAGTCGATCTGCGTTGGGTTACGGCCGAGAGGAGTTTCGGCATAGCGCACGAGTCGCAGCAGCAGGCCCGATTCCTTGTCCAGATATAAGCGGAGCGGGGGTTGGCCCTCGGTGCGCCCGGCAACCACGTAAGTGTCATGACCATCGATTTTTTCGCCAATGTCGACGCGGAATTTCTCATACAGCGTCTTCAGGTGCGCCGGCAAGTAAAGATCGGCATCGATGCGCGCGGCGGCGTTTTCCGCTGCCGACATCGTATGCACACGCCCGGGAACACTGAGCCACCCCTGTTTCCCATCAAAACCAGTGAAACTGTCTCCGCCCTGGAGATGCATGACCGAAAGCCGCTTGTCCGGAGCCTTCGAATAAACATCGACGGGAAAATGCTGGCCGCCGAATGCAGTGATCGTTCCCTTCTGCACGCGGCTCGTGATTTTCTGGAGCGCATCGGCCCCGCCGATGGCGGCGAGATATTTGTCGAGTAGCTGCTCCGCACTCGGCAACATGGCTTTTGCCTCGTCGGGCTTTTTCTCTCCTTCGGCTGCCAGCTTGGCTTCTTCGTCAGTGATGATGGGTGTGGCCACAGGATCTTTCGAGCCGCGGTGGCAGGAATAGCAGGTAACTTCTCGGTGGCCCTCGAAGTTGTCTTTATTGATCGCCATCATCATATTGATCATCTTCCGCGCGGTGACTTTAGGCTTTTTGTCGTCTTTTTCGTTCGCATGCGCGACGTGGCAGTATTCGCATTCGACGCCAAGAGAAGCGGCAATGAACTGCATCGAGGGGATCAACTGATCGGCCGGGATTCCCTTGAGAGCTTGAATATTCTTGAACTCTTCTTCCGCGAGTTTGGGCCCCGCCGGAGCCGCCGGCGCATTCGGTGCGGTGGACTGTGCCCCGGCCCCCGCAATCGCCAGCAAGAGGCCCAGCGATGTTCCGCAGACGGCAATCCAGAGTTTCTGACGATTCCCATTCATCGAATTATTCCTCGCAGGTGATGTAACGAAAATGCGCGCGGCACGGTTACAAGAAACTGCCGAATCCTTTGGAATGGAACGAAGATCAGGTGCTGATTTCGCCGCCCTTCGCGAGCTCCGTAATGCGGTCAGCGGCGCGGAAGGCCAGCGCCTCAATGGTCATGGTGGGCTGGCCGCGGCCGGAAGTCACCAGGCTGCTGCCGTCGCAAAGAAAAAGATTCTTGACGTCATGCGTCCGGTGGTCCGAATTGATCACCGACGTCTTCGGATCTTTTCCCATGCGGCAGGTGCCGAGAAGATGCACGGCGAACTGCTGCTCCCTTACCGGAAAACTCCACTTTTTCTGCGCGCCGGCGGCGTCAAAGATTTCATGAGCGCGTGCGAACATCCAATTCCCAAGCTTCAAATCATCAGGATGATCCGTGTAGGTCAGGCGGAGCGCGGGCAGGCCCCAGGCGTCCTTCAGGTCGGGATCGAGCGAGAAGCTGTTGTTTTCAAGGGGCAGGGACGTGCCATGGCAGAAGATTTCCATAGTACGGTTGAAATCCTGGGCGAGAGCGGCCTTGAAGTCCTTGCCCCAGCGGGGCGTTTCGGGCGGTAGACCACCGAAAGCAAAACTGATGGGCGTGAAATCGAAGCGCGCATCAAGCCCGCCCCCGCCGTAGAATCCAACTTTCTGTGGATCGAGTTCGTAGAAATCGTGCATCACGCGGCTGACGGCGAATCCCTTGTAGTCATTGAGCGGATGCTCGAACTGGCCGATTACCACGCCCCCACTGTTAAGCATCAGATATTTTCCGACGATGCCGCTGGAGTTCGCCAGACCGTCGGGAAATTGTTTGTTGGCAGACAGCAATAGCAGGCGCGGGGTCTCTGCGCCGTTCGCGCAAACTATCACAGCCTTGGCTTTCTGTAGATGCGTGTTGCGCTTTTCATCGAAGTAGACGGCGCCGGTTGCGCGGCCATTGGCGTCCGTTTCGATGCGATGCACGTAGGAGTTGGGACGAATCTCGCAGCGGCCGGTGCGCTCCGCCATTCGAATGGCGGTGGCCAGCGAACTGGATTTCGCGCCGACTTCGCAGCCGAAGGAGAGACAAAAACCACAATTGATGCAAGCGCTTCGTCCCGCTCGCGCCTGAGAAAGGATCGCCATGGGTGCCGGGAAAGGATGCCAGCCCAGCTTGCGCGCGGCACGCTCGAAAATCACGCCGGAAGATTTCACCGGCAGCGGAGGCATCGGATAAGGCTTCGACCGCGGCGGATCAAAGGGGCTGGCGTTGGCGAGGCCGGAAACGCCTATTTCCCATTCCACTTTCGTATAGTAGGGCTCGAGGTCCGCGTAGGTGATCGGCCAATCCATCAGCCCGGTGCCGGCAACCGCGCCAATCTTGCTGCGTTCGACGAAATCGATTTCGTGAAATCGCCAGAAATTCGCCGTGAAGTGCACGCTGGTCCCGCCGACGCATCGCCCATAAACCAGCGCGCGCTGCGGCTTTGCTTTTTCGCCCGGCGTCTTGCGAAAGGTGTTCGGCTGAAGCTTCGGATGGTTGGTGAGCTTGTCCAGTGCCAGGGTTTCGATTTCGTTGTGATTAAAATCGGCTTCCGTCAGGTACGGGCCCTGCTCCAGCACCACGACGCGAAACCCCTTCGTCGAAAGTTCCTTGGCGATGATCCCGCCGGCTGCACCGGAGCCGACGACCACAAAGTCCACTTCGTCAGAAGTCTTGTACTTGGGCTGGTCAACGGTCATTTCTTGTCCGCTTCTTTCGCCTCCGGTTGCCAGCCGGAATACTCTTTGTCGTAGTACCCGAACGGTGCCTGAAACATATGTTCGCGCTCTCGGCCGATGACTTTCCACCCGACCCCATCGTGATTGCCGCCGTAATCTGGGTCGATCAGGAATCCGTTAATCGTATGCTGGCGAAGCGTCTCAAAAAAACTCTGCGCACCCGGGCGCACCCTAAACGCCCTCCTCGGTACATCGGTGTTTTCATCGAAGGAGTGCAAAACCGCGTCTTGCTGTTCAGCCACCAAGCCGGAGAATTTAGAGAGGCTCGGGTACATCTCACCCACTCTCGCCTGCAAATCGGGCAAACCCTCGCGGTACGTCTTTTGGTCCTCTGTCCAAAAGGTGGCCAGGCCACGATCGATGAAATAAACGACACCGGCTTCGCGTGCCCCAGGAGTGTCGTCCGTCGGAATGAGGCGCGCTGTGATGGCCTCGACCTCGGCCGCCTCCTCCGGAGTGAAGAATTCAAATTTTGGCGGCGTTGCCGCCTTCGCGGCGTTATGCGCGTGCGTTGCGGCGGACAGAAGGGCAGGCCAATTCGCGGAAATCCACGCGGCGCTGAGACCTGCTCCTGCTCGCAGGAGAAAAAGGCGGCGGTTGAGTTCGTCCATAGTGAATGATCGAAAATTCTCGCACTTGCCGACTGTAGGATGAAGCCGATTCTCCGTCAAGAACAATTGACGCAAATACGCGATTCAAAATCTCTATCAAAGTCCGCATGAGTGGAAGGGCCATTGGCGGGCAGAGCCGGTTGGTAGAGGATGTCCGGCATTCGCAATCTTCAGTAGTGAGTTAGTTTCCAATTATCCGGCATCCGGACTGGACTATTTTTATGGGGCATCAAGATCGGAAGGAATCCAGGTGTTCACAACGCAGACCGCTCAGAAAATGGAGATAGGATGCCTCGATGAGTTTCGAGCGTTCTGGTGTATCCTCTGTGCCTTCCGTAATAATAGGGCGGGTATTTGACCTAGCTCAAAGAGAACGCTCGCTCGGTCTGCTATATACTTCTCGAAAGTTTTCCCAAGGAGGCGCACATATGAAATCAATACGATGTTTCGCGGCGACTTTGGTTCTTGTTGGACTGCTTGCGGGCTGCTTGTGCTTGGGGGGCGCGAATACGGTGGCGTACGCCGCCAGTCCCGGCGCCACAATTGCTACCGGCACGCCCAGTTTCTGCCAAGTGCTCCCCAACTTCATCACCAAGGTCGAAGCGCTGAAGCCGGGGCCGCTTCGCAATTGGGTCCTTGCCGCGGCGCTGCGGATCTACGGCAAATATTGCGGCGGTAGCTGAGTTCGACCGTCACATATCGCCACGGAAGAAAGTGACGCTGAGGCTCGATTCTCTCGACTGTCCCGGGCGTCCCGCTGTGCCCTTTGTATCCGTGGTGGTAACACAGATTCATCGTTCACTTGATCGCGACCGTCCGGGGCGGTCTGCGGCCGTCTTTATGACCTGGCAAGTCAATTCCCTGGGACCAACCAACTTGCCCAAGATAAACGCTCAAACCGGAAGCGGCTGACCCATCACCGTATCTTAAGTCTTTATTTGCCGGATCTTGACAAGCCTTTTTAGGCTCCTTACTGTTGGGAGTGGCAATTCGTTCGTTCTGCAACGTTTGTTACAGAAAACCCCTAAACCCTTTTTTCTGGGAGCCCCATGCGGATCGAATCGATCACCCTGCGCAAACTCAAGATCGTCTTAAATCCCCCTTTGAAACTAGTTTTGGTATCACCCGTGACCGCACCGTCGTTCTCGTTGAACTCCTCGCTGACGGCATCACCGGCTGGTCCGAAGTGACCGCTTCGGAAAGTCCTTTCTACAATTCCGAAACCGGGGACACCGCATGGCTTATCATCCGTGGATTTCTCGTTCCCCTGATTCTTGGCAAGGAAGTCGGCTCCGCCTCGGAAATTCCACGTAGTTTTGCGGCCATTCGGGGTCACGAGATGCCCGCGCGGGGATCGAAAATGCTCTCTGGGATGTCGAGGCCCAGCAAAAAAATCTCGCGCGCGCCCGATTGCTTGGCAGCACGCAATCGGAAATCAAATGCGGTGTCTCCTTAGGACTCGAAGCCACTCCCCAAGTGCTTCTCGAAAGAGTCGCCGTTGAGCTTCGCGCCGGTTATCAGCGCATCAAACTTAAGATCAAACCGGGCAAAGATCTCGAAGTTGGGCGCGCCGTCCGCAATGCCAACCCCGGCATCCTTCTGTCCGTCGATGCCAATTCAGCTTACACGCCGGTGGAATTGGAACATCTGAAGCGCTTCGACGAATTTAACCTCCTGATGATGGAGCAGCCTCTCTGGTGGGATGACATCGCCAATCACGCAAAGCTTCAACGGCATCTGAAGACTTCTCTGTGCCTCGATGAGTCGATCCGCCATGTCCGCGATGCTGAAACTGCTCTGGATCTCGGCGCTGCACGCATCATCAACATCAAGGTAGGCCGCGTCGGGGCCACTCCAGCGCCCGCGAGATCCAGTCTCTCTGCCTCGCCCGCAACATTCCAGTTTGGTGCGGCGGCATGCTCGAGTGCGGTATCGGCCGCGCTCACAACATCGCGGTCGCTTCTCTGCCCGGCTACACGCTGCCCGGCGATGTTTCCGCTAGCAAACGCTATTGGGAAGAGGACGTCGTCGACCCGCCAATCGAAGTATCGCCCCGTGGCACGATTCAGGTCCCCACCTCGCCTGGACTCGGCTATCATGTTCGCCGCGACCTGATCGAACGCTGGACCACGGAAAAGGAAACCTGGCGTGCTCGATAAAATTCGATCTCTTTTAATAAGACAATTTGCCGTCGCCCTCTTCCTCAGTCTTTTTTCCGCGTGCTCTTCGCTCGGGCAATCTTCTGATGCTCTACTCCCCGGACCAAAACCTGCCGATGTCCCCAAGGAATGGAAGCCGTGGATCGGTGAATATGGTATTGGCTTCAACCCAATCAGGTACGTGTTGAGCGAGAAGGATGGGTTCATCTGGATCTTGGAGCGACCGAATCAAACCCCACGAGCAGGCTATAGGAACCTTGAAAAATTCTCTGTAAATGCGCCACCACCGACTGCTACAGCGCAAGGAATGCGCCTGCATTTCGACCAGGACGGCGGTCGAATTTTGTTCATGGGTGATGTTGGAAATAGCAAGCTCACGCCCGACAGAGAAGCTCATCAAGCAACGGTGGCAAAGCCCGCCCGTCCGATCGAGGAGCTACGGTCTGAAGCACTTGCGGCGGTGCCCCCGCAGGAAGTTGGGCCATTTCGGAAACCTGAACTTGTGGAAGTGGCGACCCGCGATCCAACGGTTCATTTGGAAATTCGCTATGCAACCTCGAACGATTTCCTTGGGATCCCTGTCTACTCTCAGGCCCGTGCCTTTCTCCAACGCCCCGCTGCCCAAGCCCTGCTTCGCGTTCAACAAAAACTCAAGCCGCTTGGCTACGGCTTGCTGATCCATGACGCCTATCGCCCCTGGTACGTCACCAAAATCTTTTGGGACGCCACACCGCCTGAAGGCAAAATCTTTGTCGCCGATCCTGCCCAGGGCTCCCGCCACAACCGTGGCTGCGCTATCGATCTCACCCTTTACGATCTAACGACTGGGAAACCGGTCGAAATGCCCGGCACTTATGACGAAATGTCCCCGCGCTCCTTCCCGGATTATCCCGGCGGCACTTCGCTCCAGCGATGGCACCGCGATCTGCTTCGCCGCGCTCTGGAATCGGAAGGCTTCACGGTTTACGCGTCCGAGTGGTGGCATTTCGACTACCGAGATTGGCGGGAATATCCGATCTTGAATGTACCCTTCGAAAAGCTCGACCCGGGCCTCGAGTCACCCGCGGTCCATTGATGAAGCGGTTGAACGAATTTTGGAGGATTCCCCTTTGAAAAATAGTTCGCGCGTCCTTCCTCTTTATTATGCACTGATCTCCACGTTCCTTTTCTGTCTCCAGGCCGCACCGACCTGTGCGCAGTCTGAATCCACACTGGCTCAACGCATTCAGAAGATCATCAGTCGCCCCGAATTTACTCACGCGAATTTTGGCATCGAGTTCTGCTCGCTCGACACCGGCGAAGTCCTCTATGCGCTCAATGCTGACAAATTGTTCGTGCCTGCTTCGACCACCAAGATCCTCACCGAAGGCGCGCTCCTCGCGAAGCTGGGCGCCGATTACCGTTTTCACACCCGCGTCTACCGCACGGGCTCAATCGACAAGCACGGCACACTCAAGGGCCATCTCATCCTCGTCGCCAGCGGCGATCCCAATCTCTCCAATCGCATCCAGCCCGACGGCACCCTCGCCTTCGTCGATGAAGATCACTCCTACGCGGGTCCCGCTCTCCCCGGCGATCCTCTCTTGGTCATCCATCGACTCGCTAAAGATGTCGCGGCCAAGGGCATTCGCAAAATCGAAGGACGGGTACTGATTGACACCGCTCTTTTCCCCGACGGCCCACGGGAAGGCGGCACAAACGTCGTGATGTCCTCCATGATGATCAATGACAATGTCATCGATCTCATCGGCTTGCCGGGCGCGAAGCCTGGCGATCCCGTCGCTCTCCAGTCCTCGCCTAAGACTTCCTACATCAAATTCGTGAATCACCTGACCACCTCTCCTGCGGGGACCAAGCCGTCCTTCGAGCCGCCAGATATCACGACGAATCCGGATGGTTCCGTCTTGGTCACCCTCTCTGGCAGCCTGCCTGTCGGCATCAGTCCCCAACCCGCGGCGATTGCTATCCCCTCTCCGACAAAATTTGCAGAAGCCGCATTCCGCGAGGCCCTGTCAGCTGCAGGCATTCAAGTCAAGAATCGTCCTGCGCCCGCCGTCACTGATTTTTCTGCCTATACGCGTTTCTATTCGGCGGAGAATCAGGTGACTGAGCATGTGTCTCCTCCACTCTCGGAAGAAATCAAAATCACGCTCAAGGTCAGCCAAAATCTGCACGCCGGCATGGGTCCATACCTCCTCGGCATTCTGCTTGGGAATGATGCAAAGCACCTTCTCGAAGCTGGATTCAAAGTCGAACATGATTTTCTCCAATCAGCGAAGCTCGATTTGTCCGGCGCCGCTCAGGGCGATGGCGCCGGCGGCGATTGGGCCGATCTTTTCAGCGCCGACTTTATGGTCCACTACCTCACCTACTGGACCACTCGCCCGGACTATCAAGTTTTTTTCAAGGCGCTCCCGATTCTCGGCAAAGACGGCACGCTTGCGAAAATTCAGACAAATTCTCCCGGCGCCGGTCATGTCTTCGCGAAAACCGGCACGTTCGGCTCCGAAGACAAGCTCAATGGCATGATGATGCTTAACGGCAAAGGCCTCGCCGGCTACGTCATCACCAAAGAGGGAAAAAAACTCGCCTTCGCTGCCTACCTAAATCACGTCTCGCTCGCTCCTGATCCGCAGGCCGCGCAGCAGGTGGCCGGTCAAGCCCTGGGAGAAATTGCCGCAGCCGCCTACGACGCCAACCTGGATGCCGCATCGCCTGTCGGCGACTACGATCTCATCATCCGCAACGGTCACATCATCGACGGCACTGGTAATCCTTGGTACGCGGCTGACGTCGCCGTCAGCGGCGATCGGCTCGCCGCAATCGGCGACTTGCGCGAAGCCCATGCCAAGCGCGAAATCGATGCCAAGGGCCGCATCGTCGCCCCCGGCTTCATTGACATGCTCGGCCAGTCCGAAGTCTCTCTCCTCCTCGACAATCGTTCGCTGAGCAAACTCTCTCAGGGGATCACCACGGAAATCACCGGCGAAGGCGGTTCCATCGCCCCGCAAAATGAAAAAACCATCGCGCCTCAAAAACTGTTTCTCGACCAGTACAAGCTCACCATCGATTGGACCACTCTCGATGGCTATTTCCGCCGCCTCGAAAAACAAGGCACACCGCTCAACATAGGCACCTATGTCGGCTCCGCGCAAGTCCGAGAAGCTGTGATTGGCGACGACGATCGCGCTCCGACACCCGCCGAACTCGATCAGATGAAATCCCTCGTCGAACAGGCCATGAAGGACGGCGCTCTCGGCCTCTCCAGTGCTCTCATCTATCCGCCGAACATCTACGCGAAGACCGATGAGCTCATCGCTCTCGCCCAAGTCGCCTCAAAATTCGGCGGACTCTATGCCACTCACATGCGCAGCGAAGGAGCTTCGGAAATGCCCGCACTTGCCGAAGCCATCCGTATCGGCCGCGAAGCCAATCTTCCGGTTGAAATCTTTCACCTCAAAGTCAGTGGCAAGCCCCGCTGGGGCACCATGAAAAACGTCGTCGCCGCCATCCAACTCGCGCGCGACTCCGGCCTCGATATCGCCGCCGACATGTATCCCTACACTGCCGGCGCTACGGCGCTTGCTTCCGCGCTTCCACCCTGGGTCGCCGATGGCGGAGTCCAGAAATTGCTTGAGCGCTTAAAAGACCCGCCTATTCGCGCGCGCATCAAGAAGGATCTCGCGGGCGATCACCCCGACTGGGAAAACCTCTTCTATGATTGCGGCGGCGGTGCGGGGATTCTCATCTCCTCTGCCGAAAACCCAGAGCTCAAGCACTTCGCAGGGAAAACGCTCGATGAAGTCGCAAGAACGTGGAAGAAATCTCCAGAAGACACGCTGATGGATTTCGTCCTGGCGGACAAAGCACAAACCGGCGCAATCTATTTCATGGCCAGCGAAGAAGATCTAAGCACCGGTCTCAGCCAGCCATGGACAAGCATCGGTCTCGACGCCGGTGAAATGTCCCTTGATGGCCCACTCTACGAACCTCACACCCATCCACGCACCATGGGTTCCATGCCGCGATTCCTCGGCCACTACGTCCGCGACCAACATCTCATGTCCCTCGAAGCCGCGATTCGCAAAATCACCTCTCTCCCCGCACAGCGTGAGCACCTTGAAAGCCGCGGCCTTCTAAAGCCCGCCTTCTTCGCGGACATTACCATCTTCGACCCCAGAACCATTATCGACCACGCCACCTTCGCAAATCCAGATCAGCTCTCCGAAGGAATTGACTACACCGTTGTAAACGGTCAGATCGAATACGATCATGGGAAACTCACCGGCGCCGCTGCAGGCCATGTCCTGCGCGGTCGTGGGTGGCTTCCAACAACAACTCCTTGAAATGGGCTGGTTCGATGAAAAAGGTCTATGCGGGCACCTCGGGTTGGGCGTACACGACTTGGAAGCCGGACTTTTACCCTGCAAAGCTCAGTTCCGCCAAATTCCTGAACTACTACGCCGGCCGTCTCAACTCTGTGGAAGTCAACTACACGTTTCGAAGTTTGCCGACAGAAAAGTTGCTTACGGGCTGGATGGCGGAAACACCTCCGGGCTTCAAGTTTGCCATTAAAGCGAATCAAGCAATCACTCATATCAAGCGCCTCCGAAGCGCAGACAAGACAACTTCTGAATTTATCGATTCGTTGCTGCCGTTGAAGAAGGCGGGCAAGCTCGGCCCGGTGTTGTTCCAGTTGCCCCCGAACCTGAAATGTGACCTGCCACTTTTGACCGACTTCCTGGCGGGATTATCGCAGGACGTACGTAGTGCATTTGAATTTCGACACGATTCTTGGTTTCAAGACGGCGTCTTCACAATATTGCGCAAATCAAATGTGGCGCTATGCCTTGCGGAGAGCGAAAAACTGGTAACGCCCGACGTCCACACCACTGATTTTTCCTACATGCGCATGCGGAAGGAGGAATACTCAGCCAAGGTTCGGAAGGCACTCAGACAGAAGGTTTCAAATCTTGCCCAAAAGCGAGAAGTCTTTGTCTACTTCAAACACGAAGAAACCCCGCAAGGCGCTTTGCACGCGGAAGAGCTGCTGTAAGCGATCGATGCTCGATGCGGACGAGCCGATGTAAACCTCTCAGCTCAGTGAGGTCTTCCCCATCTCGGCCACGCGCCGCTCATAAGTCATTTCCACCAGACCGTGCTTTCCGTAGTAGCGCAACACGATTTTATGTCCCGGTTTAATCTTCGCGCGTGTCTTGATCAGGGAATCAGAAAGCTCCACCCACTCCCCATTGACCAGGTAACTTCCTTCCCAGCCGCGCAGTTCAAACCGCCCGTCGTTCTTCAAAATCAGTGGTGCCGCCTTGCACGGGATCACTTTCCCGCGCATCTTCGCCTGCGCACACTGGTAGCGCCCGGAAACATCCACGGTTTGAGCATTACTTTGAGGCGTGAGGAAAAGCACAAGGGCAACCGTCGCGATGCAACGCGCCAGCCTCAAGCCCACCTGGGCAAACCCCATGGGGATCTCCACATCCAGGTCGCTCAGCTGCGGGCGGCGGTCCCTGGCCATCAGTACAGGTGCAATTCACCAACCAATCTGCCTAACAATAAAGCATTTATTTACAACGACTTGAAAACTGGCCGACCGGCCAGGGTTGGTCTGAGTGTTCAATACATCGCCACCAACTGTCCAAGAGGGAACTCTTTTGCATCGTCGGAAAGGGCGCTTTTCCTTCCTAATCGGGTCCGGAGTCCTATTCAAACGGCAATTCCGCCACCGCCTGACCATCTTTCCGGGGGTCCGAAGCCGCGTAATTCACTCCCGCCGAGGAATCCCTCATGACCGCTTGCCCACCGCCCATGCCGCTAGAAAATGTCCCTTTCACTCCGATCTTGTGGCCTTTGCTCGTCAACTCATTCCGCACGTTCTGCCCGAAGCGGTTTTCCATCATCACGTCACAACCGCTAAATGTGTGCTTGCTGAATCGCGGCGCCTCCAGCGCCGCCTGAATATTCATTTTAAAGTCCGCCAGGTTCGCCACAAACTGCGCGTGCGCCTGCGACTGATTCCACCCGCCCATGATCCCGAACGCCACACGAACATCTCCCTTTTCAGCAAACGCCGGAATGATCGTATGCAACGGCCTCTTTCTTCCCGTCAGCGCATTTGGTGAAGTTGCATCCATGCTGAAGAGTCCACCACGATTGTGCAGCGCAAAACCGGTACCGGCTGCAACGATGCCCGATCCAAAAGCCTCGTAATTGCTCTGGATAAGCGACACCATGTTTCCGTCGCGGTCAACAACACTCAGATACGTCGTGTCGCTCCCGGCCCGCATCTCCTCCGCCGTCGCGTCGCAGTTCGCCTTGTCTGGGTCAATTAATTTGGCCCTTTGCGCCGCCCACTCTTTCGAAAGCAGCGTCGCAACCGGTAATCTCTGTTTCCTCGGGTCGCCAATGTATTTCGCAAGATCCGCGTACGCCAGCTTCTTCGCCTCGATCATCGCATGCAGCGCTTTCGTCGACCCGAAACCCCAATCCTTTTGTCCCAGCGGAAATGTCTCCATGATGTTCAGCATTTCCAGGGCCGCGATGCCTTGCACGTTCGGCGGCAGCTCGTAGATCGTCCAATCGCGATAGGAAGTGGAAATCGGCTCGACAAATTCGCTGGAGTATTCGGCCAAATCCTGCGCGGTCATCGGTCCGTTGTGCCGCTTCATCGAGTCCAGAATCTTCGCGGCAATTTCTCCTTTGTAGAAGGCCTCCCTGCCGTACTGCGCGATCTGCTCGAGCGACCATGCCAGCTCGGGATTGCGAAACACTTCGCCCACTTTCGGGGCGCGGTCTCCTGGCAGATAGGTATTCGCCGCCGTCTCATCGGTCCGCAGGTAATCCACTTCTGCCGCCCAGTACGCCGCCGTCCATTCCGGAACTGGGAATCCGTCCTGCGCCGTTCGAATCGCCGCCGCCAGATCCTCCGCCAGTTTCTTTCTTCCAAACTTATCCGCGAGCTTCTGCCACCCGTCCACCGCTCCCGGCACCGTGATTGCATTCACTCCTTGCTGCGGCATGCTCCGAATTCCCTGCTTCTGCAAATACTCGATCGTCAAACTCTTTGGCGCCCATCCACTCGCATTCAATCCATATAGCTTGTTCGCCTTCGCATCATAAACAATCGCAAACAAATCCCCCCCGATGCCATTCATCATCGGCTCCACAACACCCATCATTGCGTTCGTCGCGATCGCCGCATCCACCGCGTTCCCACCTCGCTCCAATATCCTCGCCCCCGCCTGCGCCGCCAGTGGCGATTCTGCTGCAACGATCCCATTGCGCGAGATCACCATCGACCGCCCCTGCGAGCGGTCCTGTGCTTCGCTCACTTGACCGGTCATCAGCATTGCCGCTCCGTTAAGGACAAATAGGAAAACGCGCAGTCGGGGAAAAATCGGCATGGTCTTGGCCCGCTCCTTTTTTAATTCCTTTAAACTCTGCATCCGTTCGGAAGTTGCGTGATCACCTCGCACTCTAACCCGTACGATAGGCACCCGCAAGCATCTCCATCCAGGTAGCACGGACTTCGATCTACGCCTGCCAATGCCGCGCGTTCTCGGAACCCACCACGGCTTGGTCTTGCGACTCTCGCACTGGCAGCTCCATCACGGATCGTTTGGCTTTTGTCCTCCTAACGCCCTAGAATGCAGGGGACGTGGGTCAGGTTTCGCGCTAAGCTCATCTATCCATCCCGCGCTTGCTACGTCTCGGAGACCGTCAACTTGGCTGAGCAGCGTCCATCCATGAAACGCACGGCACCGATCGCTTCCCGCGATCCGCGCTTCGACGCCCAGATCGACGCTTTCCTCGCTGCGCGCCACGCCGATCCCTTTGCCCTCATGGGTCCGCATCCTACGGAAGGCAACTGGGCTGTCCGTTTTTTCCTTCCCTGGGCGGCTGAAGCTTCCATCTCTTTACGGCCTCCCGCCATTGAAGGCGCCACCCTCCCTCCTGCGAAAGTCACCGACGCCCTTAAACTTCGCCCCGAAGGCTTCTTCGAAGCTACCTGGCCTTCGAACCAATCCGCTCCGCCCGCTCCGGGCAGTTACAAGATTCAGGGACGCACGCACTTCGGCGAGTCCTTCGAGATATTCGATCCCTATGCCTTTCCCGTTGTGCTCAGCGAGTTCGATCTGTATCTGATGGGCGAGGGCCGCCATTACGACACTTACGAAAAACTCGGCGCCCACGTGATCACACTCGAAGGCGTCCGCGGCGTTCATTTCGCCGTTTGGGCTCCCAGCGCACGGCGTGTCAGCGTCGTGGGCGACTTCAATCGCTGGGACGGCCGCGTCCATCCCATGCGCGCTCGCGGCTCCTCCGGTCTCTGGGAAATTTTCGTCCCTGAGCTCACCGAAGGGGCCATCTACAAATATGAAATCGTCGGCCCGAGCGGCAACATTCTCCCCCTCAAAGCCGATCCCTACGCCTTCCGCTCTGAACTCCGCCCCAATACCGGCTCCGTCGTCGCCAGTCTCGATCACCATAAATGGACCGACGCCGATTGGATTTCGCACCGCGCGCAAAAAAACTGGTTCGAATCGCCTATCGCCGTCTACGAAGTCCATCTCGGTTCCTGGCGCCGCGTCCCTGAAGATCACAATCGTTGGCTCAATTACCACGAGCTAGGCGACCAACTCATCCCCTATGCCAAGGATCTCGGCTACACGCACATCGAGCTACTCCCCATCATGGAGCATCCTTTCGACGGCTCCTGGGGCTACCAAACTCTCGGCTACTTTGCCGCCACCAGCCGCTACGGCACTCCCGCCGAATTCATGGAATTTGTCGATCGCTGTCACCAGGCCGGCCTCGGTGTCATTCTCGATTGGACGCCTGCGCATTTCCCGCGCGACACTCACGGCCTTGCCCAGTTCGACGGCACGCATCTCTACGAACACTCCGATCCACGCCAAGGCGCGCATCCCGATTGGGGCACACTCGTCTACAATTACGGCCGCAACGAAGTTCAAAACTATCTCATCTCCAACGCCCTCTTCTGGCTCGACAAGTACCACATCGACGGACTCCGCGTGGATGCCGTCGCCTCCATGCTCTATCTCGACTACTCCCGCAAGCCCGACGAGTGGATTCCCAATCAATTCGGCGGTCGCGAGAATCTTCACGCTATCGATTTCATCAAGCGCATGAACGAGGTGGCTCACGGCAAGTTCCCCGGCGTCCTCACCATCGCCGAGGAATCCACTTCCTGGCCCGCCGTCTCACGCCCCATTTATCTTGGCGGTCTCGGTTTCAGCTTCAAATGGAACATGGGCTGGATGAACGACACGCTAAAATATTTTTCCCACGACCCCGTCCACCGCAAATACGAACACAACAAGCTCACGTTCTCGCTCCTTTACGCCTTCACTGAAAATTTCCTTCTTCCCTTCTCCCACGACGAAGTCGTCCACGGCAAAAACTCGCTCCTCCACAAAATGCCCGGCGACTTGTGGCAGCAATTCGCCAATCTCCGCCTCCTCTACGCCTATCAGTACGCTCACCCGGGCAAGAAGCTCCTCTTCATGGGTCAGGAATTCGCCCAGCGTCCCGAATGGAGCGAAGCCCACAGCCTTGACTGGCATCTCCTCCAGCACGATTCCCACCGCGGCATCCAGCGCCTCGTCAACGATCTCAATCATCTTTATGCCGCCGAGCCGGCTCTTCATCAAGTTGATTTCGACTGGCACGGTTTCGAATGGATCGACGCCAATGACGCCGACAACAGCGTTCTCACTTTCATCCGCCGTGGCAAGAACCTCGAACACCTCATCGTCGCCATCATGAACGCCACGCCGGTGGTCCGTGAAGGCTATCGCCTGGGCGTCCCCAATCCGGGCCTCTACCGCGAAATCATGAACACCGACGCCGCCCTCTACGGCGGCTCAAACGTCGGCAACCTGGGCCGCCAGCAATCCGCCGACCAGCCCGCCCAGGGCCGCCCGCAATCCCTCGTTCTCACCCTTCCACCCCTCGCCGCTATCTATCTAAAATGGAGTCCGCAGTCCTGACGAGTCCCCATGAGTTCGCCCATAACGGAACGGATACAGAAATCGCCTGATCCCTCAAAGCTCGATCTTGCCGTTTCCGCCGCAAGTATGTCGCCCGTCGACCCCAGACTCATCAACTGGTCGGCGTTTCTCTTTGCGATCCTGCAAAGCGTCTGCAGCGCCTTTATCGCGCTCAATGGCGTCCGCCTTTTGATAGGAGTTGGCGCTTTTGCCGCTGCTTCTGGCGCGTTGAAGCTGGCCGACCGTATGCACATCGCCGCAATTCGCATCCCCATGATGCTTCTTGCTTTGGTTGGCTCTGTTCTGAATCTCGTTGTTCTTTGCCAAGTCTGGAGGCTACGGAGGCGCCCCGCTTCATCCTGGCGTCAATCCGCCGTGCCGAAGCAAAAGTTAGCGTCCGAATGGTTGCAATTCACTCTGTCTGTCCTCACCCTTTTGTTGCTCGCCGCCGAGTTTGTCGCTCATCGCATCCTGTTCGCCGGCCGCTGAGCATTCCCTATTTCTGCCCGCTCACCGGCGGCTCCTGTTTCGTTTTCTCAATCTCATCCTTCAGCCGCTCATGCAATCTCTTGCTGTACCCCACGGGTAGTTCAAACGTTCTGTCGTCTGCCGTCAAGATCAGAATATTCCGGGTCGAATCCAGTATCGCCGAGCAGATTTCGCAGTGTTCCAGATGCAGATCGATCTCTTTGCGCAGTTCGGCATCAACCGTCATGTCGATGTACTCCGAGATGTGTTCCCACACGTGTTTGCAATCCAGTTTCATAGCGCTCTCCCGAAGAACCCCCTGCGTGCCGGAGCCGTTGTTTTCAGGAACGGTACCAGTCGTTTTTGCAGCATCATTCGCGCGCGGTGCAGTCGTACTTTCACCGCGCCAGGATTGATTCCCAGCGCCTGAGCCGTTTCCTCGATGTTTTGCTCTTCCAGGTCTCTCAAGACAAAAACTTGCCGGTAGATGTCCGGCAATTCCGCCACCGCCACTCGCAGCGCTTCCCTCAGTTCCTTCCGTTCCAGCGCCTCCAGCGGAATCTCCCGCCAGTCCGTCAGCGGCGCCGGAGTGTAATCGCCTTCATGACTTTCTTCCTCTTCCTCGATCGAATTCTCCGCCGCCCCCTTCGCCTTTCTCAGTCGTTTTCGTCCTTCATTGATCGCGATGGTCGTTAGCCAGGTGCTGAACTTTGCATCCCCCCGAAACGAAGCTAGATGCCGGTAAGCGCTGATCACCGTCTCTTGCGCGCCATCCTCTGCCTCGGTCTCATTTTTAACAATGGCAAACAGCGTCAGATACACCATCCGCTCATACGGCCGGATCAGCTCATGAAACAGTTCTTTCTCGCCCGCCACTATCCGCGCGATCAGCCCCGCCTCATTTGTATCAATCATTCGCATGACAGACAGTGGCCACCTGCTTTTTATCTTAAAACTTCTCTAGCCTCGCCACTCCAAAAATCGCGTGGAACCTTTCGCAGTAAATTGCCACCGCTTGATACTTGTTCAAATCCACGCTCCCCGGCAAATCATAATTCTGATCGCCCTGATTCCCCTGCAACGTTCCAAGTTCCACGTTATCAAAATCACCTTTCACAATCTTTTGATCAAGCGCCTGGTTCTCCGTACGCACCAGCAGCACATGCACGTCCGGCCCGTTCGAAGTCGTGAAATCTGAAAGCCGCAAGTATTCCTTGCCATCCGCAGATTTGTAAATCGTCGCACGCCGCTCGTCTGGTGAATCTTCCCTTCCAGCTTTCCTGTGTACAGTGCTTCCGGCTCCGCACTCAACGCCGCCGGCGCCGCCTCATTCACTTTCTGATTGATGAACAGCTTCTCCGGCCGGAACGCCCACCAGGCGGCTGCAGGAACCGGAGCCCCGGTCACGATTAGAATCCACCTGTTGCGTGACAACCACGAATCTCTATTCGTATTCATCGTTTTTCTTTCAAGAAGAAAATCGAGCAGTATGACCTGCCCGATTTTCCCTCTCTCCCGTTCGAATCCTTAGAACTTTTCCAGCGGCGCCGCCCCGAAGTTCGCGTTGAACCGCTGGCAGTAGATCGAAACCGTCCGGAACTTTGTCAGGTCCGTTCCCGCGGGAATTTCGTAATTCTGGTCGCCTTCATTCCCCTTCAGTTTCCCCAGCCTCACCTTTTCCGTATTGCCTTTCAGGAAGTTCGCATCATCCATCGCGTCCTTCGTCGCCACCAGGATCACGTGCACATCCGGCCCGTTCGAAGTCTTGAAATTGGTCAGCCGCAGCACCAGCTTCCCGTCCGCCTCTTGATACACCGTCGCGCGGCCCGAAGTGGCGTGGACCTTGCCGTGGAATTTGCCCGTCTCCAGCGTCTTTGCTTTCCCGTCGTGCATCATTTTGTCGTCCTGCATCTTGTCGTGCTTCATGTCGTCTTGTTTCATGCTGTCTTGCGCGTGCACCGATGGCTGGAGCAAAAACGCCCCGGCCAGCGCCGTCAATGCCAAACCTGCCTTGATCGTCCGAACCATTCGAATCTCTCCTCTACGTTGAGTTTTGGAAGGCGATTCCTCCGCCCTCCCATCCCGTTCGCCTCATACGAGTCCGCAGGCCGGCAAAGGTTACAGCCGGCATTAACAAAACGCTCGGCCCTTTTACTCCTCCCGCCGTTTACTTTTCGAGGGAAGCCTACCCGTGGCCCGCCGCAGGACTCGCGGCAAACAGGTATCATCACAATGCATAGGGAACTCTCATGCCTAGGAACTTCGCCATCCGGCTCAGGTGTCCTCGTGGGGACAGCGACTCCTGGGTCACCGTTGCGAACCGCGAGGAATCCTTTGAACAGATCCTCCAGCAGACTTGGGACTTCAAGTGCCGAGAACACGGCCTCCAGAAAGGAATCCCCCAGGAAGTCATGGAGGTAGCACCCCTCGACGATCCTCGGCCCTCGCAAAATACGCCGGCGTCTTCTGCCCTTCCCTTTCCGGCCACCCCTGTAAAGAAAACTCCCCGCTCCGGCGAGCGCATCTACATGCGCGTACCCGTCGTGATTTACGGTTTTGCTGGCAAAGCTGGCGCTTTCCACGAAGATACCCAGACGGTCATCGTCAATCCCAGTGGTGCCCTCGTCTCCCTAAAAGCCAAACTCGCATTGGGCGACACCGTTTTTCTCATCCACAAAAGCAGCCGCCAGGAGCAGGAAGTCCGCGTCGTCTACCTCGACTCCTACTCCGACCGTGAAACTCGAGTCGGTTTGGCCTTCAAGAAGCCCATCTCCGACTTTTGGAAAAAGAGTCGCAAGAAGGCTCGCATCCCCAAGACCTTCCGCGTCATCGTCAAGGGTACGGACCCCAACGGCCATCCTTTTGTCCAGAGCGCCTACACCGTCGATCTCAGCCAGGAAGGCGCGCGTTTGGACGGCATCGGCTTCCTGACCAGCCCCGGCCAGACCATCGAAGTCCGCCGCCGTTGGCGCAAAGCCCGTTTCCGTGTCGTCTGGATCGGCCAGGTCGGCTCCTCCGAATCCAATCAGGTCGGCGTTTTCCGCCTGCAATCGGAAAAAGACATCTGGCGTGTCGAACTCCCCGAAACCGCCGCGACCCCGGCTCCGGCTCCGCAAAGCACCAAGCCCCCGAAATAATAATTTCTCCTCCCTCATCGGGCTTTTCTTCGGTACACTCTGCGTGTCCACCATGTCCAAGCTTTCGCGCCGCAAAGTGCTCAAGAGTGTTCTCTCAGGAGCCACCATGGCTTCTCTCCCTTCCGTCTCCTGGTCCCAGGAAAACACTCCGCTAAAGCGCAGGGGCAATATCCGCCAGTCCGTTTCCCGCTGGTGTTACCAGAAAATTCCACTCGACAAGCTCTGCGCCTACGCCGCTGAGATCGGTTTGAAGGCCGTCGACCTCCTCAATCCCGACGAATTCGAAGTGCCCGCGCGCTATGGCCTGGTTTGCAGCATGGGTTACGGTGGCGGCGGCGAAATTCGCAGCGCCATGAACCGCGTCGAAAATCACGCCAAGCTCGAGGAAGGTTTCCGCAAATACATTCCGCTCGCGGCCAAGGCCGGCGTCCCCAACATCATCACTTTTTCCGGCAATCGCGATGGCATGTCCGACGACGAGGGCGCCAAGAACACCATCGCCGGCCTCAACCGCGTCAAGAAAATCGCCGAGGACCACGGGGTCACCATCTGCATCGAGCTTCTCAACAGCAAGGTCGACCACCACGACTACATGTGCGACCACTCCGCCTGGGGAGTGCAGGTCGTCCAGGCCGTCAACTCGCCCCGCGTCAAGCTCCTCTTCGACATCTATCACATGCAGATCATGGAAGGTGACCTGGTCCGCACCATCCAGAAAAATATCGATTGGATCGCCCACTTCCACACCGGCGGCGTTCCGGGCCGCCACGAACTCGACGCCACCCAGGAAGTCCAGTGGGACGGCGTGATGCGCGGCATCGCCGCCACAAACTTCCGCGGCTACGTCGCCCACGAGTTCGTCCCCACCCGCGACCCCCTCACCTCCCTCCGCCAAGCCGCCGACCTCTGCGACGTCTAACCCCGATCTCGACCTACAGAGATGTACCATGTCAACCGCCGTAAAAGTGGAAACGGAACTCCTGGCCTAGCGAGAGGAGGGCCTGTTCAGCCATGCGCAGAATGACCACGGTTGGTTTCGCTCTTCTATTCCTCTCCCTAGCGGCAAGTGCACAGACAGCGACCAAGGGAACCATCTCTTTCGGGTACTCGTACGTCAGAGGGAACCTGTCATCCAACGGGCCGCTGTCCCCGACCATTAGCAGTTCCAACCTGAACGGCTGGTTCACCTCCGCGGAGTACAAGCCGATCCCGTGGCTGGGCGGAGTGCTTGATGTTGGCGGCAACTACGGAACCGAACGGATGACCCCGTTTTGCGAGGTGATTATCGTCTGCCAAGGTCCGCTTGCGGCAAACGCAAACGTCCACACGTTTCTGTTCGGCCCGCGAGCGTCGGTGTCTTTTGGGAAAGTGACGCCGTTCGCGCAAGCGCTTTTTGGAGGCGCTCACACGAGCGCCAGTAGCCCGGGCTTTTCCAATGCGGATACCTCCGTGGTCACGGCGCTGGGCGGCGGGGTGGATTTTCGCCTCGCTAAAACAATTGCCTGGCGCATGCAGGGCGATTACCTGCAGACCCATTTCTTCGGCAGTTCGCAGAATCACTTTCGTTTTTCCGCGGGACTTGTGGTCCGGTTTTGAAGGCCCTGAGCTACAGCGAACGGACTGAATGGAGGTCCGATACCAGCTGAGCAAATCACCGAGCAAACCCCGATGCAACCCCTCTGGTAACCGGGTGGGCGGCGCATGCTTAAAAGGCAGAGACCCCTCGGCTGACCTACCCTCTGCGAATTTGTATTGTGCAAAGGGTGGGCACTTCTTCGCTTGAGCGAGTGGCCGACTTGATCCATCGAATATCATTGGACGGAAAGGCCAAGCCAAAAAAATTGAGGGCGCAACCGGTGTTTAGCCTGTTGCGCCCTCTAACTGAGCCGTAAAGTTTCTAACCTTCTCGATTCCCTCTGGTGGTGCAACCGCGGTTAAGCTTGCTGCGCCCTCTAAATTGATCCGTAAAGTTCTAAAGCTTCCCGGTTCAATCTGACGCGCAAGATAATGTTTCCCGTTCGCGCCGTCAATGAAATTCTGTTCGCAGCTTTGTGCAAATCTGTGGACGCTTGTGCAAAATTCCCGCCGACTTCTCGCGCGACAAATCCTGATACGAAATTGGTGTGGGTGTCCTGCCGGGTGCCGCACCCTGGATTCTCTTGAGGGTGCGGGTTTTGACTTTTCCTCCATCCTCGAAGTCCACCCACTAAACTTTCAAACCTTCTAACCTCCAAACGTTTCAACGTTTTTCCGCTCCAATCGAGTACTATATAGTAAACTATGTAAATAGTATTAAATATTCATGGCACCTTTCGATGTGGCACTCGGTTTAATATCCTTGCCGGCCTTCTGATTCTTTCTCTGGCCTAACCGCTGCTCCCTGCCCTTATCCCTTAACTCCCATGGAATCATAATATTCTTTGCCGACCCCCACCTTCTAACCCCCATCAAATCATATCGTTACAAAAGCATAGGGGGAGAGGGGCCGCAACTTTCCAATCCCTTTCCCCAATTTCCTATCCCCATATCGACTTTCCCTTCATCCGCTTCTGCAATGTCCCTCCCGCAACTCCTTTCTTTTGAAACTCATGCATGTGACGGGGAGTGGTGCACGTTTCTTTCTTCATCGCCCACTGCCCACCACCCGCCTCATGCCCGGGGGTTTCACCATCGTCCGCTTCTGTCTCCGTGAACTCTGCGCTCTCCGCGGTCTCTAGGTTAACTCCGTTTCCTTCTTTGGACTTTCAACTTTCAACTTTCGACCTTTCCAGGAAACTTTCCTTGCTCCCCTCTCGTACCTATCTCCAAGAACCGGCCCTGCGCCGGCCAGGAGGCATCCAGTCATGCCCGACCGTAACAGGGGTTTCTTCGTCACGACCGTTCTCATCGCCGCTGCCGCTCTTTTCCTTTCGCCGCTGGGCGTCTTAGCGCAATCCACCGCCGCCCCGGCAAGCTCCAACCAATCAACGACATCCGTATCCAAGGACCGCTGGCTTCACGTCCGCGTCATCAGCTCAGACGCCAGGGGTGAAACTGTCCGCATCAACGTCCCCCTCGAACTGGCCGAAAAAGTTCTCCCCGCTATTAACAAACATCGTCTCCACGAAGGCAAGATCAAGATCGACGACGCGCACGTCAATGACGTCGACCTTCGCGCCCTCGTCGATGCCATCCGCACGACCAAGGACGGCGAGTTCGTCACCGTACAGAGCAAGGATTGCGACGTTCGCGTCGCCAAACAGAACAACCACCTGATCGTTCATGTCCTCGACAAGGAGAATTCGAAGAAGTCCGAGGTCGAGGTCAAAGTCCCCATGAAGGTCATCGACGCCCTCTTTTCAGCCGGCAAGGATGAATTGGATCTCGTCGCCGCTCTCCACGCTCTCTCAACGCAGGGCGATACCGAACTCGTCTCAGTGAAGGACCATGAAAACATCGTCAGGGTGTGGCTCGATTCCAAAAACGTCACCGACTAGGACCGGCAGGAGGCAAACATGATGTTACTCGCGAAAGCAGCTCTCGGACTTGGCGGAACAATCGTCCTCGCCGGCGCCTATACCATGCGGGAAGGCGTGATCCGCGTCGACGTCGACGAATACCGCGCTGGCGGCTCCCACGTTCACCTCTGGGTTCCGGCCGCGGCCGTTCCCATGGCCATGCATTTCGTCCCCGGCAAGCACATGCGCCACGCCTCCGAGCAGGCGCGCGAAGCTCTGCCCGTGCTTCATGCCTTCGTCAAAGAACTGAAAAAGTATCCCGATGCCGAATTCGTTGAAATTGACGATAACGCCCAACACGTTCGGGTGCGCAGCCACGGAGGGAAATTGCAGATTGACGTCGACGCGCCGGACCAGAAAGTTCACGTTCTCTGCCCGTTGTCGGCCATCGAAGACGTCACCAGCCAGCTCGAGGAACACGCCCCTGGCGCCTAGAATTCCTCTTGTGAAGCTCTCGCACAGATTGCTGAAGAAACTTTGACACGCAGGAATTCTTCTTATTCTTGCCGCGGTTTAGCCCGATTCTGCGAATCAGTCAGTTCCGGCTGCCCGCCCTTTGCCTGCTGAAAATAAATCTCTTCAAACACCGCATCCTTCTTCCAACCCGCTCTGCGCAGGATGCCGTGCCCATTTTCCACCATCACCGGATGACCGCATAAGTATCCCGTGGTCTCCTCCGGCCGCAACCCCCACTCGTCCGCATACTTTCGCAGGAGATCATCCACACGCCCAGTCTCCCCCTTCCAATCCAGGTCCTCCCACGGCCGGCTGACCGTGGCCACATACTTGAACCACGGCACCTCCCGCGCGTACTGCTCCAACTCTTCTCTGTACCCGAACTCCCACGACCGGCTCGCCCCTTGCAAGCAGTACAGCTTGTGGTCCCCGGGCATTGGGCTAGCGCCATTTTTCCACTCTCGATAGAGCGTTCGAACGTAACTGACAAACGGGGCGATTCCCGTCACCGTGGAGACCAGCAGGTGATGCGTCCTCCCGCTTCGCAAATCCAGCGTGAATCGTCCCTTGGCGATTTTTCTGCACAGCAGCGTGTCGCTTTCTTTCAACTTGAAGAGATCCGGAGTCAGATCGCCCTGCGGGACCAACTCGACGAAAAACTCGAGCGACTCTTCATAAGGAGATGAAACGATGGAGTACGCTCTTTCGATCCGCTTTCCATCATGGTCAACTCCCAGAGTCGCGTACTGTCCGGCGCGGAATTCGAACGGTCCGCCGGGGTCGATTCGAACGATCCATAAATCGGGCGAAAGGTCGCGCCGCTCAAGAATCCGGGCTTGATAGTGCTTGTCCGGGGAAGGGGCCATCTATCTTTCTCCCATGAGGTTCAATTCATTTCACCAAAAAAAGATACGGGCGGGGCCTGCTCCAGCTCCGCCCGGAATTTCATTTTCTCTTACAACCGATCCCAAATTCCTGAGAGGTGAACCCCTGGCCGAAACAGCGGAGTCACTTGCCGGGGCGCGGCCGGGATAAATTACAAACTATCAATTTCCCGCCCACAGAGCAATCCTTTGTCAGCTGAGTTTTTCAAGGCAGCAACCAAAAAGACAAGCCCGCAAGCGCTCTGGACGGCGCTGTTCATTCGTAAGCGAGAGCGACAACCGGGTCGTAGCTGGCGGCGCGGAGCGCGGGGTACACCGCTCCCGTCGCGGCTCCCACGAGTGCGAGTGCGGTCGCTGAAAAAATCCACGTCGGGGAAATCAGCAGCGTCAAGCCCGGATTCGTCTGTTTCAAGATCGCCTGGGTCAGAAAAGTAAGCGCAATTCCCAGACCGGTTCCCATCAACGTAAGGATAAGAGTCTCGCCCAACAACATACGCACGATGTCGAGTCTGGAGAAACCCAGCGCTTTGAGTATTCCGATTTCGCGCGTGCGCTCCAGCACCATGGTGTGCATATTCAAGAGCACCACGAGGAAACTCACCACAATTCCCAGGGCCACCATGGTCCGCGTGAAGGGACGCAACTGCGGCAAATTCGAGGAAGTCATCAGGGTCACGTATTCCGCCAAGGAACGGACGCTGTACTGCGGCATCAACTTGAGAATCTGCGCGCGCGTGGCTTCGGTATCTCCTTTGCTTCTCACATAAAACATCGAAACGCGCTTCTCCGCCCCGGCGATCTCCTGCGCCGTTCGAATGGGAATGAAGTATCGCGCGCCTTTCCCATGCGCTACGATCCCACAAACTGTAAACGTATGATTTAGCAGCGTGATCTGGCTTCCCACGTTCAAGTGGCGCGTTCGCGCAATGATGTCGTCAGCGATCGCATCGTCCGGCCCTTCGAACGGCCGCCCATCGCGGAACAGAAAACCCTTGCTCAGCGCGTTGAAGCCTTTGAAATCGATCCCATACACCATCACTAAGTTCTTTGGTTCCGTGAGGATGACTGTTGGTGCCACCTCGTCCACGCCGCTTAACGACGCAATTTGTTCACCGAGCGACTCCGGCATCCCCACGCTTACAAATGCGAAGAAAATCGAGGAGTTTGGCGGCTGCACGATGATATCCGCGCCGACACCCTCAACGCGCTTCCCCCATTCGGAAATGACGCCGGAAGTAAGACCTACGATCATCAGGACGAGAATCACCTGGATGGCAATTGCCGTCACGCTCAGAAAACTGCGCAGCGGCCGGGCGGTGATGCTGCCCCAGAACATTTGGAGCAGGGAAAATGGTCCGTCGTAGGTTTCCGTCATCGAGCACAGCCAGATTTGTACTCTACCATCCTAATTTCTCACCGGTCAAAATTACCGTTTTGGGCCGCAGGGCAAGACGCGTGCCGAAGTCCAAGAAAAATATTTCTGCCCCTTTAAGTTTTCAACACAAATGTTGATAAGGTTGTGGAAATCCCCTGTCCGCGCACCGCTAACTTCTCACCCTTCAACACTCTTCTCCTCTTTGCACCATTTGTGTGCAACAGAGCTTTTTCACGGGCGCCGCTGCCCCGCTAAGACTTTGGCGACAGCAGAAAAAATTTCGCTGAATGATTTCCAGCGATGACGCGCGGGCAACTATTCTCTCTTGTTTTTTCTAAACTGTTGATTCTCAACGATTGACCGCGGATTTTCCTTCAATACCACTTCGGGGGCCTCTCGAGATGCACCTTGATCGTCTGCTTCGGATCGGTGAGGTCGAGCCAGCGTCCATACGTCTTCCATCCTTCGGCGACAACTTGAACCAAAACTCTTCCCATTGGCGCGTTCGGGACGTGCGCGATGCCATCGCGGCTGGTCTTTACATTCATTTCTAGTTTCTTGTCCTTCTTTATCGCGTGCTCTTCGATGAATTTCACGTAGACACTGGCGTTCTCTACGGGTACACCTTTCTCGCCGCCGGTAACTTCAATCGTGATCCGCGTCTGTACATCGCTCGCGGGAGGCACAGTCTGCGGTTTGGACGCCGATGCCGGTGAATTCTGGGCGGCCGCCTGTTGCGCTATCACCACGCAGGCAGCGAGGCAAACGCATGCAAAAAACTTTGTCGAGAATTGCATAAATGGCTGAGCTCCATCGTCCACGGAACGGCAGGCTGGGTCAAGTCTCACCGCATTCAGATTGGATGCCGCTTACACTCGAGGTGCTGCCCCGGCGCTGCTCTGCCGTGGAAACCCCGGCCCCAGCGATTTCGCAAAGCAGGGACGGAAGTAGCCGGAAGACGTTTGGATGCACGCCTTTGTGAGTTAAGTCTTTTCCCGATCATTTTTGCAAATCTAAAAACCTCTTGACGAGAAGCCTTATCTGAAA
>Ga0193733_1000036_pt1 | contig 58337 bp, 36 predicted proteins | sample U1s2metaG_FD_145076 | JGI IMG/M metagenome (GOLD analysis project Ga0193733, IMG submission 145076) | Soil microbial communities from a riparian zone of the East river system, Colorado, United States - U1s2 | ecosystem: Environmental > Terrestrial > Soil > Riparian zone | place: USA: East River...
CAACACGGGTGAAAAGATCTCCCGCGCAGAGATGGCGAAGCTCATGCTCACCGGTCACAAGACTTTGCCAAGCTGGAACTACACGTTGACCCCATCAAAAATGTGAAATTATTTTTGCGCGGCCCCTAAGCGTTCGAATGGAAGCGGCGATGAAAGAGCTCGGGGAGCGCGCCGCGGCTGCGGCCGAGTTGGCTTCATCGATCAATCGCCGCGGGCTGGACGTTGCTTAGCAGCAACTCGTCCACTGCCGCCAGGAGCTCGTTCGCCTTGAATGGTTTCTGAAGAATCCGACGGCCATTTCCGGCAATATGCTCGCCTGTATCTTCAGACGGCGCGACGGCACACGTCCATATCAATCTGCGGCTGAGCGCGGGCTTATGCTTGGCCAGCCATTCGCCCAAGTCGGCCCCATTCGCGCCGTCGGAAATCTGTAAATCCGCGACGATCAGATCGAAGTCCTCTTTTTCAAGGAGGGCACGCGCTTCACGAAGGTCTCTTGCCGTCCGTACGCGATGATCGCGGCATCGCAGAATGGTCCCCGCTGCTTCCAGCGCGGAATTATCATGATCCACCAGAAGGATTCGTCCATCCTTTCCTGAGATGGCCCTTTGATCCGGTGTGGAGAAGGCTGGAGGAGCCACGGGTTGGCGAGGCAACTCGATGATAAAAGACGCGCCCCGGGCCGGGATATTTTTTACTCGAATGGTTCCGCCATGTTCCGTGATGATTCCATAGCAAATACTCAGACCGAGGCCCGTTCCTTTGCCGACTGGTTTCGTGGTGTAGAAGGGATCGAAAACCCGGGAAGCGTCTTTCACCCCGGGTCCGCTGTCGGTGAACTCAATGCAGAGCCGGTCGCCATCGAAGCCGGTGCGCACCCAAAGATCGCCATCGGTCGAATGTTCCAGGATGGCATCGACCGCGTTGTTTACCATATTCAGAAAGACCTGCTGCAGCTGGTGTGGATCAGCGGAGGTGACGGGTAAATTCTCCGCAAGGTCCAGGTGGACGCGGACGTTGTGCATGCGCAGGTCATAATCACGTAGCGCCAGCGTCTCCTGGAGGGCGTGGTTGATCTGCACGGAAACGCGCTCAGGCTTATGCTGGCGGGCGAAGCTAAGGAGATTCTGCACGATGCGGTGCGTACGCTGGGCTTGCTTGTAAAGTTTGTCGGCATACTCGATGCCCTGCTGCCCCATCTGTCCGCTGGAGGTCAACAATTGGCTGTAACCGAGGATGGCGGTAAGCGGGTTGTTTAATTCGTGCGCAACCCCGGAGATCAACTGCCCGACCGCCGCCAGCTTCTCGCTGTGAAGCAGCTGCTCCTGAGTACGGCGCAGATTTTCGTAGGCCTGGCGAGTCTCCTCATAGAGGATCGAGCGTTCGATGGCGTTGGAAATCTGGCTGCCGACGGCGATGAGCAGGTTCACGTCCGCCGGAGAAAACTCCCGGGGCGTGCGGCTGCCGACGACCAGACCTCCGATCACGCGGTCTTTGGACCACAGGACAACGATGTACGCGGCAACAATCTCCTCTTTCAACTGGGCATCGCGGAAAATCGGCGGCAATGACAAACCCTGGGCGGAGAGAAACGTCGCGTGCACGGCCTTGATGTGCTGCATCAACTCCGGCCTCACGGAGACGGGCGGAAAGTGCTTTGAGAATTCCGAACGATGGCCGACCGCAGCGATGCGCCGCAACTGCGTGCCCTCTTGACCGAACAGATAGAGCGAGGTGACGTCTAGGTTGAAGAGCTCGGCCATTTGACGCAGCGTGCGATGCAGCGAATCGCTAAGGTCCATTGATTCCGTCAGCGTCTGAGCGATGGAATTCAATACCAGGAGCTCCCGGTTGCGGCGCCGGATTTCGAATTCCGCTTGCTTGCGCTCGGTAATGTCGAGCAAGAAACCCTGGTACGCTATCACGTTGCCGGCGGCATCGCGGACTGCGATGGAAGACTCCAGCATGGCGCGTATTTCGCCATCCTTGCGCCGCATTTCGAATTCGAAATCGGCTACCTTACCGTGCTGCTGTAAGAGCCTCTTTAGCCTTTCGCGATCGGAGCTTTTGGCATAGAACGCGGCAGGAATGTCGACCCCCATCAGCTCCTCGCGGTCCTCATAGCCGGTCATTCGAAGAAGCGCGTCGTTGAAATCCAGGAAGCGCCCCTGGGGCGTGGAGATAAACACGCCTTCCTGAACGCTGGAGACGAGCGTACGGTATTTCTCCTCCGCGCGTTTGCGATCGGTGATGTCCTTCAAGACGTGGACGGTTCCGAGCTGCATTCCACTGGGATCCGTAAACGTGGAATTGGAGGCCAGGAAATAGCCGGGCAGCCACGGATCGGGCTCGTCACCTTCCCCGCCGACTCCCTCGCAGTAAGGGCAACTCTTGTAGGCAGCATTTTGCACCGGGAGGAGTTCCATGACGCTTCGGCCGGCAAGTGCGCTCCCCTCGCGCCCCAGCAGTTGGCTGAGCCGCTGATTGCTGCGCAGAATGCGTCCCGCGCGATCGTGGACTAGGATCGGGTCGCCAATGGAATCGAAGGTGTATTCCCACTGACGCTGCACGGCAGTGACTTGTTCAAACAGGCTCACGTTCTGAAGCGTCAAGCCGAGCAAGTTCGCGATGTTGACGAGGTAGGAAAGCTCGTCCGGGTGAAACCGTTCCTGGCGCGTCGAACCGACGGCGATGACTCCCAATGGCCCTTGCTTGCCGGGAAGAGGCAGAGTGACGAGCGTTTTCAATCCGGCTTCGTCGACCCGCCTTCGAGCAACGGGATCCCACTCCTCGTCGGACTCGAGGAATTGACACTTTCCCATCATCATCTGCTGCGCCCAGGGCTCCATCGCAGAGAGTTTGGCATAGCGAGTCAAGAACGACTGGTCAAACCCTACCGATGCCCGCGCCACGAGTTGCGCCGAATTCCCTTCGCCTTCCTTCAGCCGCACGATGCCATGTGTGGCGGCAAGACTCTCCACGAGATGCGACAGAACCTGGTCAATCACTTCCTGGACAGAAAGCGTCTGCGTGCTCGCGGCGGTCAAGAGCGTCAGGCGGCGCATCTTGTCATTCAGTTCTTCGCTTCGCGTGCGCGCACCTTCTAGGACGACCACCACCATGGCGATTCCCAAGGCCACTCCCAGAAGGTGGTCGAAGGCCACGCGCAACAGGAAAAGCGGGCTATCCAGCCAGAGCGGACGATCCAGCCCATGCACTCCACTCAGCAGGAATATCCCTGCAAGGAGCTGCGCTCCGTGGCTGTGGCGTGCCAACTCCGACCTCCACATCATCCAGCCGGCAAGCAGGCAGAGTACCGTCTCGAAAATGGCGGTTTGCCAATGCAGCGAAGCGACCTGCTGCGGGCCTCTCCGCTCGATATAGTAGATAGCTGCCAGGATCAGGCCCATCAGCGGAACCGGAGACCAGATTTGCCGCACCGATCCCGATGAGCAGTGCACCACGGCCACCAGGAAGAGCAGCAGGGCGGCGGCCTGCGCCAGAACGATTGCCAGATTCAATCCCGGAAGCTGGCGAATCAGCAGCGCCACTTCGCACAACGAGGAGAAAGTAAAGCAGCACCATCCGGTAAGCCAAAAACGGAAGTAGCCCGCCTGGTGATCGCGGCGGAAAAGAAGAAAGAGAACCAGCAAGATGATCGAGGCAGTTGCTTCGAAGAAAGCGATCCCTAGCAGGCCTTGATTCGCCAACACCATGCCCCGCCTCCCGGCTGGTAGTGCCGTCGCTGCGGTGCTCGTGCTGCCGCGGAGCTGGTTATGGACGGCGAGAAGCTCTGAGTGATTGCCCTTACTTGACGCTAACACGCTATTTTCTGACTAGGCAAGGGCACCACTAATTGGGTGTGCCGTCACATATAATGCCTAGTGGGGGCCAACCGACGTGGAGATGGAAAACATACTGGTCGTGGACGATGAGGAAGCAATTCGCGAGGTCGTTTCGACCATGCTCGAATCAAAAGGCTATCATTGCACGGCCGTGCAGAACGGCCGCGTCGCGCAGGACCAAGTCAAGAAGGCCACGCCCGACCTCGTTTTGAGCGACATGATCATGCCGGAGATGGACGGGATCCGTCTCCTCGAATGGATGCGGCAATACGATCCCGAAGTGCCGGTGATCATGGTCACCGCCATCCACGACATTTCCACCGCTCTCGAAGCCATTCGCCGCGGCGCCTATGACTACATCCTTAAGCCCTTCGAAAAGGACCAGCTCTTTTTGGGCGTTGGACGCGCGCTGCAGCACCGCCGGCTGATCATCGAAAACCGCAACTATCAGCGCAACCTGGAGCATCTCGTCGAGGAACGCACCGCGCAGCTCACCGCAAAGCATGTGGAACTCGAACAGTCTTACGACGACACGCTCGAGGCTCTCGGAAGCGCACTGGACTTGAAGGATGCCGAAACGGAAGGACATTGCCAGCGGGTCACCGCGTTTTGCATATCCATCGCCAGAGCCATGCCCGTGCCGGATCCATATTTGGCCATCCTGGCGCGCGCCGCTTTTCTCCACGACATCGGGAAGATGGCCATTCCCGATGGCATTCTGCGCAAACCCGGTCCCTTGAACGACGACGAAAAACAGATCATGCGCAAACACTGCGAGATCGGTTACAACATGCTGATTCGCATTCCGTTTTTGCGCGGTGCCGCGGAGATCGTGCTCGCGCACCAGGAGTTTTTTGACGGCTCGGGTTACCCCCGCGGACTGAAGGGCGAACAGATTCCTCTCGGTGCGCGCATCTTTACCATCGCGGATTCTCTTGATGCCATGATCAGCGACCGTCCCTACCGCCGAGCGTTGCCGATGTCCCATGCCCGGGAAGAGATTAAGCGCTGCTCCGCGAGCCAGTTTGACCCCGCGGTCGTCGATGTGTTCATGACCATTCCCGAACAGCACTGGGTGGAACTGCGGGAACACCTCGGTTCCCCGTTCCGCCTGGCCCAACTGAAAAACCTGTAGACGCACGCCCTCCGCACCCAGCGGCCCGGCGCGCATTGCGGCCACAAATCATCGAGAGCAAACCTACCGTCATGTTGGGGCCGGTTCGAGTGCTAACCCGCGCCGGACTATTACTTCTCTTGCGGTGGGGGTTGTTTCGGGTTCTCTTCTGGAGGAGGGGCATCCTTCGGAAGACTAATCTTGTCGCTGGTGTCGACGGCGAAAAGGCTGAAGTTGCTGAGGGTATGGTTGTGATGATAGCGCCTGCCGTGCAGCTCAAGATACATGTCGGCGTACCAAGGCAGCCAAAGCTCGGTCTTTCCGTTCTGGAAATTCACCGGCCCGTAATCGATCGCCAAATGGTCCCGCATCAATTCCAATTCCTTCATCGGCTCGCGCAGGTCGGATTCCACGTGCAAAACGTTATAGCTGCTAGCCGCGACCCACACGCGGCCCTTCAGCGGAATCTCAACGGTCTTGGTTTTCGTCTCCCAAAGCCGCAGGAAAGACCTCACGTTGGGTTTCTGCTCGAAATACAGTATCCACGCTGCTTTGCCGCGCCATTGGCCGAGACCTTCGCATTTGAAGTTCAGTGCTTTGGCGAACCCGGGATGGAAAACGTCGACTCCGAGGCTGACCAGTCCGACGGTGGCGAGCGAAGTGGGAAAGGAATCGGTGCCCGTGCCTCCATCGCGTTTTTCATCGAGAAACACCAAACCATCTTTGGCGTGCTCGATGAAAACCATGTAAGAAAAATTCTTATCGCGGATTTGCGAGACCTCGCCGCGCGCGTTGACTTCTTCGTGCTGAATGTGCTCCGTGGCTAGGAACTTCTCGAGGTTTTCAAGTTGGCGATTCGTGCTCGCACTTGTGTGTTCGACAACGTCGTCCGCAGAACACGCCACGTCCGCCGCCACCCCGGGCACCGAAGTGTCTACACTAGGCGGAGCCCACGGCGTTACGGAAGCGGCAGAGACGGAAGGAAGGAGAGAGGTATTCACGGTTGAGAACGGCACCGCCACTTCTGTTGTACTCCCGGGTGTCGTTCTTGCAAGGCTTGTGAGAGAGTCCCTGGCCACGGACGCGGAGGGCGTTTTGGGATATTCGCGCAGCACTCCTTCGAATTCCAACCTGGCGCCTTCGCGATTTCCCTCCGCCGCCAAAATTTGCGCTAGCAATGTCCTCGCAGAGGCGATGTTTTCCGAGTTGAACGCCGCAGCGCGCTGCGCATGTTCCTGAGCTTTGGGGTATTCGCCCAACTGTGCGTACGCGTTGGCCAGCAGCAAATGCGCGCGCTCCGAAGCCCCATTCAACTGCAATGCTTTCTCGAGCGTTTGCGCCGCCGCAGCAGCTTGGTTCATTTGCACTTGAACATAGCCCAGGCTAAGCAAGGCGCGTTCTTGCGTGCGGGAAGAATTGACGGCTTTTTGGAAAAACTGCTCCGCCACGGGCAAGTTGTGCTGATCCAGTTCCACCATGCCTTGGAGGTACGCGACATCCGAGTTCGCCGGCGACATGCGGGCTGCCTTGTCGAGGTGTTTGCGCGCATCCGCGTCGCGCTTCTTCTGCATGGCCTCCATGGCCTTGTCTATCTCTTTGATGAGACCGAGCGGAACCACCGGAGGCCTAGCCGAGGCCGTCGCGCTCTCCGATTCCGGATGCAAGTAGATGAAAACGTATTGATTGTGAGACGTCATTGATTGCGTGACTTCGGTGCGATCTTTGGCGGTTCTATAGCCTTGCGCGCTGACTTCTATGTTGCAATCCCCCACTGGCACATTGTGGAATTGTACCTGTGCGCTTGTGCCCTGTGCTGGCCCGCTCACATCTATGCTTGCAAGCGGGCAAGACAGCTTTACCACTGCGTTGGTGCTTACGGGAAGGCCGGTTGCCTCACGCACACTGACGTAGAGGTTAGCAGAAGGCGCTCGCCAGGCTGCATTGTTGGCGAAAGACGGATCCCCCGGAATGCTCGTAGTGTCCTGTGCCGTGCCGGTCGGGGCACAAAGTAGCGATGCGGCAAACGCTGCAAAAATACCGCAAATGAATGCCCGAATTTTTGAACTTGGAAGCATGCCTGACCACCTTCAGGAACCTTGAAGTGCGGGTTCAACACACAGCAGCGCATGCTGCTGCATTCTCCTTACTTATATTGTAACGCTTTGCGAGGTAACCCACGACTTTAGATTGCAGTCCCAAGCGCCCTCGCTTCTCTTGCAAGGAGCAAGGAGAAAACGTACTATCTCGTTGCCATGGCGCTGATCCCCATCAAGACGGCATCCGAGACAGGTTACTGCGATTGCATCTGCGGATGTTACGAGCTGGCGAGCCTGCGCGATGAGGAGACCGGCAAAGGTTACTGCCCTGCTTGCGCTAAGGAGCACGTCGACCTAAACACGGGCGCAGGTATTCCACAGCCTGCACCGGCAAATGTCTCACCCAATACGGCAGGCACCAGCAGAACCGCAGGCATGCCATCCCCTGCTGATCCGCCCGGCCGTCTGCGTTAATCCTAGGAGCGAGCATCCTCGGCTTTCCCCATTGGCCGATTGGGATTTTCCACTGGATTCCTTGCCAACCATCGGCAATGGCCAATCGCGACTCCTAGCCAGCCCACAAAGTGCGCTCATTCGAAGGAGTTCAGGCAAAAAGTCCCAAAAAACAGAAAGGGCGTCGCGGTCGACCGGGACGCCCCTGAATGCTCCGCTAGCTCGCGCAGTCGGAAGAGTTGAATTAGCTTAGAAGATGAACTTCAAAGCTAGTTGCAATGCGCGTGCGTTGCTCGGGAACACGGTTTCCGGATTGTTGAACTCGCCGTTGCCGGGCTGCAGGAAAGTCCTGCTCCCGGTGTATCCGAGGGACTGAACATCGTTTAACGAGCCCGGCACAAATTGCGGGTGATTCAGCACGTTGAGTGCCTGGGCCGAGAATTCGATCTTCTTCCCTTCGGTGAGCGAAAAACGCTTCAACGCGGTGAAGTCGAGGTTGTTAATGTGACGCGCTGGAAGAGTATTCCGGCCGAGATTCATAAAAGCGAATGCTCCGGCTCGGATGTATTGTGCATTGGAATTGTTCGCCAGATACGCAACGGTTGCGCCGGCACTGTTAGGCAGCGCTGTCACGTCTGAACTTAGCCCAGGCGTACCCTTTGGATTGAAGACCGCTCGGTCGCCCGCCGTGTCGCCATTTCCGTTCACGTCGCGGCTGGATTGAACCGTCATCCACTCTGGGGACTGGTAAGTATAAATTGGTCCAGCTTCCCAGTTTCCAAGAACGTTCTTCTTGAGCCAATTTCCGTTCTTGAAGGAGGGCAGGTCATAAATGGCCGCAAGAGTGAACCGATGACGGCGGTCCAACGCCGAGTTGGAACGATCGGCTGCCAGGTTCTGGAAATCCTGGCCGCGGCGTGGCGTCAGCACCGACGTAAAGAAGTCCGCCGTGCTGTTGTCGATCGTATGGCTATAAGTGTACGACTGGACGAACGTCAAGCCGTTGGCCATGCGTCGGGTTACCTGCTCCGCCAAGCCATGATAGTTCGAGTCTCCATTTGGCGTGAACTGAACGAGGTTGGCCCCGAAGAAACCAGCATTTTCAAAAGCCGGAACAAGGCTGTCGCCATTGCCGTAGGCACCAGCCGCAATCCCCGCAGCTGTATACGGGAGTGCGTCAAGAGCTGCCAGGCCTGGATTTGCTGTGTACGTTGGCAAGCCGACGGTACTCGTGGTCAGAGTAGAGCGATTGATACGCTCCTGGGTATTCAGATGGATGCCGCGCGTGCCCACATATCGGAGCTCCACCGTATAGTCCTTATAGAATACGTGCTGCACGCCGAGCGTCCACTGGATCGACTTCGGAGACAACTGGTTCACCACGATGTGGTTGCCCGTGTTGAAGATCTGGCACGGTACACCAGGAGCGACGCCCTTAGCCACGCAATCAACACCTGCAGGACTACCTGCGTCGAATGATCTAAGGCCTCCCGCGCCTGGCTTGATTCCGCCGTTGCCCAAGTAATTTGGAATGTCCGGGGTAAATGGCGTATCAATCGTTCCGCTCAACTGGGGCGGCAGCGACAGAATGCCGATGTTGTCATAGAGAACGTCGTAGGAAATGCCGAACCCCGCGCGGATGGAAGTCGTCCCGCTCGAACCCGGCGAATAGGCAATGCCAATCCGCGGGCCCCAGTTATTCTTGGGAGCGCGCGGCTCGCTAAAGTCTACCAGCCCAGGTATGCTCGCCGCCTGATTCAGTTTCTGCGAACGCTCGCCAAATGGAATGGTCATATATTCATAACGCACCCCGAGATTCAGCGTAAGATTGGGGCGGATGCGCCAATCGTCATTGGCAAACCAGTAGAGAGCCGTCTGGTCGCCATAGTAGACGGGATTGCCGTTGCTGCGTTCCGCTAGCAGGTCGGGGTTCAGATCCCTGAAATAGCGGTCCATGGAGGAGTACTCATAATCGCCGCGGGAACGCTGCGTGAAAGACTGTGGCGAGATGTACTTGCGCCCTTCGATCCCAAATTTGAAGTTGTGATGTCCCTTTGTCCAGGTGACGTTGTCGGTGGCCTGATAAACGTTCTGATATCCAAACTGGGGTCCGTTCGGGTCGGGACCAAGCTGCAAGGTGTTGAGCTCATCGAACAGCAAATCGGGAAAACTATCCAGTCCGGGGAATTTGAAGTTGCCCGTTGACGTCCGGCTGTACGAGCGGTTAAAGCCAAGCCGCAGCTCGTTGCTCAGGCTGGAGTTGAATGTATGATATTCGTTTACCGTAATCAATCGGTTAATATTAGCTGGGTTGGGCAGAAAAAACGCTGGCAACGAAGGCGTAGCGTCGATTGCAAAAAAGTCGTTGTAAATGTAGCTGCCGCGAATTTGATCCTTGGACGAGATGTCGTAGTCAATCTTGCCCATAAAAGTCTTGCCATTGTTGTAATTGGGCGCTGCGACGGGCAAGATGCCATTGTCCACAGCGCTGTAGCCGGCCGCCACCGAGGGATCCGTTATATAAAAGCAACCGAATTGCGGGCATTCAGGTGAGGCTGGGTGCGTGGCGTCAAGTTTCTTCGACAAGTTCGCAAACTTCCCGTCGGGCGTAAACGAGGGAGCGGTCGGACAGTTGCTGCCTGACGGAGCTGGCGTCGCGTACGTCTTAAAAACTGTCAGATTCGTGGCGGATACTCCAGAAATGCCCCCGAGAGCCGTATAACCCGCAGCGGTAGGCGTGCAAACAGGGGCACCCGGTACGCTGGCCTGACCCACAGGATTGTATTGGCCGCTCCCAAAGAAGAACAGCTTGTTCTTCAGGATCGGGCCGCCAATGTTCCCGCCGAAGCGGTTATTGTCATAACGCTGGTTGGACGTAAAGCGATTGTTCTTTGTGGCCTGGTCCATGGCGTTGAAGTTGCGGTTCTGCGAGTAGATGTACGCGAGGCCGTGGAAAGAGTTTGTGCCACTCTTTAGCACGAAATTGAACTGGCCTCCGGAGGAGTGGCCGAATTCCGGCGAGTACTGGTTCTGCAGCACCGTAAATTCTGCGATCGAGTCATTAGGTATGGGAACGAGAGGTCCAGTTACGCTTTTGCTGTTGTTGTCAATGCCTTCAACGGTAAAGTTGTTGTTGCGCGGACGTTGACCGCCAATGCTGGGACCCGAACCTGCGCCGATACCGCCGCTGCTCGCCACACCGGAACTCAAAAGTGAAAGGTTAAGGATGCCGCTTGGACCGAGCGTGGTGCTGGGAAGATCAGCGTTCATTTTGGGATCGAAAGTGGTCGCAAGTGTCGAAGTCGTTGTATCCAATGCCTCTGCTACGCCGGTCACTTCGACGGTAGTAACAGCGCCCTTGATCTCCAGAGTGATCGAGAGACTCTTTGTCATGTTGAGTTCTACCAGGTACCCGTTGACGGTCGTGGTAGCGAGATTCGGAGCCGACGCTGAAATATTGTATGTGCCGACGGCCAAATTGTTGAATCTGTATTCGCCGGCGCCATTGGCCTTGGTTTCGTACTTGGCGCCCGTCTGCGTATTCACCGCCTCGACTGTTGCGTTCGGCACGACAGCCCCGGTCTTGTCGAGAACTGTTCCCACCAAGTTGCCGCTAATAAGTTGAGCGCTGACTGGGTTGACCGCAGCGAGCCCCAGCAACAGAACCATGAGGCTGAGCAATGCAAAAAATTTACGATACCCCTTATTCACTGAAGCCTCCTAAATTTTCGAAAATTTCGACGAACCCCTACTATTGCACACGCTTCCGACAATCTAATGTTGCCTCTGTGGGTGCAATCTAAACTCCAAAGATTCTCGGAGTTGACGTAAGCGTTAACGGTGGCTAATTACCGATTTATCTATACTTTACACGTGGTCAGAACTTGGCTCTAAATTTACCGCTAGTACTTCTATACCATGGACCGTAAACCCTATGGAAATTAGAAGAAAGTGCTTAGAGGTCAGCATCTTGGTGATCCTGCGCACTTGCGAGCTTACATATAGTTCCGACGCTTGCAGTTACAGGTTCCATATATGTATGTGGAGTTGCGGGGCGCGGAGTCTCGCGGTTTTCCGGTGAGAGCTAGACGCATGAGAGTACGCAGCTGGTTCCTTCTGCGAAGGTTCGCTCGGGAGTGATGAGACTGACGACGAGACACCCGTCCGAAGCGAATTCGTAGAAGTGACCTGGATGGACAGAGACTCCCTGTGCAGCGAGGAGCTCGATCGCCAGGTCCTCGTCGGAACGCGTCGCGGGGACTCGCAGCACAACGCACCAACCGCCTTCTACGGTCAGCCGGGAACAAACCTTTTGCATGGCCAACTGACGGTCGAGTTCCGCCAGGTTCCGCCCGGCGCGCGAGATCACCTGTTGCTGGAAAGCGTGACGCTGTTCCAGAAATCTGGGAATCGCCAGTTGCACAGGCGCATTCACGGAGAGGTAGGTATCGGCGATCACTTCGAGGCGCGCGAGTGCTTCGCTTTTCCATTGTTGCGGCCCGCTGGCGATCAGCCAGGCGGCCTTCATCTGTGGCAGCCCGGAAATCTTGGAGAGACCGCTCAGCGTAAATGTCGGCGCGCCGCGATTCGCCGCGAAGCTCGCCGGCCGGTTTTCCTCGAGCGGGAAATCGAGAAACACTTCATCCGCGACGATGACCATCTCGCCTGCGGCACAAATGGAATTCAGCTTCGCGATATCCGCGCGTTTTGCGAAGTGCCCCGTCGGATTGTTGGGGTGCACCACGATCACTCCGCGTGTGCGCGGCGTGATGACCTGCTCCAGTGCATGGAAATCGATTTGCCATCCGTGATCGTAGAGCAGCGGATAGCGCACGAGGCTGACGTCTTGTATGTCCGCCAGGAAATCGAACAGCGGATAACTTGGTGAAGGAATCAGGACTTCATCGCCCGGGTCGCAAAGCGTTCGAAAGATGTAGGAATACGCTTCGCTCGTGCTGGTCGTGAGGAAAATATCCTCGACTGAAACATCCTCTTGGCGATCGGCATAATACGCAGCGACCGCGCGGCGAGCGGATTCCAGCCCCCTCGGATTGGGTTCATACGAGAGCACGGCTGGGTTGCTCAACGCGCTCAGGATGGCGGAGCCATCGTATTCAAATCCGCATTCGGTGGGATTCGAACCGGTCAGATCTAACATTGGCTTCCCCCCCCCGCGATACACTGCCAGCGCTTCGCTCAGCCGATTCGGCGCCAAATTCCAATTTGTGCGTTTTGCAAACATGAATTGTGCAGGCACGATGGATGAAATCCTGCTGAAGCATTATATCCGGCACTTCAGAAAACCTGCATCACCGGGTGCTCGCGTATACTCTATCCGGCATACTTGAAGATTATGAGCGCGCCTCCACAGCCCAATCCCCTTCCCGACCCCGTTCCGCAGCTTGATCTGTCCGCGCAATACGCCGCGATCGGCGGCGAGATTCGAACGGCCGTCGAGTGCGTGATGGCGTCGCAGCAATTTGTACTGGGGCGCGAAGGAACCGCGCTGGAAGAAGAAATCGCCGGGCTCTGCGGCGTCGCTCACGGCGTCGGCCTTGCTTCCGGTACGGACGCGCTGATTCTGGCTTTGCGCGTGTGCGGAGTTCAGGCTGGAGACGAAGTCCTCCTGCCGCCGTTTACATTTGTGGCCACGGGAAGCGCTGTCAGCGCTCTCGGCGCCAAGCCGGTTTTCGTGGACATTCGGCCGGACACTTACAATATCAATCCATCCGAATTCGAACGCCGCGTGACGCCGCGGACCCGCGCCATCGTGGTCGTCCATCTCTACGGCCTTGCTGCGGACATGGATCCTATCCTGGCGTTTGCGAAGTCGCGCAAACTCCCGGTAATCGAGGACAACGCGCAGGCCATCGGCGCATCCTACAAAGGCCGGCGGACCGGTTCGCTCGGCGACCTCGCATGCCTCAGTTTTTACCCCACGAAAAATCTGGGCGCGTACGGCGACGCGGGTATGGTGGTGACAAATTCAGCCGAACTCGCGGCGCGCATTCGAACGCTGCGGAATCACGGCCAGTCTGCAAAATACCTGAGCAGCGAGCCCGGCTGGAACAGCCGCCTCGACGAAATCCAGGCAGCGATTCTGCGCGTAAAGTTGCGCCATCTTTCGAACTGGCAGCGCGCCCGCCAATCGCACGCCGCCGAATACAACCGGCTCTTCTCGCAGATTCCCGGCGTCATGCCGCCGCTCGCGCCGGAGGGATTCGAACACGTCTACCACCAGTACACTGTTCGAATCGAGCAGCGCGATGCCCTCCAGAAATTTCTGAGCGAAAGAAAAATCGGAAGCGCGGTTTATTATCCTTACCCACTGCATCTGCAGCCGCTGTACTCGGCGCTGGGCCACAAGGCCGGCGACTTCCCTCACGCGGAGCGCGCCGCGCAAGAAGTTCTTTCGCTGCCGATGTATCCCGAACTGCGCAAAGAGCAGATCGCGCGAGTGGTCGAAGCCGTCGCCGAATTTCTGAAGTGTTGAATTTCTTGAAAATTAGAATTTCACTTGCCCAGGTAGAGAAGAGCCAGCAGGAAAACCCAAAGTCCATCCATGAAATGCCAGTAGTAGGAAGCGATTTCCGCGGCCGTGGGCAGCGCAATGCTCGCATTTTCGAACTTGCGAACCAAAACGTAGAGCAGCGCGCCGACTCCACCGAGGAGATGCAACCCGTGGGCAGCTGTGAAAATGTAGAAGAAACTGCTGGCAGGATTGCTGGCCATGAAGACGCCCTGAGCAACGAGTTGCCGCCACGCGACGAGCTGGCCGATCAAAAAAAGTGCGCCGAGGGCTGTCGTTACCGTCCAACGCTTGCGGAAGCCGGAGAGATCAAGCCGTGAGAGAGAGCGGCGCGCCCGCTCCAGCGTGAAGCTGCTGGCGACGAGCGCGAGCGTGTTGAGCCACAGCACGGCTGGGAGATGCACGGGGATCCAGTCGCCGCTCGTCCCTCTTCGCACCAGGAAGGCGCTGGCAAGCGCCATGAAGAACATCAGAATGGAAACAATACCGAGAGCGATGCCGGTGTAATAGCGGTTCGGTGAGGGGCGCCCACCTGGAAGGCGACGCTTGTTTCCGTCGTCGCCATCACCGCCTCCGCCTGGGGGCGCGGTTGGGCCGCCTCCTCCGCCGCCGATGTCTTCAACGACGAGTTCGATGTCCGGAACTGCGGTTGTGCCCGGCATGGTGATCTTCTCTATTCTCCAGACTCGCGGGCCTTGGCACTTTGCTCCGGCGCAAGGTGCTGCGGCACGAAATCTTCGGCCACATCCAGCACGCTGAATTCGTAAGCTCCACGATACACGACCGGGTCGCTGAGGCCAAAATCATCGAGGGGCGGTGGTGACGGCACGCTCCATTCGAGAGTGGTAGCGCCCCACGGGTTCGATTCTTCGGCCTTTTCGCCGCGGAAGAGGCTCCAAAGAAAATTGATGAGGAAGAGCCCCTGCGCAAAAACCGTGAGAAGAATGGCGACGGTGATGAAGGTGCGAATCGAGGAGCCCGCGGCGGCGAGGGAGGGCAGCGGGCTGCCCGGCGAAACGAGTGAGTGCGCGATCAGGCCGAGCCAGTGCATGGGCATGAAGACGCAGTAGACGCCGGCGAAGGTAATCCAGAAGTGGAGTTTGCCAAGCGGTTCGTTCAGGCGGCGGCCAAAAAGTTTGGGGAACCAGAAAAACAGTGCGCCAAGGATGGCGAACGTGGCCGCGACGCCCATGACGAGATGGAAATGGCCGGTGACGAAATCGTCGCTGACGGCAGCGGCGGCGAGATCGTGACGCGCGAGGAAAATCCCGGAGAGTCCGCCGGAGAGAAAAAGTGAAATGAAACCGAGCGCAAAAAGCATTGCGGTGTTGAGCTGGATGCGCGCGTTCCAGAGTGTGCCGAGCCAACTGAGCAGAAGGATGGCGGCGGGCAATCCCAGGGAGGAGGCCAAAAGCGAAAAGACCAGCGGCGAAAACGGGTTCATGCCGCTGGAGAACATGTGCTGGCCCCAGACGCAAAAGCCAAAGAGGCCCACCCCGCACAGCGCCAGAACAACGAGGCGTTCCTTCCAAACCGGCTTGCGGGAAAACGTGGAAACCAAATGCGTGGTGAGGCCGAAACACGGAAGCACGGCGACGTAGACCTCGGCTTGCGCGAAAAACCAGAAGAGGCGCTGCCAAAGAACGGGAACAGCCTTCGCGACGACACTGGCCGGCTGATTGGCAATGAAATTCAGCGAGGGGAAAAAATGCGCGCTCAAGAGGCGATCCGAGAGCAGGCAGGCGCAGGCCGCCAGGAGAATGCTGAAAATCAACATTCCCAGGATGGCGTTGAGGAACCACGCCCACACCGTGATGGGCATGCGCGGGAGTGACATTCCTTTGGCGCGGAGATCGATGGTGGTGACGCTGAAATTGAGCGCGTTGAGAAGAGATGCAGCACAGAAGATGGCGACGCTGGCGATCCAGAGCGTGATTCCCGATTGGGGGGAGATTAAGAACGCGCCGGTCAGGCCTACGAACGAGGCCACGGTGGCCCAGAACGCGAGGAGGTTCAGCGTGGGGAAGGCCATTTCGCGTGCGCCAATCTGCAGCGGCAGGAAGTAGTTTCCGAATCCGGCCTGGGGTGCGACGGTGAGCACCAGAAAAACCATGAGCGAACCATGGAGCGTGGTAAGAGCGGCAAGACGATCCGGCGAATTGCCGAGGCTGGAGAGGAACGGGAGATGCGTTCCCGGCCATACAAGATGAATCCGCATGAGCAGCGACATAGCCATGCCAAGGAAAACGCTGAACAGCGCGAGCCAAAGATAGTTGAGCCCGATGGTCTTGTGGTTGGTGCTGAACACGTAGCGGGAGAGGAAGCCGGGCTGGGGCGTGTCGGGGTGACTTGTGCTGCTGTCGTCTGTGGCCATGAGTGCTCTGGGGAGACCCCTGAACCGCCCGAGGATGGATTACAGCCTCGGGAACAGCCATCACTAGATTACACTTTCCCGGGGAATTCAAGGGTGGAAGGAGAGCGACGTTGAAGTGCGGCGGTTTCATTTGGTGCAGATGGTTGAAACACGGTTCTTGATTCCGCGAGCGTGCATTTGTATCTTCACGAGGACCACTGGCAGGAATCGGCCGCAAATTTAGCAACTGTGCGAAAGGGGACTGCATGGATTACGTTTCGATATCATGATAGGTGCATGCGGCATAAGAAACGTAAGAAAGAACGCGCCGACACAACACGTGCCAGCGTCGAGAAGGAAATGGCGATGCCGCGCATGGCCAGGTCCGCAAGAATAATGGAACTGATTCTTCTGGATACAACGCGAATTCCGGGACAGCCAAGTACCACTGCGCGCGGAACCGTCGGCAAAATCATTCCGTCTCCAGGTCCGCGCCAGCGGCAAAAGGCGTAGATTGCCGTCGACCGGGCCGATCCCCGGCATCGGGATCTCCGTATTGTAAATACCCTCGACGAGCATGGCGATGATGTGAAGCTCAAAAGGGGCGCTCAGATTGAGGTTATCGTCACAGCCGAACGAAAGAGGTGGACCGCGAAAATTGACCAAGACAGCTAAGCGGCTCGGCGAGAATCCGCGTGTAAAACCTATTCCACTTAAACTATTTCACTCCACGTATTTCACTTCATATCTGTGTGCCTGATTTTTTCTTTTGTTTCTGCCCTTGTAATTGGGGCCCGGCAACTTTCCTCGGGCAGACGGGTTTATTGGGTTTAAGACTGGGTGTGCTTATGTAAGTCCTTTGTTTTGTTGAAGTAATGTAAATTATCGGTATTGCCAATCTGCCTGAGAAAGTGTAGCTTTCGCGAATCGGAACTTTGGCGAGTCCTGGCAGCGCGAAGTCTTCTGGTGTCCCGCAGCATCAGGTTTTGCATGCCGGCCCGCAAACCGGGAGGTAGCACATGCGACGCATCTCCACGTATTTGATTTTCGCATTGGTGATTTTGGGGCTCCAAGCGAGCGCGAAGGCACAGGACATCCTGGTGCCCGCCGGCACCCTGATTCGCTGCACGCTCGACGAGCCAAATTTTTCCTCAGCCACCGCCGCTATTGGCGACCCCGTAATCTGCCACTTGAGCAGCCTCCGGGAATTTGGGCAGAGTGTTTTTCCCCGGGGGAGCTATCTGGGAGGACACCTGGAGGCGGACAAGGAGCCCGGGCATTTCGTTGGTAAGGGCTACTTCAAGCTGGAATTCGACCGCATCGGTTTCTCCACTACGGATGTCCCGGTTCCCAGTAAAGTCATCGCTGCCAAAGGGTACAAAGTGGATCGCCAGGGAGACATCGTGGGCCGCGGCCACCCGAAGCGCGACGTCGTGGAATGGCTCATTCCCCCGCTGTGGCCCTGGAAGATCATCACGCTGCCCGCCCGCGGCCCACGTCCCACGCTGAAGAACGAAGAGCAGATCACTGTGCGCTTGATGGACGATATCCAAATCCCCCGGCAGGTGGCTCAGTCTTATGTCAGGCCGACCTCTTACGACCGTCCGCGCCCGTCCTATAGGCCGCAATCGTTTGACCGGCCCCCGAGCTCTGGCGGACAGCGATCCACCGAACCGGCTCAGGCGGTCAGCCCACCGGAGAACAGTATCCCCGATGTCACCTACGCCGCTCAAGGCGCCATGGCACGGGAGAAGCAGCCAGAAGTTTCAGAACCTGCGTCAGCACACACAGAGCCATCGGCTCCGAACTCCACGAGTGTGCGCCAACCGCAGCGGACTAAGTGGATCGCTCTCAAACCGGGCAATGTGTACACGGTCACGAATTACCGCATCCATGAAGGCAGCGTGACCTATGTTCTCTCGAGCGGCGCCAGAGGGTCCGTGGACATCACCGAAGTCGATTGGCGCAAAACATCTCACCTGAACGCCGAGCCAATGGCTTCATCGGTTGCAACTCGCGCTGCCATTACGGGAGATCCAGAGCCATTTTCAGCGCGCCATTGAGTTCGGCGAGTTTCGAGGGTGAGAGCGATCTGGCGCAGTGACAAGGCTGCGGCTTCCGCGGACTGAGGAAATTGTCACTCAGAATCCGGGAGGGTGCGCTGGCTTGGCCGGGTTTCTTGTTTTTGCGCGCAGCTGGTTACGGCAGGTACTCGTGCGGAAGGCACCGCATGGCATTGTGAAGGTGCGTGCTCGTGCGCGGTGAATCTCTTGCGCGTGGATCCGACTTTTGAGCTATATGGCCGGTCTGTCAGCGGCAAAACCAATTCTTCAGTAGCCCTTCTGAGTTCAGGGTTAACCCTTCGCACCTCAGCGTAAACTGAAACCGAGAGGTCTTTTTGGAGTTAACGGCACGACTAAAGGCACGAGCTTAAAGTCCCGCCACCACGAGGCTCGGGTTCGGTCTTATCGAGGGGTGCGCTCACACAGCCAGGACCGGCCAATCGCTGGCGGATGTGTCCGGCGGAGAATAATGTTCCCAAATGGTCAAGGAAATCTGTTATTGAGATGGGTACAGGAAGCGCCGGGAGGCTTGTCTCGGGGCGAGGGTGACTCTACTGTATAGAGAAGCGTGAGGAGGGGCAGAGTCCGGCGCCGACAGCTATGATTCAGGAACAACGAGGCGGGGCGCGGGCGTTTGTCCGCAGCCTGAACATTCTGCTGAAATTTGCACGTCTATACGAATTCGGGCACGCGCGGACGGCGGCCCAGTTCGACACAGCGTGGAAAGAACTGCGCGGCGCGCTGGATGACAGCAGCGGCGGCGGACTGCTCCTAGGAGCGTCGGGAACCCAGATTCTGCTGGACGGCGTGCCACTCGGTTCGGCCGCCGGCGAACGAAGCTTCGCGCAGCTATTGATATCCTCGGGAATTGCGAGTATTCATTTTTCTCCCACTCTCACGCAGCCGCAATTCGCGCGATTTGTGCGCGCTTTCCCCAGCGGAAACGCCAAACCTTCTTCCCTCGCCGAACAATTGAAAACCGCGCTGGCGGGAGATACCAGCATCAGGGTGAATGAAATCCGCTACGTTGCGGAAGACGCTTCGGTGGCGGGCATCAAGGTTGCAGCGCAACTTACGCAGAAGGTACTCGGAGCGGCGGGCGACAAATTCAAAGACTTTTTCGAAGACCCGAACAAGATGCTGCAGATGATCCTGGCGGCCGAGAGTATGCGCGCCAGTGGCGGTGGTGGCGGCGGGATGGGCGGGCCGGGGCACGGCTCCGGCACTCCAGGCCCGGGATTCGGCCTGGGCAGCGGTGGAGGATCAGGCGGCGGGACCGGAAGCGGTGGCAGCGGTGCGCCTGGAAGCGGGGCGGCTGGCGGTTCCGGTTTGTGGGAATCTGGTGGCACGGGGGGCGGCGGTGGTGGAGTTGGTGATGGCAGTGGAGTCGGTGGCGGCGGAGGGACCGGAACCGGCGGCGGAGCGGCGGGGGGAACCGAAGGTGCCGGGCCTGGAAAATGGCTGACCGCCTCGGCCCTGTTGCGAGGCGGCTCGACTGCGGGAGTTGCCAGTCTACCGGGAGCTGGAACGGGCGCGGGAACAGGCGGCGGATTCAGTGTCGAGGAAGAAGACGTTCGTTCGATGCTGGGATTGTTCGCGCAACTGGGCAAATCGCGGAAAGATTCTGAACACCGCATGGACGTGCCGACGTTCCAATCGCGCTTGAGTGCCATGCCGGTGCGTGCGCAGTACACGCTGCAGCAGGCGTTGGCAGGACTCGCGGCGCAGGCCCCCGATGCCAAGCCAGACAAGCCGATGCTTCTCAAACTGGCGGAACACGTGGCCATCCGCTTCGCGCTGGACAGTTACGAAAAAGGCGAACTGCGCGTCAACGCCGTAAAACAACTGCTCGACCGCATGAATACGGAAATTGAAGGGCTGCGCAAGATCCTCTCCACCCAGGAAGAGATGATGGCGCAGGCGGGGCTCTCCGTGCAGTCATATACGGAGTTACTGGACCAGGAATTCTGGGAGCAGGTACCAGAGGAGAACAAGAAAGAGGTGCTGACGTCGGACGAAGCGTGGTGCGTGCCGCCGCGCAACGTGCGCGCGTTCCTGGAAGACATGCTGCGGCGCGGGGAACTGAAGACTGTCAACGAAATCCTGATGAAGTACGCTTCATGCGTCGGGCTGGAAGCGCCGGAAGCGCGGCGAACGACGGCGATCGGAATCTCGGATTTAGGGGAACTGTACGGCAGCGGAGACGGTAGCGCTTTGATGGAGGCGATTCGCCGCCTGGGCAACCAGTTGGCCATCGAGCGTGAGCCGGAATTGCAGACGCTGGTCAGCGCCGCGTTTGTGAGATTGAGCCAGGAAGCGGCCTCCAAGCGCTGCTACCCTGCGATGCAGCAAGCACTTTCGTCGCTCGATAACGTGGAGGCGCAGAGGCCGGGATCGACGCAGAGCCTGCGGCCACGGATCGGAGCGGAAGAACGACTGCCGGAATTCATCGAAGAAGCGATGCGCAGCGGCCAGATCGCGGACGGAATGATGGATATCCTCAGCCTGATGCCCAAGGCCACGATCCACTATGTAACGAATCGATTCGGACATTGCGGATTCCGAGAGGATTGCGATCTGCTAACCATGATTGTCCGCAACCTGGGAGATGATGCCACGCAACGGCTTCTCGAGACGCTGCAGACCGCTCCCGCTAACGAATCCGCCGAAGCCATCGGGTTGGTGAGTCAGCTATCCCCGGAGAACGTGGAGAAGATTCTGCCGGCGCGGCTCTCCCAGTGGCCGCGCTCTTCGCATGACCGCGCCGTCCGGCAGCTTTCCGCAGCACCACCGGAGGAGCGGGCGCGGTTGCTCGTGGCCCTCTACGATTCGCTCGATGTGCTGATTCGTCCGTTGGCCATCGACGAAATGGGGATGAGCGGGCAAGCGAGCTGCATTCCGAGACTGATCGAACTGGTGCAAAACGACGAGACGCCCGCCTTTACGAGGGTGAAAGCGGTTGAGGCGCTCGGCCGATTGCGCGCTTCTGCGTCCGGCGCGCTGTTACAGCATATTTTGGAAACCCGGCAAGTTTGGCGCTGGGTGTATCCAAACGAATTGAGAATCGCCGCAGCGCAGGCGTTGCTGCGCGTCGATCAGGCAGTGGGTATGGAAAAGGTTGCCGCCAGCGGAATTGACCGCAAGGAATTGACGCTCGAACCCACGGATCCCGATCCCAATGCTTCCGTGATCCGGCAGCGGCGCTACGCGCGCTTGAAGCTTTCGCGCAACCTCATTGCGACGACAACGAATTTGCGGGAAAACTTCAGACTGTCCATTCCGGAGCTAAACCTGGGGGGCGGGATTGGTTCCGGGGAACGCCATCTGGCTCCGGGCTCGTTGTTGTCGCTGAAATTCTCGCTGGGCGTGCGCAACATCAAGGCGCAGGCCATTGTCCGCGGAGCGCGGCCTCAGGCGATGGCTTTCGAATTCGTGGACATGGATCTGGATGAACGCTACCGCCTGCGGAAATTATTGCTGGAGCTGGGTGGACTGCCGACGGCTGCGCAAGTCACCAATCGCACGCGGCGCCGCGGGCGCGTGGCGATCTCGAAGAGCTAGACCCGGCGCGATTCGATTTTTTCACGACGGGGACATCCCCTTTCTAGCTGTCCTCTCCCTCCGGTCACCCGGCCGTTTGGTCAGGGCCTGGCCGCCCTCATGGTGGCTTGACCTCCCGGACACATGGGACTCCTGTACCATTGCGGCGGACAGCGCCTGACCCTACGGTACCAGTGAGGAAGTTCTATTGAGGTCCCACGCGGCACAGGATGAAAGCAGACCCCAAAAAAGCGGCCGGACGCGCCTTCGTAAGAAGTCTCAACATCCTCTTGAAGTTTGCCCGACTGTACGGGTACGAGCATGTCCGGACCATCGAACAGCTCCAGACCGCCTGGCAGGAGCTGCGCACCGCCATCCCCATGGGGACGGACTCGGGGTTATTGCTCGGAGCGACAAATTCCCAGCTCTTGCTGGATGGTGTGCCCCTGGAAGGCTCACCCGCTGAAAAGCAATTTGCGCAGTTGCTTTCGGCGGCGGGTCTGGCCAGCGTACAGTTTTTCGCTTCGGTCACGGAAGAAGAGATTGGCCGATTCGTGCGCGCTTTTCCCACTGGCAAAGCTAAACCCGCCGAGCTTGCGCTGCAGTTGAAAGCAGCTCTCGCGGGCGCACAAGGAATCCATATCAATGAGATTTACTTCGTGGCCACCGATGCGCGGCTGAAAGACGCGAGCATGGCCGCGCAGATTGCCGCCGCGTCGCTGGGCGGCGACCAAGAAGAATTCAGACAGTGGTTGAACGATCCCCAGAAGCTGCTCGAATTGATTGCCGCGGCGCAGGGTTCGAAAAGCGGTGGAGTTTCTGGACCGGGCCCGGGGGGACCAATGCCCGCCGGAGGAGCTACGGGGGCGGGAGATTCCGGTGCGGCCGGACTCGCGGGTGGTGGGTCAGGCTATGGAGGAGGAGCAGCCGACGGTGGGACAAGCACTGGGACCGGGCCGGGTGCAGGTTCTTGGACTGCAGGCGGCAGCGGTGGGGGTCCCGTTTCTGGGACGGCGTCCGGTGCCGGAGTTGGCTCTTTTGGGGCGATCGATAGTGGGCTAGCTGCTGGGCTCGGTGCTGGGCTCGGTGCCGGAAAAGGAAGTGGAAGAGGCGGGCACGGTGAGCCGAGCGAAGAAGAGATCTTCGGAATTCTCAGCGCCCTGACTAGTTTCGGGCACGTCGGCACGGGGCAGGGTGGTGTGGCTGCGGCGGGTGTGTTCCAGGAGCAGATGTCGCAATTGCCGGGCCGCGCGCAAGACATGTTGAAGCAAGCGCTCGCTAGCCTGGCGGCGCAAGCGCCGAACGCCAAGCCGGACGAGTCGGTGATCGTGCAGCTCGCCGAACACCTGGCGATCCGTTTCGCGCTGGAGCGGTTCGAACGCGGCGAAGTCAAAGTCAACGCCGTGCGCCAGATGCTCGACCGCATGAACCAAGAAATCGAGAATCTGCGAAAGATTCTCGGCGCTCATGAAGACAAGATGAGCGAAGCCGGGATGCTCGTCCAATCGCACCGCGAGATTCTCGACCGGCAGTTCTGGGCGGCGGTGCCGGAAAGCGGCAAGCGCGCCGTTCTCCTATCCGGAGAGGCTTGGTGTATTCCGCCGCGCAACGTGCAGTCCTATGTGGGCGGACTGATCGAGCAAGGCAACATCGCCGAGGCCATCAGCATTCTTCAGAATTATGCGGCTTGCGCGGACAGCGAAGAGGCCGAGGCGCGGAAAAAAACCGCGGTCGGACTTTCCGAGATGGCCGAACTATATGCCAAGGCCGATCCGCGGCTGCTCAGCCAAGCGCTGCGGCACCTGGGTTTGCAGCTGAGCGTGGAGCAGGACTCGGAACTGCAAGGGTTGGTGAGCGCGGCCTTCGTACGGTTGAGCCAGGAAGCGGCCACCAGCCGCTTTTTTCCGGCGATGGAGCAGGCACTCGATCTCGTCGCCGGCTTCGAGTCGCAGCGGCCGGGAATTGCGCGCAGCCTGCGATCAAAAATGGGAATCGAGGAGCGTGTGCCGGAGTTTGTCGAGGAGGCGCTGAAGGCGCGCCAGGTGGCTGCGGGGCTGACCAATGTTCTTAAACTGCTGCCGCAAACGACCATGGAACAGCTCTCGGCGCGTTTCAATCGTTGCAGTCTGCGTGAGGATTCCGAACATGTGGCGAACTTGGCGGGCGATCTGGGCGAAGAGGCCGTTCAGTATCTCCGGAGCACGGTGCGCGGCGGGCCGGTGGCCGAGGCCGTGGAGATGGCCGGGCTGCTAAGCAGGCTCGATCCGGAATCGGTCATGGTATATCTGCCGGGCCGGATGAAAGATTTTTCGCGGACATCGCAAGACCGCATCGTGCGGCAGATTTCCGCCAGTGGAGCGGCCAGAAGGTGCCACATCCTGCTCGAGTTGATCGATCACGTGGATCCGCTGGTGACGCCGCTGGTGATCGACGAGATCGGCGTCACTTCGGATCGCGAGGCGCTCGGCAAACTGCTGACCCTCGCTGACGGCGACTTGCCGCCCGGTGGCGGACCGTATCTGCGCGTCAAAGCCATCGAAGCACTGGGGAGAATTCAGGCGCCCGAATCGGCCAGCACCTTAAAGCGCCTCCTTGAGGCGAAGAAAGTGTTTGGCTGGGTCCAGCCGCAGGAACTGCGCATCGCTGCGCTGCAGGCGCTCGAGAAACTCGATCCGGACTGGGTTCGCGACTATCTGCCCAATAGCGGAATTGACCAGGAAGACCTCACGCTCGCACCGCTGCAGATTCCAGTCACGTCGAAATTTGTGCGGCAGCGCCGGCACACACGCGTGCGACTGAGGAAGACGGTCAGGGCGGTGTGCACGAACCTCAAAGAAAGTTGTTCCATGGAGATCAAAACCGCCAGCCTGACGGGAGGCGTTGCGACCCTCAGCCGGCACCTGACCCCCGGGACGCAGGTACAATTGAGGCTCCAGATCGGCATGAGGAATTTGCAGGCTACGGCCCTCATGCGCGATTCCCGCGCGCAGGACATGGCCTTCGAGATCGTAGACATGAACCTCGACGAGCGCAGCAAGTACCGGCGCATGCTGGCCGGAAACCTCTCCAACAGTTCTAGCAATCGGGACGCCGCCGAAAGCGACGGCGTTCCGGTGCCCGCTGGCGTCGCTGCTTCCAAGTAAAGCCCCATTCCGCCGCACAGATTGCGATGTCCCTGTTCGGCGAGAGGCCACGTCGGGTTTCTTGGCGCTGGCACACCCAACCAGTTAGAATAAGATGTTTGCACTCGCGGCATCGTACTACCCCGTACAAGCGAGCACGCAGAGAACCGTCAGGAGACGGCGACACCCCTCATGGATCTAGCCAAGTTCATCGACAAGCTTGTCGCTCGGTTTATCGGCACCAAGCACGAGCGCGACATCAAGAAATTGCGGCCCATCATCGCGGCCATCAACGGGCAAGAAGCCGAGGTGCAGTCGCTCAACGATGAAGGCCTTAAGACGCGTTTTGCGGAGCTCCGTGCCCAGGTGCAGGAGCAGTTAAAAGACGCCGATCCCGCGGAGCCTGCCTACAAGGAGCAATTGCAGAAGGCGCTGGAGCAGGCGATTGTGCCGGCATTCGCCTTGGTCCGCGAAGCCGGCCGCCGCTTCCTGAACATGCGGCATTTCGACGTCCAGCTCATCGGCGGCATCGTCCTGCACGAAGGCAAAATCTCGGAAATGAAGACGGGTGAAGGCAAGACGCTCGTCGCTACGCTGCCTGCCGTTCTGAATGCGCTGGCGGGGCGCGGCGTTCACATCGTTACCGTGAACGATTACCTGGCACGCCGCGACGCGGAATGGATGAGTCCACTCTACCGCGCGCTGGGATTGAGCGTTGGTGTGATCGTGCACGATCTCGATGACGACCAGCGCCGCGCGGCCTACGGCGCGGACATCACCTACGGCACCAACAACGAATTCGGCTTCGACTACCTTCGCGACAATATGAAGTACGACCTCGCGCAATGCGTGCAGCGCGGACACCAATTCGCCATCGTCGACGAAGTCGACTCCATCCTAATCGATGAGGCGCGCACGCCGCTGATCATTTCCGGGCCGTCGGAAGAGTCCACCGACAAGTACGCCAAGATCGACAAGATCATCCCCAAGTTGATTCAGGACATCGACTACACGCTCGACGAAAAGCACCGCACCGCGACGCTCACCGAAGAAGGGTTTGCCAAGTGCGAACGCCTTCTCTCCCTCACCAACATGTCCGATCCGGCGAACATCGATATCATGCACCACGTCTACCAGGCGCTGCGGGCCCACACGCTTTATAAGAACGACGTGGATTACGTCGTAAAAAACGGTGAAGTCATCATCGTCGATGAATTCACGGGCCGCCAGATGCCCGGCCGCCGCTGGTCCGACGGTTTGCACCAGGCCGTGGAAGCCAAGGAAGGCGTGAAGATCGAGCGCGAAAACCAGACGCTCGCGACGATTACTTTTCAGAATTATTTCCGCATGTACAAGAAACTCTCGGGCATGACCGGTACGGCGGAAACGGAAGCGGCGGAATTCGGCAAGATTTATAATCTGGACGTCACGGTCATCCCGACGAACCGCCATTTGATCCGCATTGAATCCCCGGACGTGGTTTACCGCACGGAAAAAGAAAAGTTTCAAGCCGTGGTCAACGGCATCATGCAGGAAGACAACTCGCTCGCCAACGGCATCCGCCAATATCACGAACGCGGCCAGCCCGTGCTGGTGGGCACGATCTCCATTGAAAAGTCCGAGGCCATCGCGGAATTGCTGAAAAAAGGCGGCGTCCCGCATCAGGTGTTGAACGCCAAGCAGCACGAGCGCGAATCGCGCGTCGTCGCGCAGGCCGGGCGCAAAGGCGCGGTCACCGTCGCGACCAACATGGCCGGCCGCGGCACGGACATTCTTCTCGGTGGCAACCCCGAGCAAATGACGCGCGACCATTTTCTGAAAAATAAGCTGGCCATGCCCTATGCGGCGGCTCCAGCGGTCATCGGCGCAGACCCCGCGGGCGGCAACGGCGCTCAGCCTGCGGTCACGATGGTGCTCTTCCAGCACGAAGGCAAGATTTTTCAAGTGCCAGCGGACCAGTGGAAGCCGGTCTACGAGCAGTTCGCTGGGCAGTGCAAAGCCGAACACGACGAAGTCGTCGCGCTAGGCGGACTGCACATCCTTGGCACGGAACGCCATGAGGCGCGGCGCATCGATAACCAGTTGCGTGGCCGCGCGGGACGCCAAGGTGATCCCGGCTCCTCGCGTTTTTTCCTTTCACTCGAGGACGACCTGATGCGCATCTTCGGTGGCGAGCGCGTGAAGGCGCTGATGTTCCGCCTGGGCATGACCGAGGGCGTGCCTATCGAATCCGGATTGATTTCGCGGCGCATCGAGAACGCGCAAAAAACCGTCGAAGCGCAGAACTTCGACGCGCGCAAACACTTGCTCGAATACGACGACGTGATGAACAAGCAGCGCGAAACGATTTACGCGATTCGCCGCTCCGCGCTGGAAGGAAAAGACCAGCGCGATTACGTTCTGGGCATCGCCGAAGACGTCGTGCGCGAACTCGCCGATACGTTCTGCCCGCGCGAGCAGCATCCCGATCAATGGAACACCACGCAGTTCCTCGCGGAGAGCAACGCGCAGTTCGGTATTGACATGAAGGCTGCAGGGGCCGATCCCGGCGCCCTGAGCCACGACCAGCTTGCCGACGCCGCGGCCGAAGCCGTCACCAAGCGCTACGAGGAAAAAGAAAAGCAGTTCGGCGCGGACCTGATGCGCTGGCTCGAGCGCCGCATTATCCTCGACGTGGTCGATTCGCAGTGGAAGGACCACCTGCTCTCGCTGGACCACTTGAAAGAGGGCATCGGCCTGCGCGGCTACGCGCAAAAAGATCCCATCGTGGAGTTCAAAAAAGAGGCCTTCACGCTTTTCGAAGACATGATGGCGCGCATCGATAACGAAACGATCCGCTATCTCTTCCACATTCAGGTGCAGCAGGGTGAGCAACCGCCTTCGGGTGCGCCGCCACCTTCGTCTCCGCCGCCAACGCGCCCGCGCGCTGATGCCGTTGCCGCCAGCGCCGCAGCGCGGGCCGGCGAGCCGCAGCATTTGCCCGCTGTAGCGCGGGAAATCGAACGCCGCCAGCAGCGCCAGCAAAAAGATTTGCAGTATCAGACGGGGCCGGCGCGGGCTGAAGCGCCGAAGCCCGTGAAGGTTGGCGCAAAAGTGGGCCGCAACGACCCTTGCCCCTGCGGCTCGGGAAAAAAATACAAGAAATGCCACGGCGCCAACGCCTGATGCATCTGAGAAGAGGAAACTAAATGCCTCCAGCACCACAGCAAATGCCCGAACGCCAGCCGATCCCCGGCGTAAAGAACCTCGTCGCCGTTGCCAGCGGCAAAGGCGGCGTCGGCAAGACCACCGTCGCCGTAAATCTCGCGCTGGCTTTGTCGAAGCTTGGCCACAAGGTTGGTCTGCTCGACGCCGACGTTTACGGGCCGAACGTGCCGATTATGCTGGGCGCGACGCAGCAGCCGGAGGCCACGAGCGACAAGCACATCATTCCCGTGCAATCGCAAGGGCTGAAGATGATTTCCATGGGCCTGCTGAACCCCGGCGATAAGCCCATGATCTGGCGCGGGCCGATGTTGCACAGCGTGATTACTCAATTCCTACGCAGCGTGGAATGGGGCGAGCTGGATTACTTGATCATCGATCTTCCGCCGGGGACGGGCGACGTGCAGTTGACGCTGATCCAGACGGTTGCCGTCACCGGCGCTGTGTTGGTGACCACGCCATCGACCGTGGCGCTGGCCGATGTGCGCAAAGCTATCGAAATGTTTCGCCAGGTGAATGTGGAAGTGCTCGGCGTGGTCGAAAATATGAGCACGTTTGCTTGCCCGCACTGCGGCAAGTCGTTGGATATCTTTGGCCACGGCGAAGGGGCGAAAACCGCGCTGGCTTACGGCGTGCCGGTGCTTGGCGAAATTGAAATCGATCCGCGCATTCGCATCGGTGGGGACACCGGCAAGCCGGTGGCGGCGCCCGGCGAAGACGCAGCCGGTGCGAAGAGTCTCTACAACGTCGCCCGCGCCGTCGTCGCGCGCCTGGCGGAAGTGGCCGGCACCGCTGGCGGCCCCGCGGTTCAGATCGATTGAAGCTTCACGCTTCTTTTCTTTTGCCGGGATTCTGCAGCGCTTCGATCTTGGCGAGTAGACAGTTCCGACACAGGCATCCCTCCGCATCGGCCGGCATCGGGACGTGCGGCAATTCCGCGCACCAGCAGCCGCTTTCCTGCTTGCAAGTCATCACGGCTCCGCACTGTGCGCAACGGGTTTCCATAGAGCGATGATGACGCAGTTGCGCCGCGCCGTCCAGATCGACTAGCCGGCTCCCCCGATCCTTTCCCGTTAACTTTTTCTTGACCGCCTCAGCCTTTTCAAATATGATGCGTTTTGGAAACGACTGTTTTTGGAGTGCGGCAACCGTGTTGCCGCACTTTCTTTTTGCGGTCTTGCCAGGGCGGATTCATGGCAAAATCTCTCGAAAATTGCCCCTCCGTAGGTCATTTAGAATCAACACTTGCAGGAGGCCTCGTAAGTATTAATTCTAAATAACTTATAGAAAGATAAACCATTTAGATGCAACAGGGTCGAAAAACCCTGGTCGCAAATAAAATCGTGCTGAAATCAAAGGAGTTAACGTCAATAGCTCTGACTTGCCTGACACTGCGCAATTTTCATGAAGTTTCGCGGGCCGGAGGCCCTAAATGACACTTACAAAAAACCGGGGGAGAGGTGGTGGTTATGGTTAACGACATTTCAGCCCGTTCCGACTCGCCCTCGAGCCGATAACGATGACCCGCGAACCCGATATCCGGCCGTATCGCGGCAAGCGTCCTCAAATCGCGGCATCAGCCTATATCGACCCCGCGGCCGTCATCATTGGCGACGTGGTGATTGGGGAGGATTCGAGCGTTTGGCCGTGCTCGGTGATTCGTGGCGACGTGCACTACATTCGCATCGGCGCGCGCACCAACATTCAGGACGGCTCGGTGCTGCACGTCATGCGCGACGAGTGGCCGCTGATTCTCGGCGATGACGTCACCGTCGGCCACTCGGTGACGCTGCATGGTTGCACCATCGAGTCGCGCTGCCTCCTCGGCATGGGCGCGGTCATTCTGAACGGCGTGACGATTGGCGCGGGGAGCATTGTCGCGGCGGGGACACTAATCACCGAGCGGACCGCGATTCCTGCGGGCAGCTTGGTGATGGGCTCGCCGGGCAGAGTGAAGCGTATGCTGACAGGGATCGATCAGGCGTCGATTGACGCTTACGCGCAGCGCTACGTCGGCTATAAAAATATCTATCGCGAGGAACCCACCGAGTGAGCGAAGGCGCAGCCAAAAATGAAGAGAAACCGAGCAAGTTCCAAGCCATTCGTGGCACGCGTGACCTGCTGCCGCCGGAGACAGCACTTTGGAACCGTGTCGAACAGACGGCCCACGAAATCTTCGCCACTTTCGGCTTCGGCGAAATCCGTATCCCAATTTTTGAACAGACAGATCTGTTCGCTCGTTCCATTGGCCTTGACACCGATGTTGTCTCGAAAGAAATGTACACGTTTGAAGATCGCGATGAGACCTCAGTCAGCCTGAGGCCTGAAGCGACGGCCAGTGTGTGCCGGGCCTACATCGAACACGGCATGCAGCAACTGCCGCAGCCGGTGAAGCTGTACTACATGGGGCCGATGTTCCGGCGCGAGCGGCCGCAGAAGGGGCGCTACCGGCAGTTTTACCAGATCGGTGCGGAGGTGCTGGGCGGCAGCGACGCACCGGCCATCGACGCTGAAGTGATCGAGATGGTCATGACGTTTTTCGACCGGCTGGAATTGCAGGGCGTGCAGCTCGATATCAATTCAATCGGGTGCCGCGAATGCCGCCCGAAATACGTCGAGCTGCTGCGCGCAGAACTCCTGAGAGTGAAGGACAAGCTCGGGCCGGACAGCCAGCGCCGCATTGAAACAAATCCGCTGCGCGTACTCGATTCCAAACTCGAAAGCGAGCAAGGCATCATCGCCACGCTGCCGCACATCGCCGATCACCTCTGCGAAGCCTGCGCTACGCACTACTCGGCGGTAAAGCACCAGCTCGAAATGCGCGGCATCTTATTCCGCGAGAATTGGCGGCTCGTGCGCGGGCTGGACTATTACATGCGGACGACGTTCGAAATCACGGCGCAGGGACTCGGTTCGCAAAATGCCGTCTGCGGCGGCGGGCGTTACGACGGACTGGTAGAATTGCTTGGCGGGCCGCCAACAAAGGGCATCGGCTTTGCCATCGGCGAAGACCGCTTGATCTTGTCGCTGCAGGAAAGCGGGAAAGCGCCTGCCCAGCAGGGCCGCGACGTGTACATCGCCTGGATGGGTGAACGAGCTCACGCGACCGCCATCCGCGCGGCGAAAGATCTGCGCAAGGCGGGCTTCAGTGTGGAGCTACCTGCAGTCGAGCAAAAGTTCGGTAAGGCTCTCGGCCAAGCGGATAAACTCGGCGCGAAGCACGCGCTGATTCTCGGCGATAATGAAGTATCCGAAGGCTTGTGGACGCTGAAGACGCTGGCGGACGGCTCGCAGCAAAAACTGACTGAGCCACAATTGTTGGATTTCCTGCGGAAGCTGTAGTGGCGGGTCTTTAGACCCGCGCTTTTGTGGCACAGGCTTCAGCCTGTAGAGAATACCTGAACTTGGCACTGGGAAAAGAAAGAGCCCAGACTAAAGTCTGTGCCACCCGAAGAGGACGACGTGCTGGATTTTCTGGGAAACTTGAAGCGCACACACACCTGCGGCGAACTGCGCGCCAAAGACGAAGGGCGCGACGCTATTGTGATGGGCTGGGTCGCACGCCGCCGCGACCTCGGCAATTTGCTCTTTCTCGATGTGCGCGACCGCACCGGCATCGTGCAGGTGGTCTTTAACAAAGAGACGCAGCCGGCGGCGCATGCCAAAGCCGAGCAGGCGCGCAGCGAATTCGTCGTCGCCGTGGAAGGCAAGGTCCTCAAGCGCCAGAAAGCCAATCCAGAATTGGCCACCGGGGAAGTCGAGCTTGTGGCGGCGAAGCTGCATATTCTAAACAACGCCAAGACACCACCCTTCCCGATCGAAGACGAAATCAACGCCGCGGAGGAGACGCGCCTGCGCTTCCGCTATCTCGACCTGCGCCGGCCGAAGCCGCACCAGAATCTCGCGCTGCGCCACAAGATCATCTTAGAAATTCGCAAGGTGATGGACGAAATGGGTTTCCTCGAAGTGGAAACGCCCATGCTCACGCGCTCGACACCGGAAGGCGCGCGCGACTATCTTGTCCCCAGCCGCGTGCATCACGGACAGTTTTACGCGCTGCCGCAATCCCCGCAAATCTTCAAGCAGATTCTGATGATCGGTGGCCTCGACCGCTACTTCCAGATCGTCAAGTGCTTCCGCGACGAAGATTTGCGCGCCGACCGCCAGCCGGAATTCACGCAGCTCGATATCGAGATGTCTTTTCCGCGGCAGGAAGACATTTTTCAGGTGATCGAAAAAGTGATGGTGCGCGCCTGTGCCGTCGCGGGGATCAAGGCGGAAGCCCCGTTTCCGCACATGCTCTATAAGGATGCCATTCGAAAGTACGGAAGCGACAAGCCGGACCTGCGCTTTGGCATGGAGCTGCACGAAGTCACGAATTGCTTTCCGGTAGAAGCGAAAGAAAAGCTGCAGATCGAGGGTAATGTTTTCGCGTTTGCCGCCCCCGGAGCCGCGGGCTATTCCCGCAAGCAGCTCGACGAATTGACCGGGAAGGCCAAGTCGCTCCACGCGCGCGGCGCATACTTTGCAAAAGTGACAGCGGAAGGTTTGACCTCGACGGTCGAGAAATTGATCGGCGCGGAAAATGTGAAAAAGCTCGCGGAAGCGTGCGGCGCGAAGCCCGGTGACATAGTGGTTGCCGTTTCTGCTAAAGAACAGATGAAGGGCACGGAAGCGTCCGCGCTCATCGCCGGTCAATTGCGGCTGCAACTCGGGGAAGCACTCGGGGTGATCGACAAATCCCAGTGGAAATTCCTGTGGCTCACGGGCTTTCCGCTGTTCGAATGGAGCGAATCCGACAAGACCTGGGTGAGCGCGCAGCACCCCTTCACCGGCATCGTCGACGAAGACCTTGAAAAACTCGAATCCGCGCCGTGGGAAGTGCGTTCGAAGGGTTACGACCTTGTGCTAAATGGCAATGAGTTAGGCTCCGGCAGCATTCGAATCCACCGCCAGGACATTCAGGAGCGCCTCTTCAAAGCGCTCGGCCTGTCCGAAGAACAATTGCGCCGCCGCTTCGGCTTTTTTCTCGATGCGCTGACTTACGGCACGCCGCCGCACGGGGGAATTGCGCTCGGCATCGACCGCGTCGTGATGCTCCTCGCTGGCGAAAAGTCGATCCGCGAAGTCATCGCCTTCGCAAAGACCACCGCCGCGCAGGACTTGATGGCGGATTCGCCGTCCAGCGTCGACAAAGAACAGCTTGATCAACTCGGGATCGCGATCAAGGAAAAATGAGCCGGATACGCATATTGCCGGAAGCGGTGGCGAACAAAATCGCCGCGGGCGAAGTTGTCGAGCGGCCGGCGTCGGTGGTGAAAGAGTTGCTTGAGAACGCCATCGACGCGGGCGCGAAGACGATTCGCGTCGAAGTGGAAGTCGGCGGCAAGCGCATGATTCGCGTGACCGACGACGGTCACGGGATGACGCACGACGACGCGCTGCTGGCTTTCGAACGCCATGCCACGAGCAAGTTGCGCTCGGCGGACGATCTGCTCTCGATTGCCACGCTGGGGTTTCGCGGGGAAGCGTTGCCGACGATCGCGGCGGTATCGCGACTGCTACTTGAAACGCGCGACGAAGCGGAAGCTGAAGGCACGCGCATCGAATTCGCGGGGGGCAAACTGGTTAACGTAAAGCCGGCGGGGTTGCCCCCGGGAACGACGATCAGCGTCACTGATATTTTCTACTGCGTCCCCGCACGCAGAAAATTCCTCAAGTCGGACACCACGGAGCTGGGCCACATCGCTTCGCTGGTCACGCACTACGCGCTGGCCAATCCCGGCAAACAATTTATTCTCATAACTCCGACGCAGGAAATCATTAACTGTCCGCCCGCGGAAAAGCTGGCCGACCGCGTGTATCAGCTCTTCGGACGGCAAGCGCTGGAAGAGCTGGTCGAAATTCCGGCGGTTTCTGCTCCCTTCCGCGCGGCCATCACTGAGCCGGCACTCCAGCCGGAAGAAGGAAAATCATCGCTGACAGTAAGTGGATTTACGTCGCGTCCTGACATACAGCGGACGAATCGCAATGGAATCTACATTTTCGTAAACCGGCGCCTGGTGCGCGACCGGCTGATTCTGCACGCCATTCACGAAGCGTATCGCAACATTCTGCCGCCGGCGGTTTTTCCCGCGACGCTGCTTTTTCTGGAGATGCCCTACGACGAAGTCGACGTCAACGTGCATCCTGCGAAAATCGAGGTGCGCTTCCGGCGCTCGCAATTTGTCCACGATTTTGCGCGCGATGCGATTCGCCAGGCATTGATGGGCGCGCGTCCCATCGCGAGTTTTGCCGCCGCCGCGGCCACAGGACCGCAAACGGCAGGCTTCGGGAACGGTCCGTTTTCCGGCGGAATCACCTCCGCACCGGTGGAGTCGGGCGTGCCGCGCGCCATAATTCCGCCGATGGAAGAAATCGGCGTGGGTTCCGGCCTCGGCTCGGATGGCGGATTCGATCTCACGGTCGCGCCGATGCAGCCAGTTGAGCAGCGGATTCCATTCACTTCAGGAACTTCATTTGGCGCCAGTGGCACACCGGCGCGGATTTCCACCGCCGGGAATTGGGCCGCCAATCTTGCCGCCCCGAGCGCGGACGCTCCCGCGAGCCTGCCGCGCCCCGAGCAAATCGCAGACCTAAAACCGCTGGGGCAAGTCAGCGCGAGTTTCATCGTCGCGGTGAACGGCGAAGGACTGTGGATTGTGGATCAGCACGTGGCGCACGAGCGCGTGCTTTTCGAACAGCACCTGGAAGCACGCCGCGCCGGAAAAGTGGAAGCGCAGCGCATGCTCATGCCGCTGGTCATCGAATTGTCGCCGCGGCAGATCGTCACGTTTGAAAAGATCGCGGAAGAATTGGCCGCGAACGGCTTCGAAGTCGAGCCCATGGGTCCGAAGAGCGTGGCGATCCAGGCTGTGCCCGCGGGAGTCGGCGCACCGGACGCAGAAAAACTACTCACGGAAATTCTCGACGGCATCGAGCGAGAGAACGCGGCGATTTCGATTGAAACATTGCAGGCGAAAATCGCGGCGTCCACTGCCTGCCACGCGGCGATCAAGGTGAACATGCCGCTGGAGCAATCGAAAATGGAATGGTTGCTGGACGCGCTGGCGAAAACCGATTGCCCGATGAGCTGTCCGCACGGACGCCCAGTGGTGCTGCGCTATTCCATGAAGGAAATTGAGAAGGCGTTCCATCGTATTTGAACCGCGTCGTTGACGGCTAATGGCGGGGAAAGCGCGGGCACGGCGAAGAGAAGCAAGCGTTTTTATTTTCCCTTTTTTACTGAATTCTGAGAACTGACAACTGAGGACTCGAGAATGAGTGATTCCCAAAAAACGGCGGTGATTTTCGGCTTGGCGAACAAGCGCAGCATTGCGTGGGCCATCGCCCAGAAACTGCACCAAGCCGGCTGGCGGCTGGCGATTACCTATCAAAACGAACGGCTCGAGCTCGAAGCCAGGGACCTGATCGCTGAGATGCCAGGCGCCGCGGGGTTCATGTGCGACGTCACGAAAGACGATGAGATCGCGCGATTGTTCGATGAATTGAAGTCGCGCTACGGCGTGTTGCACGGTCTGGTGCATAGCGTAGGGTTTGCTCCGCCCGAAGAGCTGAAAAATCCCTTTCTGAACACTACGCGCGAAGGCTTTCGCATCGCGCATGACATCAGCGTCTATTCGCTGATTGCGGTAGCGCGCGGCGCCGCGCCGCTCATGACCGCCGGCGGCGGGATGGTCACGCTGACGTACTACGGCGCCGAGAAAGTAGTTCCGAACTACAACGTAATGGGCGTGGCCAAGGCGGCGCTGGAAGCGACGGTCCGCTATCTGGCGAACGACCTTGGGCCGAGAGCCATCCGCGTGAACGCCATTTCCGCCGGGCCTATCAAGACGCTCGCGGCGCGAGGAATCGCCAACTTCGGCGACATGCTCAAAACCCAAGTCGAGCGCGCCCCGCTGAAACGTAATGTCGATGCCGCCGAGATTGGCGCGACCGCTGCATTCCTGCTTTCGGAGGCGGGCTCGGGCATTACCGGCGAGACGATCTTCGTCGATTGCGGCTACAACATCATGGGGTTTTGAGGAAGTGAACAGCCGGCAGTTCACAGTCAACAGTGCCGAGCAGAATTGCGGATGATACTGGACCACGAATTTCCATTGTGCCCGCGACTCATGCCTAAGTTCTGCGTGCCGTTCTTGCCTTCCGAAAGAGCACACAGCCAGGAGTGGCTGTGCCACGAAAATGCCCAGACTTACAATTGCCATTGACGGTCCGGCCGGTTCGGGGAAGAGCAGCGTGGCGCGGCGCATTGCCGCGACGCTCGAGTATTTGTATCTCGACAGCGGAGCTATGTATCGGGCGCTCGCGCTGAAGGCGCTCAGAAAGGCCGTCCCACTTAACGATGAATCCCGTCTCGAGGCGCTGGCAATGGAGACGCACATCGAGCTGAAGCCGCCGACGCTCGAGCAAGAGGCCGCTGGTGCGAAGAACCGTGTGTTTCTGGATGGCGAGGACGTAACGAAAGAAATTCGAACGGCCGAGGTTGCACAAGCGGCGTCGCGGCTCGCGACAATTGCCGGAGTGCGGCTTGTACTCGTCGCCGAGCAGCAGCGCGCCGGCGCGGGTGGCGGCGTGGTAATGGAAGGGCGGGACATCGGAACGGTCGTCTTCCCCAGAGCCGAACTGAAGATTTTTCTGGATGCTTCGCCGGAAGTGCGCGCGGAACGCCGCTGGAAAGAACACCGGGAAAAAGGCGAACGGCTTACGCTCCCGGAAGTGTTCGACGAAGTGATAGAGCGAGACAAGCGCGATCGTGAGCGCAAAGTTTCTCCACTCGTGCGCGCCGCCGATGCCGTGTTGGTGGACAACACGGCGATGGGCATCGAAGAGACGGCGCGGCTGATCGTGATGCTCGCGCGGGAACGCGAAAAGGAATTGGCGGAAGTGGCGGGAGGGCAACCGTGATGCGGACACTCGTGATGCGGGCGTTTTCCGCAGGCAGCGCGCCGTTTGTGATGCCCCTGCTGGCGTTCGCGCCGACCAGTTCCGGCTAGGCTGAAGCAACGCGGAAATTCCGCGCGTGCCTCGATGAGGATTCGAAACGCACATGAAGCGATGGACGGAAGAACAGGCGGCTCCTTGGCAGCCTGCCGGGACCCGCTTTGGCCCTGAAGAACCCTGCGGAGTGCAAAGAACGGGCTACGCTCCAGACAGGAGCGCGGCGGTCCAGGCAAAAACCGATACCTTTCAAGCTTGGAAAAGCGCAAAGAGTCCGGCACCCGCTGAGTGAAGTTCCGGGCTCTGTAACTTCCGCACCCCTCCCTTCGTATTCACTTGGAGACGATTCCGGTGTCGTCCGCGAGCTGGCAGTGCGCGCGCGAAGGATTTGGTACAGTGAGTGGGAGTCTTCTCCAAGCCTATGCTCGCCGCGCGCGACAATCTTGTGCAGTGCTTCAGCGCCTTGCGCGCGCACAAGCTGCGCGCCTCGCTCACCATGCTGGGGCTGACGATGGGCGTGGCCACGCTCATCACGGTCATGACCATCGTGCAGGGAGCAAACGTCTACGTCGAGCAAAAGATCGCCAATCTCGGCACCAATGTCTTTCAGATTGCGCGCACCCCCTTCGCGGTGACCGATTTCAACATCATTATCAAGGCACTGAAGTACAAGAAGATAGAGACCGAGGACATGCGCGCCGTTGCCGAAGGCTGCCCCACTTGCCAAGAAGTTGGCGCCACCGCCAGCGGAAGCGTGCACGCGAGATACGGCAACAAAGAGGTGGCGGACGTGAATTTCTACGGACAAACGCCGAGCATGGCGGATATTGACACGCGCACCGTAGAGTTTGGCCGCTACTTCACGGCGGCGGAAGCTGAGCACCGCGCTGACGTCTGCTTGATCGGCGACACGCTGGTGCAGCAGTTGTTTCTCGGCATGGATCCCATCGGGAAAAGCTTTCGCGTCGGGAACGACGAACTCATGGTGATAGGGGTCATAGAGAAAATCGGCAGCGTCCTTGGGCAGGACCAGGACAACTTCATCATGGTCCCCTTGCCGGTGTTCCTGCGCATGCAAGGCGGGCACACAAGTCTGACTATCAACGTTAAGACGAACACCGGGGATTTTGAAAAGGCGCAGGATCAGGCGGACCTGGTCTTGCGTGCGCGACGCCACCTCAGCGGCAAGATGGAGGACGATTTCTTCATCGGCACGAAAGAGAGTTACATGGCCCTGTGGCGCAGCATCAGCTCGGCGTTTTTCGGCGTGTTCATTCTGGTGAGCGCCATATCGGTGGTCATCGGCGGTATCGTCATCATGAACGTGATGCTGGTGAGTGTGAACCTGCGGCGAAGGGAGATTGGCGTGCGGCGCGCGGTCGGCGCGACGAAGGGAGACATCCTGTGGCAGTTCATGGCGGAAAGCGTCATGCAATGCATCGCCGGCGGAGCCATGGGTATCTCACTTGGATTCTTGGTGGCGCTGGCGCTTCGCACGTATACGCCATTCCCAGCGGCGGTGCAAACGTGGGTCGCGGTGATGGGAGTATTTCTGAGCTCCGGGGTCGGATTGTTTTTCGGGATTTATCCGGCAGTGCGTGCGTCACAGCTCGACCCGATTGTGGCGTTGAGGTACGACTAATGGCGATCATGACGCTTGCGCAAACCCGGGAAAATTTCCTTGCCGCGCTGCAGACGCTGCGCTCATCCAAGGTTCGCTCCGCCTTGACCGTGTTGGGCATCGTCATCGGCGTGTCCTCGGTGATTTCCATGGCGGCCATCATTCAAGGCCTGAATAAGTTCGTGCAAGACAGGGTGGAACGCCTGGGCTCGCGGACTTATTTCATTTCACGATTCCCTTTCGGCACGGACCCTTCCCGCTTGCCGGAACGGATTCGAACGCGCAAGTATCTTGAATACAACTACGCCGAGTTTGTCCGGGAGGCCGCACCCGACGTGCGGATCGTCACGACATTTGGCACAAGGGGTTTTTTCTTTGGCGACAGCAACCGCATCATCAGCGGTGACCGCAGCGTCGAGAAGGTTGTCATACGCGGCGCTGAGCCGGAGTACACGGAGGCGATTCCGTTGTTTAGCATCGAGCGCGGCCGCTTCGTCAGCGCTTTTGATCAGGAGCACGCACGGCCGGTTGTCGTGCTGGGCGCGGCCATCAGCGAATCGCTTTTTCCCAACACCGACGCCCTCGGGAAAACCGTGCGCATCAATGGCGCCGTTTACGAAGTCATCGGGGTATTTGAGCACGACCAGGGATTGTTCTTCGGCCCAGGCGTGGACATCTTTGTAGTCATCCCGCTCAGCAACTTCAAGAAGCAGTACCCGGAAGCCAAAGAGTTGTTTATGGCGTTCACCATTCCGGAGGACGTCAACGTCGAAACCGCGCACGGCGAAGTTATCCAAGCGTTGCGCCGCCTCCGCCGCATCCCGGCCGGGAAGGAAAATGATTTCGAGTTGAGCTCGCCGGACTTCCTCAGCAATCTCTGGAACCAGCTCACTGGCGCGCTGGTGATTCTCACCACCGTCATCAGTTCGATCGGGCTGCTCGTGGGCGGCATCGGCGTGATGAATATCATGCTCATCTCGGTGACCGAGCGCACCCAGGAAATTGGCGTGCGCAAAGCAATCGGCGCGCGCCGCGCGGATGTCCGCCTGCAGTTCTTGCTGGAAGCGGTGGTGCTCACTTTGGTCGGCGGGACCATCGGCATTCTGATCGGGGCGGGCGTATCCACGCTGGTGCGCACTCTTGTGCCTTCGATTCCCGCAACGTTGTCTTATCTTTGGGTTTCGATCGGGTTCGTGATTTCCGTCGGCGTGGGACTGTTCTTCGGCTACTATCCCGCGAACCTCGCGGCCAACCTCGATCCCATCGTTTGCCTGCGATATGAATGAAAAATCTGGAGTGCCGGCGTCCGGCGCTAGATACTTTAGAATTAACAAGTTATGAGAAAAACGGGCCAAAACTGATGGTTTTGAAGTGGGAGAAGTGTTCCCGGAAGGAGATGAAATTGAGCGACTTGCCGTCCTCAACCACGCGAAGCCGAAAGATGCGAAGCAGGCGGCCGTTTGGAAAAACTCGCTGAGAACACCCTCGAGCCTCCCGATACCTGGGAAGTTGCCTTGTCCGCAGGGAAGGACAAGCACGAGAATTTCGAGTGGCTCCTGCCGCATCGTCAGGCAAACGGTAGAATCGGCGCAGCGGGGAAACTCACTGGGCCTTTTTTTTTCGTGGTGATTGAAATGGAAAGATTGCGGATTGCTCAGGCCGGTGCGGACATCGAACCCAGAAATTCCAGGTTGGACTTCGACTTCGACAGCCGGCTGATCAAAAGCTCCATGGCCTCGACTGTTGAGAGAGGGCTCAGAACCTTGCGCAGCACCCAGACGCGGCTCAACTCATCCGGCGGCAGGAGCAGCTCGTCCTTACGAGTGCCGGAGCGCTGAATGTCAATCGCCGGAAAAACGCGCTTATCGGCAAGGCGGCGGTCGAGGTAGATTTCCATATTGCCGGTGCCCTTGAACTCCTCGAAGATGACGTCATCCATACGGCTGCCGGTATCAATGAGAGCCGTTGCGATGATCGTGAGCGAGCCGCCCTCTTCCACGTGGCGCGCGGCGGCGAAGAAGCGGCGCGGGCGCTGCAAGGCGTTGGCGTCGATACCGCCGGAGAGCACTTTGCCGGAAGGCGGAGTGACGGCGTTGTACGCACGAGCAAGGCGGGTGATGGAGTCGAGCAACACGACCACATCGCGTTTGTGTTCGACCAGACGCTTGGCCTTTTCGAGGACCATTTCGGCGACCTGGATGTGGCGCTGCGGCGGCTCGTCAAACGTCGAGCTGATCACTTCGCCCTTGACGGTGCGCTGCATGTCCGTCACTTCTTCCGGGCGCTCGTCGATGAGCAGCACGATCAGTGCGACTTCCGGATGATTGGTGGCGATGGCATTGGCCATGGATTGCAGCATCATGGTCTTTCCGGTTCGCGGCGGGGCGTTGACCAAGCCGCGCTGGCCCTTGCCGACCGGACAAAGAAGATCCAGCACCCGTCCCGTCAAATTGTCCTTGGTCGTTTCCATCTTCAAACGTCCCTGGGGATAGAGCGGCGTCAGGTTGTCGAAGAAAATCTTGTTGCGCGCGACCTCCGGATCTTCAAAATTGACCGCTTCCACTTTGATTAGCGCGAAATACCGTTCGCCATCCTTCGGTGGGCGCACCTGGCCGGAAACTGTATCGCCGGTGCGCAGGTCGAACTTGCGGATCTGCGACGGCGAAACGTAGATGTCGTCCGGGCCGGGGAGGTAGTTGTACTCCGGAGCGCGGAGAAAGCCGAAACCATCGGGGAGGCACTCGAGGACGCCTTCGGAGAAGATCAAACCGCTCTTTTCGGTCTGCGCGCGGAGGATCTGGAAGATCAACTCCTGCTTGCGCAAGCCGCTTGCGCCGGGAATATTGTGTTCCTTGGCAATCTTGGCGAGGTCGGTGATGTTCTTTTCCTTCAGCTCGGCCAGGCTGATACTCATCTGATTGTTTCCTTCAACGTTTGTTTCTTTTGGCATATTTCCTTAGCTATGATGGTGAAAATTGACCCTGAGAATCCGGATTGTTTTTGAGGTGGCGCACCGCACTGGCGGATAAGCGAAAACTTGCCAGGATGGGGCAAACCAGACTTTGTGCAACCGGCGGCAGCGCCGGGCCGCGCGAACCTGTGAATCCCTCAAGCGTAACTCCGACCAGCTCTGGGTTACCTCGCGGGACGGGACGAGCCCAAAACGACGCTGCTTAGTTGGTCAAACTCTTGTCTTTCTCGGCGCCGGCTACGAAAGGTTCCGCTACGGGCGCAACCGCGGCATGCTCAAGCGGCACGGTGGGCCGCTCCAGCGCAATCTGCAGCACTTCATCCATGGTCTCGACAAAATGCATCGTAAGACTGGAGAGGATCTCGGGCGGGATTTCCGCCAGGTCCTTCTCATTGTCCTTCGGAAGCAGTACCGTACGCAAGCCCATTCGATGGGCGGCCAGGAGTTTCTCCTTGACTCCACCGATGGGGAGCACCTTGCCGCGCAGCGTGATTTCGCCGGTCATGGTGACGTCGCGGCGCACGGGATTCTTTGTCAGCGCGCTGACGATGGACGTGCAGATGGTGATGCCGGCAGAGGGGCCGTCCTTGGGAATGGCCCCTTCGGGTACGTGTACGTGAATGTCGATGTTGCGGTAGAAATCCCTGGGCAAGCCGAGCAAATTGGAGCGCGACCGGACGTAACTCATCGCCGCTTGCGCGGACTCCTGCATCACGTCACCGAGCTTGCCGGTTAGCGTGAGGCGGCCTTTGCCTTCCATCAGCGTGGCTTCCGTGGACAGCACGGAGCCTCCCACTTCGGTCCACGCCAGGCCGGTGGTCAGGCCGATTTCGTTGTGTTTCTCGAGCCAGAATTCGCGGTACTTCAGCACGCCCAGGAAATCGTTGGCGTTGGCGGGCGTGATTTCCGCGTTCGAACTCGCGCCATCCGTGACGACTTTGCGCGCCATCTTGCGCGCGATATTCTGAATTTCGCGCTCCAGACTGCGAACTCCCGCTTCGTGCGTGTAGTGCCGGATGATGTGAAGCAGGCCTTCGTCCGTCAGCTTGAGGTTCTTGTCGGTAAGGCCGGTCGCTTCCAGCGCGCGCCTCACCAGGAACCGCTTGGCGATTTCCAGCTTCTCCTGCTCCGTGTAGCCGGGCAGGCGCAAAATTTCCATGCGGTCCTGCAGCGGCTGCGGAATCGTATGCAGCACGTTGGCCGTGCACACGAACATCACTTTCGAAAGGTCGTACTCCACGTCCAGGTAATGGTCCGTAAACGAGTGGTTCAGTTCCGGATCGAGCACTTCCATCAACGCCGCTGACGGGTCGCCGCGAAAATCGGTCGACATCTTGTCGACTTCGTCCAGCACGAAGATCGGGTTCACCGTGCCGGCCTTCTTCATCATCTGGATGACTTGGCCAGGCAGGGCGCCGATATAGGTGCGGCGATGGCCGCGGATTTCGGCTTCATCACGCACTCCGCCGAGCGAAACGCGGACGAACTTGCGTCCGGTGGCATGGCCGATGGACATCGCCAGGGAAGTTTTGCCCACGCCTGGAGGCCCCACGAAGCACAGAATCGAGCCCTTCGGATTCTTCACCAGTTGGCGGACGGCAAGAAATTCCAGGATCCGCTCTTTGACCTTCTCGAGGCCGTAGTGCTCTTCATTCAGAATCTTCTCCGCGGCTTTGATGTCGCGAATTTCCTTCGATTTCTTTTTCCACGGTACCGCCAGCAGCCAATCCAAATAGTTGCGGCTGACCGTGGACTCCGCGGACATCGGCGGCATGAGCTCAAGGCGCTTCAGCTCCTGGATGGCCTTCTCATGGACTTCCTTGGACATCCCAGCGGTGTCGATCTTCTTTTTCAGCTCGTCGATTTCGCTTTTTTCGCCTCGCCCCAGCTCCTTCTGAATGGCCTTGAGCTTTTCGTTGAGGTAATACTCTTTTTGCGCGCGCTCCATCTGGCGTTTCACGCGCGTGTTGATGTTGCGGTCGACGTTGAGCTTCTCCAGTTCGATTTCCAGGATGTCGCCGATGCGATTCAGCCGCTCGATGGGATCGACGGTCTCGAGCAAATCCTGTTTTTCATCCACCGGCAGTTGCAGGTTGGCCGCAATGGTATCCGAGAGCCGTGCGGGATCATCCACGCGCGCGGCCGCGATCATCGTGTCGTAATTCAGGCTTTGCGAAAGCTTGATGAATTGCTCGTACAATCCAGTGATCTTCTGCACCGTCTGCTCGACTTGTGGCGATGGCTCCACACGCGCGCCCAGCAGGCGTACCGTGGCGCGGAAGAATCCTTCCTCCGTGGCGATCGACAGGGCCCGCGCACGCTCCACGCCTTCCACGAGAACTTTGATGTTGCCGTCGGGAAGCTTCACGCTCTGGACGATGTTGGCAAGCGTTCCAACCGCATAGATTTCTTCCGGTTTGGGATCGTCCACCGACGCGTCGTGCTGCGTGGAAAGGAAGATCTTCTTGTCGCCGGCCAGCGCTTCTTCGAGAGCACGCACGCTGGCTTCACGGCCGACGATAAATGGAGTCATCTGTTGCGGAAAGATGACCATATCGCGCACCGGCATCATGGGCACGCGCTTCATTTCTTGTTTTTCGCGAGTGAACATTCGGTCCCCTGGATTCTGCTCATGCGGCCCTGGAATAGCCGCACTTTAATATCGAAGCCCGAGCGGCTTATCCGGCCTTCTCGAGCAAACTCCAATTGATTTCGCGGGTGCGGACCATGTCCGCGGTAACCACGAAGTCGCGAACCTTCCGCTGCATGGGAAGGTGGTACATCAGTTCCAGCATGAGGTCTTCTAGGATCATTCGCAAGCCGCGCGCGCCGACCTTGCGCTGAAGTGCCAACTCCGCCACGGTCTCCAGCGCGTCGTCCGTAAATCGCAGCCGCACGTTTTCGAATTCGAACAGCCGCTGGTACTGTTTCAGCAGCGCGTTCTTCGGTTCCGTCAGTATCTTGACGAGCGCGCCCTTGTCCAGATCGTTCATCACCCCCGCCACAGGCAGGCGGCCGACAAATTCGGGGATCAAGCCGTAGCGGATCAAATCGCCCGGCTGGACCTGTTCGAGCAATTCGGTGTTGCGTTTCTGCGGCGTCGTCGGCGCAGCATCCGTGTGGAAGCCCAGCGAGCGCCGCCCGGCGCGCTTCTCGATAATTTTTTCCAGGCCTACGAACGCTCCGCCGCAGAGAAAAAGAATGTTCGTGGTGTCCACTGGAGTAAATTCCTGATGGGGATGCTTGCGGCCACCCTGCGGAGGCACATTGGCAACCGTGCCTTCCAGTATCTTCAGCAGCGCCTGCTGCACGCCTTCGCCGGAAACGTCGCGGGTGATCGAGGGGTTCTCGTCCTTCTTGGCAATCTTGTCGATCTCATCGATATAAATGATGCCTTGCTGAGCCTTCTGGACGTCGCCGTCCGCCGCTTGCAGCAATTTCAGAATAATGTTTTCGACGTCTTCACCCACGTAGCCCGCTTCGGTAAGCGTCGTGGCGTCGACGATCGCGAACGGCACATCCAGCATGCGCGACAGCGTTTGCGCCAGCAATGTCTTGCCCGTGCCGGTCGGGCCGATCAGCAGGATATTGGACTTGCTCAGTTCGATTTCGCCGGGCTGCTTGTTCAGGAATATCCGTTTGTAGTGGTTGTACACCGCCACCGCAAGTTTCTTCTTCGTGCGGTCCTGCCCGATGACGTAGCCATCCAGGAATTGCTTGATCTCCGGCGGCCGGGGAAGCCGCTTGGTCGGTGCCTCCTTTTGTTCGCGCTTCTCATCTTCCAGTATGGTCTGGCAAACGCCCACGCACTCATTGCAGATGTACGCGCGCGGATAGTCCGAAGGCGAACTGATCAGCTTTTCGACCTGCTCCTGAGTTTTGTGGCAGAAGGAGCAGCGCAGCGGTTCGTCTGGGTTGAATTTTTTCACTGGTGTGAGGGCCTCGTCTCCGCTGGGCTTCGACGGAGTCTCTATCCACTATTCTAGGCCGATTTTTCCCCTGAGCGAAAGAGAAAGTCGAAACGATACTAACTTTTTGGAACCCGTGCTCCCCCCCCGCTTCAAACCGCAAAGCACTACGTGACGCGAAATACTACCGGTGCTTATAAATGATCTCGTCGATCATTCCGTATTCCTTGGCCTGCTCGGGATTCATAATGTAGTCGCGCTCGACGTCCTTCTCGATGCGCTCCACCGGCTGGCCGCTGTGTTTTGCCAGCAGCGTATTGATCGTCAGGCGCATGCGTAATATCTCTTTCGCATGCAGGTCAATATCCGTCGCCTGTCCCCCCAGCCCGGACATCCACGGCTGGTGAATCAGGATGCGCGCATTGGGCAGCGCAAATCGCTTCTTGGCCGCGCCGCCGGCCAGCAGCACGGCCGCGATGGAAGCGGCCTGGCCGACGCAGGTTGTCACCACGTCCGGCTTAACGAACTGCATGGTGTCGTAAATCGCGAATCCCGCGGTGATCGACCCCCCCGGTGAGTTGATGTACAGCTGAATGTCTCTCTCCGGGTCTTCGGCCTGCAAAAAGAGCATCTGCGCCGTGGCCAGATTGGCCACGTGGTCGTCAATCGGCGTGCCAATAAAGATAATGTGCTCTTTAAGGAGCCGGGAATAAATGTCGTAGGCGCGCTCGCCACGGCTGGTCTGTTCCACCACCATCGGTATGAGCGTTGTTCCGCGATACTCGGGTTCTTCGGAATTTTTCATTTGGGTAAATGTTACTGGCACTTCGCCGGAGTGTGTCACTTTGAATCCGTCGCCGCGTTCGCTGCTGCAACGGTCTTGATCTTAGCATTCTGCGCAAGCCAGTCGAGAGTTTTATCGCTGCGCAGCTTAGCCTTCATCCTATCTAGCGTCCCCTGCTTTGTCAAACGCGCGCGAAGCGCTTCCGCTGATTCGCCACCATGGCTGGCCATGTGTTCCAACTCGTGCATGACCTCCTCGTCCGTCACGTCGATGTTTTCCGCCGTAGCGATGCGATCGATGATCAGTTCGGCCTTCACGTCATCCTTGGCGCGCTCTTCCTGGCGCCGCCGCAGCGTCACCCAGTCCACATTCACGGCGCGGGGATCAACCCCTTGCGTGGCCAGTGAGCGCACCACCCGCTCCAGACGCACATCCATTTGATGCTCCACCAGCGCCTCGGGTACAGGGAACTCGTGCAGCTTCACGATTTCCGCCAGTACCTTTTCGTGCAGCAGTTCCTTGTGCTTGTGATCGCGCTGGTGCCCCAGCCCTTCGCGAACTTTTTTCTTCAGTTCGTCCAGCGTGCCCGCCTCGCTGACGTCTTTCGCAAATTCATCGTTTAGTTCTGGCAGCTTTTTCGTTTTGATGCCCAGGACCTCGACGGCATAGTGATACTTCTTGCCGGCCAGCTTGGGATCCGGATAGTCCGTGGGATAGTCGACGTCAAAATTCTTGTGCTCGCCGGCGCTGGCGCCTTTCAAATTAGCGTTGAACGGCTCCATGGTTTCCTCCGCGCCAATATGGCAGAGCACGCTGTCGGCTTGCAGCGGATCGCCCCCCCCTTCCGGCGTGCCGAGGAGTTTCACCTGTGCAAAGTCGCCATCCTGAATCGCGCGGCCCTCGACGGGCGCAAACGCTGCGGCACGCTCGCGCGTCTCTTCGAGCGCTTTCGCCACGTCCTCGTCCGTGACGTCCATCGTGGGCATCTCGAACTCCAGGCCCTGGTAATTACCCAATTCGAATTCCGGCAGCACTTCGAAGACCGCGCGGAACTTCAGCGGCTGGCCCTCGTTGAAATCCAGCTTATCCACTTGCGGTTGCGAAACTGGAGTGAGCTTCTGTTCGGCCACGGCTTTTTCCACGCGCTCCGGCACCAGCGATTGCAGCACCTCTCCCCTGATGTCATCCGCGAACTTGCGGCGAATCAGTGAGATGGGCGCTTTCCCGCGGCGGAATCCCGGAACGTTTGCGACGCGCGCGAACTCCTTCGCGACACTCTCGATCTTTTTCGTTACTTCTTCTGCGGGAATCTCTAGTTCCAGTTCGCGGCGGCAGGTTGCTTCAGCCATGCAACAATCCTTTCCTGGGACGGCGATCGGTCTAGCAATGAAACGTTCGCTGGTCTCGACGGCATGCGGCCCGGTCTGTGGGGACGATCAACCCAGGCTTTTGTTTCAGGTGAGGCCAGCCAGGTGAGAATGCACCCGGCAACTCGAATTCTCAGTATAGGCGACGCTTCCAACACCGTCAATTCCATGCGCATGCCTCGCACTCGCTCAATCCGCAGCCGCGGGTTGGTTCAGCGCGCTGGTCAGGCCGGCATGCAGCAAACGGTGGAAGAGATGCTCGCCTGCTTCGCGACGCACAGAGAGTCGGCCCGCAACGTAGGCGCGCGAGCCGAGCCCGCGCTGCACCGCGTCGCAGATGGTCTCGTCTTCCTCCTGCACCTTCTCACTGACTTTGATGCTTGCTTGATTCTTCTTCAAAGCCTTCTTGCTGATGTCCGCGAAGTAGTAGTCAAACACCACGGCGCATTTGTCTGCACCCAGGGGAAGAACGAGATTCGTGTCCATCACGCCTTCGTAGGCGTTGATCATGAAATTCGGATAGATCCACAGGTAAAACGCGCGGCCCTGGCGGGTGGCGGCAACGCCTGACTTCGACTTGGAGTTTGAAGAAAGCGGACTGGATTGCAAGCAGGCGCGCTCGAAATTCTCGATCGTGTACTTCGTGTACTCGATCACGCTGCTCAGCCCTTTGTGTGCGTGAGGAACGTGATAGCCGCCGTCGAGATAGTTGTCCACGTACACTTTCCAGTTGCAATTCAACGCGTAAACGCGGCGGTCAAAGTATTTCAATTTCTTGGCGAGCCGCAGCGGCGCGACAAGTCCCGGAACCGCCCCGAGAAAATCCCGCAGCGCCGCCGCGCGCCCCTCCAGGTTCACAAATACAAAATTCTCCCAGGTATCGACCTTCACCGGCACGAGGCCGTTCTTAGCGCGATCGAAATTGCACACGCCCTCGAATTCCACCATCCCTTTCAGCACCCCATCGTTCCCATAAGTCCAGCCGTGATAGGGGCAGCGAAACTGCTTCGCGCAACCTTCCGCCTCGGTCACCACCGCCGCCGCATGATGCCGGCAAACGTTGTAGAAGGCGCGTAATTGGCCGTCTTCACCGCGCGCCACGACGATGGGCTCGCCCGCGAGGTCCGCGGTAAAGAAGTTCCCCTTTTCCCGCACCTGATCGGCGCGCCCCACCACCTGCCAGTTTTTCGCAAACACGCCCTGTTGTTCGAGTTCATGGATGTTCGGATCGAAATACCACGGCGAAGGAATCGTCCAGGCGTGATCCAGCGGATCATTCGGATTGTATAAATTGAGCAGGTCTCGTACGTCTCGCTCCATGAAATGCTCCTCGGGCTGCCAGTGCTCGCCCTTCGACAGATGGATTGCCGCGCTCCCTTCATACGCTGAAACGCAACGCGAGAAAAGAGAAAATGGAACCGCGAGCCCAGCCTCCCCAATTTCTATGCGTGCCATTTGGCGCTGGCTTCGATGGCCGCCTTTCTTCTTTCTTATGACTCTCTTGTTTCCTTCCGCCCTTGTTCCTCCCCACCTTCACTCACCGTCTTCGTTGCCCCGCTACCCACTACTCACTGCCAGCTACCCACTTCCCTTGCATGCCACAGCATCGCGCAGCCCGCGCGGATGTGGCTCCCGGCCGCCTCATTCCCTGGCTGTTGGAATGAGGGTCTCTACCTTAACCAGACACTCATCATTGACCACTGACGGAAAGAACTTTTTCTGGAAGTTGTGGGACAAAAGAAGTAGGCTCTGACTAGAAATTATTGACCTTCACTGATTATCCCGCCCAATCATAGTGATAGCTTGGAGGGTGTTATGCGGCTTGTCCTCTTATTATCAGCCGTGGGCATCACAATTGTGGCTCTGCGCATTTTCTTTGCCCTCAAGACGGCCCATGCGGACGACCCTCAGCGTCAGAAAACATCGAGAGAAGAGAAGACGGTTCCCGCCAACACAGGCGTTCCTCTTTCGGGTGCAGATCCTCGCGGCGGCACAGGTACCGAGGTTGCAGCGCCTCCGGCGGTTTCCACCGGAACCAAGCGGGAGAAAGTTGAAAGGAAAGAAATGTGGGTCGATAGCCACTACTGTTGGGTGGTGCTCTGCAAGAATCATTGGTTTCATCTTCGGCAGAACCTTTTCTTCCGGCATAGGATCCCCCTTGCCGAGACCGACCCCGTCTCTCCTCGCCCTTCCCTCGAAGGCCACTTCCGTGTCCAGTGCGATGACTGCCGCAAAGAGTATTTCTATAAACCCTCAGAAGTGCTCAAATACGAGCAGGAGCTTTCTGACTCTTTCACTCCGCATCCGCTATTTCGAGATTGTTAGGCAGTGGTGGCTGCCGTGTCCGGGATCACAAACGATAGCAACAAAGTCGTGGCCAAAAAGGGTCCCTGCGAAAATACTGTGACGATTCATGATTACTACCTCCTGAAATTGCCGTTTTTATTATGGTGGCCGGAGAAAGGATCAACGCTCTCTACTGCTAAACGCGGGGCCGAGGATTACTCTTGCGAGGAGAACATTTTGCGGTGCTGGGTGTATTACCGTAGTTTAGACTGTCAAAAAGTAGACTAGGAACCGGAGAGGCATTGGGCCTAACTTTTCATTAGAATGTGCTGTCAACTTCGACCGTCGCAAATTGAGTCGCATAGTAGGACAAGAAATCACGTGACTGCATTCCCTGCGGATAGAATGAACCGGTCCAACCTTCACCCATGAACGCGGATGTGCCAATGCGAATGTCGGCCAATGCGGCAGCGACTCTAGATGGTTCGGCGATCAGCGGGCTCCATTTCGCATGTAATCACCGGGGCGGCGGTTCTAGCGCCGTCAGATTTGAGCCCTTCACGGGCGGGAGGGTATACACTGGTACTGTATTTGAAGTTAAAAGGGAATTTCCGAATGAAACGATTTACTGTTTTGACTTTGCTGGTCGCTTTGGGTGTTGCATGGTCGATACCGGCTAAAGCTCAACGCATGAGTGTCGAAGAAAATGCACGCCAGTCTCGGAACGCGGAGAAGAAGCAGCGAAAGATGAATAGGAAGGCAGCCAAGAAGCAGCAGAAAGCAATGAAGAAATACGAGAAGGCGCAGCGGAAAGCGGACAAAAAGGCGAATCATCGCGCCAAACGTACGTCATAACCCCGGTACTCCATCTTCATCACCCCTTGTCTCACAGCCATGTCGCTCCACGATCTTCCACAAATCCTTGACAGCCGGGTGCCCCGGACGCCGGGTTTGCGCCCGGGGCTTTTGACTTTTCCATCGGTCGATGATGCGGATTCTCGAGCACGAACCTCACACTCCGCGACGTGTGATCGAAATCTTCACAGTCTGAAATTCACCTCCCGCTCGCGCCCTCCCTCCACCGTCCAGCATTTTCCCCGTCACCAGTGAGCTCTATCCCTTTGTCTTCTTTCTCTTACGCACCCATGCGAACGACGCTGCAACTTGCTCAATATAAATACTTTATTAGCATTTAATAACTACTACAATATGTGGTATCGCGGGGTCGTGAATGTTCGACTCCAGTTCACCCAGAGCGACTTGCGCGAAGGGCACCGCCAAAGTAGCCCTCGGCATCGGGATATCCCGATCGGATCGGGACTCCCTCGCTCTTTTTTCGTGCTTTTCAACTTTCAACCGTTAACCTCTTCCTCTTCAACGTTCAAGCCTTCGAACGTGCCAACGTTCCTCTTCGTCGTACTTCCATACCGGTACGTTGCCTCGACTTATTTCCTTTGTTCGCCACTCTTAGGAAAACTGCCGGGTGTGTACCCAAAATTCCCAATATGGAACACTCCCCGGCTCACGCCGGAAAGGAACTCACATGATTCCCGTAACTTCTAGCTCCACTGCCAGCACCGATTCCTCCCCGCTTCATTGCCAGCACCGCTCTGCCTCGGGGCGCCGCTTTTGCCGTCTGCCCATCTCTGACCCAGACTCCGGCCTCTGCTCCAGACACGCTGCTCTGCTCCAAAAGGACCTCGACCAGGCCGGCCTCGCCGCCTCCCTCCCTCATCGGCGACATCCAGGAATTCCGCTCCGCCGCCGACATCAACTATTCTCTCGGCGAACTCTATAATCTCCAGGCCCGCAACAAGATCACTCCCCGCCACGGCGCCGTGATGGCCTACACCGCCAATCTCCTCCTCCGTACCCTTCCCGCCATCGCCCTCGAAACCGATCCGGCCGCCGGCGAGACGCGAATCATCCTTGACATGCCGCGCCCAGATCGTGATTAGTGGTGAAATTTCTCATGACCCACTTTGCTGGCTTCTCGTATCGGAGAAAGTTTGAAGAACTCAGCCGGAACTCATTCTGTCATTTCGGCGGAATCGCGGAGGTGGAATTCGTTAGCGGTATCACAACTGGGAGGAAGATTCGGAGAAGATCCCTTCGGTTTGGCTCAGGCAAAATTTCCTCACCGGAAAACTTGGTGCGGAAGGAGGGATTTGAACCCCCAAGGCCTTTCGGCCACAAGATCCTAAGTCTTGCGCGTCTGCCAGTTCCGCCACTCCCGCAGTGGTGCCTCTATTCTACAAGCTTGAGAAGGGCCGCTCCACTGGGATTTTAGAAGGGCTGTTGAGCCGGCTCAACAGCCCTAAGGCGCGGGCGATGCCGCTGGATTCGAGACCGGGGTGAAGGCATAATACTGTTGTCGAGAAGAGAACTGCTTGGCTAGTCCCCCCCGCCGGGCCGATTGCGCCTAACTCTGCGGGCGCATGTTTCAAGCCTCGCTGCGAACGAGGGCAGCGCCATGATCATTCAAGAGCACGGCGATCATCTTATCTTGATTCGCCAGACGGACCATGCGGTTCTGTCCGGGTTTTTGGCGCGCGAATTGGGCAATGAAATCTTCGCGCGGCCCGAGCCCCTGGAATCGTTCCAACTCGCGGTAGCGGAGCACGACAATGGCTGGAAAGAGTGGGAGCTCCAGCCGCGCGTCGACCCCGTCTCGTTTTTGCCATACAGCTTCATGTCCCTGCCCACCCGGGAGCACATCGCTCTCTACCAGCGCGGTATCGAACGCGTCGTAAAAGTGGATCGCTACGCCGGTCTCCTCGTCAGCATGCACTGCGCGGGCCTTTACGATAAAACACGCGCTACTATTCCGGGATACTCCGCCAAGTACGTGAAGGCCCACGAAGCTCCCGTCGTCACTGATTTCCTGCAAATACTGCGGCTCCAGCAATTGCGGCTGAAAGCGGACCTTCGCGGAGATCCCGCGACAATAAATTTTGCCGACGAAAAATGGTTGCAGGCCAACGCGCAGCGTCTCGAAGCCCTGGACCGCCTCTCCCTTTACTTTTGCCTCGGGCCCCTGGAAGGCGCCACCATCGACGTCGTTCCGGCCGACTATCAGGGCAATGAAGTGGATTGGGATCTGCAACCCGAAGGAAACAACGGCGCGACGATGGAGCCCTATCCCTTCCGCCGCGACCCGCTGGAGATCAGCATTCTGGCGCGTCGAATTCCAAAGCGGCGCTATGCGGATGATCTTGACCTTCAGAAAGTGCTGGCCCAGGCTCCCTATTTCGGGCAGAAATTCACGTTGCGGGCCGGAGGTGCGCGGATACGCGCGCGACTCGCGGGCGGCTGAGCAAATCAACTTGCGCCCCCCGCATCCCAGCCCGTCTCGTCGTTAGTTTCCGGGATGGGTGGCGCGCTCGATACCCTCCGCGATGCGCAGAATGGCCAGCGCCAACTCAAGCTGAACTCGCACAACCAGAACGCCCACAAAAAGGGCCACGATTCCTGCGACGAGATTAATCAGTCCTTGCGCGGGAGATTGTTGATAACCAAGCACGACGCAAGCCACGACCGTGATTCCGCCGAAGACGATGGCGATGACATACAATAACTTTACAAGGCGGCGAAGCAGCGAATGACTGAACGAGAAATCAAACAGTCCCGTAAAGAAATTCTTTTCTTCGGGCATGCGGCCTCCTGGGCACACGAATAGGTTGTGAATGCTGGAGCAATAGAGTTAGTAAGGCTATTCGGGGCTGGAAGTCAAGTGAAGTAAACCACCACCCGCGCCGCTACTTTAGGGCGCCTGCTGTGAGGAAAGCCTGAAAATTCCCAGCCAATGGCGGCAAGCCTTTCTGCTTGACAATCCAACCGCCCACGTACATGTTGGTTGGCTTCGCCGCGCTGTCTCCCGACCGGTTTGGATGCCAAGCGGCGAACTCGCTCACTTATGACCAAGGTCCGGCTCTGCTTTCACGATCGCTGCTTTGATGGCACAGCTTCCGCTGCTCTCTTCTACCGCTTTTATCGCGAACGCTTTGACCAGGCCGCGGAGTTCGGCTTCACGGGGATGACTCATCGCGCCGCGCAGCCCTGGGAAGCCGGACTGTTTGATGGCGACGAAAACGTCATCGTGGACTTCAAGTTTTCCAACTCTCCGAAAGTGACCTGGTGGTTCGACCATCACCAGAGCGCGTTTCTCACGCCCGCCGACGCCGAACAATTCCGCAAGCAGCCCGGGCCGCACATGTTTTACGAACCGGATTACAAGTCGTGCACCAAGCTCATTGCAACCATCGCGAGCGAAAAGTTTGGCTTCAATACCAAGCCGCTCGCAGACTTGATTCATTGGGGCGACATCATCGATGGGGCGCAGTATCCGACGGCGCAGTTGGCCGTCGCACTTGCCGAGCCGGCGACGCAGCTCGCGCTGGTGATTGAAGCCGCGCCGGAAAACGGCCTCCCGGCACGAATCATTCCAGAGCTTGCTTACCGTCCGCTGAGTGAAATGGTGAAGCTGCCGCTGGTGGCCAAGCATCTAGGGCCGCTTCTCGAACGGCATCGCCGATCGATCGAAATTCTGCGCGAGCGGATCGAAGCGCGCGACGGCGTTATTTTCTTCGACGTCAGCGACATGGATCTCGAAGGCTACAACAAATTCATTCCCTATTTGCTGCACCCGGAATGCGTTTATTCCGTGAGCGTCAGCGCTTCCGCGGTGCGCGCGAAAGTTTCGCTGGGCACGAACCCGTGGAATCAGGCGGCCGCGAATCAGAACCTGGCTTCACTTGCAGAAAAATTCGGCGGCGGCGGCCATCCCCGCGTCTCCGCCATTTCCTTCGAACCGGGAGATCTGCCCCGGGCGCGCGTCGTCGCGCGCGGCCTAGCCGCCACGCTGCGCGGAAAATAGGGTGGATATTGCGAGCTGCACCGGTTTCCAGCCGTTCGACAAAATTGTTTGTCCCGTGTAAAATTCTAAACTGTAACGCTGGACCGGTAGCTCAATGGTAGAGCAGCTGACTCTTAATCAGCGGGTTGCAGGTTCGAGTCCTGCCCGGTTCACCATCTATTTTCAACGAGTTAGCCTGTTCTGACTTTTCGCTCACAAAAAACTGTGCCCAATTTTGTGCCACACCCGGCTCAAAATCGGTGCCGCTGAGGTCGTCCACGGCGCGGCGCTTCGCTTCCATGCGGATGTGCGAATAGCGTTCCATCATGGCGCGGGAGACGTGCCCGGCAAGGGCCATCACTGTTGAGTCCGAAGCCTGAGATTCGGCCAGCCGCGAAATAAACGTGTGGCGGAGATCGTGGAAGCGGCAGGATACCTTTGCGGCCTTGCGTGCGCTCTCCCAGGCCACTTTCCACCGATGCATCGGTTCCGTGGGGATAATTTCGTAGGCGCATTGCTTTCGGTCTTTCCCTGCGAGGCCGTACTTCTCGTGCGGGAAAACGTAGTGCTCTGCCTCGGCTCCGGGGAAAAGGCCGCGCCAGTGCGCCAGGACGGCCACGGCGCGGGGGTTTAGCGGGATGATGCGCCCGGTGCCTGCCGCCGTCTTGGATTTGCCCACCATGAGGCTCTTGGCGAGAAAATCCACCTGGGCCCAAGTCAATCCGCGAATCTCACTGGCACGCATTCCGGTGTTGATTGCCAGCATGATGACGGGATAGAGGCTGCGGCAGCGGCTTTTCGAGGCCACGTCGAGAAGCGTAGTTTCTTCCTCGTGAGTGAGTGCCCGGCCAGGCGACGCGCTCTCTTTGAGGAAGTCCACGTCTGCCGCGATTGCTTCCCACATCCGGTAGCGCCGAAGGATGCTCCGCAACACGCCTAGCTCTAAATTTATGGTGCGGTTGCTCACGCCATCGCGTTTGCGCCGTGTCTGGTAGGCCGCGAGGTCTTCCCCGGCGAGGTCACAGAGCAGTTGTTTCCCGAAGTCCTTCGTTAGCTGAGAAATGGCGAGCTTGTAGCTGCGCTCCGTCGAGGGAGCAATGCTCGTGCGCGTTTTGAGCCAGTCTGTCGCCGCGAGGGAAAATAGGGGAGGGAGTTTGCGGCGCTTGATCTGATTCCAGCTTTCTTCTAACTCGCGTCGCCGTGCGCGCTCCGCGTCTTTCGCAACTGTCTTGCTGTCGCTCTTCGAGGATTCGCGGACCATCTGTCCCGCGAACCGAAACTTGTACCACCACACATCCCCGCGCTTGTAGAGACTCATCGTCTCCCCCCTTTCATTTCGTCGAGAATCGCGGACAGTAACTTAGCGATGTCACGCAATGACAAAAGCACTGAAGTCGCGCCTGCAAAAATCCCGACAACAACAAGTACCTGAAAAAGCTCTGCGCTCATCGGCTCTCTCCCTTCTTCGGCCTGCCGCCCTTCCTGCCGTTCTCCCGCGCAATCTCGCGGATGCGCTCGATACCGAGTCGATCCAGGCGCGCCGCGTAACTGCGCTTCCCAAGCCAGCTAGTGAACTTCTTCAGGTCAGTCCGATTCATACTCCTATCCTAAACTGTTTCGGTTTAATTTGCAAATGCAAAGTGATAGAATCGCCGCGCGGCTAGGGTAGCTCCCGAAGAGCACGCTTTCCGGGCGTGTCTGCCGCTCACCCCACACAACGGAGCCACGACGGAGGTGGTAATGGGCAGAACCAGCCAAAAGTTTGACCGGGAGTTATTCACGCGCAAGTTGTCGGAGCCAGCTCGCCAGATGCAAATAGAAAGCCTGGCATCTAATAAGGCCGCGGGCTCGGCCAAGTCAGCCGGATCTGTTTTGGTCCAAATCGTAGATGGTCAACTCGCTGTATTGCGTAAGTGGCTAGAAACTGTTGACCGAATTTGCCGCGAGGTCTGGCAAACGCAGGGCGAGAGCATCACTCCTGACTTTGTGCGCGAAATTCTGGTGCCGGAGGCTATCACGGCAATCGGGGCACGGGCGGGCGTAACCACTTCGTGCGTTGACCGCACCGCAGCACAAACCCATGAAGACCCATACGCCGCGCGGCATCACTTGGCGATGGAGGTGGACAGGCTCAAGGCAAAGGTAGCCAACCGCTACGAGACCGAGGCGCGGGAGCTTGAGTACCAGAAGGCGCCCGCCGCTCAAAAGAGCGGTCAACAGAGCCAACTCGACGAGATAGGGAGCATCCGCGGCCTAATCGAGGACGCAACGAAGGACACGGCCCTCTGGCTTCAGGCTGATCCCTCGGCAGAGGAACGAGCGCACGTTCTTGCGATGCAAGAGCGGCTCACCGACCTGGACAGAATTTTCGCGCGTCGAGTGGAACGCCGCAGTTTACCTAACGATGGCCGGCAATGGTCTGAAACCGTAGGCGAGGTGCTATCACGGCTGGACAAAGCCAGGGAGGTGCGCGGCAATATCGTCGGCAAAGATTTGGCCCGCCTCGCAGAGCGCCTGCCCACGGAGTTGCCCTGCCCGTTCCCAGCACAAGTCTCACAAGCGCCAGCTCCAGGAACGCGACTGCGCGGAACTTGGACACCCATCCGCACGGAGCCCACGCAAGTGCCGAATCTTCCGCCCGATTATCCGAATGATTTGAAGCCACAAACACACCTCATTCTTGCCGAAGCGGTCAGAAAGTTTCCGGAACAGACCCGCACCCTAGAACTGTGCAAATGCGTCATCTCGGAGTTGACGCCACATTTTCGCGAGGCGGTGCGGGGCAAGAGACTGAGAGCGGACTTAGTTTCCCCGCACATAGACGAGCTGCTTCATTACCTCTTGGTTTCCAACTGCGACGATGACAATAAGAGGTTCTGGTTCAAGCAGGAAGTAAGAAAATCCGACGAGTGGCTGAGGCTGGCAAGAGAAATCGTGGAGGTGTCTGCGGAGCCGAGCGGCAGCACCGTCGAGAGCAAGCCCATGAAGGTGGCACCCAGCAGCACGCGGGAAGCATTCATAAAGCCGATCCTCGAAAAGAAAGGCTTCTCCGTTCAAGAGTGGGCGAGGAAGGCAAACGTAGACTTCCACACGGCTGACAACTATCTGAAGGGCGAGACGAAACCATACCCAGATACCCTCAAGAAACTGGCTGATGCGCTAGCCCGAGTTTACCGCGCTCGCCTGATTTGATGTAATTCCCGCAACAGGGCTAAGTGCTTCCGCGCCCCATTTGGAGCGGTTCGCAGGCCAACTCGCTTCAGCTCACGTAGCCAGTTTGTGTATG
>Ga0193733_1000037_pt1 | contig 57644 bp, 48 predicted proteins | sample U1s2metaG_FD_145076 | JGI IMG/M metagenome (GOLD analysis project Ga0193733, IMG submission 145076) | Soil microbial communities from a riparian zone of the East river system, Colorado, United States - U1s2 | ecosystem: Environmental > Terrestrial > Soil > Riparian zone | place: USA: East River...
CGATTTCCTGAATGGTCTTCTGTTCCTTGATCGCCTCCAGCGCGATTCGTGCTTTCATCTCCGCGCTGAAGCTCCGCCGTTGCCTCGATTTCATTTCTGCTCCCTTTCCGAGGCAGCGATTTTATACCTTATTGACTGGTCCGAATTTTGGGGAGCACCTCACGGTCGCAGTAGCGCATCCACCACAGCTTTGAACCTTTTCGCCGGAAAACCACACCATCATGCCTCTTGGGTCTAGCCATTCTCCATCTCCTGTTTAAACGAAGCGCGGAAGGGTCCGAGATCCGATTTGAGAAACCGGATGTTTCGACCCATTACGCGGAGATGGGGAATCTGCTTTCGCTCAACCCAAAGATACACAGTTTGGGGGCTTACGCCAAGATAGGTGGCAGCTTCCCGAACATTCAGAGGGCAATCTTCGGCCAGAGTTGATGAGTTTCGGTCTAGTTGGAGAAGAGTCTCTCGAATCATCGCGCTTACCTTTGGTTCCAGGTGGATTCGATCGTGCCGGCCATGATGCTACTATACATATAGCACCATGCAAAGAGATTTTTGGCTCAACTGAATATTTTTGCGGGAAGGGTCGCGGGGACCTCCTGGAAGTCCTTGTACATCCCGAGCCGGCAGCCATGGCGGGCCCGCGAACGCGCCGGCTCAACGCTGGCCATGGCCACATCGAGCTTGTCTCAGGCGATGAGAGGGGAAGAAGGCGGCTAAGAAAAAAGACAACTGGACAGGGAGGTCAGCGGCATAGCGATTGAAGCAAGGGAGGGTGCAACATTCCGATTCGAGGTGTCCCTCATTTTCCGCCCGCAGTGCTCGAGGGGTGACAGTCCACTCCACATTTTGTCGAGTCCAACGCGCATGTTTCGCCGAACGGGATTATCTTGCCCGGCCCGGCTTCGCGCGTTGCTTTGCGGGGTGTAATTCTTTGCCAAACACTTTAGCAGCCCAGTCCGGTATCGTCTGCGCGGTCTCACTCAACTTGCTGCCGATGAAGTGCGCCACCACGCGGAAGCCGCGGCGATGAGCTGTGTTGTCGTACACGATCAAGTCATCGGCATGTCTAGGGACTTCGGAAAGATTCCTCGTTGACTCCCGATAGGAATCAATCACGCTGGACATGGGCACGGCTTGTCCGCCTCGACTCATGCGCACCAACACCCGCCCGACATTCAAATTTGCGTCTTCCGTCGAAATAAAAAGAACCTTCGTTGAATATCCTGCTGCCTTAGCCTCGTCCAGCAGTTGCGTGTCCACACGAATGTCTTCGACGGCAAAAGAACGCCGATCATTGAGAAAGGCTTGTTGCTGATCCCTCACGGCGGGAACCAGCGTAGGGAACGCTTCCTTCAAATAAGCCTCATAGAAAGTTGTCTTACCGGCCCCCAATGGTCCGGCGATAATAAATAATACTGGCTTCTGCTGGCTCAGGGTGTGATTTCCTCGTGTGTAGATTTGTGTGGACCCCTATTGGGAGGCGCGCTCAAAATCTGCATCTAATCCCTCAACGGGGTATCGCTCTCCATCAGGCGTGACTTTCACGGTCCCTTTCAGATTGCGGTCGTATTCGTAGTGCGTCCCATCAGGCTTTTCTGTGTCGACGGAGACCGATCGCACTGCCGGAAGACCCGAGAGCATCTGGTGAAGCTCCCGCCGCTCCATCTCCGACATTCTGTCGTACGAATGCGTGGATCCCCCGCGTCGTTTCGTCGATCCTTTGAGTTTGCCTTCCGCAGCCTTTGAGTAATAAGCCAGAAGAGCGCTATTCACCAGTTCGTTCATCGAACACTTCCGCTTTTGAGCGACTTGGTGAATGCGCTTCCGAAGACGCCGTAAGATAACAACTTGCGTTTCTCTCCCGGTTTGCTTCTGTCTGGATTGAAGATTGACGAGCTCGACGGCATTCAGGTTGACCTCCAGAAGGGCATCGTTGATCGAGGTCGACAGTTCTCCCAAATATCGAGGTTTATCCCGCAGAAGTTTGTCGAGGGAACTCAAGAGCCGGACGTTGTAGACTCCGAAATTAGCGCTTCGCCGCTTCGCCACGTTTCCTACCGTCTTTAGACCGGCTCCCCCAACTGAAGAAACCATGCGGTCCATACATGCGATATATACATGACCCTGGGAGCTTGTTCAACCCTTCCTTTCTTTCAGACGCCCCTTTGGGATCGCGTCTCCGTTCCATGGCTAGCACAGCGAATCAGCGCTGCTTTTCTCTTCCGGGGAGTGCTGGCAAGTTTCTCCACCCAGCGGCGGTAGGCTTTCTGTATTGAAGCGTCTTCTAGAAGTGCGGCGCATTTTGCGCCCGGACGCATAGATATGAAGCATGAAAAGGATCTGAGTCGGCAGAAATCAACAAAAGTCAACAAGAGTCAACAAAAGTCAGCACAAGTCGACAAAAATCAACAAAAGTCGGCACACGTCGGCAAAAGCCGGCCAAAGTCGGCAGAAGTCGACATTATGCAACTGCATCAAGAGCAGCGTGCATGGAATACAGGCAGATTATCGGCGACGGACACCACGTATTGGAACATAAAGGGTTGTGGCGACGCTGCGCGTTTTTTTACAGGTAACTCCTTGTTTTACAGAGAGAAAGCATGTGTCGACTTTTGTCGGAAATGTGGCACAAATGTGCCACCACTGGGAATGGGGGCAATGTATGGCAAAAATGGTTTTCCGCCGCCGAAACATGCCCCTTTAAGAGTGGTGCCTATGTGGTACCACAATCTGTTCGAAGTGGTACTGCTCAAAACGCATGACGTAAGCAGTTAAGGCAGAAAAACACCACAAAGTGGCCCAAACCCTTTATGTTCCAATACCTGTGTCGTCGAGCGGCGAGAGAAAGGTCGCGCCCCCGTCAAAGGGCGAGGGTTCCGTTCCGGGTAAGTTTTCTTCATTGCCGCTTACGAGCACTGAATTCGGGAGGACGCCAACACCAAAGCGGCAGCGCGTTTAAGGCGGGCTTTGGCTACATCGTGGGACTTCCAGTTGCTGCCTATCTGACATGGGAAGGAAGGCTAATCGAAGGCAAGGGAGTGTCGCCGAATATCCCGGTTGGATTGGCCCCTGAAGAGCTCCTGGCAGGCGAAGACCCTCAAATGCAGAAGGCATTGGAACTTGTGCGCGAGCTTTGACCCAAGTTGCCACCCAGGCTCATTACCCCATAATTCCACGTTCAGGAACAAAACAAGGGCCGTTGTCCGGCTTCTTCACTTTAGCTACGAGTTCAATTTCATCTTCTTTTTTCCACTGGATCTTAGCGCCATCATTTCCGAGCTGAAGTAGATAGGTCGGCCCGGATGAGGTTGCTTGCGTAATCTTATAAATGTCAGGTCCGCCGTTCTTGATTCTTACAGTGTCGCCAAGTTCGAATTTCATTTTCGCCTTATTTCAATGGCACGGTTGCTCACACTGAACGATTAACGTGCTGCATGATACTAGCAGCCAGGTCACGGTGCTCTTTCCCCGACGGGTGGAAATGTATTTCTGTTTGGCCGCACGGCCACTGCCCTGCGGTTCGCATAAGAAAAGCAACTTCAGCTTCTACAGTTTCCAGGTCAAGTGATGAGTTTTCTCGCGCATCTTCTTGGCACCAAACGTAAAGCTCTGCTTCCGTATGTGTATGACGGAAAGCGTAGCCGTGATACCCATTCTTCCCGTTGGCATTCCACCCGCTGTAAAGACGCTCCCGCATCTTGCGCTTTGTGATACCCACATAAATGAGTTCGCCTTTAGCAACGACGACGTAGAGCTTCGGCAGCCTCGTATTAGCCAAGCCGGAAAACTTGGCCGCACACCTCTTGGCGTCAAACGTCAGCTTGAAATGCTCGGGACCACTGATTTTCATCTACATTATTTTACTACGGCGTAAGTGGCACTCTGTCGACTCATGTGTTCAAAGCCTAAGTGTTAGTTTAGCGAACACAGAGTGTCGCCCGCATTGCCCGGCGCAGTGGTAGAATCCGCCGCAAGGGAGGTAGCACGAATGCCGAAGAAGCCGCCTAGGAAAAAAGTGAAGACGCCGAAACCAAAGAAGCATGCGTTTCCGCCGCCGAGAAGAAGCAAGAACGACTTGATCCATCCCGACCCCGCTTCGCACTGAGTTGAGTGGAAAAGCTGGACGGGAGAGCGAAGATGCGTTTATTTGAGTCGACGTCCCAGGATATTCGCTATGCGGTCCGCGCGATGCGGAGCAGCGTGGGGCTTACCACGATCGCCATTCTATCCCTCGGTCTGGGAATCGGCGCGACCATTGCCATCTTTTCCGTGATTTACGCGCTGGCCATCAAGCCCCTGCCCGTGTCGCAGCCTGACCAGCTGGTTGAGGTGGAGGGTCATCTTGGGGGCAATCTCCACAACTACGCAGAGTGGAAAGTCTTTCGAGACCGACAGGATATTTTTTCCGGCGTCCTGGCTTACAACTGGTCCGACGCGTACTTCCAAATCGCTGACGCAAAAGGCCAGCATGACGTAGTGGGTGGGTATGTTTCTGGCGATTACTTCTCAACGCTTGGCATCTCCGCCGTTCTAGGTAGGACCCTGCAGTCTTCGGACGATCGGCCGGGTGCGCCTCCCGTGTGCCTGATCGGGTACGGATTGTGGCGGCGATTGTACGGCCAATCGCGAGACGTTCTCGGCCGGTCGATCCGTGTAAATGGAAATGAATTCGCAATCATTGGAGTGGCCCCCAAGTCTTTTTTCGGCGTGGAAATCGGCGACATACTTGAGATTTTCATGCCAATGGAGGCGCAGAGGACGTACAAGGACTATCCGATACGCTACGGGAAACAGATGCCTTCGCTGGACGAACCTAGGGCTCTAAAAGTGAGCTTCGTGGCCCGACTAAAGCCGGGAATGAATGTGGGCAAAGCCAATGCCGGATTGCAAGTTCTAAGCTCAGACATATACAAAGCCGTGCCGCCCATTTCTGACGCCAGTGGACGAACAGTTGGGCCTGCGCGTCTCGTGGCCCGCCCCATCACCTCCGACACCTGGCTGCAATCCATGAACATGGTGCTGCTCTTGATGGCTATGGCCGCAGTCGCTCTCATCATCGCTTGCGCGAACTTAGGCAACCTTCTGCTCGCGCGAGCCGCAAAGCGTCGCGGCGAGATGGCCACTCGGCTTGCCTTGGGCGCGTCGCGTTGGCGCCTGGCGCGCCAACTGCTGACGGAGAGCGCGCTGTTATCGGTAGGCGGCGCTGCAGCAGGTCTTATCATCTCGCGCTGGGGGAGCCAAATACTGCTATGGGCGCTTTCATTTCCTGACGACCCGATTAGTCTGGACTTGTCATGGGATGCGGAGCTTGCGACCTTCGCCGTAGGCATCACTGTATTCTGCGCTCTTCTCTTTGGGTTGTCTCCCGCGATCCGGTCAACACGTATTTCGATTTATTCGGCCATGTACAACGGCGTAACAACAGGAAAGCCTGGAAATCGGTTTTCCAATTCTCTCCTCGTTGTGGTGCAGGTTGCTTTATCCGTGGCAGTGCTTGCCAGCGCGGGCCTACTGGCGCGGACGCTCCAGGCATTCTTGACCGCGGATCTGGGCTACGATCCCAAAGGCGTCGTGACGGCTCAGGCGACATTGCATGGATCCGGCGTAGACCCACAGCGCAATGCATCCGTCGGGGAGGAATTGCTGATGGCATTTCGGTCTATGCCCGGCGTCCAGTCTGCGTCGTGGGGCCGTATCTCTTCCAGCACGAAGCTCACACAGCTGGTTGTTCCCGGGCCAGGAGGATCTGAGCGACGATCTGGCGCTTATCCCAACTTCGTTTCTCCCGATTATTTCATTACCAAGCGAACTCCAATGCTAGCCGGGCGGGATTTCAATGCCGGCGACAACGCCGCGTCGCCTCCGGTCGCTGTTCTGAGCGAGGCCCTGGCGAAAACACTTTTTGGCGGAGTGAATCCTATCGGACTGAGATTCCGTGAAAGCGATGGGGATGCTAACGGGCAAGGCTATCCCGTCGAGGTTGTCGGGGTCGCCAGAGACATACAATATCGAAGGCCCGATTACGGTCCCCTTGCGATCTTGTACCGGCCGGTCTCGCAATGCGGTAGTACGTGCTCGGGGATTGGCGGCTACGAAATTCGAACGGCCGGTACGTTCGCAGAAGCGGAGAAACAGCTGGAGAGCGCGGCTACGGCGGTTGACCCTCGGGTCTCTTTGAAGCTCGGCCTGCTGAGCAGTGCCATGGACGTAGTCCTCCATCGAAATCGCGCCATGGCGTTGACCGCGACGGCGTTCGGTCTGTTTGTCGGCCTGCTGGCGATGATTGGCGTTTACGGAGTGACGTCGTATGCGACAGCGGAACGAACGCGCGAAATCGGCATTCGCATGGCACTGGGCGCGAAACCAGGCGACGTGCTGCGCATGGTACTTGGCGAGACGATGTGGGTGGTCTGCGTGGGCGCGGCTCTTGGCGCGGGGGCTGGCGTTGCCGCGGCACGGATGTTTGAGGGAATAATTTGGGGAGTGAAGCCAACAGATCCTCTCAGCTTCGGTTTCGGCGTTTGCTTGATGCTTCTCATAGCCGGAATCGCTGCTTTTCTCCCAGCGCGTCGGGCGATGCACGTCGACCCCATGGTGGCGTTGAGATACGAGTGACTACTCCCAGTCCACTCTTGTACGAAAACATTCACAGCTCCTGGTTAGTCGGCAATCCGCAAGTTGGGAAGGGAGCGCGCCAGGTATTACCGGGGGAATGTGATTTTTTTTGGAGCTAGGTTTTAGACCCTGCAGGAGGTTCTCGTTTTAGACTTTCAGCATGTTCTCGGTACGAGCCCGCCTCGTGCAAAAGCTCGCCGTTGTCGTCGTAGACGTAGGTCCACAAATACGATTCCCCACTTCGGTCAGCCAAATCTTTCGCTTCGTCGAAAGTTTCGCAGTCTTGCGATAGAGGGCCTTCCGGGCAAAAACTTGCGAGGGGAATTGCGGCTCGCAGCAGACTCGAATGGCATGGTCGTACATTCATCACGCGCAGCTCCAATGTTCAAACAGGTGGCTTGAATTTTAGAATTTTAAGCGGACCTAGTGTTAGTACTGCTGTGTCAGAACTGTGCCAAAACCCTATCCGTTCGAACCATGGGGGTTAGCTTTGAGCGAAAAGCAGATTCCCCAAGTTGTTGGAAAGTTTAGTAATTAAGAAAAGAGGACAGAACTATTGGAACCGATCATCGTGCTTAGAAGGCAGACGCTCTATCCAACTGAGCTACGGGCGCTCTCGTTCTATTGATTCTAAACCATTTACTCTCCGTGCGGACGCTGTTTTCACTCGTTGACCCTCTACCGCAGGAGCAGACGCTCCATTTCAAACCGAGCTGCAGGCAAATTGTCAACCATAGTATCATCATGTAGTTATAGCTATCTCTTCAATGCTCCAACGTCGACTCTCGGTCCATTCCGTCCAACAAGCCACTTTTTCGACACGTAGTAGTTGGCACGTGTCTCGCAGCAGCTTTTGACGACTCAGACGGGATCATTGGTAGGGACAGGAGGTCATGACCCGCACGGCCTCCGGTAAGGCACTCAGGAGTTGCTCCGGCCGCGAGATGCGGTCCCAATAACGGGAGACCGCCTTGAAGCAATCGTTTGACGGAAATGTCTTGTGTCTGCGGAGATTCGAGTTGTTGGAGAACAGGTGCGACGTTGCGGCGCGCGAATATGTCTCCCGGAAGCAGGAGCACAGGAATGCGGTTCACGGTACCAGTAGCAGCCCAGATACCATGTTGGTAGCTCCCGGACCAATCGAAGAAGTGCACGCGAACGCCCGCAGGCGGTTGCTCATTTTCGAGAAGGCCACGGCGGTGTGAACCATAGCTTGTTCGTTGCGGCTCAGGTAATAAGGAAACTCCTCATTCTGCTGCAGCGCCTGTCCAATTCCCGCTACATTGCCGTGGCCAAATATCCCGAAGCAGCCTGCGAAAAACGGACGCACGACTCCCTCCCTTTCGACATACTGATTTTTCAGGAACTTGATCGTGGCCTGTGCCGCCGTAGCTCGACATGTGGACGCCAAACCGCCTCCTTCAAGGACGTCTGATCCCATCCCGTGGCTGGATCAAGAACGCGCGGCACATCAGAAGTACAACTTCAATGCAAACTGGATCTCGCGAGGATCACCAGGTCCCCCAGAATCGGTACCCAGAATGGGCGCCAGCGTATTGGAGACCCTTCCAAACGAACCTGGTGAGGAAATATCGGCACTTGGGTTACCAAAGTTAGGATGATTGAAGGTGTTGAAAAATTCCGCTCTAAATTGCAGCTGCCATCTTTCGGTAAATTTGAATTGCTTGAACAGGCTCAGGTCGACCATCTGAATCCCAGGGCCATGGAACTTCCGGGGAGCACAGGTCCCGAAGGATCCGTTAGCGGGTTGCGCAAATGCCACCGGATTGATGAGAAAACCTGTCGTTGTATAGGAATTGTGATCGGTCGTCGCACCAGTAAATGGATTCCCTATGCAGTCGGCGTAACCGGCATGGGTAAAGCCCATCAAGCCATCATTCGCGGCAACAACACTGTATGGACTGCCGGTCTGCAGCGTCACGATTCCGTTCAGTTGCCATCCTCCGAGCCAACGGCTAGCCGCGCCAGGACCGGAGAGGAAGCGCTTCCCCTGGCCGAGGGGCAAATCCCAGATGAAATTCCCGACAAAACGACTGCGAATGTCGAGATTTGAATTGCTCATCTCTGCAGCGTAGTTGTAAGCGTTTTGAGGGAGAGCTCCGGCGGTGAGGTTGTCGCCGAAGTCGGCGAGTCCATGACTAAAGGTGTAACCCAGCGAGTAGCCCAAGCCCTTGGACATCTTCCTGCGCAAGGAAACTTCGAGGGAGTTGTAGGCGGTGTTCCCATCGTTGCTGGCGTACTCCAGGAAGGCATGTTGGCCCGTGGAGGCACACTTGCCAGCGGTGCCGGTAAACGTATCAATATTTGTTACCGTGTTCAGGCTGGCGTAGGGATACATCAGAATGGGACAGCTGTTATCGAAGCCTGTCACATGCGCCTGATTGTAATCACGCAGGCGGTTCATCTTCCGGCCCCAGTTTCCGACGTAGGTAGCCGCGAGCATGGTGTCGTTTGTGACTTGGATTTCCGGACCAAAACTAGTCTGCTCGACATAGCTGGAACGCTGGTTCGGATCCTGGGCGCGAAGTTGGAGTTGGGTCAAATCAAAACCCGATCCGGTGATCGAGCTCAATGGGAAGCCGTTTTTTAGCTGAAAGACGGTGCTGGCCCCGCTTTGATTCAGCTGCACGTCAAGAAGTGCGGGCGGGTTCAATTGGAGTAGGCTTTCCGAGCCAATCCGGTTGCTATGCTGATAGAAAACGCCGTAGCCACCCCGCAACACGACGCGATTCGTCACTTGGTAAGCAAATCCAAGACGCGGAGCGAAATCGTTCAAATCCGGATGAATCAGCGAACGGGCATACCAACCGGATGCACTGCCTGCCGCAGTGACAATTCCTCCGCCGTTGGCGGGCGTGAAGTTTGAGGTGTTGTTTTTCCGTTCCATGATTGGCGCGAAGAGCTCGTAGCGGAGGCCGTAAGTGAGGGTGAGTTTCGGAGTCGTCTTCCAGGTGTCCATGGCATAGAAAGAGTGCCCCGGCTGGAAATAATGGACGACCAGAGGTGTAGTGAAGTGCACTCCGTCGACATCACCGAGCAAGAAGTCGGCCAGGCCGAGCCGCCCAGCAGCGGTGTAAATGCCATTCGTCTGCAACTCGCCTTGCGGGGCTCGCAGGTCGAGGAAGTTGTCGGCCCGCTTGATGTACTGATAACCGAATTTAAAGCTATGATTACCCTTCAGCCAGCTCAGGTTGTCAATGATGTTCCAGGCTTGCGAAATCTGGTACTGGGGCCGCCACGGCGACGTTCCGATACGCGTCAGGCCGTTGATCTCGATAGGAGGCAATCCACCGGAGCCCGGTCCATTGGGAATTCCCGTCAAGCCAATCAGAGCCTGGGCCTGGGAACTACCGAGAGTTACGCCGATGGGATCGCTGTGGGCGTAATCACGGTTGAAGCCAAAACGCGCATCGTTGACCAGGGCGCGCGAAAGAGTGCGTGTCCAACCCAAGGCGAAGGACTGGGTGTGGATGCGATACTGTGTTGCGAAGTTGCCGCTGCCGATTACGCCGTTGCTGGTCCACGGGGGATCCTGACGGCTCAAATGACGATAGCTATAGCTGCCAAACAGGCGATTCGTTTCGTTTAGATTGTGATCCACACGTCCGTCGAGTGAATAGACGTCGTCGGGCACGGAGGTCGCGAAGAGATAATTCGGAGCTCCCGTCCAGCCGGCCGGCACCCCTAGCACACCCACCAAGTTGGAAATCACGTTAGGATCGGGGAGCAAAGTCATCAGCTTGGCCCCAACGGGATCGTGGCAAGTCTGGCCGGTCGTGCCCGTTGACTGGATGATATTGCCGACATAGCAGCCGGACTGCCCGGGGACGGATGAATTGTTCAAAGCGTAAGGCAATTCTGTGAAATTCCCCGTCTTCATCAGCGGCGTGGGCACCGTACTGGTGACAGACGTGGATTGCCGGCTGGTGAAGCGTTCGAAATCTCCAAAGAAAAAGGTCTTGTCCTTGAATACCGGACCGCCAAACGTACCTCCAAACTGGTTCTGCGTGAAGCCGCCGCGCGGTTGTTTTGGTTGTTGTGCGTTGTTAATCCAGGAGTTGGCGTCAAGTACGGCATTCCGCAAGTACTCAAAGAGATTTCCGTGGTAGGCGTTGGTGCCAGATTTGATGGTCGCGTTGATCACCGCTCCGGCGGAATTGCCGAATTCCGTGGAGTAAGTCCGGGTTTGCACACGAAACTCCTGCACGGCATCGGGCGGGGGCTGCACCACCTGGACGGAAAACTCCTGCAGGTTTTCCGACCAGGAGTTATTGTCGACGCCATTCAAAAGAAAGTTGTTCTGGAGTTCCAGATTTCCGTTGACGCTGAACCGGTCTGGCGCGGGGTTATTGGCGGCATAAAACTTTTGCACCCCGGGTTCCAGGAGCGCCAAATCAGCATAACGGCGTCCATTAAGAGGAAGATCATTGATGTGCTGCTCATCGACAACACTTCCCACATCGGCCGACTGAGTCTGGAGGAGAGGTTCACCGGCGGTAACCACTACTTCCTGCTTCACCGACCCGACTTTCAGCGTGGAATCAATGGAGAGGCGGTCCTGCACGTGCAGGTCGATGTCATCATGCAAAACACTTCCAAAGCCGTCGGCGCTGACTTTTACCGAATAAGTGCCCGGGATCAACGCGAGAACCTGATACTCTCCTGTCTGATTGACAGGCGTGGTAATGACAACTCCGGTAGCCTTATTCGTGACTGTCACGATGGCGTTCGGCACGGCGCCGCCGGAGGAGTCCAGAACTCTCCCTTCAATTGCACCACGATCAATTTGTCCAATCGCCGGCAGAGCAGAAACGGCCAGCAACGCCCCAAGCAACAATGTCCAGTCAAGGAATCTCCGAGTTCTCATCCCTCGATTCATTGCAGCCTCCACTTTTCAGATTCGAAGAGCAGTCCACCAACCATTGACGCAGTTCGGTACGAAACCACTCAGGCAGCCGTCACTCGCTTGGAAGCAAATAAGGAAACTAAACGCTCCACCCTATCCCGTGCATTCTGAAATCCCACTCGCCGACGAACCCAATCGCCCCCGAATGATTGGTCTCTTCGACGGTTCACGCGCGCAAGCTCACAGTGCCTGACACGCATTCCCAACCAGATCGCCACGAAAGGCGGAAACAAAAAAAAGGGATTCGGCCTCAGAGTTTCCCTGCAAAAAACCCACCCCTCAAGTGTGCCGAAACGATTTGGTTACCAATGCGCTGAGATGTAACACCCGCAAAATTCGTTGTCAAGACCATTTACCATTTTTGGAACTCCTGCCTCTACTGCGGAGTTTTACATGTTTGGAATGAATATGCGTGCCTCGAATTGCTTCTTGGTGATTGATGCCAAAACGTTTTGGTATTTCGTGTTGACAAAGCCCTTTGCGGACGTACAATGCCGTTACTCCAAACAAAATTACGGAGGTTTGATGCCGAGCGCCGCAGTCCTGGACGAATTCGAATCACCGCGCACTCCGCAGACCGGATCCTCACCGCTGCATCCGCATCACTCGCAATGTGGGCATGGCAGATCGCTGATCGGCAGCTACGGAATTCCGGAACGGCATGCACGGCGCGTATTCAGAAATCCTCGATGGTGGCCGGTGATCCCCGTGGCTGCGGAAAATTTAATTCGATATTTCGGAAAAGGCGGAGGAGGGCGAATGGCATCAAGGTCCAGCAAGTTACTTCCCCTGATTTTTGCCGTGTTGGGCTGCGCAGTGCATTTTCTAGTTCGATCGCTTTCCGTGAGAGCGCAATCTCCCAATGCTGTCAGTTCGCGGCCGATCCCGGCCGCCCAGCCGCTGGCTTTTGACCGGGGCGCCGCCGCACTCTGGCAGAGCCTGCAGAAACTCCATACGCGCACCAGCCTGCTGATGGTGACGGCGCATCCCGACGACGAAGACGGAGGAATGTTGACCTATGAATCGCGCGGGCAGGGAGGTCGAGTCGCACTGTTGACGCTCAACCGAGGCGAAGGCGGCGCCAACGTCATGTCTTCGGATTACTTTGACGCGCTAGGGCTGGTGCGCACGGAAGAACTTCTGGCGGCCGATCGTTACTACGGAACACAACAATTCTGGACGCGGGTGTGCGACTACGGTTTTTCCAAGACCAAAGAAGAGGCTCTCGACAAGTGGGGACACGATCGAGTGCTTGCGGATGTTGTACGCGTTGTCCGCATGACGCGCCCTCTCGTCATTACTTCTGTCTTCGTCGGAGGGCGCACGGACGGCCACGGCAATCACCAGGTTGCCGGACAGATGGCGCAGGAGGCTTTCAAGGCGGCGGGTGACCCAGCCATGTTTCCCGAGCAGATCAAAGAGGGACTGCGCCCCTGGAAGCCGATGAAGGATTACGCCCGTGTACCGTTTTCCCCCATCACCGACAAGGGGATTTATGACTATGCAGACGGGAAGTATTATCCCCCCGAATTTCGCAACTATACGGATGGCACCGTCATCAAGGGGGCGCTTTCCGCTTCCGTCGAAATTCCGGAAGGCGAGTACAACCCACTTCTCGGATTAACGTACGCGCAGATATCCCGCCTGGGCCTTGGCCAGCAGAAGTCGCAGAGCGGCGGGACTGGCTTACCACCGGCCGAAGCGGAGATGAGCCCGTATCACCGGTTTGCATCTCTCGTCTCCGTTTCGGAGAAGGAGGCGTCTTTCTTTGATGGCATCGACATTTCGCTTATGGGTATCGAGAGCCTGGCGCAAGGAGGGGACAGCACTTTCCTGAAGGATGGTCTTTCTCAGATCAATTTTTTGGTCGAAAAAACCATGAATGATTTTTCGGCCCAGCATCCCGAAGCGATCGCGCCCACGCTGGCGGCAGGCTTGAAACGGACGAGCGCGCTGATAGAAAAAGTCGCCAGCAGCGACCTGACAGCCGATACGAAGTATGACGTAGCACACGAACTTAAAGTCAAGCAGTCACAATTCGACAATGCACTCGCCGAATCGCTAGGCATTTCGGTGCTTGCGACGGTTGCTCCCGAGAAAGAACCGACCGGGCCTTTTGCACGCTTCTTCAGAAATCAGCCTACCTTCCAGGTGGCCATCCCCGGACAAGAGTTCTGGGTGAACGTCCATGCGACGAACCCAACCAATCGTTCCGTGCAACTGGAGAGCGCGGTATTGGAAGCTCCGATGAACGAACAATGGACCATCGATCCACCGACGCAATCGGGCGGCGCGCTCAACGGAAATCAGTCCGCGGATTTGCGGTTTACAGTTCACGCTGCGTCCAACGCGCGCTTCACACGGCCCCATTTTACGCGTCCGGACATCGAGCAGGCCTACTATGATATCCAGGAATCGAAGGACCTCAATCTATCCTTGGCGCCATATCCGCTTTCCGCCAGATTGCATTTCGTATTCGACGGCGTGCCGTTCGAATTGTCACAGGTGGTTCAATCCGTGAAGCGGGTAACGGGCCTGGGAACGGTGCTGGAACCGCTGATCACAGGTCCGGCCATTTCGGTTTCCATCGCGCCGCAGGCAGGAATTGTTCCCCTGGGCGCCAAAACCTTTGAAGTGACAGTCAACATTCACAGTAATGTCAAAGGCCCCGCAAACGGAACGGTAAAACTCGACTTACCGGAAGGCTGGAAGGCGCCCCAAGAAGAATTTTCAACGTCGAAGGACGGGGACGATCAGACGCTTAAATTCGACGTCACGCCCGCGGGGCTCATGGAAAAGGCGTATGCAATTACAGCGGTAGCCACCTACGACGGTCGCGATTACAAAGAGGGCTATCACACGATCGGCTTCCCCGGTTTGCGTCCCTACAATCTTTACCGCGCTTCCACCTATCGCACCACGGGAGTGAATGTGAAAGTTGCTCCGGGCCTGAATGTCGGGTACATCGTGGGCGCCGGCGATGACATGCCACAATCTCTCGTGAATCTCGGCATCAACGTTCATTTCCTCACGCCGGAAGACCTGGCCAGCGGGAACCTCTCAAAATTCGACGCCATCCTTCTCGGCGTGCGCACCTATGCCGTCCGTGAAGATCTCAAAATTTATAATGGCCGCATCCTCGAATATGTGAAGAACGGCGGCGTGGTCATCGTTCAATACAACACGCCGGAGTATGACCACAACTACGGTCCCTATCCCTACAAAATGGGTTCCAACCCGGAAGAAGTTACCGACGAGCAATCCCAGGTCGAAATCCTGTCCCCGACTAATCCCGTTTTTACCTGGCCCAACAAAATCACCACCAAGGATTTTGAAAATTGGGTGGAAGAGCGCGGCTCGAAGTTCCTTGAGAGCTGGGACGCAGCCTACGAGCCTTTGCTGGAAACGCACGATGCGGGTCAAGCTCCCCAAAAAGGGGGCCTTGTTTATGCAAAATACGGGAAGGGCATCTACATTTATAATGCTTACGCCTTCTACCGCCAGATGCCCGACGGCGTGCCGGGCGCGTACCGCATTTTCGCCAACATGGTTAGCCTTGCGAACAATCCTCAGGGCCTGGGTTCTCGCCCCACGCACCCCTCACCCCGGTGAGGAAGTCCACTCCCTGATGAGTTGGGGAGAGAGCGGACTTTCTTGGACACCGGACCATATTCACTTATGGTTAAGTGTTTTGTTTTGGATCGTGTAGAGGAACGTTTTCATTGTTTCATCGCGCCGGGCGTTCTCATCCGCAAGGCGCTTTGAGGCCCCTTCGTAGAGTTTCATTTCCTTTTGCCAATGTTCCAGTTGCCCCAGATGCTGATAAATCTGGGCAAGGCGGTAGTGCGCGTCCGCGGAGTTTGAGTCCAAGCGCGCGCAGGTTTCGGATTCGCCAAGTGCTTCTTGCCAGCGCTCCAACCATCGATAAGCTCTCCCAAGCTGGCAATGCGGCGAGGCGTCTTTTGGGAGAAGACCTGCAGAGGCGCCCAGGCGCCGCAGAATCTCATCGGCGTGCGTCTTGCATCCAGAGGCATAGTCTCTGCGAAAGAGCAGAGCACCGCAGTAGTACTGCATATTGCCGTCCTTCGGTCGGCGGTCTGAATACGCGCATAGCTGCGCCACCGCGGCAGGATCGGGCGTGGAGGCCCGGTCCATCTGAATGTCTCCCAAATACTTCAACGCAGGCTGGGGCTCCGGCGCGAATTCGGCCGCATGCAGAAGAAACCGGGTGGCCTCCTCGTCGGTACCCGCAAAGTACTCCACCATGCCCAGCGCCAATTGTATCCGCCAGGACTTTGGTTGCAGCTCCTCTGCCTGTTTGAGCACAGCCTTGGCCGCTTCGAAGCTATTGTGGCGGATCAATTCCACCGCGAGCGAGAGACGATACTTTTCCTCGTTCGGAGCCAGGGCCACAGCGGCCTGATAACTCCGCGCGGCAGCGAGGTTATCGCCGCGCGACTCTTGAATGTCGCCGAGCAGGTCTTCGAGATCGGCGTTGTCGCCAAGCTCCTTGCATTTTTCCGCGCTCCCCAAGGCATCGTCCGGGCGGCCCCCCCGGAATTGTGCGAGAGCCAGATTGAACTGCAAGTCAGCACGATGCGAGTCGAGCTCCGCCGCCCCCTTAAGCTCTTCAATGGATTCGGAGTATTGGCCATGAGAGATCAGGAGTTCCGCTAAACGCTGCAGAAAAACCAGCTTGTCTGCGGAACTCAACTGTGTCGAGCGAAGCAACTCCAGGGTTTGATGGAAATCTCCATGCATTCCCAATTGTGCTTCCAGAAGAACGAGGCCAGCTTGGGGATCGCGGGTGCGGGAAAATACTGGCTCTGCCAAACTTGCAGCGCGTTGCCAATGTTCAGATTGCAGTTCTGCCACGGCCGTCGCCATGGCGAGCCCAGAGTCCATGGGCTTCAGGATAAGAGCCATTTCCATTTCTGATGCGGCGGCCAGGGCATTTCCAAGTCCCAGAGCCACCGAAGCTTTCAGCCGGTGAAACCCGATGCGTTCTTCACGGTCACCGGGTGGCGATAGACCTGCCAACGCGGTTTGGGCTTCCTTATACTTGTGGAGGCGCGCGAGAACAACCGCCCACTCCGTTCGAATCTGTGGGGTGCCCTGGCTAGCTTTTGCCGCATGCGCCAGCATTGGCTCGGCCTTTTCCGGCTGGCCTGTCTGTTCGTAGATCTCGCCGAGTGCTGCCAGAGCGACGTAATTCTCCGGCGTATCTTGCAAAACGGTTTGGAACTCTTCCGCGGCGCGGTCGTTCTCTCCGGCGATGGCGTACGCTTGGCCGAGCAGAATCCTTGCGCCGGAGTCCTTAGGGCGAGTTTGAAGATAGCCTGAGAGAATCCGTATTGCTTCCTCTGCATTTCCGTGCGCCAGAGAGGATTGCGCTTCCGCGAGCGGCCCGGAGGACGGAAGCCGTTGCGGTTGAGCTGAGGATTGATTCTGCTGGCCGGTAATCGTGGGCGTGAAACAAAAGAGCAAGGAAGTGCCCGTACCCAGGATAGATCGCCTCAAAACCCGGCAGGCCCTCACGGTTATAGCTTCTCCCCGTTCCTTCACTCAGCGTAGCTGAACTCGGTTTTGCGCGAAACAATGGGTTCCTGGTTCCGACCCGCCTACCAACTCCCGGGGACTTCGTCGTGCTTCAACCAATTCTCGATGAGCTTCACGATTCCGTCTTCGCTGATCTCAACCAGTCTCTTTCCCTTTTCCGCGGACGCCTCGCTTACTTGTCCAGAATACCCCGGCCAGTCAGCCGCCGCGGACTTTTGCAGAAAATACGGCGCTCCGCCAGAGAGGTCAGGCGGTTCGGGCAAGTCGTGCGCCTTCTCTAGATGAATCAGATCCGGGCGGAACGCGGCAACCGCCGAGGTCTCCAGCGGTCCGCCGTGGCCGTGACCGCCGTTGGTCTGACGAAACATGCCCAAGGTCTTCATCATTTCGCTGGGGAGGAATTCCCACCAGCTTACCAAGAGCAAAGCCGCGTCTTTCGTCTCGTCGGCGACTTGCGCGATCGCGCCGCGGCCCGGCCCGATGTTGCCGTCATGCCCGTTGAGGATGAAGACCTTGCGAAATCCGAGGTGGAGAATGTTGCGCAATACGTCCGCAAAGTACATGGTCATAACTTCGGGGCGAACCGAGATGGTCCCGCGAAAATGCGCCGTGTGTGCCGGACACTGGGTGAACTGGATTATGGGAAACAGCAACCCGCCGGTCCGCGCGGCCACCCGTTCCGCAATTCCCGAAATGATGATGGAATCTGATCCCAGGGGATGGGGGCCGTGGAACTCCAGGCTTCCCAGCGGCAGAATCGCCAGAAAATGGCTTTCCACGACCTCCGCCAGTTCGAAACCGGCGGTCTCCTCGAATCGTTTCGGCTTCAAGGAACGATCGTCGCCGGGCGCGTCCCGGTAAAGAGCGCCGGCGAACCCGGGAAGAGCCAGTCCTGCCAGCAGAACATCCCTTCTGGTAAGCTGCGCCATATGCCCTCATCCGCAAAAGAGCTCGCAGGTTAGCGTAAGGTTCCACGCCTTGTCCACGCCCATTTTCTTCGCGAATCCGGAGTAGCTCTCCGCTATCGCCCCGTCGTGGCGGTGGATTCCTAATGCCGGAACATTTCAGTATTTTTCGCGCTTCTTTCCTTGCTCCTGTCCGGCCGCGCTGCTATTGTGCCTACCGAAAAGTCTATTCGGCGCGAATGCTTTTGAAATCAGCGACATCCAAGAAAGTGAAACGTAGACCTCCCTTGCACAACTTAGGATGTCACAATGTTACATTGCGTTGAAAGCTCGGGCGGAGTTTTCGGTAGGCACAGATGGTCGGCCGATGGAGTTTTTGTTAGGGACAGCGGGGAGATCTGGCTTACCAGATCGTCTGGATTTCAGCGGATTGGATTCGGCGATCGCGGGTTACGAGCGGCAGGCCAAGGTGGAGCGCAGTGGCGGCGATGATGCGATCCGGCATGTCGGGCACGATGCTGCGCGGAATTTCTCAAGAGCATCTGCAACGAAGCCATCAACAGGAGCGATGAACAATCCGACACTGGGGTCCGTCAGGGCACTGCGGAGGCGTTGAAGGGCAGCGGCTGGGATTTTCTTCCTTTCGACCAGGTAAACAGCCTCGATGACGGAAATGGCCGACACGTGAACGTGGCGGCCATCGCGTATCGCATCTTCAATTGTTGTGCGAGCAGACGCAGACAATTCCTTGGAATTTTCAAGGTACCAGAGTACGGTGTGAGTATCGAGCACCGCGCTCATAGCTCGATGTCGCGAGGAAAGTTACTCCACATCTCACGGCGAGCTTCCGCGATATCTTCTTCCGTGATGTGTATATTCAGGTCCGCCCACAATCCAAGCAAACTGCGAAGAGGCTTCTTTGCCCCATTCTTTTTTTTCAGGAAGTCTACAAAGTCCAAGACTTCCTTCTGCTTTTCAAGAGGCAAGTCTCGCAGTTTTTCGAGGACTTGCTGTTCGAAGGTCATATGAATGCCTTTCCGGCGATCTCGCTTTATTATACGCCTGCTGGACGCGATTCCGGGCCATTTGGCGCGGTGCTGCCAGCAACACGAATACTCGCGCGGTTGTCGCGGCTTGGAATTTCAAGGACTTAGAAGAAATGCCGAGAAGCGTTAAGACATTGAAAAGCAATAATGAGGAATTCAGCGGAATCCTTATTGGCCCCTCGTTTTTCTCGATCACAGAGATTCCGTCATCGTGTATTTCACTCAACTCGCGCGGTCGGCTTCGGGCTCGCGGATAGCAAGCCGACGTAACTCCGCCAATATGCTAGACCCGAAACGCGTAGTACGGCGGGAGGCATCATTCGGGCGGGTGTGGCTCGCCAAAATTAGAAGCGCGTTCAAAATGAATGACATACGAGGAGGTCGTAACATGTTGCCCATGGATGACATTCAGGCGTTCCGGACTGGTTTGGCGAAGGACAGGGCACGCAGCCCCAAACGCCACGTCCGACTCTCCTCGTGGACATACAGGAGCAGAATCCGTTCAATTTCTGACGCTTCAGAGGATAGTTTGCAGGGATTGAGAAGAGGAGACTTGCGGAAGAACTCGTGGGTTCATATCTTACCAGGTTCACCTCTTCCACTAGCTCGAGTCCAAAGATTACGGGCGGCTCCTGTCAGACAACAACGCAGCTATTAAGGTTAAGCGGATGGTTTGCCTCTCGTATCGGTCAAACTTCGAAGCTATACGGAATCTTTGCCTAGCACACCCGTTTCGGTTCAATTTCGGTGCAATTCGAGGGGGTGATTGCACCGTGCGCTTCCGCGTAAGCGACACCAACAGCGGCACTTAGTTAATTTGCATCGCCTTGTTAGAAGGCAGACGCTCTATCCAACTGAGCTACGGGCGCTCTTGCTCTATTGATTCTAAACCATTTATTCGCCGAAGGAACCCTGTTTTGGTGGATTGACCCTCTGCGTTCAGGGCAGACGCTCTATTGAAAGTGAACTACGGGCGCACGAGGCAATCCAATCTGCCATCAATACTTACAGCGAGTTCTTCGAACTCAGCCTCTTTAGTGTTCGGTGCAATCGGTGCAAAGCGAGAGTACCGGCCTCGCGACTCTCGCCGCCGCTGCTGCCGGAGCACACGTCACTCACGTCGACGCCTCCCGCAAAGCCGTCAAGTGGGCTCGTAAAAATCAAGCTCTCTCGCAACTCGCCGCTGGCTCGTCGACGACGCGCAATCCTTCGTCGCGCGCGAAGTCCGCCGCGGCCGCACCCACGATGGTCTTATCCTCGACCCGCCGCGCTTCGGACACGGCCCAAAAGGGGAACTCTGGAAGGTCGAAGAATCGCTGCCCGCGTTGCTCTGCCAATGCCGCAAACTCCTCTCTCCTTCTCCTCTCTTTGTCCTCCTGAACACCTACACAACCGTTCTCACTCGTGGCCAAATCACAGACGAAGCCGCGCAACTCCATTCGTATTTGCAGGAAATCCTTATAATTAGAGACTACCCCGCAACGCTCGCGTCGGGCGAATTAGTCCTCACCGACTCCGCCAACCGCCAAATTTCTAATTCCGTCTTCGCGCGCGCCCACATCGGCTCACAACTCCTCGAAATCCCAGAACCATAGCTTGCGGTCAATCCCCAAGCGCATTAAGGTACTCGCAGACAAAATCCCAGCTCTCATGAGGAGGCCGACATGATTCGTCTTCGAGCACGACTCGCGATCGCCGCGTCTTTACTGCTTATTCTTTGCGCCGCACATCCAGCCTTCGCGCAAGAAACTTCCGCGCCACAAACCACTAGTACCAAACAATCCGCCGAAGCGCGTCTCGCCGCCGCAGCAAAACCCAAAGCCTCCGCACCAGCGCAAGACGTCCTCAACACGCTCTCTGCCACGCACCGCTTCGAACAAACCGCTATCTCTCCCGACGGCAAAAAAGTCGCCTGGGTCGAAGACCTCATCACAAAGCGAGGAGTCTCCACCGGCGACACAGTAATCTACATCGCGGATCTCGAACGCAAAAATCCCCCCAAGCGCATCAGCGCTGCTGTCGTCGACACCATTCACGCCGAAGGCAGCGTCGCCTGGTCACCCGACAGCAAAAAACTCGCCTTCCTTTCCGACGCCACAAAAGCCGGCCAGCTTCAACTGTATGTGATGGATGTCGCAGGCCCAGCAGGTTCCGCGCGAAAACTCACCCAAGTGAAAGGTTTCCTCTCGACTCCCGGCTGGTCACCCGACGGCAAAACCATCGCCCTCCTCTTCACCGAAAACGCCACTCGCGCGTCAGGCCCGCTCGTCGCCGAAACTCCTGAAACCGGCGAAATCAAAGATTCTTTCTTCGAGCAACGCCTCGCTCTCGTCGATATCGCCACCGGCAAGCTGGACCAAATCTCCCCCGCCGACACCTACATCTACGAATACAACTGGTCGCCCGACGGTCTCCGCTTCGCGGTCACCGCCGCCCTCGGCAATGGCGACAACAACTGGTACATCGCCGAGCTCTACACGCTCGACGCCGCCACTGGCCTCATGAAATCCATTTACAAGCCCCCGCTGCAAGTCGCCAATCCCGCATGGTCGCCGGACGGTCAGCGCATCGCCTTCATCGGCGGCCTTATGAGCGACGAGCCCAGCGTCGGCGGCGATATTCTCACCATCCTCGCCACCGGCGGCGAAGCTATAAATCTCACTCCCGAAATGAAAGCTTCCGCCAGTTGGCTCGCCTGGACTCCCGACGCAAAAATTATTTTCGGCGAATATCTCGAAGGAGATTCCGGCTTTGCCACCATCAATCCCACCGACGGCAGCAAAACCGAACTTTTCCGCGATGCGGGGCAAGTCATCTCAGGCGCCTGGGGCATCAATCTCTCACTCTCTCGCGACGCAAAAAATTCCGCCGTAATTCGCAGCTCCTTCAGCGCCCCACCCGAAGTCTGGGCCGGGCCCACCGCCAACTGGACGCAAATCACGGAACGCAACAAGTCCATCAAGCCCGGCTGGGGCGAAGCCAAAAGCATCCACTGGAAAAACGGCGGCTTCGAAGTCCAAGGCTGGCTTCTCTATCCCCGCGATTTCGATCCCAACAAAAAATATCCCTTGGTCGTCCGCGTTCACGGCGGCCCCGGACTCGGTGTCCTCTCCGAATGGCCCAGCTCGTCCGATTACTATTCGCCACTAGCCGGCGCCGGCTATTTTGTTCTGCAACCCAATCCGCGCGGCAGTTTTGGCCAAGGCGAAGCCTTCACCCGCGCCAACGTCAAGGATTTCGGCTACGGCGACTTCGCCGACATCATGGCCGGCATCGACGAAGCCATTAAAGTTGCGCCCATCGATCCCAACCGCCTCGGCATCTGCGGCTGGAGCTACGGCGGCTACATGACCATGTGGACCGTCACGCAAACCGACCGCTTCAAAGTCGCCATGGCTGGCGCGGGCCTCTCCAACTGGCAAAGCTACTACGGCGAAAATCTCATCGACCAATGGATGATTCCCTTCTTCGGCAAATCCGTCTACGAAGATCCCGAAGTCTATGCCAAGAGCTCGCCCATCAATTTCATCACAAAAGCCAAAACCCCCACGCTCATTCTGGTCGGAGACAGCGATGGCGAAGTCCCAGCGCCGCAATCCTACGAATTTTGGCACGCCCTCAAAACTCTCGGCGTCGAAACCCAATTCGTGGTCTACGAACACGAAGGCCACATGTTCTCGAGCCCCAAACACCGCCGCGACGTCGTCGAACGCACCCTGGCTTGGTTTGACGCGCATTTGAAATGACCGAAGGTCTGTCGACGGGCGACCTGATTTTTCAGGCCTCGCCCGGCTCCAACTCTCTCTGCTGCCTCGGTTCCTCGCCAATTCTTCACGCGACCGCCCGGATGAGGCATAATCGCACTCCATTTCCTTCCGAGGAGAGCCTTTCCTATGAAGAAACTAATCGCCGGCGTTTTCCTTGCTGCTACGTTCGGCTGTGCGGTTATCCCGTCCGCACTTCGCGCCCAACAAAGCGCACTCACTCCTGCGCAACACGAAACGCATCGCCTCTACGTGGCGGTTCCTGGCATTCGCAACGACCTGCAATACGGCGGAGTAGGCATTCTGGTCTACGACATGGATGCCGCCTACAAATTCATCAAGCGCATTCCGACTTGGGACGTTCCACGCGGCCAGGCCGCCGAAAATGTAAAAGGCATCGCTGCCAGCGCGACAACAGGCAAACTCTACGTCAGCACTATCAAGCGCGTCGCTTGTTTCGATCTCATCACCGAAAAGAAAGTTTGGGAGAAGACTTACGATGGTGGCGCCGATCGCCTGTCCATCTCCCCGGATGGCGAACTCCTCTTTATTCCCTCCTTGGAAGGCCCCGACTGGCTCGTCGTGAAGGCCCGCACCGGTGACCTTATCGCAAAAATCAATCTCGGCACCGGCGCGCACAACACTATCTATGGTCCCGATGGCTCCCGCGTCTATCTCGCAGGCCTTCGGTCGCCCCTTCTTGCCGTGGTGGACGCCAAAACACACTCGGTGATCAACAAGGTCGGACCGTTCAGCAATTCCATTCGCCCCTTCACCATCAATGGCAGCCAAACTCTTAGTTTTGTCAACGTCAACGATTTGCTCGGTTTTGAAGTGGGAGACAATAAAACGGGGAAAATGTTGTGCCGCGTCGAAGTGACGGGTTTTCAAAAAGGTCCAACGAAGAGGCATGGTTGCCCCAGTCACGGCATCGCTCTTACTCCCGACGAAAAGGAACTGTGGCTCGACGACAGTGCAAACAGCAGCATTCACATCTTCGACGCCACTGTCATGCCTCCAAAGCAAAAAATGAGCATCAAGCTGCGCGATCAGCCAGGATGGATTACCTTCAGCATTGACGGACGGTTCGCTTTCCCTTCCACGGGGGACGTTATCGACACCGGCGCCAAACGCATCGTGGCCGCTCTCCAAGATGAGACAGGACAACCCGTCCAGAGCGAAAAATTATTGGAAGTCGATTTCGCTGATGGCAAACCAGTTCACGCGGGAGATCAGTTCGGAATTGGCCGGAAACAATGATCATGCGACTCAGCGCACCCTGGGCTTGGTTCGACATACATCTGCGCTGATCTGCGCCCGCAACCTGGGATGCTGCCTCATCGCTACTTCGGACAAGATCAAACCCGCTGAGCGCACGATTAAGCCACGAGGCGGCTTTCGGTGAAGCGAGAAATTCTTATGGCGTATCCAGCCGCAAACGTGCGGATCGAAAAAACCGATGATTCGGGGCAGGCAAAATAAGCGGTGAGCCGTGTACCTGCCATGTACCTCACTTCGGTGTTTTTGTGGTTTTTCTCCGTTTTGGTTTTTCTTTCGTCGACTGTGGAACGCGGAATCGAAATTGGAGCTCCGGTAAATGTAGGCCGAGATGAGTCGCTTCCAAATACCTCAGGAGACGCGTCCTCGGAAGTCAGGTCTATCCCGATAAGAAAATCTCCAGCTGGGGCCAGAGTCGCGATCGGCGTGCCGGAACCATCCAAAATGAAAACTGTCAATCGATCAGGAATGCCACTACTGCTGCGGCCCGCCGTCCCCGACAAACCATCTTACGTCCGCCATCGCAAGCTTACGTACTACTGACTACCAGCGAATTTCTTTCCTCGGTCATTTCGTCAGCCTATACATGGGTCTGTATCCCTGTTCTCTTCGTGCCCAGACCTGCTGCCAGAATTTGCTACGGGCGTCAGGGTCGAGGTTCGGGTCACGTGGAGGTAACCGCAGCGACGGCCAGAACCGCGAATTTCGCGGTTCTGGCCGAAACGCCTAGGTGGAACGGTGGATCAAGGCGTTGCAAAACTAGTTTTGTTTTGTAACAGCGTTGCTATCTAAAGTAACCGCGGCATTTTGCGCCAGTGCGCTCCCGTCTAGCGTTGCGCCCGTGGCAATCGTTATGGAGGCGTACGCCAGTATGGTTCCCTTCAATGCAGAGTACGTTCCCAGCGTGGCTGAACTGCCAACTTGCCAAAAGACGTTGGCCGCCTTGGCGCCACCACTCAGGACAACCCGGCCGCGCGTTGCTACCGTCAGTGCGGACCCAATCTGGAAGATGAAGACGGCATTCGGGTCGCCGTTGCCATCCAGAGTGAGATCCCCCGTTATCGCAAGCGTGGAGGTGGATTTATACAGGCCCGGAGCGAGGGTTTGCCCGCCCAAATCCCCGGCCATGCTGATAGGAGCTGTTGATCGTCCAGCGGCGTCGTTATATGCGATGGTCAAGGAGGCTTGCGCGTGTTGTGCTGCAGTATCCCCGGCGTGTATCGCCCCGTTCACTGTTGCGGGCGGAGTTCCAGGCACTAAAGCAGTGCCAGGCCAAACCCCAAGGTCCCCATTAATAATGCTAGGGCCGGTGTTGGTAACCGTGCTGCCGGCCAGAACCGCGAAAGTGCCGGCCGATCCGAGGTCTACAGGCAACTGGGCCGACGCCGTAGGTGCAACGGGCGGGGGAAGCGTAATACTAGTCTGCATTGTCACAGCGTTGGTATCTAATGTAACCGCGGCATTTTCCGCCAGCGCTCTGCCGTCTAGCGTTGCGCCCGTGGCAATCGTTATGGAAGCATACGCCATTACGGTTCCCTTCAATGCAGAGTACGTTCCCAGCGTGGCTGAACTGCCAACTTGCCAAAAGACGTTGGCCGCCTTGGCGCCACCACTCAGGACAACCCGGCCGTGCGTTGCTACCGTCAGTGCGGACCCAATCTGGAAGATGAAGACGGCATTCGGGTCGCCGTTGCCATCCAGAATGAGATCCCCCGTTATCGCAAGCGTGGAGGTGGATTTATACAGGCCTGGGACGAGTGTTTGCCCGCCCAAATCCCCGGCCACGCCGACTACACCTACCGTCAATCCAGCAGCGTTGTTAAATGCGACGGTCAAGGAGGCTTTCGCCTGTTGTGCGGCAGTATCCCCGGCGTGTATCGCCCCGTTCACTGTTGCGGGCGGAACTCCAGGCACAAAAGCAGTACCAGGCCAAACCCCAAGATCCCCGTTAATAAGGCTAGGGCCGGTGTTGGTAACCGTGCTGCCGGCCAGAACCGCGAAAGTGCCGGCCGATCCGAGGTCTATAGGAGCTTGCGCCGGAGGCGCTTGTGCCGCCGCGAGGTTTGCACCCATTAAACAAAGAGCCACCGCCGCACCTAGGAGCAACGCGCTGACCTTCTTCGGAGGATTCACAGACCCACATTTCACTTCACTCTGTTTTTTGTTTTTTTTCATGATTCAAAGATCCTTCTTTCAGTGTGCTCTTCGCGAGAATTTGGTTTCTTCTCAGCATCGGAGTTAGAGAGTAAATCCCGACGTCGATCATGTCCATCAGTCCAGGCTGATTCTTTCTTAGGAAGCAGGCTGAAAGATTTGTCAGTGTTTGTCTTATAGGGAGGCCGAAGGCCGGAAAAGAGGTTGCAGGCTGGACGGTCGCCCCTACATTTGGGATGTTCTCAAATCACCAGGCCGTTTCGCATCGCGTATTGGACGATTTCCGCACTATTTTTAACGCCGAGCTTTTCCAGGACCCGAGAGCGATAGGTGCTGATCGTTTTTGGGCTGAGTGACATTTCCTCGGCGATTTCCGTAACGGTCTTTCCGGAGGCGATACGGGACATGACGTCATACTCGCGGTCGGAGAGCGTCTCGTGCGGCGTGCGCGTGGGATCCTTTTTTACTCCCAAGGCCAGCTTTTCGGCCAGCGCGGGACTTACGTATCGCCCCCCGGCCAGGACTTTGCGGATGGCTTTCGCCAACTCCTCGGGAGCGCTTTCCTTCGTCATGTAGCCTCCCGCGCCCGCTTTCAGGGCACGGACAGCGAATTGGTCTTCCGGGTGACCGCTCAGGACCAGAACCGGGAGCTTGGGCCATTCGGCCTTTAATTCCTTGAGGAGATCCAAGCCGCTTTTTCCCGGCAGGGCAATGTCGAGCAGCGCGACATCCCACTCTTTTTTCCGAAGCTGTTCCAGCGCCTGCCGGGCATCGGAGGCTTCTCCAAATGCGGCCCCGTGGAACTCATCGGAAAGCAGCGCCCTCAAACCATGCCGGACAATAGCGTGGTCATCGACGATGAGGACTCGTATCATGGGATGGCGGGTATAGTGCCGGATTCCTCCGACGATGCGAGCGGAATCCAGGCGGTGACGGTGGTCCCTTTTCCCGGAGCACTGGAGATATTCACGCGGCCGCCCAGAATTGCAGCGCGTTCCCGCATACCCAGCAGACCCAGGGATTTGGAAAGGGAACGGTCCGCCTGATCAAAACCGCGGCCGTTATCGCGTATAAGCAGAACCAGCCGGTCCCGTTGCTTTTGCAGAACCACCTCGGCCCGCGTGGCCTTGGCATGGCGCGCGACATTGGTCAAAATCTCCTGGAAAATACGAAACATGGCGGTCGAAGCGTTCGACGCAACTACTTCCCGCGTAAGCAGCCGGAGCTTGCACTGAATGCCGGATCGGGCCTGGAATTCCTGGACCTGCCATTCCACGGCCTCTGCCAAACCCAGATCCAAAACAGCGGGCCTTAGTTCTGTCGAGATTCTCCGAATGGATCTGATAATGCCGTCGGCCAACTGCCGCGTGGAGCGGATCCTCTTGAGCATTGGGCCGTTTCTCCGCGGCAGCCGCCCCGCCAGCCAGGCGAGATCCAGTTTCACTGCGGTCAACGACTGACCCAGTTCATCGTGGACTTCTCGGGAGATCCTGGCCCGCTCCTCCTCTCGAACGGACAGCAGGTGCGCCGCAAGATTCCGCAACTGCTCGCTAGAAGCACGCAGGTCCTGCTCGGCGCGCTTCATCTCGGACAGGTCCGAAGCGATCAGGCATACAGCCCCCGTGCTGTCCAGGCGGAGAGGATTCAGGGAGAGTTGGACGGACAAAGGGGTGCCTTTTCTCGATTTCAAACGGATCTCACCCCGGCAGTTCCTTTGTGCCGCGCGCCGGAGTAAGGCATCTAGTTTGGGATGATCCTCGGGCCAAACCAAGTCCAGCATGGAAGAACCGATGACACTCTGGAGGCCCGCTCCCAGGAACCGGGCAAAACGGCCGTTGCAGTGCAACACGGTGTGGTCACTACTGAGAACAGCGGCGCCTTCGTTCATCCTCTCCACGAAAACACGGTAGGTATGATCGGCACCCTGCAGCGTGAACACTTTCTCCCCGCCTTGGCCGTTCACAACAATAGCATCCACTTCGCCGGAACGAATGGCACGGAGAGATTCCTCGGCTTCGCTCAGGCGTGCGATCAATTCCCGGCGCGAAAGGGCCCGCAGTTTTTGCGGGCAGCGGTTATTCTTCCTGTCAGCCAACCTTTTTCCGCCTTCCGCCCGCTATTACTCCCGCATTCCCAGGTCCAGTCCGAAGAGCACTTTTCTTAGGTTCGACAGGTCCCCAATGAGCCTGCGCAGCGGGGGCGGGAGCCGTTTAATGAGCGTGGGCACCGCCACAATCTGCTCGTCTCTGGCCAGATTCGGCTGCTGGTAAATGTCGATGACTTCCAGGTCATACCGATTCTTCAAGTGCTGCTCACAAATCCGCTTGATATTCTCTACAGCCAGCGCCGATTTCAACGTGGATCCGCTTACATACAAACGCAAGACGTACTTTGCCTGGCGAGAATGGGAGCCGGGTTGCTCCGATTCCCCGGCCAATCCGGGTGTCCGCTTTCCTACAGGGCTGCTCTTTTTCGGGAGGGTTTTCATGTAGGCCTTCCTGAGCTGGGTCAGTCTACCTTTCGCAGATCCAGGCCCACCAACAGCCGCACGCTGTTGGACAGGTCTCCAATGATCGTTCGGATCGGTAGCGGAAGCCTTCTTACCAGGGTCGGAATTGCTACGATCTGGTCGCTACGCGCCAGTTGCGGATTCTCCCTCAGGTCGATCACTTCGATCTGATAGCTGCCCTTGAGGTGCTCTTCACACAGCACCTTGAGGTTAGCAAAGGCGCGAATGGACTTGGGAGTCTGGCCCGCCACGTAGAGCCGCAGATTCCAAACCACCGGTTTCCGGGGGTCCGGTTTGCGAGGCCGCGGCCGAGTTTTTGTCTTGGTTTTCGGCATTCAGCGTTTCCGCGCGGCTTTCGCGCGCACCTCCTTCTTGTAGGAGGAGGTGTCCGCTTGCCGGCTCAGCACCATCTGCACGCGGTCCTGCACCACTTCCTTGCCGAGTAATTCCGATTCGGCGATGGTCTGTTGAATTATTTCTTCCTCCGCTTCAAATTCTGCCCGGAGCATGACCATGCGGGCCTCAAAGATGCGGCGCTTGCGCTCCAGTTCGCGCCGGCGGGTCTCCAGTTCTTGCTGGCGGAACGTCACCACTGCTTTCTCGCGCATTTCCTGCGACACCCGGGCGGAACCGGTCAGCACGCCCTCGGGTCCGAGGTAAACGTCCAGCAATCGGAGGCCGTCGTCCGTGAGCACGAATTCGCGAATCTGATTGGAATGCTCCATGCCTCGCGATTTCAGCACGTAGAGCGCGCGGTTCCGTTCTCCCCCGACCTCGATGTTTTTCAGCAGGAGCCAAGTGTCCATGAGGGAGGAGACGTTCGCCTCGCTGCCTTCCCCGGACCCCGCCGCAGTCAAACTGGTGAAAATCGCGGTGATCCGCCGCGTCTTCATAAAATCGACCAGGCGCGTGAGCATGGACCGCACTTCGTTCTGGGTGCTGACCATGAGCAGATTGGTAACTGGGTCCACCACAACGACGCTGGGCTGGAAGGTGGAGATGCGTTTGTGGGTCAGTAACAGGACCTGTTCGATCCCCCCGTAGGTGGGACGCGCCGCATGGAATTGCAGGAGCCCTTTGCGGACCCATGGCTCGAGGTCGATGCCGATAGAACGCATATTGCGGACGATTTGCCGGGGTGATTCCTCGAAAGCGAAAAATAGGGAGCGCTCGCCGCGGCGGCAGGCCGCATCCACGAAATGTGCCGCAATGCTGGTTTTACCGGCTCCCGCGGTGCCGGATCCCAGAATGCTACTCCCTCGATAAAAGCCCTTGCCGCCCAGCATGACATCCAACCGGGCAATGCCGCTCGAGACTCGTTCGGCAGGCGCATCGTGGTCCAGGCCCAGTGAGGAGATCGGCAGGACTGAAATGCCTTGGTCATCGATGAGGAAAGGATACTCGTTCGTGCCGTGGGTCGATCCCCGGTACTTGACGATGCGCAGGCGCCGGGTCGAGATCTCCTCCCGGATACGATGGTCCAGCAGGATCACGCAGTCTGAGACGAACTCCTCTATGCCGTGCCGGGTCAGCCTGTCGGGCTGGTCCCGCTCAGCGGTAATGACCGTGGTCAATCCTTTTTGCTTGAGCCAGTTGAACAGGCGGCGTATCTCGGCGCGCAGGATACCTGGGTTTGGCAATTCGCCGAAGAGCGCTTCAATGGTGTCCAGGACGACTCGCCGCGCCCCAACCCTCTGGACTGCGTCGGCAATTCGAATGAAGAGGCCATCGAGGTCGTACTCGCCGGTTTCCCCAAGCTCGCTTCGCGTGATGGACACGTGGTCCACGAACAGTTTCTTGTCCGCAACGAGCCGGTCCAGGTCGAAACCCAGCGAAGCGACATTCTTAGTCAGGTCTGGGATCGATTCCTCAAAAGATATCAACACGCCGGGTTCGCTGTATTGTGTAGCGCCCCGAACCAGGAACTGCAGTCCGAACAGTGTCTTTCCGGAACCCGCGCCTCCACTGACAAGAGTGGGGCGGCCGCGTGGCAATCCTCCCTCCGTGATTTCGTCGAAACCCTGGATGCCGGTGGATGCTTTCGGCAGCGTTTTGGAAGATGGATGGCTTGCTTTCTTCTTTTGTGCCATTTGCTTCATCCTTGCCCCGGGCGATCTACGCCGGGTTGGCAGTGGCGGCGCCATCGCCCCGCCTCGCGAGTCGCCCTTACCAAAACGGGGCCACTCGGTCCCTTCACCATAGACTGCTTCTCTAGAAAAGCAGCTATAGATTCTACCAGGATACGCGGGTAGGGACCGCCCTATCGCAGAGGTAGTCATATGCAAGGCATCGTAAAGACCTTTGATTCGGACCGAGGAATCGGCATTATCCACGATAGAAATGGCGGCAAATATCCCGTAACTCTCGCTCCTCAGAGACTTCTTGGCTGATAGATTCAAGCCTGGGTTGGTGTAACCCGGAGGCCGAGTGGCGCTGCCTTCTCTCTGAGGAACTCGCTTTGTTGTTGGCGGTTTCTCTGCTCGTAGTACTCGGTGCTGGCTGTAATGAATATTAAGCGGATTTGTGAGCAGCACTTGAAGGATCGGTATGACCTGGAAGTCATCGACATTTACCAGCAGCCGATGAGGCCGTCGGTGACGATCACGGACTTGGCGGCGTGCTCTTTGAGGAAGACGAGAACCTTCTCGCCAACGGCGGGGTTGGTGCGCACGTCGGTATCTTCGGAGAACCAACGTTCAAGCGGGTCCGGCTCGCGACCCTCGTCGCGCACGATGGCAACAACGATCTTGGTGGTGAGATCGGCGGAGGGGCCGTGAAAGCGATGGTGGCAATAGGATAGCCGCGAAAGCCCTGCTTGACTTTCCTGCGCAACCACGGCGACGACGGCTTCCAGTTCTTGCTCATGGAAGTTCAAATTGGCGAACCTTCTCAAGAGCGCGTCGAGGGCATACGAAATAATGACTTACCCCGAAATACATAAACGATCATACGACACTTTGAGAGCTTCTGTTCCCGCGAAAGTGGAACCACGATTTTATTGATATGCCTGTCGTGCAGAAACAGCACCAACCGACGTTTGTCGCCGAGACGATGAGTTCCATCGTTCGGAAAGCGGAAGGCCAAGATCAGGTTTTATATGCCCTGCTCGCTGGAACTGGTCTCAGAGTGGGAGAAGCTTTCGGTCTGGAAATCAGGCATCTTTCTGCGGACTGCCGAACGATTACAGTAGAGCAGTCATGTTGGGAAGGTGACATACAGACGCCGAAGACGAGGAATGCTTATAGAAAAGTTGACCTGTGCGCTTTGCTGGCCGACTTGCTTAAAGCATTCGTCGGAGACCGCCAGTCCGGGCTTCTGTTTACGAATCGTACCGGCAAGCCTCTTTCTCAAACCAACCTCCTCCGCCGGTCTCTTCACCCGATTCTTGCAGAACTAAGTATCGGTATCGGGAAGGCCGGGTTTCACGCCATGCGGCGGTTCCGTACTACATGGCTGAGAAAGAAACGCGCTCCCGAGGACCTCATCAAATTCTGGCTTGGACACGCCGAGGAATCAGTCACCGATGGGTATTCCAAGCTGGCAGACGATGTGGAGTTTCGGAAGCAAGTAGCAGAGGAACTCGGAACTGGATTTGTTGTTCCGGCTTCAATGAGACCTATGAGACCTAGAATCTCGTAGGAAAGGACGGCAGCGGTTGCAGCCTAAATCACTCTCTTTGTGTGGATTAGAGTGGTGCGCCCGGGCGGACTCGAACTCCCGACCTTCTGGTTCGTAGCCGTTCGACCTATTTTGCCAAATCTTGCCAGAGGAGTGGCTAATCGAACGGATTCAGCAAGTTGGGGCAACTCCGTGCAATCTGTTTTCTCCTTCTTTTTCGGCATCTTGAGTTACATTTCCGTGACAGCTGCCACAGTAGCCCGTTTCGCCGATTCACAACGACGAGTAATGCGTCAATCAGGACTTGAAGCTGAATCCGGAAAAGTCAAAATTCAATCCCGGCCCAGGACCGAAGAGCATGACACGGACCGTCGAAGCGCAAGGCGATGGAGTCAAATATACCTTCGACGGAGTTAGCCGGGATGGAACCGCCATAGCTTACAGCTTTGCGGTCAGCTTTGACGGCAAGGACAATGCCATCACGGGTTCAATGCCCAGTGGGGCGGACAGCATCTCCGCCAAGCGCATCGACTCCAACACGTTCGACGCGACTTTGAAACAAGGCGGCAAAGTAATTGGTACATCTAAAGTCGAAGTTTCCCAGGACGGAAAAGTTACGACCGTTACATCGAAGGGTACTAACGCAACCGGATAGGCAACGAACGACGTGTCTGTCTATAACAAACAATAGGCATCGTTAACGCCACCTAAGAACTCAACACAGCAGAAGTTCTCGGGCGGCTCTTCATCGGGCCGCCCTTTTTAATTTCTGCTGTCGCGATTCATCCACCTAACTCCTTCCATGAGTTGACCGGTGAGTGTCAAGTCGGTCATCTGCTACCGAACGATGAACAAAGAGGATTCGCAGGAGATTCTGTCTGGCCCAAGGCGCGTCGCGGGCAGAAGCTCGTTCCAATTCCTCAAGATTGGGTTCAGATCTGGTAGACATAGCCAGCCTCGGTAAATCGCCGGGGGTGGCAGTGCCTTCCCCGCCCAACTGCCCCCCGGGCCTGGACGGAATTAGCTGGTAAGAAGAGTATCGAGAGTGGTCGTCCATGTCTGTCCACTATTAGACGCTTGGTGTAAAGTACTAGATTCTCATTAACTGACACGGTATATTTCCGTGGGGCTTCCTCCACCTCCCGGTAGCGTCAGCATTCTTGCCGGCATCTTCCTAGCTCTCCTCCCCACTCGCCACTTCCGTCCGTCACGCTCTGCTTTCATCGCGTTGCCTCGGCAGCCCAGGTGCACGGCGCGTACGCGGAATGGTATCAAAAATTTTCTTCCCTCCCGGGGTAGACAGCTGGTTGCCTCATTGCAGGCTGGAAACTAGAATGGGCCGACAAGCGATTCACCAATTCCACCAAGTGCTGGACATCTTCACCACGCACTGACGTGAACTTCAGTCCCATTCCGCGTCCGGGCTCCGCGTGCCGCACAACACCAGCGGCCCTGATCGCGCCTTCCTGGACAAGAAAGTCAAGCCTGAGCGTCGCTCCCACGGCCAGCGCTTCCTGTGTCGCGACAAACAGACCTCCCAAGCTCAGGTCCCGGACTCGTGCAGCATCCTCAAGTTTTTCACACCCCCAATAGACCGAGACCCCCTGGCGTGTCTCGACTCGCATGTAGCGCCTTCTCCCAGGGGCAATTCGATGCTTCAAGATGTATTTATCGGGGTGCATATCCGTCCTCCGCTTGGAAACTAGTTCATAGAAAGTGGCCATTCGGGCACACCTCCTCGCACTGGCCGATTCCCGAGAATGCAACCATAGCTATGATGGTTTGCCGCATTGTGACGTCTGATCGCAATTGCGGCCAGACACGTTGCGCGCTTAATCAATTGAAACTCGCGGGCCGAGGGGCGGCGCTGCACGCAACTGTACATCTCCAGAGATCCAAGCAGTTCGTCATTCTCCGCAACAACACCTGCGGAACAAAAAGCATGCAAACCAAAAAGCGCTGCGATCCGGGCGATTGCGGCATGATCGGTTACATCGTCGTCCGGCAGGGAAATGAGCGAAACCATGTTGCCAATCTGAGAATTAATATCGTTGCAGATTCTATCGAGAACTTCCAAAAGGGGCGTACGGGCGGGAATCGATTGAAGAAGCTGTTCTTCAGCTCTCAGTAAATACTGGATTTTGTCGTCGGAACTACGACGCAGCCTGAGTATTTGTGACCTAGCACGTGAGCGGGAATGATATTCATTCATCGGAGGCCTTCCTCTGGAGGCCGCGTTCCTATCAAATTGACGCTCCCGATTACGACGACTCGGGATTCAAATGTGGTAAAAACAACTAAGAGACGCGGGCAGCTTTTGCCTGCTTGCGTTTCACGGCATAAAGAGCCTGATCCGCTGCGTGGAGTAGGGTTCCGATGGTATCGGCATCCTTTGGATAACTGACAACTCCCACGCTGACGCAAAGCCTTGGCTCTTCTGCGTCTTTCGCAACAAGACCGCAAATCCGGTGTCCTACCATTGTCGCGGCGGCCATGCCTGTCTCCGGCAGGACCAGAGCAAACTCGTCCCCGCCTTGCCGCGCTGCGGTGTCTACGGACCGGCAGCAGTCTGTCAGGATGTGCGCCAGCCTGCAGAGCGCCCGGTCTCCCGCTAGATGACCATATCGATCGTTGATCTCTTTCATTCTATCGAGGTCCAGCAATACGAGACAGAATTCCCGCTTGGTGCGTTGGGATCGGCAGATCTCTGCGTGCAGCGCATCGAAAAGACGGCGATGGTTGGCCAAGCCGGTCAGTGAATCGCTCGATGCCTGGTGGCGCAGTTGCTCCTCTAGCGTCCGCTGCTCCGTGATATCAACAGCGATGATTTCATGGCCAACACAATCTCCGCGGTCATCATAGATACCCCGTCCGCTCAGCTTGACTTTCAGAGTCGTGCCGTTTTTCCGCTTCCACTCGACCTCGATAGGGTTGATTCGCATGGTCTCGGAGGAGCGCTCCGTCAATGCTGAGCCGGTACCGAGATCAAAGACGCCGTCCGACGGGTGATTTGCCGCCAAGAGTTCTTCTTTGGTTGCGTATCCAAGCATGGTTACCAGGGCCTGGTTGACGTTGAGAAACTTTCCTTGAGCATCGCACCGGCATACTCCATAGGCGGGGTTGTCCACCAGCGCGTGATACAACGATTGCGAATGCTTCAAGGCCTTTCCGGCCTCTTCCAGCTCCGCACGCAGCTTCTTTTCGTTCAGGGCGCGGCGCACGGCCATGGGCAGTTGCGCGATATGCTCCCCCTCAACGTAATCGAAGGCGCCATGAGCGGTTAATTCCGCGATGGATTCTTTTCCCTTGGAGGTGGTCACGAAGAGAAGGGGAACCTCCTCCACCGTCTGACGAAGGGATTGCAAGCCCTGCGATCCTTTCCAACTGGGACTGGGGTACTCGGCGACGACGACATCATAAGACTGGGAGCGGAGCTGTTCCGCACACTGTGCCAAGTTCAAAGCGATATCGGCGCTGACGATGAATTGCGCTTTCTTGAGTTCTTGCAAACAGCACTCTACCGTCTCTGCATCGCGGTGGATGAAAAGAATGTGGAGAGGACGGAATCTCTGAGAATCCGTGCTCTCAGTTATCGGAACAGACCGGATCTTGCTCTGAGTCAGGCTCGACATCGAAACACTCACCTGGAACCACCGAAGCCGTCCATGAAGGCGACATGCATGAGCTAGGAGCGGCTAGGAAGTGCCAGGTGACCCCCAAACCCAATCTAACTGCGAAGGAGAATTACTGTCTGCAGGATATCGAACACTAGCGGTAGACTATTTCAGTCCGATCTCGTGATTATACTGTCGGATAACTTCGTAACACTCGCAGGCGCACTCTTCGAGTTTCCCGCGGTTCAGAATCTGCACTGCACCACGCGTGTACTCGATAATCTGCTTGTTCTGCAAAATACCGGCCGTCAAGCTTACGGTGGGCCGGTCCGTCCCCAGCATCGTCGCAAGGAAATCGTGGGTGATAGTGAGCGTCGCGGAATCCACTCTGTCCTGAGTGATGAGTAACCAGCGCGCGAGGCGCTGCTCAATATTGTGGAGCCGATTACACGCGGCTGTTTGTGCGAATTGCATCCCCTGAACTATTGCATAGCGGGTCAGAATCCGTTGAAGCTCTGGAGCTGATTGCAAGACGCTTTGCAATGCGCCGATTCTCACCCTGAACCCGTCTCCTGCGACTTGTACGATCTCGCGCACTTGGTTCCTGTTTATGCCAACCGCCGCCTGTATCCCTGCAAATCCTTCCTTGCCAACCTCCCCTACTTCAACAGTCTTTCCATCTTCGGTCGCAATTACAAGAGACACCATACCTGTATTCGGAAAATGCACAAACTCTAGCGGTTGGCCCGGTTCGTAGAGACTAAGATGGTGAGGCATGCTGAGAAATTCTAGGTGAGGACGAATCAGGGCGTACTCCTTGTCGGGAATGGATAAAAGGACCTTGTTGCCTACTCGGTTCCCCGCAGTGGTTGTCCGTTCGCTCGGCTGCATCATTTGAGAGTCTCTTCTTTCAGCAACAACGTTGCTCCTATCGTGTGCAAAAACCGAGTTAACTACAGATGTTCCGCCTGTCACAGCCTGCAGTATAGACACCTACCCAAGAACGCAGGTCTGAATTGGACCACAACGGAGATCCAAGGTTCGGCACATTGCTCCCAACCGTGCCTGAATCACGCCACGCTGAATTGACCCTACTAGCACCTGTGCAAGTTCTTGAAAAAGCGTGAGCGGAAAACGAAGCACACAAGTCCGGATGCAGCGCCTAATGACTTGCCTCACAATTCACTCGGCACGTGTGCAGGGCTAGGATGTTGGCGATGTTGGCCGAACAAAATTTCTCTGCCCAAAGTTACTTGAATCAAACTCTGGGCGCTGCGGATAGCTGTGCCCTAGCTAGCTTCTGCTTATCCGGTTGTTTCAGCAGGCCACGACAGCTTGGGCCTCGTCGAAGCCGACACACCAATGGCTGGGGGCAACCTAAAAGGTCCGGATAAGCAAGAGCTAGCTAGGATTGCGGCGCGGAAGCTAGTCAGTTGAGAACGACATTTAGAAGTGAACTATGAACTTGCAGTCCGCTGCCATCATAGTCAACAAAGCCTGAATTTCTGAATTTATTCATGAACAAATTGACCCGCGACCGAGTTGTGCCCACCATCTCTGCGAGGGTCTCCTGACTGATCTTGGGGATTACAGTCTCGGGCACGCCTTCCTTGCCGAAGCGAGCAAGCAACAGCAGAACCCGAGCTAGTCTCTTTTGGCAGGAATTGAAGAGTTGGTCAACCAAATCCTCTTCGAATCGGATGTTCCGCCCCAACAAATATGCTGTAAACATGTCGGACAATGTATGTTCTTGGCGCAGCGCAAGCATCATTGCCTTCTTGTCAATTCGCATGAGTTCGCAGTCCGTCATTGCGGTTGCAGAACCCATGCGTGAAGGCTGTCCGGCCAGGCTACCTTCTCCGAAAAACTCTCCCTTGCTCAATAGGCCCAGGGTTGCTTCCTTGCCAGTATTGGATACTACGGTGAGTCTTACTTTGCCAGTCTGGATATAAAACACCGCATCACACGCTGCGCCTTGAGCGTAAATTGTTTGTTTTTTTGCAACCGCCACAATTCTCCGTCCCTCACCGATGGTGGCAAGGAACCTCTTCGGGTCGAAGTCGCACGTTGTTTTGGCCGACAGCATCGGTACTATCAATGTCTCCTCCAGATGTTCACTCTTAGTCAAAATTGGTAAAAACCGTTTCATCAGATTAGAAGATAAATCCCGACGTCGATCATGTCCATCAGTCCAGGCTGATTCTTTCTTAGGAAGCAGGCTGAAAGATTTGTCAGTGTTTGTCTTAGGAGATCCAAGCCGCTTTTTCCCGGCAGGGCAATGTCGAGCAGCGCGACATCCCACTCTTTTTTCCGAAGCTGTTCCAGCGCCTGCCGGGCATCGGAGGCTTCTCCAAATGCGCCCCCGTGGAACTCATCGGAAAGCAGCGCCCTCAAACCATGCCGGACAATAGCGTGGTCATCGACGATGAGGACTCGTATCATGGGATGGCGGGTGTAGTGCCGGATTCCTCCGACGATGCGAGCGGAATCCAGGCGGTGACGGTGGTCCCTTTTCCCGGAGCACTGGAGATATTCACGCGGCCGCCCAGAATTGCAGCGCGTTCCCGCATACCCAGCAGACCCAGGGATTTGGAAAGGGAACGGTCCGCCTGATCAAAACCGCGGCCGTTATCGCGTATAAGCAGAACCAGCCGGTCCCGTTGCTTTTGCAGAACCACCTCGGCCCGCGTGGCCTTGGCATGGCGCGCGACATTGGTCAAAATCTCCTGGAAAATACGAAACATGGCGGTCGAAGCGTTCGACGCAACCTGTGCTTACCGAAAACTCCGTCCAGCTGTTTTCAGCCCAATGTAACATTGTTACATTCCGATCTCCTGGTTAGCCTGCTTCAATTTCATCTTCTTGAAAATCACTGATTTCAAAGGTATTCGCGCCGGATAGCATTTTCGGTAGGGACAACTAGAAGCACTTAGGCGAGAAGTTCCTCTGGCCTTCCAACCGCTCGTTTCGGTGCATTCGGTGCAATTCGATGCTTGTGTCAGGGCAGCCAGTGATTGGTCACTTTCGGCTATGGAACCCAGGATGTTCGTTGCCGGTCAACTTGGGGTTCTGGAAGACTTCGCGCGCCGATCTGGGTGTCGGCCAATAGTAAGTTCGCTCGGAGCGGGTAGTTTCCGGATTGCTAAAAATTAGCGGCCAAATCTGTTTGAGCCTCATGTTTTAGCGTAAGTGCTTTAAGAATCAAACAGTTTGGCCGCTAATTTTCGGCTTTAGTGGTCCAATCTGTGCACGCGCTCGTAACCTGCAAGCTGAGAATGAGTTAAGCCAGCGCGGGCATCACGATTGGCCACTAAAGCCCATTCGAGTGCGATCATCGCCAGATCGGGCGTCCGGACTGGCAGGCGACATTCAGATGACATAATTCATCATCGTCCGGCCACTTGCGCGTCAGTCACATTCCGATTGTTGTCCCCATTCGTCGGAGCGCCACGAATCAGGCGGTAACTCGAAGTCGTGAGAGAATTCATTGTGTCTCGCTCGTTGAATACGCCGGATCGGCTATGGCGACGGACCAGCGTCCCCGATCGTTGTCTGACAACATCTTTGTTCGAGATTTAAACATGGTTTTTGTCACCCATTCGAAGCAGGCACTGTCTAGGGTTGCCGCTTTAGCCGTCCTCGTTTGTCAGATGGCCACGGGACAGCAATCGCCGCCGACGAATTGGACGGCAGAACAAGACCATCAAGACATGATGGATCAGTTGGGAATCAAAGCGCTCCGTGCTGGGCCGAGCGGGAATGAAAAGGATTCCAATCACGCCAACTACGATGAGGCGGAGGCCAATCCATATGGTGATCTGCCCGATGCGCTCACGTTGAAGAGCGGGCAAAAGGTCACGTTAGCGGAACAGTGGTGGAATCAGCGACGCCCAGAGATTGTCGAAGACTTCGAGCGAGAGGTCGTGGGCCGCATCCCGCCCAATGTACCTACAGTGACCTGGGCCGTGAAGAGTACAACCGATTCGAAAGTCGGTGTTTTCCCTATCGTTGAGAAGCAGTTGGTCGGACACGTCGACAACTCGGCGTACCCTTCGATTAACGTAGATGTCGAGATGACGCTGGTCACTCCCCGGAATGCGGAAGGTCCCGTGCCCGTGATGATCATGTTCAGTAGCGCGGCCATCCGCCAGTTCATCGCAAGCCACCCGGAATTTAAGAAGATGATGGGGAGTGATCCGCCCTCGACGGAACAACTCATTGCCGGCGGGTGGGGTTACGCGCTCCTCGACACCAGTAGCATACAAGCGGACAACGGCTCAGGTCTGACGAAGGGGATCATTGGCCTTACTAATAAGGGTCAGGCTCGAAAGCCGGAGGACTGGGGTGCGTTGCGGGCGTGGGGCTGGGGTGCCTCGCGCGGTCTTGACTATCTGCAGACGGACAAGAGCGTTGATGCGAAGCGCGTTGGCATCGAAGGTGTGTCTCGTTATGGAAAGGCCGCGCTCGTGACCATGGCGTTCGATACTCGCTTTGCTGCCGTGCTGGTGGGCTCCTCCGGGGAAGGTGGCGTCAAACCGCATAGACGCAATTTCGGAGAAGAGGTGGAGAATCTCACGGGGTCCGGCGGGTATCACTGGATGGCAGGTAATTTTTTGAAGTACAGCGCGGCCCAGGCTCCGTTCGGAAGCAAGAATGCCAGCAACTTGCCGGTGGACTCGAACGAACTGATTGCGCTGTGCGCGCCGCGACTGACGTTCATCAGCTATGGGGTTCCCGAAATGGGGGACGCAAGGTGGCTGGACCATCAGGGCAGCTTCATGGCGACCGTGGCCGCAGGTGCTGTCTTCCGGCTATTGGGTGCGAAGGACCTGGGAGTGAATGAGGACTATCACAACGCGAAGATGCCACCAGTGAATACGGGGCTTCTCGATGGCCAACTCGCATGGCGGCAGCATGACGCGGGCCACACCGATGCCCCGAACTGGAAGTACTTCATTCCCTGGGCGGACAAGCTCTTCAACTATCACTCGACACCGTGGGAACTTCCGGCCGATCAGCCGGTTTTTCGGACGGACCCAAACTCTCTGGTTGCTCATTCCCAGTTGCTCGCGAAGGCGAAGCAACCCAGGATCGACGTTTACTTCGAAGGTGATTCGATCACAAGAAGGTGGGGTGCCGTCGACTACCCAGATCTGCTCGCCAATTGGAAACAGAATTTCTTCGGCTGGAACGCGGCTGACTTTGGATGGGGCGGTGATCGAACGCAGAACATCCTCTGGCGTTTAGAGAACGGCGAGTTGGACGGAGTCAATCCCAAAGTCGTCATTCTGCTCGCCGGCACAAACAACCTTGGCGATCTAACGACCTCAGGTGGAGCCCACGCGAAAGCAGACGACTTTACGCGAGGCTTTCAGACGATTTTGCATGTGATTCAAAAGAAGGCGCCTGGGGCGACAATCGTAGTAATGGGGATCTTCCCGAGGAACGACAATATGGCGTTCATTCCCCTCATCGACGGGATCAACCGCGGTCTGTCGGAGTTCGCTGATGGCCAAAAGATCCGATATCTGAATATCAATGACAAACTGGCCGACGGTGATGGAAGGCTGCTCGACGGGATGATGAACTCGAAAGACAAACTCCATCCAACCGTGAAGGCGTATCAAGTCTGGGCAGATGCACTGAAACCGATCCTTACGGAGTTGTTGGGCCCCCCCGCTGCTGTGGATCACGCCCCGCCGCCTACGGGCGATCCCGCTGCGGGACACTGAAGTGATGGAATATACGGGCGCCACTGGCCTCCAAGCTGCACTTAGAATGTTGTACCGAAGGATTTTGCGGTTGGGCAGCGGAGTAATGAGGAGAGGCGTCGGAAAAACTTCACGCGAGAGTGATGCGCAGTCCCGTCCGCATTGAGACAGTCTGGGTGAAATACTTGAGCGAGATCACAGTCATTCACTTTGCGCTCACACACAATGGCGCGTTCATTCTCAATCTTCGAAGAGCGGGCATGAGTAGAGCCGGCGCGCCCCTTGGAAATAGGTCAGCGAAAGGAGATTCGGATCAGGTGCTACGCCCCATCATTTCGTTCCTTTTGTTCTTGGGGGCTCTGCTAGGGGTGACACATCTCGCGGCGCAGGAGATACCTCGCGTCGACCGCTCTCAGGGCTCAGCGCAATTGATTGTTGGTAGCCGACCGTTCATTATCTTCGGCGGTGAACTGGGCAACTCTGCGACAGGGACAGCAGCGCAGGCCGATGAAATCTTGCCGCGCGTTGCGCACTTCCACATCAACACCGTGCTGATGCCGGTTGCCTGGGAGCAGATTGAGCCCCTCGAGGGAAAGTTCGACTTTGCGATTCTGGATCATTGGATCGAGCAAGCGCGAGTTCAGCATTTGCGCCTTGTCTTGCTGTGGTTCGGCAGCTGGAAGAATGCTTTCTCAAGCTATGCGCCGAACTGGGTGAAGAAGGAACCCAAGCGCTTTGGTCGCGCGATTGCGCCGGATGGCAGTCCGTTGGAGATTCTTTCCACCTTGTCCAAGGAGAATCTTGACGCCGATGCCCGCGCTTTTCAGGCCCTGATGCGGCACATAAGAGAATTTGATATGCGGCAGCAGACCGTTCTGATGGTTCAGGTGGAGAACGAGGTTGGCATCCTGGGTAGCGGGCGAGACCATTCCGCCGAAGCAGATCGCCTCTTCAATGGGCCGGTTCCAGAAGATCTCATGCGGTATTTGCATGCGCACCGGGATTGGCTTCCGCCTGAACTGAGTCGCGTTTGGAACGGGAATGGACGTACTTGGCGCGATGTTTTTAACGAGCAAGCGCCGGAAGTCTTCATGGCCTTAAATTATGGGCGCTACATCGGGCAGGTGGCAGCGGCGGGAAAGAGCGAATATCCACTGCCCATGTACGTGAATGCGCAGCTGCCTGCGCCGTTTGAGCGCGCGGGAGAGTATCCGAGCGGCGGTCCACATCCTTACTGTTTAGAGGTCTACAGGGCTGTCGCGCCCGCGCTCGACTTCTTTACTCCCGATATTTACTGGCCGAATTTCGAATATTGGGTCCAGCGCTATAACGAGCACGGCAATCCGGTGTTTGTCCCAGAAGCACGATTGGAGGCAGGCCCCTTCAACGCGTTTTATGCCTACGGAGAGGCGCGCGCGTTTGGATTCTCGGCTTTTGCCGTCGATAGCATTTCGGATGTGGAAACAGGACCGGATCAGGGGAAGAATTCGCTAGCCCAGAGCTACTCGGTCTTGCAGCAATTGGAGGACATCCTGCCGCGAGCCCAGCGCGAAGGTAAAACCCGCGGCCTTGTGCTTCACGCCAGCAGCCCGCGCCCCACACAGACTGTTTCTCTGGGAGGGTATCTCTTCACCGCAACGTTGGCCCGATCCTGGCCGGGACGGAACCTTTTGCAAGACGATGGTGCCATGATTGCGGTCCAGACGGGCTCGGACGAGTTTCTTATCGGCGGCGCAGCTCTTAGCATCACGGTGTCGAAGGACGTCGACAGGGGAGACGGAATAGCTGGGATTGCGAGTGTCGAGGAAGGTTCACGTGTGCGCGAAGAATGGGTAACGGAGCTCCGTCTCAACGGTGACCAAAGCAATCAAGGACGAAGTGTCTCTTTGCCCGCACATGGGTTCAAGCTCCTGCGCGTGAAGCTGTACACAATCCCAAGACCGTGATGCGAAGTCTCCACTGTATTGGGTAATGAAACTGTGCCAGCCTAGCGATTCACCCCAAGATGGACTGAACAATTGAAAACTATTGACTCTGCTCTCGCAAGCCTCTGCGTCACCGAAAAACAACGTCATTTTCGGCTTGACTCAAACTTCGCAAAATGAGAAGATTTGTCATGCGGATCGTCAGCGGGAAGGCGATTAGAGAAGCGACCGCAAGGCACAGCGAATGGGGCGCATCTCTAAACACTTGGTACAAGATCGCGAAGAACGCTGATTGGAAAAACTTTGCTGAGGTTCGGAACAGTTGGAGAAATTCAGATGTTGTCGGGCGGCGCTTCGTTGTTTTCGATATAGGCCATAATAAATGCAGGCTGATTGCCACTATCAAATACAGATGGAGAATGGTTTACATCCGACGCATTCTGAGTCACGCCGAATACGACGAGAAGGAGTGGCAGAAATGATGATTACAGTGCCCGAAAAATACGCACTCGAAGTTGGCTCGCCAACGCCGATCACATCCGAGCGTCAACATGAACAGTACCTAAGCGTTTTGGACAAACTGGCAAGCAAAGATAATCCAACAACTGAAGAAGAGAAGTATGCCGAAGTCTTGATGACCCTAATCGAAGCCTACGAAGAAGAGCATCATTCCATTCCTGATGCTTCTCCGGTCGAAGTCCTGCGCACGTTGATGGATGCGAATGATCTGCGCCAGAAAGATCTTGTTCCAATCTTTGGCTCTGAAAGCATCGTATCCGAAGTCTTGCATAAGAAACGTGGCCTCAATAAAACCCACATCGAGAAATTGAGCAAACGATTTAGTGTTTCTCCAGCAGTGTTTTTCTAAATCGCTGCTTCGATTCGGCGCGCTCTTTGGCGCGGTTCTCAGTTGAAGGGCCTCGCCTTCTGTTTTTCAGCCCGTAGCTTCACGCCTCGATTTACGAATAACTGGATACCTGAGAATCTTAATCTGTAAAGGTTTGGAGCAACTTTGGAGCAGGCCAGGACGGCCCCGAACTCGTAAGCGCAACCGAAGCAATGACTTGAATTGAATTTGCGGCTGCTTAGAAGGCAGACGCTCTATCCAACTGAGCTACGGGCGCAATAGCTACGTTGATTCTAAATCATTTATCGCCAAGAAGAGTATGATTTTGGCGCGTTTACCCTCTGCCGATAGGGCAGACGCTCCATGCAACTGAGCTACGCGCCCATCCTTGGCTACTCATTTGATTCTGCTAAAGTTGCAAAACCGATTAGACAGCCGATTCGTCCGAAATCTTGGAGCAACTTGGAGCAATTGGAACGGGCGGAAGGGAGAAACAGACGGCAGAAATGATGATCCCCCCAAAAAGAGTGGTGGTCCTAACAAGGTTCGACAAGGCCAGCGACTTCGAATTTTGGCATAGATTTTGATGGCGTAATTCGACAGGGTTCAATCGGTTTTATCGGTTTCTTTGACTTTTCTGCAAGTTACGGCTTTCACAGCGGCCTTCTGTTCCATCTTCACTACGCCCTACACTCTCGGGCTCTCGGGCAATATCTATTCACAGACTGCATGATGTCCCGTAAAATCGAGCACATCAACTGAACACTACTCAGCTGCCGCGTATGTTCAGCAATCGCCCGCCTGCTATTCAGTAATTTACCTGGTGGGTCTGCCTACGATTTCCCTAACCGCGCTTCCAGGTATTCCCTCGATTGTCTTAAAGCGTTTCCAGCTATCGTCTCCACAGTTCGGCGGCCCATGATCCCGAGTAACGTCAGAGCGCCAAGATCTCCCGAAGTTTGTCCTCGACCGTATGCAGCTCCGGGGCGGGAAGCTCACCCAGCTTGCCGGCTATCATGTCCTGTTTGATCGTCCTGACGATGCCGGTGACGATTGAGGGATATAGGAGTCCGGACTCGCGCCAGCCTTTGATCTTGTAGTCGCCCACCAACAGCCGCCCAACGTTGCTTGTGATCGCCGCCAGGATCATCTCTCGTCGGCCTTGATGGTAACGGTCAATGCTGACGATCAAACCAGGCCGCTGTTTGGCGCCCTTCTCGTCGGCAAACACGAGCTTAACGAGGACAACGTCTCCGCGACTACAGCTTGTCATACGCGGCATCCTTTGGATTGTTCCAAAGGGCCGCCAGCACGGGATCAGCGCGTTCATTGAGCGCGACCAGGTCGGCGGCCGAGAGCTCGTCGACGAGATCGTGTTTCAGGCGAGCCTCAACGGCTTCCCAGACGTACTCACGAATGGACTTGTCGCGCTTGGCTGCGGCGATGTGAATTCGTCGCCGGGCCTCACGAGAAACGTCAATGCTAAGCCGCGCTCGTCGCTGGTGTATAGTCGCCATTTACGATCAATCCCAATACAACCACATTGGCACACATACGTGTGTCAACGTGAAGATGGCTTGATGGCTTGAAGATGGCTGCTCTCCGGCAAGCACGCGCATAGACGCGCACGACTTTCCACAGATCCACAGCCCACAGATTCGGGGCGCTTGAAACTAGAGTGGAACCTGGATTATGCTGCGATTTCCTGCTGAAGCAGTTGCGAATGATCTTGATGGTATGCTTCATGCAATCCTGCGATCCTTGACGCGCCGCCAACGCGGTTCGTTGTGACACAATGTTCACGCCTCAGCGCTGGGAGAGCGCCTAGCCCTACTGTCGCTTTCGATGACGGCCTCCTCCCGATGGAGAGGAACTGGTCCTATTTTGAAGAGCTCACCCTGGCCCCGCAGACTGGACCTTATCTAACTGATCTAACTGGCCCCGACTTTCGTTACTAAGGAAGCTTGAAGAGGGGACGTCCGCGAATGAGTAGAAAGAGATCGATCCCCGATAGTGTGAGAGCCGGCAGGAGCCGTATCGTACCGTACTACCGAGGCGAGGACTTCAGAATGCGCCATGCGCGTCGTCTAAGCGCAAATCTGGACAGGAGGCCAACGTTCGCCGGTGGTGTGGGCAGCGGGGACTACGCTAAGGATAACCAATGAAGGACATCATTGGCAGATCGCGGACGGAGGTTTCCTGGCCGAATGGTGGCCATCGAGCGCAAAACTCGTGATTGGCAAAAATGGCACGACGGAATTCGTTGTCATGACTACAAGCGCTGAAAGTTATCGAGAATTTCTACAGAAAGAAGCGACTCTGATTGGCATCGCGGGCATGAAATTCGCAGCAGCCTTGCAGCAGTTGATTAGGGCCCGCTTTATTTATTAAGGAAGGGTGGATCTGCCATGTCACAAGTTGATTCCAGCTCTGCGAAGAAGAGCACAGAACTAACGCTCATCGACAAGCTGTCGCGGCTGTCGTACCAGCAGACGCTCAAGCTGCTGGGAAGCGACGGGCCGAAGTTGCTGCGGGCTGGGGATAGCTGGGATTTTCGCATCGAGGAAGACGTGTACTTGAATGAGGATTTGTTCCGCCTTAAGTTCCCGCTGGCGCCTGGCGAAACTGAATCCCCGCCTGTCGTCACGATCAGCCTCATGGATCCGTCTAACGGCCGGCTGCGGTGGAACTGCACTGTGTGCGAGTCGTTGTGCGAGCATGTCGGGGCGGCTTTCTCGTTCATTCTCGACGAAAAGATGACGCTGGGCCTTGCGGCGCCCCCGCCCGAGCGCGTGCCGGTCGAGAGCCTGAGTGAACAGGAACTTATCGAACGGGCCATTGAGGAGCGGCGGGAGCGGGCGCGCACGGAGCGAATGATCGTCAAGTCAGCGGAACCGGAACAGCCGTGGACCGATTACGCCGTGAGCAACACGATCTCCGGCAAGACGTACCGCGTCGCGGTGCGCGGGCGCGAACCGGGCGACTCCTATTGCTCGTGTCCTGACTTCCGCACGAACACGCTCGGGACCTGCAAGCATATCCTGCACGTGCTTGCGAAACTAAAAAGGAGATTCACTGAAACGGAGTTGAAGCGGCCTTACCACCGGCGGACGATTGGCGTTCACGTGCAGTACCGCGATCAGGCGACCCTTCGGCTCCTTCTCCCCGAAAGACTCGATCCGGAGGCCAGCGAGGTACTTGGAAAGCTACGTGACCGGGACATCGAGGACCTGCCAGACCTGCTCAAACGGATTCAGTATCTGGAGCGGTGCGGACGCACGATCAACATCTACCCCGATGCGGAAGAATTCATCCAACGGCGGCTGCTGCAGGACCGCATTGCGCGCCGAGTCGCCGAGATCCGGCGCCAGCCGGAGTCGCACCCTCTGCGCCGCGAGTTGCTCAAGGCCGAATTATTGCCGTATCAGCTCGACGGCATCGCGTTCGCCGCCGGCGCCGGCCGCGCCGTGCTTGCCGATGAAATGGGGCTTGGCAAAACCATCCAAGCCATCGGAGTCTCGGAGCTGCTCGTGCGCGAGGCTGGGATATCGAAGGTCCTCGTCATCTGTCCCGCTTCGGTGAAATCGCAGTGGAGGAACGAAATCCGGCGCTTCTGTGACCGCGATTGCCAATTGATCGCCGGCAGCATCGCATCTCGAGGCGCCCAATACGCCAACAACTGCTTCTTTACCGTGTGCAACTACGAGCAAGTGCTGCGTGACATCCTCTCGATCGAACGGGTGAATTGGGACCTCATCATTCTCGACGAAGGCCAGCGCATCAAGAACTGGGAAGCGAAGACCAGCCGCGTGATCAAGGGGCTTCGTTCGCGGTTCGCGCTCGTGCTGTCGGGCACGCCGCTCGAAAACCGGCTCGACGAATTGTATTCGGTCGTGCAGTTCATCGACGACCGGCGGCTCGGCCCGGCGTTTCGATTTTACAACCATCACCGCGTCGTGGATGAAAAGGGCAAAGTGCTCGGTTATAAGAATCTGGCCGAGCTACGCGAAAAACTCCAGCCGGTGCTGCTCCGCCGTACGCGGCAGTCCGTAAGCCAGCAGCTACCGCCGCGCACGAACGAAATCATCCGCATCACGCCCACCCAGGAACAAATCGACCTGCACCATTCACATATGCGGCTCGTCAACAGAATCACAAGGAAGAAGTTTCTTACCGAGATGGACCTGCTTAGGCTCCAGAAGCACCTGCTCATGTGCCGCATGTCCGCTAACAGCACATTCCTCGTGGACAAGGAGACGCCCGGGTACTCGTCGAAACTCGAAGAACTTGACGATTTGTTCGATCGGCTGTTTTCAGAAGAGAATCGTAAGGTGCTTCTCTTCTCGGAATGGACCACAATGCTCGACCTGATCGAGCCCCTCCTGGAGAAGCGTGGCCTTTCCTTCGTCCGTCTTGACGGTTCGGTGCCGCAAAAACTGCGGCAGGGGCTGGTCCACGAATTTCAAAGCAATCCCGGCTGCCGCTTGTTCCTGACGACCAACGCTGGCTCGACCGGGCTCAACCTGCAGGCGGCGAACACAGTCATCAATGTCGATCTCCCTTGGAACCCTGCGGTTCTAGAACAGCGCATCGCGCGAGCTTACCGCATGGGCCAGGAACAGCCGGTTCAGGTTTTCGTCCTGATCACCGAGGACACCATCGAAGAAAAACTGCTCAGCACGCTTTCCGCGAAGCACCATTTAGCCCTTGCCGCCCTGGATGCCGAGAGCGACGTGGATCAAGTCGATCTGGCCGGCGGCATCGAAGAACTTCGCCGGCGTCTCGAAGTTCTGCTCGGCGCCCGCCCCGAAGCCCCATCCGACAAGAGTCTCCGCCGGGAGAGTGAACTCGCCGTAGCGCGGGCTGCCGCCGAACGCAGTGCCCGCCGCGAAAGACTCGCCGTCAGCGGCGGTCACCTGCTTAGCGCCGCTTTTCAATTCCTTGGTGAACTGTTGCCGGCGCCATCGGATTCCTCGGAATCGAAGGCGGCGACGATTGCTTTGGCAGCAACTTTGAAACAGAACCTCACCGATCTCGTGGAACCGGACGATCGCGGCCGTCCGCGCCTGACCTTCGCGCTGCCAGACGCGACTGCTCTCGATGGGCTGACTAACGTCCTCGCGCGCCTGCTGGTCCGGACTCAGTCCGCAAACGGGTTGTGACTCTTAGGTGCACTGAATGGACTGGTCAAAGCCGTTCAGTCACGTCGAAGATCCGACGTGTTGGCAGATCGGCCGAAACAAATTCTGACGCGCCCACTCCAGACGGGCCACACGTCAATCCCAATGACTGAGAAACTCGATTTGGTTTGTCAGCATGCTTCGAAGGATCGCGGCGCTGCCAAAGCCGGAAGCGTAGCGAACCAGGAAAGACAGCGAATTGAGCGCTCCGAAGTGATCCAGTTAGGACAAGTGTTAGCGGCCAGGCAGGTTGGAGGTCGAGAAACAGACCAAACAAGTCAGCGAAACTGCCAAATGAGCCGCGATGCGACGCGAGGGCGGCTATGTCGTCTATGTCGCTATGTCGATCTGAGCTTGACACGAGAGGGCTGGATCAGAAGCAACTACGCTGGAGCAACTTTGGAGCAACTCAAGGATGGCCCAAAACTCGTAAGCGCAACCGAAGCAACGACTTAGATTGATTTTGCGTCCACTTAGAAGGCAGACGGTCTATCCAACTGAGCTACGGGCGCTCTCGCTCTATTGATTCTAAGCCATTTACTCTCCGTGCGGACGCTGTTTTGCCTCGTTGACCCTGTGCGCAAAGGACAGACGCTCCTTCGTTACGAGCCATTAGCGTATACTCTGTAATCTTGAACAAGTAGAAGCACTTAACGCGAGAAGTTCTTCTTGTCTTTCGACCGGTCTTTTCGGTGCATTCGGTGCCCAAGGTCAGGTGGGCAGTGATGAGTCAACCCAGGGAGTTCGTTGTCGCATGACCTATGGATTGGTGATGCGGCGGAGATTAGCACCAAGCGAGTCCGCAAGCAAAAGACCGACCGCGAGGATGCCCAGTCTTGCTGAAGCTGCTGCACGAAAATAACTTTCCGCGCGTGGGGCATCCAGTCGGAAAATCGTGATCTGCGGCAACTGCTCTGGCATCGCTATCGGCTGGTGCAGATGCGCGCGGATAATGAATCAGTTGCAAGCGCTGGCGATGAACGAAGCGGAAGCACCGGGCTCGAAGTGAATGCACCGCGTTGCAAGAAAAAAGCTTCCTCGCCGGTTGTTTAATTTCCTTTCGGCTGTTCCGGCTCCGCGCTGGCAGCGGCAACGACCAGAGCGACATTGTTATCACCAAGGACGCGGTTGAAAGCCGGAAGATCGTCCTTCAAAAGCTTTTGGAATTCCGCAGTTGCGCCAGTCATGTCAGTCTCGATCAAGCGGAGAGTGTCCAACTGCGTATCAGTGGGTGGAAAATCCGCGCCGCCGGCGACGTCGCCACCGCCGGTGCCGACTTCGGCATTGAGCCAAATCAGGTTGAGATAGGCGTGGTAAGGCTCGACAAAGTATTTGTCATCGCTGTTGACGAGCGCCGGGGAGACCAGCTTATATTCGGTGGCCTGTAATTTTTTATCCAGTGCTTCCACGGTCTTGAGAAGCTCCGCCTTGCGTTTTGCCTCGGGGCTGTCCGGAGATTGCTCTGCCGCAGGTTCCGGCTCCGGGAAATCCTCGTCCTCCTCCCCCATGACCTGCCTCTCCTTCTCCTTCTCCTTCTCCTTCTCTTTTGGCGGGCGCAGCATGGTTTCGATTACTTCAAGCTGCTTTCGGAGCCACTCGATCTGGTTGACGGTTGCCGAGACGCTGGTGATATCGTCGCTAATCCGAAGCAGGGTTTTCACCGACGCGTTGATGTCCGATTCGGACCCCGGGGAGCGGGGATCGCGAAGGACGGTGACGGGCTGAACATAGGTTTGTCCCTCGACTTTGAGGCGCACTGAGTAGGCCCCAGGTGCGACGATCGGGCCAACTTCGGCAGGCTTCGCGCCCCAGTGCGTGATAGGACGCGAGTCGGAGTCGCGGAAGCGTGGCTCATTCCAGATGTGAGAGTTTTCGGGAGCCGCCGTTCGGAGTGCGACCAATCGCGGCGGCTCGTAACGCAAATCCCATTTCACGCGGTTCATGCCGGCACGGGCCTTGGCCTTAAGTTTGCGGATGACTCTTTCGTCCGCGTTCAGGATTTCAATTTCGACCGGGTCCTTGGGCGCCGTTTTCAGGGAGAACGTGAGATGGGCCTGGCCTCCACGAGTAAACCGGTAAGCTTGGCGGGGTTCAAAAAGGACTGTTGCTGCGTCGGAATGAGTCTTGGCGAGCTGCTCGAGGGGCGCGATGTCGTCCAGAATGTAGAGCCCGCGCCCGTAGGTTGAAATGACCAGGTCGTGAAATTCCTTTTGCACGACCGCCCAAGTGACCGGGGCATGCGGCAGACCGGAATCCAATGCCGTCCAATGTCCGCCGTCGTCCAGGGAGTAGTAGAGCCCATTTCCCGTGCCGGCAAACAGCAGGCCCTGGCAGTTGGGGTCCTCGGTGATGGCGCGGACGTAGGAGAGGGAATGTTTCGGGAGATTTCCCATGATCGGCTTCCAGGATTTGCCAAAGTCCGTGGTCTTATAGATGAAGGGATCGCGATTGTCCACGAGGTGAAAATCGACGCTGATGTACGCGGTGGCGGGATCGAACGTGGAAGGGGCGACGGTGGTGATCGTCCCAAGAGGAGGCAGCCCGGATATGCCTTTCGTGACGTTGGTCCAATTGGACGCGCCGTCCTTGGTGTACCAGATCTGGCCGTCATTCGTCCCTGCCCATATCAAACCCTTCTGAATTTTGGAAGGCGCAATGGCGAAGACAACTTCTCCGTAAAATTGGCCGAGGTTGTCGCCAACGATTCCTCCCGACGGAACGATGTGGCTAGGATCTTGCGTCGACAAATCCGGACTCGTAACTGTCCAGCTTTGACCGGCGTTCGTGGTTTTGAAGATAACCTGACAACCATAATAGACGGTGTTGTGATCAAAGGGATCGATTGCTAGCGGCGCCGTCCAATGGCACCGGTATTTTATGGCGTTCGGTGGGGAGTCCAGAGTGTGCAACCACGGGCTGACGGACCGCGCGTGCTTATGGCGAGCATCCCAACGGGTGACCTTGTTGCCATAGCAAGTGGCCCAAATGACATTGGGGTCAGCCAGATCTGGAACGGTGAAGCCGGACTCGCAACCGCCCATGCGGCGATCCCAACCGGTCTCCTGCGAATCGACGGGCACGCTGGGGCCACGCATGTTTCCGTCGTCCTGCATGTTGCTGTAAAAATAGTAAGGGACCTGATTGTCGACGTCGACGTGGTACATCTGGCCGATGGGAAGAGTGACGTGGTGAAAGCCGCGGCCGTGCACGGTGGTGATGTTCATTCCGGCGTCATCGGTGATTACAAAACGATCGGGATTGGCGGGATCCACCCAGATATCGTGAGTGTCTCCTCCCCAGCGGACTTCCTGGAAATTCTGACCGCCATCGAGCGATTGGTGGAACGAGCTGTTGGCAACGTAAACTTCATTATCGGTTCCCGTCGAAACCGCGATGCGAATGTAATAGCCGGCGCGTCCAATCAAAGCCCGTTGGAAATTGATTGCCTTCCAGTGTGTGCCGGCGTCCTCGGACCTCCAGACCGAGCCCTGATCCTTAGTTTGAATCAGTGCAAAGACACGCCTGGAGTTTGTGGGAGCGACGGCGACGTCAATCTTGCCGACCGATGCATGCGGCAAACCGTGCTCCTCGATGCGAGTCCATTTGGTTCCACCGTCGTGAGAAACGTAGACTCCACTGCCGGGGCCGCCGCTGAATTCGCCCCAGGTGTGCATTTCCACTTGCCACATTCCCGCGAATAACGTGCGCGAGTTGTGTGGATCCATGGAGAGCCCGGAGCAGCCCACGTTTTCTCCGGGGAAGAGCACGCGCTCCCAATGCTGGCCGCCGTCGATGGTGCGAAATACTCCGCGTTCCTGCTGCGGACCAGTAACGCGGCCGAGGGCGCAGGCAAAGGCGATGTCTGGATTCGTGGGATGAACGACGATGCGGCCGATTCGCCCGGTTTCTTGCAGCCCCATGTTGGTCCAGGTCTTGCCAGCGTCGGTGGACTTATAAATTCCGTTGCCCATTACGTCGCTGTCGCGGATGACCCAGGCTTCACCGGTTCCCGCCCAGACCACACTTGGATCGGAAGGGGAAACAGCGAGCGAGCCGATGGCGGCGGCGGGCTGCTTGTCAAAGACCGGCGTCCAACGATTGCCCCCATCGATCGATTTCCAAACGCCGCCGGATGCCGCTCCGGCGTAGTACGTGCTCGGATCTCCCGGTATGCCTGCAACTGCTGCGATGCGATTTCCCACTTTTGGACCGACAAAGCGGAACCGAAATTGGCTTTCCTCCTCGTCGTCCGGCTGCTGTGCATTTCCCGCCACCGCGCACGTTAGGACCAGAATCAAAGCGAAATAATATTTTCGGCTGCGATTTGGAGCCACGGAAAACCTCCGGCCAAGTAGGATTTCTTACACTGCTCCTGAAGTCACAAAAACGAATCCCTCGCAAGGTCGCCGCACCCCATCATGTGCCGCTCAGCCACTCCTTGCTTATAGCACGGACACTGAGATGCTTCATAGTCTTGGACTGGGAGCGAATAAATCCGCCGCCTCTGTTGGTTCTTCTTGGCGGCCAGTCGACGGTCCATCTGCCGCGGACGGATCGAGAGCAGTTGTTTCTCGATCGCTGCGCTTAACTTGAAGCGTTTGCGGATCCACGGCATCCAGGCCGGCAGCAGCGATTTCAACCGCACCGACCAAGGGTACCCGGCCGCCTCCCATACGCTTGTCAGGATGGACAGCAGTTCGTGCTCCTAACTCAGCCCCCGCCGCCGTTCTGGCCGAGCGGGTCCCTTCCCGGGTGCTGGGCCGTTCAATATGCGTATGGCGTATTTCCGGTGGTAGCCCGTGGTCAGGCAAAATTCGTTCAGCGTTTCACGTTTCGCCTTCCGATCTGCTTTGCAATACCGCCCATAGATAACTCGGAAATACTCCCGTTTCCCCTTACGCCCCAAGTAAACCCTCCCCAAATCGTCTTTGTCTCGGGTTACATCTTAAATGGCGCGACGTAGTCCCCTCTGGTTACATTTTAGATGGCGCGATACGTGACAGGCGCGATACGTGCTATTGCCAAATCCGAGCCTCCCATGTATGCTCTTATCATGTTGATTTTCCCCCGGAAGAATGCGCAGCTCTGCATCTGTTGTACGTACTGTATGCGTGTGTCTTCTGGCGCGGGGAGGCTAAGCTTCTAAGGTTTTAGTTTAGCTCAAGAGTTCTTCAACCCACCGCCAGAAACGAACTGGCAGGTGGGGTTTTTGTTTTGCATCAAACGATTTTCCAAGCTGAACGCAAAAGGAGAAACCAATGTCCGACTACAAACATCCCGAAGTTCTGGTTTCAACCGATTGGGCCGCGCAAAATCTCAATTTCCCCAATCTCCGCCTCGTCGAAGTCGACGTGGACACCACCGCCTACGACCAGGGACACATCCCCGGCGCCGTCGGCTGGAACTGGCAGACCCAGCTCCAGGACAACATCCGCCGCGACCTGATCGACAAGTCCACCCTCGAAAAGCTTCTCAGCGCCTCCGGCATTTCCAATAACACAACGATTCTTCTCTATGGCGACAACAACAATTGGTTCGCCGCCTACGCCCTTTGGCAATTGAAGCTGAACGGCCACAAGGACGTCCGCCTCATCAACGGCGGCCGCAAGAAATGGCTCGAAGAAAAGCGCCCGGTCACCAAGGATCCCGCAAACGTCACGCCTGCGTCCTATCACGTGTCCGGCACCGACGATTCCCTTCGCGCTCGCAAGGAAGAAGTCTTCGCCATCCTCGATGGGCGCAAGCCCGGTCAACTCGTTGACGTTCGCTCTGTGGATGAATTCACCGGCAAGATCATCGCCCCTCCGGGCATGACCGAAACCGCCCAGCGCGCTGGCCATATTCCCCAGGCCGCGAATATCCCCTGGGCTCAGGCTTCTAACGAAGATGGCACCTTCAAGTCCTTCGACGACTTGAAAAAACTCTACGAGTCCAAGGGCATCACCGGCAAAGACGAAGTCATCGCCTACTGCCGCATCGGCGAGCGCAGTTCGCACACCTGGTTCGTCCTCAAGTATCTACTGGGCTTCAACCAGGTCCGCAACTACGACGGCTCCTGGACCGAGTGGGGCAACCTCATCGGCGCCCCCATCGTCAACGAAACCCGTGCCGCCCAACCCGAGCTGGTGGCTTCAGCCCGCTAGCCAGCGCCGCCGTTTCTTGTAGGGGCACAGCATGCTGCGCCCCATCTCGGCTCAAAATTTTAATCAGGAGAACTTTTCGCTAAGGAAGACAGAGTTGACAGTTACAGCAAAGAAGCATTCACGCATTATTCTTTCTGACTGCAACAGAAAACTGAAAACCATTCGGAATGAAAAAGGAGAGTTCATCACCAAGAGTTTGCAAGTGCAGAACAGAAGCTTCGGCGCATTTTTTTCTGACTGATAACTGATTAATGAGAACTGATAACTTTTCAGTCCGGTGGCGCGGTCGCCGAGTGGTAAGGCAATGGTCTGCAAAACCTGCTTTTCTCGCAGGTCGTATGTGGTTTCAATAGGTTAGGAAGGGAAGAAGCGGCGTAAATAGGCGATACGAGGGCAGTTTGGGTACAACTTTGGGTATAGATTTGGGTATAAGGCGGCGATGCCGAAGTGGTCGAGGCGTCAGTCTGCAAAACTGATCTTAGTGGGTTCGAGTCCCACCGCTGCCTCCAAAAATTCAACTAAAACAAAAAGGCCGGAACGCTGTGTCCCGACCCTACACACCATTGTTATACACCGCTGAGTATCCACACTGGGTATCCGCTACTACGCCTGTGCCTTCTTTGCCCTCGCGATTCCCAACTTGATTGCCCGCCGATGCGCCGCGCTCAGCTTCTTACCCCGCAGCTTGCTCACCCTGGCATCGACTGACTTGTTGCCGTTGCCAGCCAGCGCGTGGATTGCTGCCCGCAGATTAATCAACTTCCCCGCGACCTTGTCCTGCGTTGATAGCAGTTTCTTCTCTTCTCGGTGCAACATCCTCATCAGCAGGTCCATCGTTGTCCTCCGATTTGAGATTGTACAACAAGCCATTCGTTGCGCAAGGCCCCCCGATGCGATCTTGAATCTTCTGCTGCTCCCGCGTATCGCCGGATGGCAGGAAACGATACCAGCGAGCAAGCTGCTCGTGGGAGCAAGGTCAGGGCTTGATAGGTGGAACTCCTTGGCAGTTCAGGGAAAGATACGTCGAGAACTCTCCGATCTTCTATCTCGACAGAGTTGAAACGCCGCTCTTGATTGGCCACGGAGCTGCAGACAATAACGTCATGCCATTTCTTGCCGATGAGGTATTTGTAGGGCTGCGCAGACTGGGCAAGGAGGTCGAGTATGCAAAATATGAAGGTGAGGGCCACTCTCCTCTGACTTGGAGTTATGCGAACCAAGTCGATTTCTGCAATCGTATGCTCGCGTGGTTCGACAAATATCTGAAGTCTCCGAAGCCACCGAATTAATTGGTTCTGGTTCTAGGTCAAAGACGAAGTACACCTTTACCCCGGCAAGGCCGAACATTACGTTCGCTGGCCGCGACCTCCGCAAATTGCAAGAACAGGATGCCCGACAATCCCAACAGCCCAACCCGCCTCCGGCCCACTAAGCGTCGCGAACGCGCAGGAATACCTGGGACAGATTTGGGACAAAAGTCTTGGCACGGGCCTAGGGGCTAACTCGCGCAGAATCAGCGAACCTAGATGACAGACTAGCTCCGTTCTCATAACCCGAAGGTCGTCAGTTCAGATCTGACCCCCGCAACCATTTCGTGATCCACAAGGCCGGAACCATGATTCCGGCCTTCAGGAATGCGGCGCCGCTGCCTAGAAGTATGGTCTGGGCGAGAGATCGCCGGGCACCATTCGGTTCACTGCCGAGCTGCAGGCCTCTTTACTAAGGGGTCACGCAAAAATATCTTCGCACAATTGAGACGAACTATCCCAGTCGACTTGTATCCGTTTGAATGACAGATCACTGAAAAGCCCCAATTGGTGAGCGATTCGAACAGTGTTTGCTATCCGCA
>Ga0193733_1000038_pt1 | contig 56477 bp, 56 predicted proteins | sample U1s2metaG_FD_145076 | JGI IMG/M metagenome (GOLD analysis project Ga0193733, IMG submission 145076) | Soil microbial communities from a riparian zone of the East river system, Colorado, United States - U1s2 | ecosystem: Environmental > Terrestrial > Soil > Riparian zone | place: USA: East River...
TACGGGTGCGAATTCCTGAGCACGCGTGTTCTCTTGTCGTGGCGGCTTTCACGCCTATCCATGGGCTCTAACACTCGCTTCGCCAGCCACCGGGCTACTACACGTCCTCGTTATCGACGGATCGGGGGGGAACAGGGGCAGATGTCTGGTTACTTGCGTTTACCATGCATTGGGTCCATGGGCTGGTGGGAGATCCTGCTCCCAACGGTTATCTGGAGTATGCGCGATTCGTGAATCCTGAGGACAATCCTTGTTCAAGGGTTCAACGAAGGGACGATCTGTTGGGCTTAGTGGGCTTTTTGCTTGAGTCGCTCAACTTCGTCTCTCAACTGGGCCACCCTTCGGGCAATTGAAATCTGGTAAAAACAAAACACAGCCCAAACTGCCATCCACGCACCAAGTAAGGAGTTGAAATTGTTTATATACGCTCCCTTAAACAACCGATCGCCTATCCAAGTTGCGGGTCTCAATCTCAAGACGCAGCTCACCTAGTTCATAACGCAGCCGCTCAAGGCGATAGCGATCTAGGAGAAGGAGGATCATGACTCCGAGTTCAGCAATTGCGCACAGGAGCAGAACTTTGCCCATGGTCGGGTTTAATCCTGAACCAGGACCGCCGAGAATGACTGGAGCCGGGTGCTGAGTCCTCGATAGACGGTTTGCCAAATAGACCAAAGGGACATCGAGAAACGCAAGAATGCCAAAGATCGCGGAGACCCGCGCACGCCGTTCAGGCTCCTCGACTATTGTGCGGAGCAAAAGGTAAGAGACGTACAGCAGCCACAGAATAAAGGCTGAGGTGAGTTTCGCATCCCACGTCCACCAAATGCCCCAGATGGGCTTAGCCCACAACGGTCCCGTTACGAGTCCAATCGTACAGCATGTCACACCAACTTCAACGCTTGCGACACCGAGCCAATCCCATTTCGGTGAGCGCTTGGTCAAATAGGTAATGTTACCGATGACCGCAATGAAAAACGCCGTGAACATTGCGATCCAGCTTGGCACATGAAAATAGAAGATGCGCTGCGCGGCATGCATTGTTCGTTCATCTGGCGCGACGAACAGTGCGGCATATCCTGAAATGCACATCAGCACTGCGACGAGTAGCGTGCTCGTGACCGTTCGCTTCATACAAACAGAGACTCCGATTTTGAGTTCCGAGCCCGGGGTGAAGCAAAGCGCCAGGGCTCAACTGTTCTCTTACTCAGATTAGTTCACTGCCTGCCTTTAGAAGTGAAAAACTCAAGGACTGTTCCGCAAAGGAAACAGACCGAGCGCCCAACTACCAGCGAACCATGTGATCACTAGCTGATCCGACTCGGACCGAGGACTCCCGAGAGTGTCCTCCGCCCGTGCCGCCGCCGATTTGCGTTTGAATCAGGCCCTCAATCTCATGTGGAAGTCCCGTTACCATTTGGGCTACTCCGCGTCACAACTCGCTGTAGTGTCGTTTCGTGCCACTTATCATGGTTTTAGCATCAGCTTTGGGAAGCTTTCCGCGAGGTGCAAAATGCGAAAGTCCGTTATAGTTCTGTTTGTTACCCTGCTGGCCTTTCCAATGCTAGGGGCCGGGCAAACCGCACAGCAGAAACCAGCTTCAAGGAAGAGTTCGATTCCTGCCGCAAAACCAGCAGCTCCTTCTGCCAAGCCAGCGGAGCAAGCGTCGAAGCGCGCTTATGTCGAACTATCGATCGGTGAGTTGAATAGCGAAGATGCGAACCGCTGGACGGACAGAATGGCAGCCCATGCCGCAGTGGGCGGCTTCGTTACCCAGGTGACAAAACGAGACGACGGCGACACGGACATTCGCATCTGTGAAAGCCCGAAAGTAGTGGGCATGGACCGAGCACACTGCATCATGTCTAAGTGTATACCGAAGATTCCATGCGAGATACCTCAAGTCGGAAAGCCGATCACAGTTAAGGGGATCACCCGATATGAAGCCAAAGTGGGGACTCATTGGTGGGAGATTAATCCGGTTGAGCAGATAGAAAAATAGCTCGCAACCCTTAGTCAGAGCAATGATGCTGCGGCCCTGGTGCGCTCCTTAATCCCGCTGTCCGGTTCATGCGTTGATCCGGCACTAACCGGTGAGGACTTTCAGATTATAGTCAGCGCATAAATCCCTCTGCGGATTTCCACAGGCTCATGGGCATGAGATCGAATCGCAAAAGCATTTCATCAGGCATCAGGCAACGGTTCTGACGAGCGGCAGAGAGAACCGATTTTTCAGATACTTGGTGCGGATACTGCCTTCCGCTTACGAGCGGCTCGATGGGTATTTTGCTTTCGATCGATTGCCTGGTTGGAAGGTTTGGCCTGAATGGAGTGGGTTGCGATGCATACTTTCGCGGGCTTCTTTGCTAGCAGCTCCTTCGCGGGGTAAACGTCTTCGACGCCCGTATCCGTGAAATGCGCTGGACTCACCTCCTGCGCTTTGCAGGACGGCGTCCAGCCTAGCAGCATCGTCGCAACCCCGATTGTCCCGAGCCACAGTGTTTTGGGTAGCAAGAGTTTGGGATTCATCGCCATTGTCCTTTCCTTTGCCGATTTTGCGCGGCTAGTGACGCCGGCTGCCGACCCTGTCTGGGTAGGACAAAAGCCCAAAACCCGTGGAACCAGCCGAACGAGTCGTGCTGGAGGTGTTGGGCGTGTCCGGTAACCGCGTTCATTCGGCGTCGAATGCGTGCGCATAATGAACGATTCTTCGCACACTCCGCTTTTCCTGCCAATGCACTTCGTCTGGAAAACTAATGAACAAAAGGTGAACGCCTAGCGCATACATTCCATAGGAGATTTCTGCTTGCAGGGGCGCTATATAACACGAGGCTAGATTAGGCTCATTATGTAATAGTCTCGGCATTCGATGAACATGTCCGTGGTGGTCACCAAGTTCGGCCCTTTCGAACCGCGTCGCGTAATCGGACATCTGCGCAGGCACTTCAAGTCCTATGTGATTTCACTGGAAGGGATGAGACCCATCAACCGGGGGAGAATTCACGCCATGATGACTTTGTTCTGGAAGCGGCGGGCGGCGATGAGAAGAAGAATGGAGCCGATGGCGTAGAGGGCCAGGCCGTCGAGCCAGAGATGCGAAAGGCCGGCGCCACGCAGGATGATGCCGCGGGTGATGTTGATGTAATAGCTGGCGGGAATGAAATAGCTGATGACATAGAAGATTGTGGGCATGGTTTCGCGCGGGAAGATGTAGCCGGAGAAGAAGATGCTGGGGAGAAACGTGAGAAAGGCAAGCTGGATGGCTTCGGATTGGGAGTTGGCTTTGCTGGAGACGAGAATGCCGATGGAAAGAGACACGAAGAGATAGGGCAGAGATAGGAACGCAAGAACCAGTACGTTGCCGTGAATGGGAACCTGAAAGACGAAGCGCATGAAAGTGAGAATCAGGCCGAGCTCGGCAAAACCGATAGCCAGATAGGGAAGGAGCTTGCCGAAAAGAAGGCCCATGGGGCGGACAGGCGTGACGAACAACTGTTCGAGCGTGCCGCGCTCCTTTTCGCGGACGATGGAGAAAGCGGTGAGGAATGTGGTGACGTTCAGCAGGAGAATAGCGGTTAGGCCGGGCAAGAGGAAATTCGGGGAACGGGAGTCCGGGTTAAAGAGCAGTTTGGGACGCATGTCCACGGCAAAGGTGGAACGATCCTGCAGAACGCGGCGGAGCGATTCGTCGAGGCCAATGGCAGTCGTTACGTTGATCGCCTGTCCAGCGACAGTGGAGTCCGAGCCGTCGATGAGGACGAGGACCTGGGCGCTCATGTTGTGGAGCAGGCGATCAGAATAATCCACGGGAATCTTGATGCCGACGCGAGCCTTTCCAGCAATGATGGTGTCGTTGAGATCGCGATCGTTTTGGACATAACGGATGAAATGAAAGGTGTCGGAGTTTTTCAGGCGGTCGATCAACTCGCGGCTCTCGCGGCGGCCGTCGGCGTTCAGGACGACGGTATTGATCTGGCGGATATTGGTGTCAATGCCGAAACCAAGCACAACCATTTGCAGCAGCGGAATGACGAGAGAGAAAAAAAGAGTCGCGGGGTCGCGGCGGACATGCAGAACCTCTTTGTAAAAGACGGCGCCGAAACCGCGGAAGAAGTTACGCACGAGCGGCCTCCAGCAGAGCCTGATGCTTGTAGGTGAGCTCGACGAAGACGTCTTCGAGGCTGGGAGCGAGCGGACGAATTTCGGTGACGGCAATGCCGTTCTTCATGAGCTGTTCGCGGAGATCGCCGAGATTGAAACGGTCTTCGATGAGCGCGTGGATGGATTGCCCGAAAATGGTTGCGCTGTGTATTCCGGGGAAGCGACGCGCAAATCGAAGAGCGCGCGTGACTTCAGGGGTGGCGATTTCAACGCGCAACGTGCCGGGGGGTTGGACGTCCGGGAGTTCGCGAAGCGAATTGGGCGTGCCGTCGGCGATGAGCTTGCCGTAATAAATGTAGGCGACGTGACTGCAGCGCTCGGCTTCGTCCATGTAGTGAGTGGTGACAAAAAACGTGATGCCATGACCAGAAAGCTCGAAGAGAAGATCCCAGAGCTGGCGGCGCGCGACGGGATCGATGCCCGCGGTGGGCTCGTCGAGAAAGAGGAGTGTCGGCTCATGGAGCATGGCGCAGCCGAGAGCGAGGCGCTGCTTCCAGCCGCCAGAAAGCTGCGCGGCCAGGCGATTCAGATAGGGTGCGAGGCCGTTGAGCTGGACAATTTCGTCGATGCGGCGCTTCAGGCGCGCGGGCTCCAGGCTGTAGATGCGGCCGTAGAACTGCAAGTTTTCCGCGACGGTCAGGTCGTAGTAGAGACTGAAATTTTGCGACATGTAGCCGATGTGCTCGCGGACCGCTTCGGAATCGGTGCGGACGTCGAGGCCTTCCACGAGGGCGGAACCGCTGCTGAGTGGCAAAAGGCCGGTGAGCATCTTGATGACGGTGGTTTTTCCGCTGCCGTTGGGGCCGAGGAAGCCGAAGATTTCGCCTTTTTCGACGCGGAAGCTGACGTCGTTGACGGCGGTGAAGTTGCCGAAACGGCGCACGAGATGTTCGGCGGAGATGGCGGCTTGGGGGAGAGATTGCTGGTGGGTCGTCATAGCGTCAGCTTTGGGCTTTCAGTTTCACATCCGCAGCCATGCCGGCGAGGACCCGACCGGCGGGATCATTGATGCGAATTTTTATGCCTATGACTTGGTGGACGCGCTCTTCGCGGGTTTGAACATTGCGCGGCAGGAATTCGGCCTGCTGGTTGATTTGTTCGACGAAGCCATCGAAAGCGGTGTTCGGAAAAGAATCGACGCGAACTTCGGCTTTTTGGCCAAGCTTGACGCGGCCGATTTCGGTTTCGGGAATGTAGATACGAACGTAGATCTGATCTTTTTCGAGAAGAGTGGCGACCGGTGTATTAGGCGCGATGAGGTCGCCGGGGCGAACGTCGAGAACCTCGACGATGGCGGCGGAGGGAGCGGTAACTTGGCGCTCTCGGAAACGGGCTTCGTCGTAAGCGTAGGCTGCTTTGGCGAGGTCGACGTCTTCGCGACGGTTGCCGCGCTCGAGTTTTTCCAGGTTGGCCTGTGCCTGATGGTAGTGCGCTTCGACGGAGGCAATTTCCTCGGGACGGTAGCCGCGCTGGAGTTCATCGAGCTTGTGCCGGGCACTCTGTTGCTGGGCCACGGCGACTTTCCAATTGGCCTCGGCGGTATCGAGTTGTTGCTTTGAGACGAGATCTTTTTTGGCGAGTGAGGTGTAGCGGTCAAAATCGAGATGCGTGCGGATTTCGTCGGCTTTCGCGCGATCGAGATCGGCTTGCGCGGTGGCGATGTCTTCCAGGCGATAGCCGTTCTTCTTCAACTCGTACTCGGCTTTGGCTTGAGCCGCGGCGGCGCGGGCTTCCGCGATTTCTTCGGGACGGTAGCCGCGCTGGGATTTTTCAGCGCCGGCGCGCGATTCTTGGAGCGCGGCCCGCAATTCCTGGTCGTCGAAGGTAATTAAAACCTGGCCCGACTGGACGGAATCGCCTTCGCGCACCAAGACCTGGTCGATGCGGCCGCCGATTTTGGAACCTACACGTATGTTGCGGGCTTCGACGGTGCCGGAGCCTTGCAGGGCAGTGTCGCGGTGGAACCAGCCGGCATAGAGCCCGGTGGCGGCCAGCACGGCGGCAGCAGCGAGAAGAATCAGGATGCGTTTGCGGTTCACGAAACTAGTCTCCTGAGGTAAACAAAGGGGCTGGCAGAGGCGGCACCGCGTTCCCGCGAGGCGCTAAGCCCGACCAGAGTAGGTTGAATGCGGCCTCGATCCGGGAGTGCAGAGTCGCGTCGCCGTAAAGCGACCAGATCAGAAGCGTGCCGAAAATGGTCTGGCGAAAAACGTGGGCGATCTCCGCAGCTGGAAGGTCGTTGCGGATTTCGCCGCGGTCCTGACCGATCTGAATCATCTGGGTATGGAGGGCATGGACGCGTTTTTGCAAGTCCATCATAGCCACCCGAACTGGAGTCGTTGAAAGATAGGCCTGGAGAAGCGCACGGATGATCGCGGGGTTGCGAGTGGGCTCCGGGGTCATGCGCACACCGAGCGAACGGAGGAAGTCCGGCATGGGCTCGCCCGTGCGGCGAGCCATCTCGATAGCGGCTTCTAGCTTACTGAGTTGCATTTGTCCAAACGCCAGCAGGATGTGGTCTTTGCTCGGAAAATAATTGAAAAAGGTGCCTTTACCGACGTCAGCCGCCTCGGTAATGTCCTCGACAGTTGTTTCGGCGAATCCCTTTTGGGCGAAAAGATCGAGGGCGGCGCGGAAAAGACGCTCGCGGATATCGGCGCTGCGGCGCTGGCGACGGTCAAATGGGGAGGTTGGAACCAATGAGTTGTCGCGGGAGATGTGTTTTGATTGACGGGTCATGGTGACCAACGCTCATTAATGACTATAGGTCATATAGAGCCGGATGTCAAGCACATCTTCATCCTGGTCTAGCAGGGAGTAGTTGCCGGAGGCGGCGCGGCGAGCTACAAAACACCCCAGTTTGCGCCGGGGTGTCCGAGAGAGGCCGTAGATTTGGAGTTACTACTTGAGGGATTCGGGGTCCGAAGTGTTCTTCGGAGACTTCTGGTTCAGATACGCAATTAATTTTTGAGCGGCGGGAGGAACGGCGACAGCACCCTTGAACACGATGGATTCTGCTTCGACCTTCTTGCCATAGATGCGCTCATTGCCGTCATTGTCAGGGCGAACCGTTGAGCCTTCCAGCGAGAGGCCGGCGAAGAGACCGCGGGCGCGGGAATAACTCAAGACTTCCGCACGCATGGTGACATCGGTGGATGCATTCGCCGTGCGTCCCTTTGGACCCGCGGCTGCGGAGGCATCGGCGCCAAGCTTCACCTTGTTGCTCAAGATGGCGCGAGCGCCACGCGGATTCATGACGAGCAAGACGAAATCCGTGGCCTGGCCACCGAGCTGCAAGCCAACACTGCCGCCTTCTAGTGCCATCATCGTTGGGGCGCTCCAAGGACCGGTGAAATGCTCACCGGAGCGGCACGTCATCGCTCCGCGGCCGTAGCTGCCGCCGATAACAAAGGCAGCCTTGAGCACGGACGGAAAGACGATGATGCATTCCGCTCTATGAATAAGGTCTTCGGGGATGTTATCGGGAATATCCATAACTTCCTTGACGATCAGCCCGCAGTTTTCCAGGCGTCCGGTTTCCTTCTTATCCCCCGAGGCCAAGAGCGGGAGCGCAACGAGCGCCAGCGCCATCAGGGAGGAGATCATTCGCTTAATCACAGTTCACCTCGTCGTAGTTTTCTGGGCCAGAGCCATCTTAGAGTGCCCGCAGGCTGGGCGCAACCTCAGGCCTTAGAAACGGGGCCTCGTAAACGGGCTTGAGGCAGGAGTTGTTCGATAAATAAGACGCGCGGGAGACGGAATGCGTTGCCTTTGGACTATACTTTTCCAGAGAACGACTTAAGCGCGAGTGAAAAATGAGAATCGAGAAAATCCTGCAGCGAAGTGCGGCAGTGGCGGTGGCGAGCGCCGTGTGGGCCTTCGGGATTGGCGCGCCACGCCTGGGCGCACAATCGAAAGGAAAAACAGAGCCGGCGTGCTGCGGCGCCAAGAAACAGAGTGCGGCTTCGAAGAAGGCCACGGCGAGATTCGCCGCGCGGGCGGAAGCATTGCTGGGAACAACGCCCACGAACAAAGGTGAGTGGGGACTGCTTATCGCGGATGCCGAGAGCGGCGAGACGCTGTACGAGCACAGCGCAGACAAGTATTTCGTCCCGGCTTCGAACATGAAGCTGTTCACCACAGCGTTGGCCTTGGCAAAACTGGGGCCGGAGTACCGGTTCCATACGACGCTGGAGACGCGTGGCACGATTTCGAGTGAGGGGGTGCTGGGTGGAGATCTCGCGCTGGTGGGGCGTGGCGATCCGAATCTATCGAACCGAAAATTCCCCTATGAACTGAAGGAAGAATTTGATGGGCCGCCGGAGCAAGCGCTCGGCGAGCTTGCGGACGCACTGGTGGCCAAGCGAGTCAAGGAAATTTCAGGTGACGTGATCGGCGATGACAGCTATTTTCCGCGGGAGCGCTATCCGAATGGCTGGGAAATCGACGACATGGTTTGGGAGTACGGTGCGGCAGTCTCCGCAATCGTCGTGGACGATAACACGGTGGCGCTGATGCTCACCCCGGGCGAACAGGCGGGCAATGCCGTGCAGGCGGCGGTGACTCCCGGGACGCCGGATTTCACGGTTGAGAATGAGGTGATTACTTCAGCCGCGGATGTGAAGCCGGATTTGACGCTCACGCGGGAGCCGGGCGCGAATATCGTAGTGGCGAAGGGCAGTTTGCCGGCGAAGAGCGCGCCGCGGAAACTGGTTCTGGCGATTGAAGAGCCGGCTCAGCACGCAGCGGCCACCTTGAAGCGATTGCTGGAGGAGCGAGGAGTAAAGGTGGCGGGCGTCGCGAGGGCCCGGCACGATCATGCGGAACTCGGCGGCGATCCGGTGGTGCTCGCGGAGCACCTTTCTGTGCCGCTGGGAGACGCGGTGAAACTGATCAACAAAATCAGCCAGAACCTACACACGGAAATGCTGTTGCGGACGGTGGCGCGACAGAGCGGAGTGTGGGCCACGCCGGACGAGCTGATGAAAGTTCCAGCGGATTTCTACGCGGCGGCCGGAATCGCGCCAGGAGACGTGATACAAGCGGACGCGTCGGGATTGTCGCGTCACGATTTGGTGACTCCGCGGGCCATTGTGACCTTGCTGGGTTTTGCGCAGAAGCAGTCCTGGTTCGGGCCGTATTCTGCGTCGCTGCCGGTGGCGGGAGTAGACGGCACACTGGAAGACCGCATGAAAAATACGCCGGCGGCGGGACGGATTCACGCGAAGACGGGCTCGGTCGAGCACGTGAGGACGCTTTCAGGATTTGCAGAGACGCTGGGCGGGCGGCTCGTGATCTTTTCATTTTTGAGCAACAATCAAGGCGGGAAGAGTCACGAAGCGGCGGATGCATTGACCGGACTGTGCGTGGCGATGCTCGAGGAGTTCAATGTGACGCCGCCGAAGCGCGGGCTGGAACACAAGCACCCACAGTGAAATCGAGGATTGCAGATGGTGAAAGAATTTATCGTCACAGTATTTGGGAGTTCGCGGCCGCGCGAAGGAGACGCGGATTACGAAGAGGCGCGAACCCTGGGGCGAGCTTTGACGAAGCACGGTTTCTCTGTTTGCAGCGGCGGTTACGGCGGGGTCATGGAAGCAGTGTCGCGCGGCGGGAAAGAAGCCGGCGGAAAAACTGTCGGTGTTACCGCGGATTTTTTCAAGACGGCAAAGCTCAATTCCTGGATTGACGTGGAAGTGCGTATGAAGACCTGGGAAGAACGACTCTTTGAACTGATCCGGCGCGCGGATGGTTTTGTAGCGTGCAAAGGCGGAACGGGAACGCTCGTGGAGCTTGCGGTTGTGTGGGAGATGATGAACAAGTCGGTGATGGCCGCGAAACCCTTCGCGGTGCTCGGAGATTTTTGGCAGCCGGTTCTGGATCGCGTGCGGGAAGTAGAAGTGGGACACCCGGCGCCCTGGGGCGAGGCAAACGGCCGGCTGGTGTACGCAGCGGCGACGCCGGGTGACGTGGCAAGTCATTTGGCAGCGAAATTGAAGCAAACATAACCATGTCACGAACGGCGCAAGATGTATTGGAGTTCGACAAGCTGCGCGAATTGCTGCGGCTGAGGACGACGTGTGCGCCGGGGTGTCGAGCTGTGAATGCGCTTGAGCCGGGGATGGAGCGCGCGGCGCTGGAATCGGCGTTCCGACTGATTCGCGAAGCGGGCGAGTGGCTGCGCGCGGAGCGTGAGCTGGGATTTGGCGCGCTGGCCGATCCGCAAGACTGGCTCGAACGCATCGAGGGGCCGGGTATGGCGCTGGTGCCGGGCGAATTCCTGGATGCGGCGTCGTTGCTGGAAACGGGGGGATGGCTGCGGCAGCAGTTTCGCGAAGAAGCGGTGAAGTTTCCCTTACTGGCGGCACGGGCCGCTTCGGTTGGTGATTTTCGAGATGTGCACGCTGCGATCCGGCGGTGCGTGCTGCCGAACGGGGAGATCAGCGATGATGCGTCATCGACGCTGCGGCGAATCCGAGCGAGCATCATGGCGACTCGCGAAACGATCCAGAAGAATCTGAAGCAGATTTTGCGCGCGCGGAATGCGGAAGCGGGAGAAGACTACGTCACGCTGCGGAACGATCGTTTCGTGATTCCCGTGCGGGCGGAGCAACGGCGGAGCCTTCCGGGAGTGATACACGGAGCGAGCGCGACGGGGCAAACGGTATTTATGGAGCCGTTCGAAACCGTCGAGGCGAACAACCAGCTCGTGCAGCTTTCGGAGGACGAAGCCGCGGAACTCGTGCGGATTTTGCGCGAGCTCACTGAAAAACTGCAAATGATCCGTGGACCGCTCCTGGCGGCAATCGAGACGATTGCGAAACTCGACAGTGTGTTTGCGCGCGCGCGATTCGCGCGGGAATTTGACGCCGCGATGCCGGAATTCTCCGGTACAAATGAATTGCGTCTGGAAGGTGCGCGTCATCCGGTGCTGGAGGACAAACTCCGCAAGGAAAATCGCGCCATTGTTCCGATGACGTTGACCCTCGGAGGCGAAGAACGAGTGCTGGTGATCAGCGGACCAAACACCGGCGGCAAAACCGTGGCGCTGAAAACGACGGGAATGGCCGCGCTGGCGGCGCAGTCCGGAATTCCAGTGGCCGCGCAGCGAGCGGTCCTGCCGCTGTTTGATCGTGTGCTGGTGGACATCGGCGACGAGCAATCAATTGCGGCGGATTTGTCCACCTTCTCGGCGCATATGTTGAACTTGAAGACCATGCTGGAGACAGCGACACCGAATTCTCTCGTGCTGGTGGATGAAATGGGCACGGGAACGGCGCCGGAGGAAGGCGCCGCGCTGGCGGTGGCGCTGCTGGACGAATTTCGCGCGAAGAACTGCATCGTGCTGGCAACCACGCATCACGACAGGCTGAAGACATATGCATCGACCACGCCTGGAGTGGTAAACGCCGCTGTGGAATTCGACGACGTGAATCTGCGGCCCACCTACCGCTTGATGGTGGGCGTGCCGGGCGGATCGAGCGGGATCGCGATCGCGAAGCGGCTGGGGATCGCTACGGGAATCATCGAACGCGCAAGGTCACTGCTGACGCCCGAATCGCGCGAAGCGGCGGATCTGATCGCTTACTTGCATCGCAGCCGCGACGAGCTGGATCGCATGCAACGGCAGATGGCCACCGAGCGGCATGCGCTGGAGGAAGACCGCAAGAAGCTGCGAACAGAGTGGCTCGAACGGCAGCAGAAGCGGATCAAGGAACTGGAAGCGCAATTCGCGGAGATGCAGAAGCGCTTTGACGAGAACGTTGCGCGCGTCATCGAAGCGGTGAAAGAACGGGAGCTGCGCGCGCAGCTGGAGAAAACGGCCCGGCGGAAGATGCAGGACGTCCGCGGCGAGGCGCGCGAAGAACTGAATGCCGCGGTGGTGCAGACCATTTCGGAATCGCAATCGGATCTCGGCGTGCGGGCCGCTTCGATGGAGGCGGTCAACGCGGACCGGTTGCAGCCCGGCGCGAAGATTCGCGTGCGCGGCTTCAGTAAGCCAGTGCTGTTGAGGCGGATTGACGGATCGTCTGCGGAAATTGAAGCCGGGCCGCTGCGGATGAAAGTGGCGCTGGACGAAATTACCGGGGTGGAAGGAGCGGCACCCCCGCCGAAATCAAGTTCGCCGGCGGCCAAGCTGCAGAGCGTGACAGTGACTTCGCAACGCGGGGAAGCCGGCGCTTCCGACGAAATCAACGTGATCGGCATGACCGTGGAGGAAGCTACGGATCGCTTGGACAAATTCCTGGACGATGCCGCGCTGGCACACAAGGCGCGAATCAGGGTTATTCATGGGCACGGGACGGGAGCGCTGCGCAAGGGGATTGGCGCATTTCTGGCTGCGCATCCCCTGGTGGAGAAACATTCGTTTGAGACCGAGGAGCACGGAGGAAAGGCGATCACCATCGTGGAGTTGCAATGATAGCAAGAGAAATCAGAAAATAGACGGACGTCCGAATCCTGTTTCTGAAGAGATGCATGCAGCGCTGCTTTGCTATACTCGCCGCGTTCCGATAGCCAACCTACAACGAGGTGTTTTGATGAAGGCTTTGAAGAATTTATTTGCGCATATAAATGGCGGGCGAGAAATTAGCCGATGGGGCATGGTCATCGCGGTGGTTCTCGCTGCGCTGGCTTGCACGGCGAGCACGGCAAGGGCGCAAGGGCCGGCGCCGAAGAGGACGATAATTCGCGCGGGGCGCGTGCTCAACGTGCGTACGGGAGAGTTGCGCACCAATCAGGCCATCGTGATTGAAGGGGACAAGATTGCGCAGATCGCGGCAGCCAGCGAAATCACGGCGGCTTCTGGAGACACGACGATCGATCTGGCGGATGCCACGTTGCTGCCCGGCTTGATCGACATGCATACACATCTGACGTTTGATTTGAACTCGCTGGGATACCAGGGACTGTCGATTTCAACGGCGCGCGAAGCGCTGCATGGCGCGAGAAACGCGCGGCGCACGCTCGAAGCAGGTTTTACGACAGTGCGAAACCTGGGCGCGAAAGACTATGCGGACATCGCCCTGCGCGATGCGATTAATGATGGCGACATCGTCGGGCCGCGCATCGTCGCGTCGGGACCGGCACTGGGAATCACCGGCGGTCACTGCGACGAAAACTTGCTGCCGCCCGCGTTCCACTCTCAGGGAGATGGAGTGGCGGACGGCGTCGAGGGTGTGCAGCACAAAGTTCGCGAAGTCATCAAATACGGCGCGGAGGTGATCAAGATTTGCGCCACCGGCGGCGTGCTATCGAAGGGCGATGACCCGAACGCTTCGCAGTATACGCTCGAAGAAATGAAGGCCATCGTCGCGGACGCGCACCGGCTCGGCCGGCGCGTGGCCGCGCATGCTCACGGCGCCGAAGGCGTGCGCTGGGCTTCGGAGGCCGGTGTTGATTCGATCGAGCATGGCCACCTGATGGACGACGCGGCGATCGCTACGCTGAAAAAAAACGGAACATATCTCGTGCCGACGCTCTTTCTGGGCGAATACATGGAGAAGAACATGGACCGCAGCGATGTGCCGGAGTTTTCGAAGCAAAAGATGCGCGATGTGATCGCTGCGATGCGTAAGAACACCGGGAAGGCGTTTGCTGCCGGTGTGAAGGTGGCGTTCGGCACAGACGCGGCGGTGTATCCGCACGGACTCAACGCGGGTGAGTTCCACGTTTACGTGCAGCTGGGAATGGCGCCGCTGGCGGCGATCCAGACTGCAACCATCAACGCTTCCGACTTGCTTGGGTCGAAGTATCTTGTCGGCGCGCTGGAGCCGGGCAGGTGGGCGGACGTGATTGCCGTGGACGGCGATCCGACGAAGGACGTTACGATACTCGAGCACGTGAAGTTCGTGATGAAGGGCGGGACGGTTTACAAGAACGACTACTCGAAACGGTAATCGTTGTAGAACGGCGGAATGGCGGAAGTAGGATCATTTGCGGAGAAGGTGAAGCAGCAGGCGGACATCGTCCGCGTGGTGGGGGAATACGTCCGGCTGAAAAAAACCGGCAAGGACTTCAGCGGGCTCTGTCCGTTTCACCAGGAAAAGACGCCTTCCTTCACAGTTTCTCCGATCAAACAAATTTTCTATTGCTTCGGGTGCGGCAAGGGCGGCGACGTCTACAACTTCGTCATGGCTATGGAGAAGTGCGAATTTCCCGAAGCGGTGAAGCTGGTCGCGGAAAAGTGCAGCATTCCAATCCCTAAGCCTAGGCCGCGGACGCGAGAAGAAGCTGCTACACAACATCACAGGCCAGACCTGATCGAGATGCACAATTATGCTGCAGATTTCTTCCGCCGACAACTGAATGAAACAGCTGAAGGAAAAGTAGCGCGAGCATACCTTGAGGATAGGGGGCTTGACCGGAGCGCCATCGATCAATTCGGACTAGGCTATGCGCCGTCGGGCGGCGAAACCCTTCGTCGTCACTTGGGGGAAACGGCTTCAGGTGGCAAAGGCTACGGCCCAGTCTTGCTCGAACTGAGTGGCCTATTCAGCCGCGACCAGAGTGGGCGGTTCTTCGACCGATTCCGGCGGCGCATCACGTTTCCCATTTCCAATGAATCCGGAAAGATTGTTGCGTTTGGCTGCCGCGCGCTCGGCGACGACCAGCCCAAGTATCTAAATTCACCGGAGACGCCGATATATTCGAAAAGCAATTTGCTCTATCATCTGGACCGCGCGAAGGAGGGCATCCGCCGGCAAGATTTTGCGATTCTGGTCGAAGGGTATATGGATGCGATCGCGGTGGCACGCGCGGGGATCAGCAACGTGGTCGCGAGCTGCGGCACCAGCCTCGCGGAGCCGCAGATCAAGCTGCTCGGGCGTTTCACGCGGCGCGTCATCGTGAATTACGACCCGGACACGGCCGGACAGACCGCTACGGAGCGGTCTCTTGCACTTCTGCTCGAACACGATTTTGAAGTGCGCGTGCTCGCGCTGCCGCCGGTTGGCAACAAGAAGGCTGATCCGGACTTGTTCATCCGCGAACGCGGGAAAGACGAGTACCTCAAGCTGCTGAAGGATGCGCCGCCTTACGTGGACTACCTGATTGCGCGGGCGCGGCAGATGGATTTGACGACCGGAGAAGGGAAGCTGCGCGCCGTTAATTTTCTTTTGCCGTACGTGCAGAGAATTCCCAATCGAATCCTGCGCTCCGAGTGGGCGACGAGAATTGCACAGCAGCTCCGCCTGGATGAGCCTGTGCTACGTGCAGCTCTGAGCAAAGCTGCTGCTGAACGCCGCAGCGAAGTAAAGACCCAGCCGGAGCTCGTCGGACGCGCGGCCAAGCCGGTGGAGCGGCGGCTGATTCGCATGCTTGCGGAGGCGGAAGGCTTCCGGCAGGAACTCGCCAAGCACCTGCAAAATGCCCATCTATATCATGGCCTCGAGACGGAGAAGATTTTTGCCGTGCTGGTGATCGCCAGCCTTTCTGGACAGCCTGTGCAGGCTGCTGAAGTCGGCGCGATGTTGGAAGAGCGCGACCGGCGGCTCCTTTTCGAGATTTTGTTCGAGGAAGCCAACGAGCCGACCTGGGAGGAAGCCATGAGCTGCATCGAGGCGCTGCAAAACCGCCAGGCCGAACAGGAGCTGGCCGACGTGCAACGCAGCATCGAAGCGAATCCGGCCGCACCGGAGCTCCGCGGGCTGCTAGAGAAAAAACAGGAATTAATGCGCCGGCTCGCCGCAACGAGGTAACCGTCGAAACGCTGTCCGATCTGAATTGGAGCGGCTAACCCCCGTGGGTTCTTGTAAGTGTTGCATCAAACCTGCCCCTTCCAATGGGGGGAGTGAGCTTAAACCCTGGCCATGAAGTCTTCCACAGAAATCCACGAATTAAAACATTGACTCGATGGGACTTAAACGTGTAGCGTAATAGGGTTTCGCGAGTAACGGTTTTGCCGTTAAACGCATCTATATGAGTGTATTTAGCAGGGGCCGGGCTCCAAAAGTGCGGGAAGCGGGCAACGCACGGGGCCAGCGGCGGGCATGCGGCGCGGTGCAGAGTTATTCAAACAACAAAGCGAGCGATCTTCTGGGGAAATTCCCCCGTGGTTTGCGCCTGCGCGCCAGCCTGCGCGTGTCTCTGCGAATGGACTTGGCCCCCGATATGCCAGGAAGTTCTTGGGATTGCGGTCAATTAGCGGGAGGAATTTGTGGCAGCAGTAGGTCTTGAAGAGAAATACGACGCGGTACGCCAGCTCATTGCGGTGGGCAAAGAGCGCGGCTACCTGCTCTATGACGAAGTAAACGATTCGCTTCCGGCAGAAGTCCATTCCTCGGAAGAAATCGACGATCTGCTCACAACCTTCGAGCGGAACGGCATCGAGATTTATGAGGATCAGGCTTCGGCGAAAGCCGCGCGCGCGGTGGAAGTTTCCGCGGAGGCCGGCGACCGCGACGTTGTGGTCAAGGACGATGCGCACTCCGACGAAGGCAGCAGCGACCTCGACCTGACACCTGGTTCGCTTGAAAAAACGAACGATCCCGTGCGCATGTATCTGCGCGAGATGGGCACCGTACCGCTGCTGACGCGCGAGGGCGAAGTCACCATCGCCAAGCGCATCGAGCGCGGGCAACTCGTGGTGATGAAGTCGATCACGCGCTCGCCGATCGTCATCAAGGAATTGATCGCCGTCGGCGACGATTTGCGTAAGGGCGTGCGGTCCATCAAAGAGATCGTGCAGTTCGACGATGAGGAGCTGACTGAAGAAAAGATCGCCAATAAAACCAAACAGACGCTCAAGTACATCGACAAAATTGCGAAATTGTACGAGACGGCGCTGAAGCAGGCCGCGAAGCTCGATAAAACTCTGAAGTCGAAGAAAAGATCGTACATCCGCGCGAAGTGGGAGGTGGCGCGGACGCGTGTGGAGATTTCGGTCGCCATTCGCGACATCGATTTCAATCCATTCGAGAAGAAGCGGCTGATCGACAAGATGCGCGGCACGGTCGAGCGCCTGCAGTCACTGGAACGCGAGGCCGGGCGCTTGGAGCGGCGCGCGGACGTGGCCAAAGGCGAGGTCGCGGCGGAAGCTCGCAAGGAACTGCGCACGCGCCGCACCGAGCTGAAAGACATCGAGGAAGCCAGCGAAGTCGGGCTCACGGAACTGAAACGCACGCTGACGTTCATTCATCGCGGCGAAGCCGAAGCCGAGCAGGCCAAAAAAGAATTGATCGAGGCCAACCTTCGATTGGTCGTTTCGATCGCCAAGAAATATACCAACCGCGGATTGCAGTTCCTCGACCTGATTCAGGAAGGCAACATCGGCCTGATGAAGGCGGTGGACAAGTTCGAGTGGCGCCGCGGGTACAAGTTTTCGACCTATGCGACGTGGTGGATTCGACAGGCCATCACGCGCGCGATCGCCGACCAGGCGCGCACCATCCGCATCCCGGTGCACATGATCGAGACGATCAACAAGCTGGTGCGCACCAGCCGCCAGCTCGTGCAGGAACTCGGCCGCGAGCCGACCAGCGAAGAAATCGCCAAGCGCATGGACATTCCGGTATCCAAGGTGCGCAAGATTCTGAAGATCGCGCAGGAACCGATTTCGCTCGAAACGCCAATCGGCGAAGAGGAAGATTCGCACCTGGGCGACTTCATCGAAGACAAGGCCGTGGTTTCGCCGTCCGATGCAGTCATCAATTTGAACCTGAAGGAACAGACTTCTTCTGTGTTGAAGACGCTGACGCCGCGCGAGGAAAAAGTCATCAAGATGCGCTTCGGCCTGGACGACGGCAGCGAGCACACGCTCGAAGAAGTCGGCCAGTCGTTCGCGGTCACTCGCGAGCGCATCCGCCAGATCGAAGCCAAGGCTCTGCGCAAGCTGCGTCACCCCTCGCGTTCGCGCAAACTGCGCGCGTTTCTCGAGGGCCCCTCGCGCGATTATCTCTAGAAAGAGACAGACGTATTGAACGGAAACGCGCCCTTAAGGACTTGGGCGCGTCTTTATTTTTGACTGGCTGATCAGATTGATCTTTAGGCGGGAGTATTTCACAGCCCTCGCCGACTCCCCGGGGAACAACACAGGGCAGATTGCGAAAGTGATCCAACAGACCGCGCCCGGATTGTCTCCCTGCGTACTAGAATAGAGCGCGGGTAACGGCGAACGATGAAGACGACGCAAAAAATTGCCGCGATTGTGTTGGTAGCGCTGCTGGGCGCCGTTGCATATGGCTTGTTCCGCACGGGACAGCCGGCAAGTGCGCCCGCGATGAATAGCAAGACCGAGTATGGAGGGCCGGCGCAGCCGCCCATCGTGGATCAAACACCACTCTTGACTGCGCAGCGGCTGGCGCAGATGCCGACCAGCGCAGAGGAACAGCCATTGGCGGAGGAAGCCCTGCGGCTTGGGGACCGCGAGATGGACCTCGCCTTTGCCGCGGCCGTGCGCGACGCCGAGGAGCATCCACCGGTATTAAGCGCTGAGGCGAAGGAGATCCAAGCGCGGCTGCAGCAGGCGGAGAGAGCCGTCGAAGCGGACAAGGCAGAGGTCGCGCGGCTCAGAGCAGCGTACGAAAAGGCTAGCGCGGATAAGAAGGATGCCTTGGACGACCAGCTTGATGTCGCAAAAGCTCAGCTGGAGTTGGACCAGGACGAAGCCGATGATGCCAAGCAGGACCTGATCCGTTCGGGCGGAGATCCGAAGGGCCGAATCCAAACGATGGTTGAGGAACACGAAGCCGCCTCGCATGTGGCGGATACGATGCATGTGTCGCTCAGCAATGATGTCGAAGCGCAGGGATTGATTCATCGGGTGCAGCGATGGTCGGCGCTTCAGCAGAAGCAGCAACTCCTCTGGCACGCCAAGCAAGACGCGGAGTCCATGGCGAGGTCGCTGACGGCCCAGCACGATGCGCTGGAATCGCAGATCAGCGTTGAAAAGACCCGCACAGCAGAGACGAGCGAACAAACAACGTCCAATGCGGACGCTGGTGGCGCCAGGAAACATTCAAATCTGAACCGTGAAGAGTCGACGGCCCTGGTGAAGGCGACGAAGCTGCGCGCGTCAGAGCAAAAAACTTTGGCAGGTTTTGGCAAGCGGATCGACGACCAAAAACAACTCGCCGGGGTGTATGGCCAATGGACAGATGTCGTTGCGGGCAAGGAGCGGTCGGTCGTACACCGAATGTTGACGGGACTGGCTATTATTTTGGGAATCTTGCTCGTGGGAATCTTTTTCGATAGCTGGCTCGAACGTTTGCTCGGAAAGTTGTCGCTGGACCGCCGGCAGGTGGAATCGCTCCGCACGGTAACGCGTGTTGCCGTGCAAGTGGCCGCGGCGCTCTTCATTCTGCTGGTGATTTTCGGACCCCCGAGTCAGCTCGGAACGATTCTGGGCCTTGCGGGCGCGGGCCTGACGGTAGCGCTGAAGGATTTCATCGTGGGTTTCCTCGGTTGGTTCGTGCTCATGGGGAAAAACGGCATCCGCCTCGGCGATTGGGTGGAGATCAACGGCGTGACCGGCGAAGTGGTCGAGCTGGGGATGTTCCACACCGTTTTGCTGGAAACCGGCAACTGGACCGATTCGGGCCATCCGACGGGACGGCGCGTAACGTTTACGAACAGTTATGCGATCGAAGGCCACTACTTCAATTTCTCGACCTCCGGGCAATGGATGTGGGACGAATTGCAAGTGGTGATTCCCACGGGGCAAGACCCCTACCGGGTGATCGATGCGTTTCAGAAAAAGGTCGCCGAAGCGACATCCGAAACCGCAAAACAGGCCGAGCAGGAGTGGCAACACGTGGCGCGTTCGCGTCAAATGAGCGCTCTATCGGCTGCGCCTGCCATCAACGTGAAACCCGTCATAGGGGGCGTTGAGATCGCCGTTCGCTACATCACCAGCGCCAACGAGCGCTACCAGTTGCGCGCCAAGCTCAATCAAGCGGCGGTGGATCTGCTCGAACAGAAGGCTGTTCTTCCGCCAGCGGCCCCTGCATCCACGCCCCCTTCCAACTAAATCAAACCCGCGGTCGACGGGCCGTCACTCTGCGCTGCTTCGCGCGCGAACTTGCTCCGATGTCAGCCCATACATCGGCGGAGCCGGCACGCCGAGCATTCCAAGATAAAGATAGATCTGTCCGTGGTGATGGATTTCGTGCTCGACCATCAAGCGCAGCCATTTCCATTTTGTGATGTCCGCACCGTCAGGCGTTTTGCATTTGCGCTGCAGGTCTTCGTCGTTGAGCTTCGCGAAGATCTCCATCGATTCCGCGTGCAGCCGCTCCACGAAAGCGATGACGTTTTCATAGCCGTCCGCCAGCTCTTTGCCATGAGTCGTGTAGCGGCTCGTGCGGCCCTGCAGTGTCTCCGCCCACAGGAAGCGCTCCGCCACGGCGATGTGCCGCAGTAAATCGCCCAGCGTGAATTTCCCCGGCGCGTAAGCCCAGTCCAGTTTGTCCGCTGGAATACAGCGTGCCACGCGCATGGTGCGCTCGCGTACATTTCCGAAATATTGCAGGAATGGCTGAATGGTCCGGATTTCCATGGCTGCCTCGCGCCAAAGAATGCTCCGTCACCGAAGCCTATCGCAAGAGCTGGCGTGCGCGGATGGCAGAGACGGTGGCTCCGGTGTAGAGCACGGCCAGCAGCGCGTACGCTAGGACCAGGCCCGCTCCCTGCGCCACCCATCCCAGCGAAATACTCATGAAAAGCTGCACCACCGTCGTCAGGATCGCCATCGCGGATTGCGTCCGTCCCATAAAATGTCTTGGCACGATGGTCATTAATGAAGACTGCGCCACGACTCCGCCAAGCGCGCGGCAGAATCCAAACAGAATCTGCATCATGACGGCGCCCACAAGGAACGCGACGAACGGAGTCGCCATGTGCCCCGCCGCGAGTCCGGCACAAGCCGCAACATAGAGGGGCATGCGCAACGCCTGTGGCAGCTGGCTGGCCATGAGGCCTCCGATAATCGCGCCGGTGGCCCAGCCCGCTTCCAAAAAACCCAGCCCCCGCGGACCGGACCGAAGAATGTCGTTTGCCAGCGCAACGAGGACGACGTTTGCGCTGACCACTCCCGCCATCATGATGGCGTGCGTGATGCCCAGCGCAAGCACCAGCGGCTGCTGCTTCAGATAGGCGAACCCCTCCTTCATGTCGGCGTAAACGGCCAGCGAGAGGCCCGCTTCCGCGACTTCCGGATTTTCTCCCGTTTCCAGCGCCTCGGCAGTCGCTTCGGTCGCCTCGCTATACTCCCTCGGGTATTTCTGGCTCTCCCGCGGCGAGACGTATCCGCGGCGCACTTGATAGAGGCAGTAGGCCGACACGAAATAAGTCGCGCCGTCGATTGCCAGAATTCCCGCGATTCCAGCGGTGTTGTAGAGGAAGCCGACGAAGGCTCCAGCAATCAGCATTCCGCTCTGTACACCGACCAGCACCGCAGCATTCGCGCCGGTGAACTGGCTGGGCGGAATCACTTCCTGTACCAGCGCGTTCACGGTGGCCCAATACATCGCGGAGCCGATGCCGGTAATGAGCGTCATGGCGTAGAGATGCCAGAGCTGCAGATGGCCGCGCCACGCGATGTACGCCGTGGCGAGGACGAAGAAGCCTCTCACGATATCAAGCAAGACACCCAAGTAACGGCGATCCAAGCGGTCGATCAACACGCCGCCGAGGAACGGCACGAACAGTCCGGGCAGGGTAACGACGATAACCTGCAAGCTGACTTTTACCGTTGAGTGCGTGGCGGAGAGGATATACCAGCTCACGCCCGCGAAGTTCATCCCGCTCCCGAAGAGCGACACGAACATGGCGAGAAAGAAATAGCGGAAGCCGCGTTGCGCCCAGATCACCTTCCAGTCCACCGGATTTGTCGCCGTCGTTGCCATGGAACCTAATAGTTTACTATCGTGGGCGCCATTGACGGGCGACACGCACGCTCGAAGAGTTACGCTTCCGGAACAAATTGGCACTAAGAGAGGTGAACCACCGTGGGGAACGAAGTGAAATGCACGGCCTGGTTGGGCAAGCAGGAGTCCGAAGGAAAGGCGTTGCTCGAAACGAGCGAGATTCTCTTCCGCGGTGATTTCTGCCTGAAGATTCCCTTCTCCACGGTCAAATCAGCGAAGGCTGTGGATGGCGAACTCCGCTTGCAGACTGCGGAAGGGCTCGCGGTCTTCCAGCTCGGTGCGGCCGCTGAAAAGTGGTGCGAGAAAATTCTTCATCCCAAGTCGCGCATCGAAAAACTTGGCGCAAAGCCCGGAGTGAAAGTTTCTTTGGTCGGTGGCTTCGATGCCGGATTTCTCGCGGAAATAGGCAAGCTCACTAAGTCTGTGAGCAAGAACAGAGTCGCAGCCGATTCGGAATGGATCTTTTTCAGCGCTGATGCAAAGGAAGACCTCGGCGCCTTGCGGAAAATCTCCAAATCAATGAAAGGCGCGGTCGCCCTCTGGATCGTTTATCCCAAGGGCCAAAAGCACATCACCGAAAACGATGTTCTCTCCGCCGGCCGCAAGTGCGGCCTAAGAGATGTGAAGGTCGTAGGCTTTTCCACTACCCACACTGCGCTGAAATTTGTCATCCCGCTATCTGACCGCTAGTCGATTCTTAGTTCGCAAGTAGCAGCGCAAAGCGCCACATTCTCCGAGGGATTGGTCGGGTCGTAGAAGATAGGTGCTTCCATGTCTTCATATAGTCCCCAAGACTCGTCGGTCCCCTTACCCTGTGCCAGTCGGCCCGAGGAGTCCCGGAACTCATATCGGATTTGGCTGTGACGATGCTTCCCACGCCAAGTTTCCTGGTGAATGACCACGGCCGTGGCGAGGTCTCCTTCCGCCAATAGCTTTCGATCTCTCCGGGCGCTGCGAATTGTTGTTATTCCGATGACCGACAAGATCAGAGCGAACAGTAGGAGGGGTCCAAGATCCCGAAGAGTGGCAAGTGGGCCGGAAACCGCGATCTCGTCCCGCACGATTTGATACCCGAAGTAGAGTATAAATATCCACGAGATTGGAAATGCGATGGTAATGACGCGGGCTACTGGTTTGAACCTTACCATGCGGGGCTTGGATAGTGCTGGGAGGTACAGATGCGTATTGACAGGAGTTTTTTTAATGTTTTCCTTTGCTGCCATAACCAAAGGAAACGTATTTGCATAGGCGGCCGCAGGGTGCGAGACTTCCAGCAGTTTCAATTTCCGCCAGGACACAATCGCGCCGCCGACAACAAACACAGACAAGAATAGAAAAGGGAAGAATGCGAATCCGGATTTAGACAGGTAGCCGACGAAAGCAAAGAAGCCTGCAAAGAGTAACAAGTTCCGAGGAAATTGCCTCAAGGATGCCCGCTCTATTTCTATCGCGAGTTGCAAGTTCCAGCCACAGAACGAGCAGTAGGGCTTCGAAGTGCCCCAAAAACCAGAGCCACCAATTACCTCCATTCCGCATTTGGGACACGTCAGCTTTTTCATCTATGAAATGTATAACTCTCTCGCGCTTGTTTATCGAGAGAAAGTTTACGATTTTCCATTCGTGCGTATGATCAACGTGATGGCGCACCTGTTGGAAGTGAGAGGATTGACAGTGGAGCTGCCCACGGCAGCCGGTTGGGTGCGGCCGGTGAATGAAGTGTCGCTGCGCATTGGCGCGGGCGAATCGCTGGGGCTTGTTGGTGAATCGGGAAGCGGCAAAACAATGTTGTCACTGGCGCTGATGGGATTATTGCCCCCCGGAGCGCGGGTCAGTGGCGAAGCATCGCTAGCGACGGAAGCTTCAACGAAAAAGTTGACGGCGTTGAGTGAGCGGGAGTGGCGCGACGTGCGTGGCGGCGAGATCGCCATGGTCTTTCAGGAACCGATGACCTCGCTGAATCCGGTGATGCGCATCGGCGCGCAAATCGAAGAAACGATTCGCGCGCATCAACCAAAGCTTAGAGCCAAGGAAGTGAAACGCAAGGCGGTCGATTCTCTGCGGCGCGCGGCGGTCCCCGAACCGGAGGCCCGCGCGGAACAGTTTCCGCATCAGCTCTCCGGCGGCTTGCGCCAGCGCGCGATGATTGCAATGGCGCTGGCCGCAGGGCCGCGATTGCTGATTGCGGACGAGCCGACAACAGCCCTCGATGTTACCGTGCAAAAGCAAATCCTGGATCTGCTGGATCGCCTCCGGCGCGAACTGCAGCTCGGCCTGCTTTTCATCACCCACGATCTCGGCGTCGTGGCCCAAGTGGCCGAGCGCGTCGCGGTGATGTACGCCGGACGCATCATCGAAGAAGGGCCCGCACGAAATGTATTGGCAAAGCCGCTGCACCCCTACACGCAAGGATTGCTGAGAGCTTCGCCAACGCTCAAGCGTGGCGCGCTCGCGCCAATTCCCGGCGCCGTTCCGCAGCTCACGGCACTCCCGCCCGGATGCGCGTTCGAACCCCGCTGCGAACTTCGTCGCGACGAATGCGCACTGGCCGTCCCCGCGTTTCGAATCATCGGCAACGATCACGTCGCCCGCTGCATCCTGGTCTGATGGAAACTCTTGTCACAGTGCATGAATTGCGGAAGACCTACCGGCGAGGCGGCGGTGTTTTTTCGCAAGGAACCGAAGGCGCGCGCTTCACCGCCGTCGACGGCGTGAGCTTTTCCGTCTCCCGGGGCGAGACCTTTGCCGTCGTCGGCGAGAGCGGATGCGGGAAAACCACGCTGGCGCGCATGCTCCTGAGGCTGATCGAGCCCGACGGAGGTGAAATCCGTTTCGAAGGCCGCGATCTTCTCACGCTGCGTGGAGAAGAACTGCGCTCGCAGCGCCGCCAGATGCAGATGATTTTCCAAGATCCTTTCGCCTCGCTCAATCCGCGGATGCGCGTCGGCGAAATCGTTGCTGAGCCTCTCGCCATTCATGAGCCCGGCCTTTCCGGCGCACAGCGCCTCGCGCGCACGACGGCGATTCTAGGCCGCGTCGGTCTAAATGAAGACGCCATGCCGCGGTATCCACACGAATTCTCCGGAGGCCAGCGCCAGCGCATCGGCATTGCTCGCGCCCTGATCCTCCAGCCAAAGCTCATCGTTGCCGATGAACCCGTCTCCGCCCTCGATGTTTCCATCGGCGCGCAGGTTCTCCTTCTGCTGCAGGAACTCCAGCACGAATTCGGGCTGACCTATGTTTTCATCTCCCACAGCTTGCCCGTAGTGGCGCAGGTCGCCACGCGCATCGCCGTCATGCGCGCTGGCCAATTCCTGGAAGTGGGCGACGCCGAACAGGTGCTCCACCAGCCAAAAAACAACTACACCCGCGAATTGCTGGCCGCCGTTCCCGAACTCCCCCACGCTTGATCCTCTCATCTCTGTAACTCTCTTCTTGTTCTTGTTCAACTTTTAACTCTCGACTGTCAACTTCTTTGCCTTTGCGCTAGAATCCCCACACTGAAATCTTTCCCTGTGCTTGTGCGTAGTCCCTCTCTGATGGCAGTACTACGCAACCTTGTGGTGGAGGAGTCCTCGATGGCTACAACAGCTGTTCCCGCGCCGGAGGCGCAAGCTTCTATCAGTCCGTTCGGCCGGGTTATCGGCGTTTTCTTCTCGCCGGGAAAGACTTTTGAAGACATTGTGAGAAAGCCAAGCTGGATGCTACCGCTCGCGCTTATCACCATACTCAGCATTGCTGTCAGCTTTTCGATCAACCAGCGTATCAGTTGGCGTGAATTCATGAGCCAGCAAATCGAAAAGAGCCCCCGCGCGGCGCAGATGTCGGCCGAGCAGAAGCAGCAGCAAATCGAAGGCGGCGCCAAGTTCTCTCCCGTCTTCACCTATGGGATTGGGCTTCTGGGCCCGATTCTCGGTGTTCTGGTCGTGGGTCTTGTGATGTGGGGCGCCTATAGCCTGCTAGGTGGGGCCAGCACAAATTTTGGCACCGCATTCAGCATCACGTCGCATGCCTTTCTTACCGGGCTGATAAGCAGCCCACTTTTTATCCTAATCCTCTATCTGAAACCGTACGGCACTGCGGACCTTGAAAATCCTTTAGCCGCGAATCTGGCGGCATTTTTGCCCGATGAATCGGCAAAATGGCTTGTCGCGCTGTGCAAGTCCTTTGATATTTTTACGTTTTGGACCCTGATCTTACTCGCGATTGGGTTTGCCGCCGTGAATCCGAAAAAACTGAAGGCTTCCAAGACTTACACAATTGCCTTTGGTGTTTGGGCGGCATTCATGGCCTGCCGCGTGGGCTGGGCATTTATCTTCTCCTGATACACTGAAGTAGGACAGGCATTCTTGCCTGTCCTACTCTCGGGTGTTTCGTCGAAGATGAACTTTTCTTTTGAAGTAGCAAAGACCGATGCCACAGGAGCGCGCTGCGGGCGCTTGACGACTCCGCGTGGCCCAATCGAAACCCCGGTGTTCATGCCCGTGGGCACTCAGGCGACCGTCAAGGGCCTCACCCAAGAAGTTCTCGAAGAGCTCGGCGCAGAAATCATCCTCGCCAACACCTATCACCTTTATCTTCGTCCCGGGCACGAATTGGTGCGCAAGCTCGGCGGGCTTCATCGATTTATGTCCTGGCCTCACGCCATCCTCACGGATTCCGGCGGCTATCAGGTTTTCAGCCTTTCCGATTTGCGAAAAATGACCGATGAGGGTGTGCGCTTCCGTTCCCATCTCGATGGCGCGGAGCATCTACTCTCGCCGGAAAAGGCGGCGGAGATTCAGCTCGCCCTTGGTTCGGACATTGCCATGGTCCTCGATGAGTGCATCGAAACGCCCGCGCCCCGCGACAAAGCGGAAGCTGCGCTGACGCGAACCACGGAATGGGCTCGGCGCGCGCGCATCTATTTTCAGGAATGTGCGCGACGCAACGGAAATCTCAGCCAATGGCAATTCGGCATCGTGCAGGGCGCGACGTTTGCTGATTTGCGTCGCGAAAGTGCGCGGCAACTTCTCGATTTAGACTTTCCAGGATTCGCCGTCGGCGGCCTTGCCGTCGGCGAACCGCATAAAACCACCTGCGAAATGGCCGCCGAAGTAACGGCGCTGCTGCCCAAGGACCGCCCGCGCTACCTGATGGGCGTTGGCCGCCCGGAACAACTCGCGGATTACGTCGCGCTCGGCATCGACATGATGGATTGCGTGCTCCCGACACGCGCCGCGCGTCATGCCTGCCTCTATACCAGCGAAGGCCGCGTGCTCATCAAGAACGCGCGCTACGCCAGGGATCAGCGGCCCATCGATCCCCAGTGCACTTGCTCCGTCTGCCGCCGCTACTCCCGCGCCTATCTTCGTCATCTCTTCGCCGCGGGAGAACTCACTGCGGCGATTCTCGCTACACACCACAACGTCCACTTTTACCTTGACATAATGCGCCAAATCCGCGAGGCTATCGGGTTTGGGAACCTAGCGAATTTCTCATCTGACATGCACGCGCGCTATGCTGTGGGTCCCGCCTGAAGGCGGGATTCTGAGGTGTGCGCGGGCCGTCCGCGGGGCGCCAAAACGAATCGAAGAGATGTCTGCGACGCAGGAGCGCGGGTGCTGTGCCTGCGGCGCGGCGTTTCTGTCGTTCTTCTTTCGGAAGAATGCCAATGCGCCGGCCAGAACTCAGTCAGTTCGCGGAGCGAGTTGAGCGTCGAGGACAGATGAGCCGGAACCGGGCGAAGACACAAGAGTTCGGTTTCAGCATTGATTACTGAGAACTGAAAACGGACGACTGAAAACGCAGATCGAACGAAGAAGGGCCAGACCAAAAGGAAATGATGGCGGCAATCCTATTACAAGCTACGGGCGGCGGCGGTTTCGGCGGCTTCTTGATCCCGCTCGGTCTCATGTTCGCTATCATGTATTTCATGGTGATCATGCCGCAGCAGCGTCAGCGCAAAAAAGTGCAGGCGATGCTGGCGGACCTCAAGTCCGGCGATAAAATCATCACCAACGGCGGCATCTATGGCACCGTCAACGGTATCGATGGCGATTCGGTCATTCTGAAAATCTCCAGCGAACCGCAGGTTAAAATTCGCATCGCGCGTGCGGCGATTGCTCAGGTGGAGGCATTGGAAGATGCAAAATAAGCCCACCCTTCGCCGGACTACACGTCTTACTTTCTGACCATGAATCCCAATCTGAAGTGGAAAGCGCTTTTCATCTTCGCGGTCATTCTGTTCTGTATCTATTTCCTTTTCGGCTACCCGGTGTTCCCCACCTCGGTCGCGCGGATGAAGGACAATTTCTCCAAACAGATCAAGCTCGGCCTCGACCTCCAGGGCGGCACGCACCTCATCCTCCAGGTTCAGGTCCAGGAAGCCATCGCGCAGGAGACCGATACGACCGTGGACCGCCTGACCACCCTGCTGCGCTCGAAGAATATTCATTTCGATGAAGTGCGCCGTGTCGACGACATGCACATTCTTGTTCGCAATGTCGATCCCGCCCAGCTCTCGCAATTCCGCGACATTTATAGCGCTCAGTATGCCACCGACTGGGACATGTCGGCGGCCGCTGGCGATCTGAACGGTTATACCTGGACGCTTCGTCCGAGCGCCGTCGCGCGCATTCAAGAATCGACCATGACGCAATCGGTGGAGACCATCGAGCGCCGCATCAACGCGCTTGGTTTGACCGAGCCGACCATACAGCCGCGCGGTGGCCGCAATGCCAACGAAATTCTCGTGCAGCTTCCCGGCGAAGGCGATCCCACTCGCGCCATGTCCGTCATCCAGGCCGGTGGTCAATTGGAATTAAGACTGGTCGAAGACCCCGTTCCCTACGCTTCGCAGGCGGAAGCTCTCAGCCGCCGTGGAGGCGTTCTGCCTCCGGGCACGGAACTCGTCCCCGGGCGTTCGGAAACGCGTAACCCTTCAGGTGGATTCGACACCGCCGAAAGCTGGTACGTCTTGAGCCGCGCCCCGGTCGTCACCGGCCGCGACTTGCGGAGCGCCGTCGAAACTCGCAATAGTTCGAATCCTGGCATGTGGCAGGTGAACTTCACACTGTCACCGGAAGCTGCCCGTCGCTTCGGCCCTTTCACCGAGCAAAACAAGGGCCGCCAGATGGCCATTGTACTGGAGCACCGCGTTTATTCCGCTCCGGTGATCAATGGCCGCATTGATGATTCCGGTTTGATCGAAGGAAACTTCAGCCAGGAAAGTGCCCATGATCTCGCGCTTGTCCTGCGCGCGGGCGCGCTTCCTGCGTCGATCAAATATCTCGAGGAGCGCACCGTCGGGCCATCGCTCGGCGCGGATTCCATCGGCCACGGCGTGCAGGCTTCCGTACTTAGCCTGGTGGTCGTGATGCTTTTCATGCTCGTCTATTACCGCCTTTCCGGTGGCAATGCCGTGCTGGCCTTGATCCTGAACCTGGTCATTCTTCTCGCAGTTCTAGGTCTCTTCGGCGCCGTGCTAACCCTGCCCGGCATCGCCGGTGTGATCCTGACCATCGGCATGGGCGTGGATTCCAACGTCCTGGTTTTCGAACGCATCCGTGAGGAACTGCGCAATGGCAAATCTGCGGCGGCCGCCGTGGACGCCGGTTTTGATAAAGCTTTTCTGACGATTATCGACACCCACGTGACGACCGTGGTCTCGGCCTTTTTCCTATTCCTCTTTGGAACCGGCCCTATTCGCGGCTTTGCTATCACCCTGACGATTGGTTTGATCGCCAACGTCTTTACCGCGATCTACGTTTCGAAGACGATTTTCCAGTATCACCTGACGAAGATGGACCGTCAGGCCGAATTGAGCATTTAGGGCGTACTAGGACTTCTGGGGCGAGTGTCCCATTCGAATCCAAACGAGTGGGGAGTAGGTTCTCTTCGTAGATTCCGCTACCTTGGGTAGCCGGTTTCGCGCCGGGAACTTTCCCAAACCCCTTGGAGTCTAAGGGAGGGAAGCGGAATGATCGAGCTCTTCAAGCAGCCCAACATCGACTGGATGGGCAAAGCCAAGTATTTCTTTGCCTTGAGTGGCATTCTTCTCCTCGCTGGGTGGACTTCGATTCTTTTCGGTAGTGGAATTCGCTACGGGATCGATTTCAAGGGTGGCACCAACGTGGATGTTCGTTTTTCCCAGCCTCCGAATGTGGACAAGCTTCGCAGCACCCTCACCGCCCAGGGGCTTGGCAATACTGAAATCCAGAGCATCAGCGATATCGCCAATCCCAATTCCAATGAAGTCGTTATTTTCGTCGAGGGCAAAGGTCAGGACGAGTCGGCTCGTCAGTCCAGCAGGGAAAGAGTCCTCGGCGCCTTGGACGCCGCCTACGGAGTCTCGGGATCGAACAAACCCGATTTCAATAGAGCGACTCCTACCTCTCTAGCTGCGTTCCTTACGGAAAAAGATCCCCTGATTCTTTCCGTCACCGCCGCTGATCGTTATCAGCAAATCGCCAAAAAGCTTCTCGACTATCGCGATAAAAACGCCAACGGCGTGCTCACCAATTTCGACGAACTCTCGAAAGTGGATGGCGTGACCGCGCCGGTCCTCGCCGCTATAAAGAATAACTACGCTCTCGGGCCGTTCGCCATTCGCAACGTCGAGATCGTCGGCCCCAAGGTCGGCGCCGAACTCCGCAAGCAGGCAATTTTCGTTACCCTCTATGCTTTGGGCGGCATGCTGGTATATATTGCCTTCCGATTCGAGTGGGTTTACGGGGCCGCCGCGGTTCTGGCCGTCTTTCATGACGTGCTGATCACTTTGGGATTTTTCTCGTTGCTGCATTTCGAGATTTCGCTGACGGTCATCGCGGCCCTGCTCACGCTGGTCGGCTATTCCATGAACGACACGATCGTCATTTTCGATCGCATCCGTGAGAACAACCGCTTGCTGCGCAAGGAATCGTTTGCTGACGTGGTCAACAAGTCCATCAATCAGACTCTTTCGCGAACGATCTTGACCAGCGGTCTGACTTTCCTTACCGTGCTCGTCCTGTTCCTGATGGGCGGCCAGGTGCTTCGTGCTTTCTCCTTTGCCCTGGTGGTAGGGATTGTGGTAGGAACGTACTCCAGTTTTGGTATTGCTGCTCCGCTCGTCGTCGCCTGGAATCGCTGGCGAGGCCAAGGCGTGGCGGCAGGCACCGGACCCGCAGCCGGCAACAAAACCCGCGGAAGCGAAAACGTCCCCGGACGTCTTGCTCCCGCTGGGAGGAGGTAGGATCCATGTTTGAAGAAATGGTGATTTCCAGCCCGAATCCGAAGAAGACCAGCAAGCCTTGGACGGTCTTCCTTTCGATGGTATTTGAGGTCGCCTTTTTGGGAATACTCATTCTCATTCCGTTGATCTACACCGAGGCGCTTCCGAAGACCATGATGGCGACGATGCTCACCGCGCCGCCTCCTCCGCCGCCTCCGCCTCCTCCTCCGGCTCCTGCCCAGGTTGTCCACGTCAAGCCGCAGGCCCATTTGATGGATGCCGGCAAGCTGATGGCGCCGAAGGTCATCCCCAAAGACGTCAAGATTATTAAGGAAGACGCCGAGCCCGACATGAATACCGGCATGACCGGGGGCGTCCCGGGCGGCGTTGCCGGTGGCTCCATGGGTGGCGTGCTCGGTGGCGTCATCGGAGGCATGAGCGGAGCGCCGGCTCCGCCGAAGCCCAGGCAGACCGGTCCGCTCCGCGTCGGCGGCAACGTCCAGGCTGCGCGCATCATCAACCGTGTCCAGCCGGTTTATCCGCCGCTGGCGCGCCAGACCCGCATCTCCGGCACCGTGCGTCTGCACGCCATCATCGGCAAGGACGGCACGATTCAGCAGCTCGAAGTGTTGAACGGCCATCCCTTGCTGCAGCAGTCTGCGCTGGATGCTGTGCGTCAGTGGCGCTATCAGCCGACGCTGCTCAATGGCGACCCGGTGGAAGTCGACACGACGATTGACGTGATTTTTTCTCTCAACCAGTAGTACGGTCGGGTGTGTCGGTCGTGGGACAGGCACGCCAGTCCGGGTAGCAATTTCAGCACACTCTCGCTGGCGCCCGCTGGATCGGCGTCACTTGAAACTAAGGAGCAAACGAATGGTAGCCACCTTGAACGTAATCGCGGTATTTCTGCTGCAAGAGGCCCCCACATTTGACCTCCGCAGCATGTGGGGGTCGATGACTCTTTTGGTAAAAGTTGTCGTCTTCATCTTGTTCATTCTTTCTGTCTATTCCTTCGGCGTGATGATTGACCGCGCCCTGATGTACAGCGCGGCGCGCAAGCAGTCCCGTGTCTTCGTGCAACAGGTTGCCGGCGCCCTCAAGGAAGGCAAGCTCGACGAAGCCATCGCCATCGCCGAACGCAATAAGAAGAGTCACATCGCCAAGGTTGTCGCCACTGGCCTCTCCGAGTTCCAGTCCGCCTCACAGCAGGTTTCAGACTCCGACGTCATCGACGCCGCCAAGCGCGGCCTCGAGCGCTCCGTCGCCATCGTCCACGCCGAAATGAAGCGCGGCCTCTCGGCACTTGCCACCATCGGTTCGACCGCGCCTTTCGTTGGCCTGTTCGGCACCGTTGTCGGCATCTTGAACGCGTTTAAGGGCATCGCCGCGAATAAGGCCACCGGTCTGTCGGCTGTTGCCGGCGGTATCTCCGAAGCGCTCGTCACCACCGCCTTCGGCCTCCTCGTGGCCGTCCCTGCCGTCTGGGCTTACAACTACTTCACCAACAAAGTGGAGGCCTTCGACGTCGAGATGGACAACTCCTCGATGGAGCTCATCAACTACTTCATCCTGCGCCGCGGCGCCAAGAAGTAACCGGCCATGGCCTACAAGCCACAAGTCGGCCCCCAGATGTCGGCCCCCAACGTTATTCCCATGGCCGACATCATGCTCGTCCTGCTGATCATTTTCATGGTGGTCACGCCCATGTTGCAGAAGACTCATCAGGTGGACTTGGCTCCCACGGACAACGCTCACGAGATGAAGGACGCCGACAAGGACGATGCCATCGTAGTGGCTGTCACTCGCGATGGCAGCATTTTTCTTGGCAACACCAAGGTCAGCAAGGAAGACATCACCGGACAGATCAAGGATCGCATTTCTACCCGTCTTGACAAGACCGTTTACGTCAAGAGCGATGCTCGCGCCAAGTATGGCGACGTTGTCGCCGTTGTTGATGAGATTCGCTCTGCCGGTGTCGATCAGCTCGGTCTGCTCACCGAGAAAAACCAGAAAGATAAATCGGCTGTTCCTCCGCCACCCGCGGATTGACGGCGTGCTGTCGGTTTGTACCGTTCGTTTGCTGATTCTTTAGGGCCGCGCCGGATCCCACCCGGCGCGGTTTCATGGCCTGCGGAGACGCTCTACCTCAGGCCCACAGGAGACTCGCTATGGGGATGGATGTAGGAGGAGAATCTGGCGGATCCATGGCCACGCCCAACGTGGTCCCGCTGATCGACATTCTGCTCGTGCTGATCATTATTTTCATGGTCATCACGCCGCTTATTCCCAAGGGCTTGGATACGCTCGTTCCTCAGCCCTCGCCGAACCAGCAGCAGAACGTCGAGCTCGAGAACAAAACCGTGGTCGTCCAGATTGCCATGAACGGCAAACTTAAGATCAACAATGAAGACACCACCTGGGATGGCCTTGGCCCGCGCATGGAGCAGATCTTCAAGGAGCGTGCCGAGAAAATTGCTTTTGTCAAAGGCGACAACGATGTAATGTTCATGGACGTCGCCCGCGCCATCGATATCATGCGCGGTGCCGGCATTGACAAGATTGGTTTGATTACCGCCAAGCTCGAAGCGGGCCAGTAAGTTTTCTTGGGTTTGTACGGGTGGGGCTTGCTCCACTTGTTTCGCTGGATGTGAGAGTCCTCCTCGCGGGGCATTTGCTCCGAATGGTGACCGCTCTGCGGTCGCCAAAACGAGGTGGATTATGGGCATGTTGGTCGGCGGTAAGCGTGGTATCGTCTCGGACATGAACGTCATTCCCTTGATCGATATCCTGCTGGTGCTCTTGGTGATCTTTATGATCATCCCCGTGTACTCCACGGGCTTGGATGCGCTGGTTCCCCAGCCATCCACCGAAAAGGCCCGGATGGCTCCAGGCGAAGAAGTCGTTGTCATTCAGGCGCTGGCGGACGGGACGATGCGGATCAATCAGGAGCCGGTGAGTTGGGAGCGGCTGGGCAACCGGATTGAGGAAGTTTTCAAGCTGCGCGCGACCCGCGTCGCGTTTGTCCGCGGTGATGGAACGGTGGAATTTGGTGTGGTGGCCAAAGTGATCGATGTCATGCACACCTCGGGGATTGCGTCGGTTGGCCTGCTGACGCCGGATCTGGATAAAGGCCTCTAACAGCTTTAAAATGCCCCTCGCAGGGCGGACGTGAATATCCGGGCGCTGGCCCCGGCAATCTTGGGGTCACGCACAGCAGGGATGGATGCTTCGATGACTCATGCATCATCGGTGATCAGTGCCAGCTCAACTCGGCCGGGATCAAAACCATGGCTGACCCCGGATTGGGCCGGGCCGCTTCGCTTCGCTCGCCGCGCTTCGGCCTTCGCGGCGCTCTTGATTCTCGCCGCAGGCCTCTCCGGCTGCAGCAAGTTGAAGGCTCGCGACCTCCTCAATAAGGGTGTCGCCGCTTACAAGAACGCCCAGTACGACACCGCCATCGAGGATTTCAAGCAGGCCAAGGACCTCGATCCCGGTTTGATGAACGCCCGCCTCTATTTGGCCACTGCTTATGCCAGCCAGTATATTCCCGGCGCGCCCTCGGACCAGAACGTGCGCCTCGGCACCCAGGCCGTCAATGAGTTCAAGGAAGTTCTGCAGCTCGATCCCAACAATCTGAGCGCCATCGATGGCATCGGCTCCATCCTCTTCCAGATGGCTGGCACTCCCTACGATCCCAAAAAGTTTGAGGAGTCCAAGTCCTACCATCAGAAGCACATCGAGCTGAAGCCCAATGACCCCGAGCCTTATTACTGGATCGGCGTCATCGATTGGACCCTCGCCTTCCGTGGCAATGGCGAGTTGCGCGCGGCTTACAACCGCGAGCATGTCAACAAGCAGGTGAAGGACGACGATGCGCTCCCCCCTGCGGTTCGCGCCGAATACGTCGCTAAGTATGGGGCGCTCGTCGATGAAGGTATCGCCTACCTGCAGAAAGCCATTCAGCTCAAGCCCGATTACGACGACGCCATGGCCTACCTCAACCTCCTCTACCGCCGCAAGGCGGACATGGTGGAATCCGCCGATGAGCGTGCTAACCTGAAGAAACAGGCCGACGAACTCATCGACAAGGTCAAGGAGATCAAGCAAAAGCGCGCCGAGCAGCCGCAGCAAGCCAACTAAGCCAGGTTTGCAAATTTCCTGTAGTAAATCGATTTATTTTCAGGGCGCCCCCGGCGGGCGTCCTTTCTTTTTGCCATTTTTTCTCTTCCCCCCGAACTCTCTCCTGGTCCACGCTCTGATTTCTCTTCAATCAAGAACTTCTTGTTTTCATCCCACCATGTCAATGGAAACTTCCCGCGTGACCTTCGTTGTGGAGCACTCGCCTCGGCTGCCAGGCGCTCGCGTAATCCACCGGCCCGCGGCAGTTTGTTGAAAGCCCGTTTTGTGTATTCTTTTACAAGAATATGTCTTGACAAGAATATTCGTCTTGAGACATATTCGCATTTGCCATGATGGCCACACTCAGAGCGCTGGCCGAGCCGCACCGTTTTCAAATCGTCGAGCTCTTGCGTGACGGGCCACGCCCTGTCGGCGACATGGTGCATCGCCTGCGTCTCCGCCAGCCGCAAGTCTCCAAACATCTGCAGGTGCTCCGTGCTGCCGGTTTGGTGGACGTTCGCGTTGACGCGCAGCGCCGCATTTATGCCTTGCGGCCCGCGCCGCTCCGGGAGCTTGAGGTCTGGCTGGAGAGGTACCGGCGTCTTTGGGAGGCCAACTTCCAGCGTCTGGATGCCCTTCTCGACGAACTGAAGGCCGGCGAGCTGAAGACCAAGCAGAAAAAACGTGCACGCACCAAGCGATAAAGGAGATCACCGATGAAGAGCACTGGAAATCTAAAACTGACGACACAGGGCGACCGTGAAATCGTCATGACGCGCGCCTTAGATGCTCCGCGCCGCCTGGTCTTCGACGCCTTCACCAAGTCCGAACTGGTCAAGCAGTGGCTTCTCGGGCCGCCGGGCTGGTCGATGCCAATCTGCGAGATCGATCTGAGGGTGGGTGGCGCCTATCGTTACGTGTGGCGGCGTGACAGTGACGGAAGTGAAATGGGGATGGGCGGCGTTTATCGCGAGATCGCGGCCCCGGAGCGGCTGGTCGCCACCGAGAAGTTTGAACAGCCGTGGTATCCCGGTGAGGCAGTCGGCACGACCGTCCTCGTTGAGCAAGGCGGAAAGACCACGATCACACAGACGGTACTCTACCAGTCGCAAGAAGCCCGCGATGCGGTCCTCAAGAGTGGCATGGAGCGCGGGGTCGCCGCGAGCTACGACCGGCTTGCGGAGCTGTTGGCATCGCTGGGGACTCCAGGCATGGGGAAGGGAGCGAGCAAGTGATGAGCGAACCGCAACCTCCGGGACGCATTGGTCGAAGCATCGGCGCCGTGCTTGCGGGCATGCTCGTGGGCATCGTTCTCACCATCGGCACCGACATCGTGCTGCACGCAATCGGCGTCTTCCCGCCATGGGGCCAGTCGATGGTCGCTTCGACGGGGCCCTCTTGCTTGCAACGGTCTATCGCACAGTTTACGGCGTCGCGGCCAGCTACATCATCGCGCGGCTCGCGCCAGATCGGCCCATGCAGCACGCCTTGGTGGGCGTCGTCGTGGGCCTTGCCGTGAGTATTGTCGGCGCGGCGGTGACGTGGAACAAGGGACCGGCCTTCGGGCCCCACTGGTATCCTCTCGCGCTCGTCGTGCTAGCGATGCCGCAATCATGGGCGGGCGGAAAACTCCGCCTTATGCAAGTGCCCGCACGCTCTGACGCCCGATAGGCAGAAGAAACGTGCACGCACGAAACGATAAAGGAGATCACCGATGAAGAACACCGGAACGTTAAAAGTAACTACGCCCACGGAGCGAGAGGTCGTGATGACGCGCGTCTTCGACGCTCCGCGCCACCTGATCTTCGACGCTTTGACCAAGCCCGAACTGTTCAAGCGTTGGTTCGGGCCGCGAGGCTGGTCGCTCGTGGTCTGCGAGATCGATCTGAAGGTGGGCGGAGCCTGGCGCTCCGTGTTGCGTGGCCCCGGTGGCAAGGACATGGGGATGCGCGGCGTCTACCAGGAGATCGTGCCGCCCGAGCGCCTCGTCAGCACCGAGTCGTTCGACGATTACCCGGGCGAGTCGCTCAACACGCTGGTCCTCTTCGAGAAGGATGGCAGGACGACGTTCACAATCACGGTGCGGTATCAGTCGCAGGAGATTCGTGACGCGGTCATCAAATCCGGCATGGAGCACGGCGCGGCCGAGTGCTACGACAAGCTCGCTGAGTTGTTGGCGTCTCCAGAGACCCGCGGCATGGAGAGGGGAGCAGAAGCGTGAGCGACACGCACCGTCTCCGCAATTCCGCGACGGCGACACTTGGGTGGTACAGAAAACCAGGGGTGGGGGCAGTGGGGAACGATTTCCACATCGCGGCGCATTTAACCCCACCTCCCATCTTCCGTGCGCTCTTCCAAGTTCCGTATCCCGCAAGTCCTTTGCTTGCCGCTCTTACGAAAACACCGGGGTGTGGGGGTATTTTTCCCATTCTGGAACCCATCCCTCCTTACCTCCTTACCTCCTCACTTCCACTCATCCTCTCCGGAGGCACCCATTTGGGCGTAAACTAAAACATGCCTTCGCCGAGCAATCTTCCGCTGAGCTTCAACCGCGACCGCGCCGTCCGCCAGCTCGACGCGCGCCTGGAGGAATTGCTCGAAAAGCTCCGCAAGAACCGCCCTTCCGAAGATCCCTGGATGGTCCGCCGCGCCTATGAGATTGCCACCGAGCGCCACCACGACCAACTCCGCAGCTCCGGCGAGCCGTACCTGTCCCACCTGCTCGAAGTGGCGCACATCCTCGCGGACATGCGCCTCGATGCCACCACCCTCACTGCCGCACTTCTCCATGACGCCATTGAAGACACCGAGTATCCCCTCTCCCGCATCGAAGAGCGCTTCGGCGCGGAGGTTGCCCATCTCGTCGAAGGCGTCACCAAAATCGGCCGCCTCAAGATGATGACGCCCGAAGCGCGCCAGGCAGAAAACGTTCGCAAAATGTTGCTCGCCATGGTGAACGACGTTCGCGTCGTCCTCGTCAAGCTGGCCGACCGGCTGCACAACATGCGCACCCTCGAATACCTCGAACCCGCCAAGCAGCACCGCATTTCCCGCGAGACGCTGGACATCTACGCGCCCATCGCGCTCCGCCTGGGTATGAGCGTGGTTCGCGGTGAGCTCGAGGATCTGGCATTTCGCTATCTCGAGCCGGAAGCCTTCTTTGCCTTGCAGAAAGAAATCAGCGACAAGGCCCCCGTCCACAAAAAATTTCTCGAGGAAGTCCAGGCCACCATCCAGTCCAGGCTTGTCGAAGCCAGCATTCCCGCTGAGCTCGAATCTCGCGTAAAAGGATTGTATTCGGTGCACCGCAAGATCGTGCGTCAGGAAATCGGCCTCGCACAGGTTTACGATCTGCTCGCCGTGCGCGTCATTACCGATTCGGAGCGCAACTGTTACGCGGCCCTTGGCGTGGTCCACCACATCTGGCGCCCCGTCCCAGGGCGGTTCAAGGATTACATCGCCATTGCCCGCCCGAATCTTTATCAGTCCCTGCATACCACCGTGCTCCACAGCAGCCAACCCTTCGAGGTGCAAATCCGCACGCAGGAAATGCACCGCATCGCGGAGGAAGGCGTTGCCGCGCACTGGAAATACAAGTCCGGAAAGCCGGGATCGGAAGATGACGACCAGCGCATCACCTGGATGCGTCAGCTCATCGAATGGTCGCAGGAGCTTCAGGAACCCGGAGAATTTCTCTCCACCCTGAAAGTGGATCTCGCCCCGGTCGAAGTCTACGCGTTTACGCCGAAAGGCCGCGTGTTGGAACTTCCGCGCGGCGCCACCCCAGTCGATTTTGCATACATGATCCACACCGAAGTGGGGCACCAGTGCGTCGGCGCCAAGGTGAACGGCCAAATGGTGTCTCTGCGCCATGAAATCACGAGCGGCGATGTGGTCGAGATTCTCACCCAAAAGGGCCACCACCCCAGCCGCGACTGGCTCAGTTTTGTCAGGTCGTCCTCGGCCAAAAGCAAGATCCGCCACTGGATCAACGCGCAGGAACGCGAAGAAGCCACCGAAATGGGCAAGCGCCTGCTCGAAAACGAAGCGCGTCACTTCGGCCGCAGCCTCAAGAAAATTCCCGAAGCCGACATCCTCAAGCTCGTTTCGGATTACGGCCTTTCCAAGGTTGAGGATCTCTACGCCGCCGTCGGTTTCGGGAAATATTCCGCCCGCCAAGTCCTCACGCGCGTTCTCGGAGAACCGGAAAAATCCGCCGAGACCGAGACCATCGATGCCAAGCCCACTCTCGTCAAGACCGTCAAACGCATGCTGGGTTTTGGCGAAGCGCCGCTGGTCGTCAAGGGCCACGACGATCTGCTCGTTTATCGCGCCAAATGTTGCAATCCCATTCCCGGCGACGAAATTGTCGGCTACATCACGCGTGGCCGCGGTGTCGCCGTGCACACCCGGGCGTGTCCCAACGTGCAGAATCTCATGTACCAGACCGAACGCCGCATCGCCGTCGAGTGGGGCGGCGGATCCGAAGCCAAGTTTCCCGTCCAGCTCACCATCCGCGCGCGGGACCGCGCCGGCCTTCTTGCCGACATCACCGCCGTCATCAGCGGAGCCGGTTCCAACATTCACAACCTCGAAAGCCGCCCCGATCGCACCAACGCGCGCATTGACGCCAACCTCGAAATTGCCGACAGGCGCCAGCTCGAAACCATTCTCGTCAATATCCGCAAGATTTCCGGCGTTTTCGGCGTCGAACGCGTCTACCAGCCCGGCCACTAGAATGTCCCACACTTGCACTTCACGCCACGCGGTATTCATCGCCGCTAAGATTTTCTTCCAGCCTTGGGCCTTTTCCCCTATCGCGCCCACCTGTCCTTTCGCCGGGTATCTCGCAAAGCACACTTTCTGTCCTTCCCCTTTGCTCCCGATACAATGGAGCTATGCGGTACAGACTTATTACTCTCGGCGTGCTCCTCCTCTTCCGGATGAGCGGGTGCCACCAGCATCCGCTCACGGATTATCGTCCCCTCGATCAGGCGGGGATGTGGTCCAGCAACGTCGAACAATTAAAAACGCTGAACACCTCGGATATGGAAGTCGCGCAACTCGTAAAGTTGAAGCAAGCCGGGATTGCTGACGATGCTTGCGTAACCCTGATTTCCGGCGCGCACCAGCGCCAGCATCTTTTTACGAGCGCCGATTCCGCAGTCAACCTTGTACGCGCTGGGTACACCGAATCGGTGATTCTGGAAATTGCAAAAACGGATCAGCTGGATATCATCGGCGGCGATGCCGTCATGCTGCGGCTGATCAGCCTTTCCGATTCCGCCATCGATTTGATCTTGCACAGGAGATTGAAGGGCCAGCCCACCATGAGCAGCGCGGAAATCGGCCGTCTGAAAAATACCGGGCTTACCGAGAAACAAATTCTCGAGCGCATCAATCAGGGTATGACCGACGCGCAGGCCGACAAGGAAGCGTCATTGCGCGAGGCCACGCGCAATCACGCGAACACGGGTTTCGTCCGAACACACGGCCGCCGCTCTCGCTAATCTATCAAACCGCATTTCTAGCAGCGTATTCCGTCATATGCTGTATGCTCGCCTGGCGAGCCTGGTGAATTTCGCCCGGCGCTACCGGGAAACTGCCGCGACGACGGTCATCTGAAAAGGAGCCTGCACCATGAGAGACGTCATTCTGACCGACCGGGGGCCAAAACCCATCGGACCGTATTCGCAGGCCATCCGGACGAATGGATTTCTGTACGTCTCGGGGCAGGTGGCGCTGGATCCGAAAACGGGTGAGATGACGGGGCCGGACGTCCGGCAGCAAACGGAGCGGGTGCTCGAAAACTTGAAGGGAATTCTGGAGGCGGCGGGCTCGAATCTCCATCACGTCGTAAAGACGACGGTTTTTCTGAAGGACATCAACGATTTTTCGGCCATGAACGAAGTGTACGCCAAGTATTTCACGTCGGCCCCGCCCGCACGATCGACGGTGCAGGTGGCGCGTCTTCCGAAGGACGCGCTGGTCGAGATCGAAGCCATCGCGGGGTTGTAGCGAAGACCAAATCGTTTGTGGCCGCGGCGGGTTGCAAGGCATTCGAGAAGAGCGCAGCCCAAGCGCATGCCGTGGGAAATCTTGGCGACCGTCCATTGATCGTGCTCACAGCCGGGCGGGCCTTCACGGTGGGCGAGCCAGAAGAAGGCAAAGAGCTAGCTGCGTTTCACGAGATATGGGTCCATCAATTGCAGGCCCAACTTGCGCGACTCTCGACCCGCGGACGTCAGGTTATTGTGGAGAATAGCGGTCACGGAATCGGATGGGAGGCGCCGGAAACGGTGGTCAACGCTGTTCGAGAGGCCCTCGCTCAAACTGCCCCAAAATAAAGAATCAAACGCGGAGTTCCGCATTTGACTTGGAAGACTTACGGGCGGGCCGGGCTTTCGAAGACTTCCGTAAAGGCGAACACGGTGACCACGGCGGTGGCGGCGACGGCGAACCAGACGAACCGGCTCTTGGCGGCTTTCATCGGCGATCCGCCATAGCCCTTGGTGCCTGCGCCGCGCGGCCCCTGCGGGTCAGCAGCGTTGGGATCGAGAACGATGCGATAGGCGGCGCCTTCTGGAATCTCGCGCACGTCATCATCGACGGCGATACTCAGCGACCCGTGAGTGCTCTTGACGATCAATTCCTTGGGATTCAGAACCGTAACTCGTCCGATGGTGGGCTGGTTGGTGTTCGGGCGAATCACGGCAGAAGCCACGTGCAAGGCGAAAGCATTCGAATTGGCAGTTGAAAAAGTGGCGGAGCCGAGAGTAAGCGTTGCGGCCGGGTTGGCGTCTTCTTGCGACAACGTAGCGATGCTCGCACCGGAAAGGAGCAGGCGGGCGGCGCCGGCGCGGACCTGGATACTTCCGGATTGTTCGGTGCTGAGTCTGTCGCCGCTAAAAACGGTCGCGCCAACGGAAGTCTGTGCGGCGCCAACGTGGGCGCGATCGGCGTAGACGACAGTGCCCAGCGAAGAGGAAGGAGCGGCCCAGACAGGCGTGATCAAGAGCGTATAAGAAAGCAATACTGCGATAATTCTACTGGTGACCGTAAGCCGGTCAACGCACAGGCGCGACATTAAACGCCTCCAAGAGGGCCACGGGAAGAATACTGAGTAAACTTCGTGCCGTCAATCGGTAAACACTTTTTGAAAAGAAAAGTCGCGCTCTCGGAGCGCGACAGGAGTTTGCTGGCCGATAAAGGCGTTCCGCTGTTACAATGCAAGCCAAGAAATGACCGACTGGAAACAGATTACCGCCCGCATCCGCCGCGCGCGCACCAGCAAGGATCCCGCGGGACAACTTTCGAATCTTTACCAAAAGACGCGAGACGCCATGGTGGCGTTCGAACTGGCGAAGTTTTTCGAAACATCCGGGCAGAATGCGGATGCCGCGAAATGGTATTCCGCGGCGGCGGAGAGATTCCGCCGCTCCGATTGGAAGGTCAAGGCGCAGGAAGCTGCGGTCCGGCTGGGGGGCGCGCCGGGTGAGATCCCGCTGGAAGCGGGGGATCCGCCGACGCAGGAGTTTGCTTTGACGCCGCCCGCGGTTTCGACGCCGGAGCCGGGTTTGCCATTCAAACAGAATCCAGAAGCGCTGGAATCATCCGTGGCGGTCACCAGCGAGATCCAGCAGGCAGCGGAAAGTTCAGTGGACACGCCGGCCTCTGCCGAGCCGGAAAGAAAAGGCCGTCGCCGGGGACGCCGCGGGGGACGGAACCGGCGCAAGAGCAGCAACGGGAAGGAAGCAGCAGTTGCTCCCGGTGAGCAAGCTAGGGAAGCGCCTGCGCCACGCCGCGGATTGCCTCCTGCCGTCTTCGAGGAATCGGCCGAGCCGACTCCTCCCCGAGTGACGCACAGCCGGGCGATTCCCAACTTACCGATCGAACCGATTGGAGAGCCGGGCGGAGCGAGTGTGAAGGGACGCTACGGCGATCCCGGGCTCTCTTCGCGAATTTCTCTGTTGGAAATGCAATTCCGCAGGCTGATGACCTGCCCGCCCGCCCAACTGGAAGAAGCGGACCACGCCCCCGCAGGACCGGGTGTATTTGTCCTGACGGATTCGGACCTGACGAGCTATTACTACGTGGAAGCTTGCCAGACGCTGCGTATCGCCATCGGCAACTTGTTGCGTGGCGGCAGCCGCCGCGGAGTGGATTCGATCAAGCCGCAGCTCGCGCAGTATCTGGGAATTCCGGAAACGCGCGTGGCGAAGTATCTGGCGGAGCACTGTGTGGTGCGTTGGCTGCAGCTGGATGAAGGCGCTTCGAATTTTGCGCATTTTGTCATCGCGGTCCTCCGGCCGGCCCTCAACGAATAGTAAAGTCTTGGCAAGGGAATACGCAGGAATCTCCCGCAGGAGTGAGAAGTTCTAGCCCAAACGCACTACTAGTAACCCCACCTTTGGGACTCGAAGAATGGCCGTTAGATGACCTGGTTTGCCGTTCAACCCCCGATTATGACCGTTCGGCGCAACTCGCTGGCGTTCGCCGCGGGTAACCCTCAAACTATAGGAGCCCAAAGACTTATTGGACGTACCTGGTGTTCGTGGTTCGGTTTTTAGGCGCACAAAAGGTGAGCCCGGGGGCAGTCGTTTGAGTTCTGTATCCAACGATTGAATGGGCTTCATCTAACTCAAAGGCCATGTGGTATGTATTTTTTGAAAGTGGAGGGTACAGGTTTATGCCGAATACTGTAGGCACGCAAGTCGCGAGGACGTTTGATTGGGTTCTTTGCAAGACGGCTGGAATCACTTTTGACACGATCCAGTACTTCAACAAGCGCAATCCGAATCCTTCCGTCACTCCGAGATGGTCGGATAAGCCGCTGCTGAAATCCTGGGAGAAGACCAAGCCGACGCTGGGCTTCCCGCGGCAGACCGATTCTCTTTGCCCCGCTTGCGTAAAAGAAGCGCGCGAAGCGATTATTGCGGGCAAGAGAGACTGGCGCGACCTGATGAGCGAAAAGGTCGGCGAAATCAAGGCGCAGATTATTGAGCGGGACGGCCAGGTGTGGATGGTGAAGGATTGCCCGCTGCACGGCCACTACGAAGACATGATGGCCGTCGATTCCAAGTGGCTGAGCTGGATCGAACGCCAGTACCCGGGCCGCGATATTCCCGCGCACAACGACGAAGACCTTCACAAGCACGGCTCCAGCACTGTGCGTTATGGCCGCGGTTCCGTGCTCACCGTTGACCTGACGAATCGCTGCAACATGATGTGCGATCCGTGCTTCATGGACGCGAACCAGGTTGGTTACGTACATGAGCTCGGCTGGGAAGAGATTAAAGAAATCCTGGATAACGCGCTGAAGATCAAGCCGCGCCGCCAGATGTCCGTGCAGTTCAGCGGCGGCGAGCCGACGATGAGCCCGTATTTCTTCGATGCGGTCGCATATGCCCGCAAGATCGGCTACAACAGCGTGCAGGCGGCGACGAACGGCATCGAGTTCGCCAAGAGCAAGGAGTTTTGCAAGAAGGCGTTTGAAGCGGGCATGCGCTACGCGTACCTGCAGTTTGACGGCATCGGCAACGACGCCAACAGCCACCGGCAGATCGGCAACTTGTTCGATGTGAAACTGCGTGCGATTGAAAACATGCACGAAGCGGGGATCGAGATCGTGCTGGTGGTGACCATCGTCAATAACGTGAACAACGATCAGGTCGGCACGGTCGTGAAGTTTGCGATGGAAAACCCCAAGAAAATCGCGTTTGTGAGCTTCCAGCCGGTTTCGTTTACCGGGCGCGACGAAGACATCACGCCAGAACGCCGCCTCCGGCAGCGCTACACGCTTTCGCACCTGGCGCAGGACGTCAGCGCGCAGGTGGGCAAAGTCGAGCCTACGCGCGATTGGTTCCCGATTTCGTTCGTCAGCACCTTTGCCGGATTTTCGGACATGGTGAAGGGGCAAGACTCGCAATGGGGTTCGCTTTCCTGCGGCTGCCACCCGAACTGCGGAGTGGGCACGGCGCTGATGATCAACAAGGAAACGAAGGAATGGGCTCCCGTTCCGCGCTTCCTCGATGCCGTGCAGCTTACGAAAGACGTCACCGACATTACCGACGCGGCCCGCGGCAAGACTTTTTCGAACTTCATGATGGCCATGGCCCTCTTGAAGAACTACAAGCCTTTCCAGGGCCCCAAGGGGCTGAAGCTGTATGACCTCTTCAGGAAGTTTGACAAGACCTGGGCGCTGACCAAGGGCTCGGAGAAGAAATATGGGAAGACGTCTCCGGACCGCACGTACGAAGACGCCATGAAGCGCCGGCAGACCGATCCTTGGAACTTCCTGTTCATCGCGGGAATGTGGTTCCAGGATCTGTTCAACTACGATTTCCGCCGCACCGAAATGTGCATCATTCCGTACGCGACGCAGCAGGGTGAGATTTCCTTCTGCGCGTACAACACCGGTGTGGGCTGGCGGCAGATCATCGAGAACATGCACAAGAACGCGACCGTGGCCGAGTGGTACAAGAACCACGGCAAGCACGAGATCTACGCCAAGGGCAAGACCGTCAACCTGCAGAGCTTTGAGCATTCCTTGAAGATTGACTCCGAAGACGCCGCCCGCGTGCGCCACCTCGAGCACGACATCCCGGTGACGGCGGCCGAAGAAGACCGCGCTCGCCGCAAGAAGGCTTATGAAGAGCAGGCCAAGGTCCGCGCGATTTATGAAGAGCTGGTGCTGAAGAAGCCTCAGCCGACGGTCGTGCAGATCGGCACCGTCAGCGACATCGCGAAGGCGGTGCCTGCCAATTTCGCGAACGCGGGCAGGCCGATCTCCATTGCTCCGGCGAACGGCAATGGCAACGGCCATTCGAACGGCAACGGTGCTCCTGCCAACGCGCAATCCACCGAAAAGGCTGCCGAAGCGGTCGCAGGCGACTAAGCATCCTGTCCAATTCCGCAGATTCAACGGCAACCCTTGCCTGCGCGGGGTTTGTCGTTTTTCTGGCGAACCGTTTGACCCCCTGGAAAACGCAGAATAGACTTAGTTCATGGCCAGTAGTGTCTATCCGCGAGAAGGCCTCCCAGCAAGTTGCCGCGCGCAATTACAGCTTCACAGTTGTATTTGAAGCGGTCGGATCAGGGCGCGGGCCTTCTGGCAATGGCAGTAGAAACGGCCGCGGGAACAGACTTGAGGCCTCCGGATACCAGGTCACAGTGCCGCTGCTTCCCGGCTTGATCACCCGCGGAAGGACACTGGCTGAAGCGCGCGAAATGGCGCGCGATGCGATTCGCTTTCACCTGGATGGTCTGAGGAAGGATGGCGGGCGGATTCCCGATGAAAAAACACGATTCAGGAAAGCTTCGAGTAGCACTCAGCGCCTGATGTCTCCGCGCGTCCCCATCCTCAAGCCACGCGAGGTGTTACGCGCGTTGCAGAAGGCCGGGTTCGAGATTCATCACCAGAGCGGGAGTCATGCGCAAATTGAAGCATCCAGGGAAACTAACTGCGGGTGACGGTTCCTCGGCACGACCGGTTTGATTTGTCTGTGCGCGTTTTGCGGAGCATCATTCGGCAGGCCGGCATGACCGTGGGAGAGTTCTTGAAATTCTTGTAAAGGAAGATTGGGACACAATGCCGATTTACGAATACATTTGCGAGGATTGCCAGACGCACTTTGAGAAGATTGTGTTGAACAAGACGCAGGAGATTGCCTGCCCGAAGTGCGCGGGGAAGAAGAACGCGATTCAGCTTTCGGTTTTCAGGGCAGCGAATGGGTCGAGCAACGGCGCTTCAGCCAAATCATCCGGCGAGTTCTCCGGAGGTGGTGGCAGTTGCTGTGGCGGCGGTTGCGGTTGCAACTAGGGTGTGCCAGCAATATGCATTGGTGGGTCCAGGGGCGAGAAGAAAAAGCCTCAGGCCTGAAGGCCTGAGCTACAGAGCTCTGCATGTCGATTAACAGCCCGGAACAGTTTGAGAGGCTGCGTGGGTGCGGAATGATCGTTGGGAGGGCGCTGCGCGCGATGGTCGCGGAAGTGCGCGCCGGTATTACGACTGCCGAGCTTTGCGAGCTTGGCTCGCGCGTGCTTGCGGCACATGGGGCGCGGTCTTCGCCTCCGATGGTGTACGGGTTCCCGGGCGACGTGTGCATCAGCGTCAACGACGAAGTGGTGCACGGGATTCCCGGGGATCGCGTGATTCAACCCGGTGATCTCGTCAAACTCGACTTGACCGCCGAAAAAGACGGCTATCACACGGATTCCGCCGTGAGCATCGAAGTGCCTCCACCTTCACCGAATGGAAAAGCGCGGAAGCTAGCGCATTGCGCGGAGCGCGCGTTCCGGCAAGCGCTGGATGCGGCGCGGGCGGGGAATCGCACAAAGGACATTGGCCGGGCGGTGGAGCGCGAAGTGCGGCGGCGCGGGTTTCATGTGGTGCGGGAACTCGGGGGCCACGGCATAGGACGCACGATTCATGAGCCGCCGTCGGTGCCCAATTACGCGGATTTCTCAGCACAGCACAAGCTAACCGAAGGGCTGGTCATCACGATTGAGCCGATTATTGCGGCTGGCACGGGCGAAGTTTCGCTCGATAAGGATGGCTGGACCTATCGCACCGCAGATGGCAGCCTCTCCGCGCACTACGAGCACACGATTGTGATCACGCGCGGGGAACCGGTCCTGCTCACGGCGGCCTGAACGACACGTCTTAATAACAATGATCCCCAGTCATTCGTCGCTTCTGCTCTTTGTAAGCGCGGCCCCGGTGATGCTGGCGATACCTGGGCCTGCGGTGCTCTACGTGACGAGCCGCAGCATCGGTCTGGGCCGGAGCACGGGTCTGGTCTCTGCGCTCGGCATCGGGGTGGGCACGCTCGTTCATGTGGCCGCGGCGGCAGTCGGGTTGTCGGCGCTGCTGATGTCGTCAGCGGCGGCATTCTCAGCCGTGAAGTATCTTGGCGCGGCATATTTGATCTATCTGGGCGTGCAAAAACTGCGCCGCGAGGAGTCTCTCGATCTTTCCCAAGAAGCCCCGCGCGTCAAACTGAGCCGCGTCTTTGGGCAAGGCATTATCGTCAATATCCTAAATCCGAAGACGGCGCTCTTTTTCTTCGCTTTCCTTCCGCAATTCGTGGATGCATCCCGGGGAAATGTCGCCTTGCAAATTTGTTTTCTGGGAACGCTCTTTGCGCTCATGGGCGTCATTAGTGACAGTCTTTGGGCGTTGTTCGCGGGAACCGTCGCGCGCCATATGAACCGGAATACACGCTGGTTGCGCACGCGGCGGTACGTATCCGGCGGAATGCTGATTTCGCTCGGCGTGGCCACAGCATTCGCGGGTTCAGGCGCCAAGAAATAGCGCGGCAGACCCACCCTGCGAGGAATTCGGCGAACTCCGGCCGTCCGGCAATTATTTTGCTGCAGGGATGGAGGCGCCGCGCTTCTGCGCAGCGAGCCAAGGGACGAGATCCGGCTCGGCGAAGGCCTTCAGCCACACGTCGTGGCCGGCGTTGTGGTATTCAGAATAGCGCGGCTGCGCGCCTGATTTCTTCAAATCTTTCACCATTTGCCGCACGAGGTCTACCGGTACCACCATGTCCGCATCGCCCTGGAACACCCAAAGCGGGACGCGCGCGATGGCCTTTACATTCGTGAAATTATCGAAGGCGCAAAGCACCAGCGCCGCTGCCCAGCGGTCCGGCTGCGCTTGCAGCAGCGCCCAGGCGCCCAGCCCGCCCATGGATTGCCCCGCGAGATAAATCCGATCCGGATCGATGGAGAATTCTTTTTGCACGGAAGCGAGGATATCCAGCGCCATCTGGAGCTGCGGCGAAATCTGGTTTGTCTCCGGCTCCGACCAGAAGCGGTCCTCCGGGCATTGCGGCGCGAGAACAAATGCAGGAAGTTGCGTCTGATTCGCCGGCGTCGTCCAAACGTGCGTGCCGTTCTCATTTCCGCTGGAGATTTGCTTGAGATTATCCGAGCCGCGGCCGTTCGCGCCATGCAGCCAGAAGATCAGCGGGTATTTCTGACTGGGGTCGTAATTCGCGGGCACCAAGAGGCGGTACGGCATCTTGTTGCCCGTTTTGTCCGTGTACACCTGTTTGCGGAAAGTGAGGTCGTCCTTCTTCAAAATTTGCGCCGAGGTTTGTCCGAAGCCGCTGGCGCACGCACAGACCGCGAGCAACATCGAGAACAGAATGGAGGTGCGAAGAACGGGCATCACAATTCTCCTCTTGGAAGCGACAATTCCTCGCCCTAAGGTCGCGCGGCGAGAGAAATTATGAGGCCACTGGCTACTGTGGCCGCGAATAATGCAGGATGTTCGCCGGCACGGGAATTTCGGGATTTCCGCGTGGATCCGGAACTGGCGCCTGGGCGGTCCACTTCATGGGGAGCACGCCGGTCCATGCTGGTGAAGCGTAGTCTTCGCCGTTGTCGAGGGCGAAACCGGTGCGCACTTTGGCGGAAGCTTCCACGAGCGGCACGGCTAGGACCATCGTGCCCTTCAACTCCCGCTCGCTCGGCGGACGCACGGTGGCCCAGCGGCCGCGATTGACGTATTCGACGAAGTCGCGCATTGCCGCAAGCTTTGCCGCTTCGCCCTCGATAGGTTCGGCCTTGCCCATGACCACGACGGAACGGTAGTTGACCGAGTGCCCGACGGCCGTGGGAGCGAAGACGATGCCGTCGAGCAGCGTGACGCTAAGGCAGAAGGGCGCGCCGCTCGAGAGCGTTTTCATCAAGCGGCTGGCGATCGAGCCGTGCAGAAACAATTTGTCGCCGACCCGGACGTAGTTTGTAGGCACGACGTAGGGCTGGCCGTCCACGACAAAGCCCAAATGGCAGACGAACGCTTCATCGAGAATTCGGTAGATCAATTCGCGGTCGTAACTCCCGCGATCGGGCTTGCGGCGGACTTTGGTTCTTTCCGTGGGCGTGAATTGGCTCATGACGGCAGGCTAATCCCCGCGAACCTTTGCGGCAAGAGCCAATCTGGATTAGCCGAGTGAATTGACCCCGCCTTGGAATCGTGTACTCTGAGGGGCGCTGCGTAAGGGATCAAGCGAAAAGACCGAGGCGTTCCATGGCTCCCGCAAAGGCTGTTTTCACCCGCGAAACGTTTCAGTTTTTCAAGGATCTCGGCCGCCACAACCGCAAGGAGTGGATGGACGCGAACCGTGACCGCTATCAGGCTGCTCTCGTTCAGCCCTTCCGGCGCTTGCTGGAGGAGCTCGCGCCCGCGGCGCTGGAACTCGATTCGCGCTTCGACACTTCCGGACGCACCGGCGCGAATTTTTCGCGGATCAACCGGGATATTCGTTTCGCGAAGGACAAGACGCTTTACAAAACGCACATGTACCTGAAGTTTTCCGTTCCCGCGCCAGGCAAGCGGGAAACCGGCCAGCTGTATGTTGGCCTGTCAGTGGAGACCGTCACGGCGGGCTTCCGCATTTATTCAGGCGGGAAACGCAAAGAGTCCACACTCGCACTGATTGCCGAGCCGCGCGTAAACGGGGATTCCGGCTGGATCGCGAAACAGAAGAAGGGCCTCGGCCGGCGTTACGAAAGCTACTGGTACACGACGGTGAAGGGGGAATGGACGAAGCACTCCGGCTGGCCCACCGCGCCGGACGATTGGAAAAAGATTTTGGCGTGGATCGTCCGCCGCAAATTCGCGCCCCCTGCGGCCACGCGCGCGTCGTTTCCGCGCGAAGCCGCCAAGATATTCCGCGATCTCTATCCGCTCCTGCGCTTCACGTCGCTCCCCGAATAAACACTACAACGCCGCCCAGAGGCGCAGGGCGAGCAGATGCACGACAAGAGAAAGCCGGTGACGACGCAGCAGTCGGAGGAAACCAGGGGCGAGTGAATCTTCAGGCCACGCCGGATTTCCGGGCGATTGACGCTGCCCGCACTCTCGCATACGATGCCGCACGTCGGAGTTTTGTGTTTTGCGACAGTTTGAGAGGGAGTTCTGACGCATATGAGGTCTGCAATTCGTTACTCGAGTGCCGCTACGCTATTTCTTTTCGGGATGAATTTGTGCTTCGCCCAGCAGCCACCGCCCCAGCCTGATAAAGCGGTGGAAAAGCCAAAGGAAGATAAGAAGCCGCCAACTCCTGAAGAAAAAATCGTTCAGACCAAACACTCCCTGAAAATCGGCGGGCAGGAGATCAAATACACCGCTACGGCCGGCACCATCCTCTTGAAGCTCGAAGACGGCACGCCCAAAGCCAGCATCTTCTACGTTGCCTATACCAAGGATGATGTCGGCGACGCGAGCCAGCGCCCCCTTACCTTCAGCTTCAATGGCGGTCCGGGTGCCGCTTCGGTGTGGCTGCATCTTGGTTTATTAGGTCCTCGGCGCGTGCAGATGGGCGACGCTGGCACGCTCCTTCCGCCGCCTTACAAGCTGGTGGACAACGACGTGTCGCTTCTCGACATCAGCGATCTCGTCTTCATCGACCCTGTTTCGACGGGCTATAGCCGCGCCGTTCCCGGCGAGGCGTCCAAGCAATTCCACGGTATTGAAGAAGACGTGGAGTCCGTTGCGGATTTCATCCGGCTCTATACAACGCGCAGCAAGCGCTGGCCCTCGCCTAAATTTCTCGCTGGCGAAAGCTACGGCACGACCCGCGCTGCGGGCCTTTCCGGCTATCTCCAGCAGCGCTACGGCATGTATCTCAACGGCATCGTCCTGATTTCCTCGATCCTGAATTTCGAGACGGCGAAATTCGACACGGGCAACGATTTGCCCTATATCCTCTATCTACCCACTTACACCGCCATCGCCTGGTATCACAAGAAACTTGCCGCGGATTTGCAGGGCGACCTGCAAAAGGCGATCGAGGAATCGCGCAAGTTAGCCGTCGGCGAATACGCGGATGCGCTGATGGCGGGCGACGCGCTCCCTGCACCGAGGCGCAGCGAGATTACCCAGAAGCTCGCGCGGCTCACCGGCCTTTCGCCGGATTACATCGACCGCACCAATTTGCGCATCGAAATCCAGCGCTTCACGAAAGAACTCTTGCGCAGTGAGCGCCGCACCATCGGCCGCATCGACGCGCGCTTCACGGGCATCGATCGCGATGCCGCGGGCGAGCATCCGGAGTTCGATCCCAGCATCGCGGCAATTATCGGCCCGTATTCGGGCATGTTGAACGACTATGTGCGCAACGACCTCAAATTCGACAGCGACTTGCCCTATGAAGTGCTCACCAGCCGCGTGCGGCCCTGGAACTACGCGCCGTATGAAAATCGCTACGTAGATGTTGCGGAGACGCTGCGCGGGGCCATGACGCAAAATCCGTTCCTGCATGTTTTTGTCGCCAAGGGTTACTACGACCTGGCTACGCCTTTTTTTGCCGCGGACTACACCTTCGATCATCTCGGCCTTGACGCAACGCTGCGCGGCCACCTCAGCGGCGCTTATTACGAAGCCGGCCACATGATGTACGTCCACCCGCCCTCGCTAGCCAAGCTCAAGTCGGACATCGCGCTGTTCATCAAGTCCAGCGCGACGGCGAATCCGGCAAAATGAAGCGCGTCTTTATCATCGTCGTTTGGCTCGGGGTCGCGCTGCTTGGGGCGGGAGCGTTCGGCAAGATCGCTTTCGATCGCGGCGAGCCGCTCAATGCGACTTGGTTCGTCGTGGCTGCTGTCTGCTGCTATTTGGTGGCTTACCGTCTCTATTCCGCTTTCGTCGCCGCCAAGGTTCTTGCGCTCGATGACAGCCGCGCCACTCCCAGCGAACGCCACGACGACGGCCGCGACTTCGTGCCTACCAACAAATGGGTTCTCTTCGGGCACCATTTTGCCGCCATCGCGGGACCCGGCCCGCTCGTCGGCCCGACGCTGGCCGCGCAGTTCGGCTACTTGCCGGGGACGCTCTGGCTGATTGCCGGTGCCGCGTTTGCGGGCTGCGTGCAGGATTTTGTCATTCTCTTTTGCTCGATTCGGCGCGACGGAAAATCGCTCGGCCAGATGGCACGCGAAGAGGTCAGTGAACGCGGCGGCTTCATCGCGCAGCTCGCTGTGCTGGCGATCATGACGATTCTTCTTGCTGTGATCGGCCTCGTCGTTGTGAACGCGCTGAAGTCCTCTCCTTGGGCAACCTTCACGTTGGCGATGACCATTCCCATCGCGCTGCTCCTCGGTCTTTATCTTCGTTTTGTCCGGCCCGGCCGCGTCCTCGAGGCTTCGGTCATGGGTGTGGCGTTCGTTCTTTTTGTGGTTGTTGCCGGGCAGTGGGTCGCCGATTCTCCCTCGTGGTCTCGCGTATTTACCCTGAGCGGTGTCGCGCTCGCCTTCGCCATCATCGTATATGGCTTCGCGGCTTCGGCGTTACCGGTCTGGTTGCTGCTCGCCCCTCGCGACTATCTCAGTGCGTTCATCAAGGCCGGCGCCATTTTTACTCTTGCTGCGGGCATCCTGTTCGTCCGGCCGCAAGTCTTAATGCCGTCGCTGACGCGCTTCATCGCCGGAACCGGCCCGGTCTTTGCCGGAAAGATTTTTCCCTTTTGCTTCATTACCATTGCGTGCGGCGCGATCAGCGGATTCCATTCGCTGATCTCTTCCGGCACCACGCCGAAGATGATCCTTCGCGAAAGCCACGCTCGTTTCATCGGCTACGGCGCGATGCTGTTGGAGTCGTTTGTCGGCGTGATGGCCATGGTCGCTGCATGCGCGATGCCGCCTGGGATCTATTTCGCAATCAACAGCCCTCCCAGTATCGTCGGGGGCGCCGGGGATGCTGCCGCCGCAACGATCAGCGGGTGGGGTTATCCGCTGCAAGCGCAAACCATGACCGATCTCGCCCACAAGGTTGGCGAGCTGACGCTTTGGAATCGCGCTGGCGGCGCACCTTCGCTGGCCGTGGGCATGGCACAAATTTTTTCGAGCACCATCGGAGGCGAGCGCCTCCTCAGCATCTGGTACCACTTTGCTATCATGTTCGAAGCGCTTTTTATTCTTACCGTGCTCGACGCGGGTACGCGCGTGGGGCGCTTCATGGTTCAAGACCTCGGGGGCCGCGTCTGGAAGCCCTTCGGCCGCATCGGCTGGATGCCCGGAATTCTGCTGTCCAGCGCCATCATCGTCGCACTCTGGGGCTATTTTCTTTTTCAAGGCGTTGTCGATCCGCTGGGCGGAATCAATTCGCTCTGGCCGCTCTTCGGCATCTCAAATCAATTGCTGGCGGCGGTCGCGCTCGTCGTGGCCACTACCATCCTGATGAAAATGGGCCGCCTGCGCTGGATCTGGGTGACGCTGCTGCCGATGGCTTGGCTTGTCGTCATCACCATGACCGCGAGCTACCAGAAAATCTTTGATGCGAATCCGCGCATCGGTTTTCTTGCTTACGCCCATGCACTGGCCGCACAAATCGCAAACGGGAAAATTCCCGTCGAAAAAATTGCCGAAACGCATCGCCTCATTTTCAACCAGCGTCTCGATGCCGCGGTAACCGGCGTTCTTGCCGCTATGATCCTCGTTCTGATTGTCGAAGCGCTCGCGCAGTGGTACTCGATTCTCAGCCGCCGCAATGAACCTGTGCTTCATGAATCGCCCTACGTCGCCACGCAGTGGGCCGCGAACTTCTCTGGCGCCGCCCACGGAGATGACTGATGAGAAAGACTGCAAAGACTACGTCGCGTTTCCTGCGCCGCTTCTGGCGCGGCCTTCGCGAATGGTGCGGGGACGCCGCCTACGAAAGCTATCTTCGTTCGCCAGGCACGCAGTCCGGCGCTCGCCCTGTGCTTTCAGCGGAGGAGTTCTACGTCGAGCAGCTCAACCGCCGTTATTCCCACCCCAACCGCTGCTGCTGAAACTCTTTTCTTGCCGCTGCACTACGCAAGTCATACAATCCGGTTCAAATCAAGCTCACCTTTCTCACTGTAACGGAGGTAGCAACCATGGCCATCAATCAGGATAAGCTGCATGAATTTCTCGGCAAAGCCATCGTCGATTTTGGCGCCACCTTCAATGCGGCTTTGATTCGCATCGGCGACAAGCTCGGGTTATATAAAGCCCTCGCTTCCGGCGGACCACAGACTCCGGCGGAACTCGCTAAGCGCACCGGGACCGCCGAACGTTATGTGCGCGAGTGGCTGAGCGCACAAGCCGCCGGCGGCTACGTGACCTACGACTCGTCGAATGGAAGATTTCACCTCAGCGAGGAACAAGCTTTTGCCATGGCCGACGAGAGCAGCCCGGTGTTCCTACCGGGAGCTTTTCAGTGTGCTTTGGCTGCTGTGAAGGCCGAAGAAAAATTGACGGAAAGATTCAAGACGGGACAGGGCATGGGTTGGCACGAACACCATCCGGAGCTCTTCGTTGGCACGGAAAGGTTTTTTGCCCCGGTTATGCCGCAAATCTCGTCAGCGCGTGGATCCCAGCGCTGACCGGCGTTGATGCAAAGCTGAAAAATGGCGCGCGTGTCGCCGATGTGGGCTGCGGCCTTGGTGCATCCACGGTTCTGATGGCCAAGTCGTATCCGAGATCTGAGTTTGTCGGCTTCGACTATCACGACAAGTCCATCGAAACGGCGAAGCAGCGCGCGAAAGACGCCGGCGTGGGCGATCGGATTCGTTTTGAAGTTGCCAAAGCGAAGGATTATCCGGGCAAGGACTACGATTTCGTCACCTTTTTTGATTGCCTGCACGATATGGGCGATCCCGCCGGCGCTTCCACGCACGTCCGCAGCACTCTCAAGAAAGACGGCACTTGGATGATCGTGGAACCGTTCGCCGGCGACAAGCTCGAGGACAATCTCAATCCGATCGGACGTGCCTTCTACGGCGCGTCGGCTCTCATTTGCACGCCGGCTTCTTTGTCGCAGGAGGTGGGCTTGGCGCTCGGAGCGCAGGCGGGAGAAAAGCGGCTACGCGAAGTGGTGACCTCGGGAGGCTTCTCGCAATTCCGCCGCGCCACTCAGACACCGTTCAATTTGATCTTCGAAGCCCGGCCGTAGAATTTGCATCTTGAACGGAACCTAAAATCGCACAATTCAAAGGTCATTACCTTGTCCCAGCCGTTGCTGCCCAGTATTGGGATTGGGTGTGCGACAAATTTGTAGGTGAAAAACCGGCCGGATATCAGCCAGCGGCGCGTTGTTCCCAGAATTCTTCCCAGCGGCCACTGAGCTGGGAACAACGAAGGGCGATAATTGCGTTCGCGTGGTC
>Ga0193733_1000040_pt1 | contig 55639 bp, 50 predicted proteins | sample U1s2metaG_FD_145076 | JGI IMG/M metagenome (GOLD analysis project Ga0193733, IMG submission 145076) | Soil microbial communities from a riparian zone of the East river system, Colorado, United States - U1s2 | ecosystem: Environmental > Terrestrial > Soil > Riparian zone | place: USA: East River...
GGCCTGCCGCTCGAACCTGCCGAAGCTTTCGCCGAGGCGGTCCACCGAGAGAATCGTGTCCCTGTCGGTGAGGAACGATATCGAGCGCAACTTGCCGACCTCGTCGACCTTGGCCTGGACGGTCGTTCCGGGAAGCAGAAGGCGGAACGGCCGCGCCGCACGCGAGGAGCGCAGAAGCGTCGCCGCTTCGTCCTCATCGGCACCGAGCCGCTCGATCAAAGTGGTCAGCGTGTCGCTGCGTCTGAAACGATCTTCCTGAAAGTAAATGATCGTTCCTGAGTCGCCGACCGGGGTAGCGGACAGGGCGAGCGGCTCGATGACAGTCCGGACGGGAATCGGTTCCGGCACGTGCTCGACCGTGCCGAATGCAGCCACCACGCCGAACAGCGGCAAAGCGACGGCGGCGGCCAACCATCGGAGGCGCCTTTCGCTGGAGCGCGTTACAATTCCAATCTCGTCGTTATGCATATTCGGCAGCGGGTTGAATCAAAAAGTCTAACAAATTACCGCCCGATCGGCCATCTGCACACCCATGAGCGACATCGATCACCAACTGAGAGTCATCAAGCGCGGCTGCGATGAATTGATCGTCGAGGCCGAGCTGCGCGAAAGGCTCAAATCCGGACGACCACTGCGCGTGAAGCTCGGCCTGGACCCGACTGCGCCCGACCTGCATCTCGGGCACACGGTCGTGATCAACAAGCTGCGCCAGTTTCAGGACCTGGGCCATCACGTCCAGTTCCTGATCGGGGATTTCACGGGGATGATCGGTGACCCGAGCGGCAAGAACGCGACGCGACCGCCGCTTTCGCGGGAGCAGATCTTGCAGAACGCGAAAACCTATCAAGACCAGGTCTTCAAGATCCTGGACGCCAACAAGACGGAAGTCCTGTTCAATTCCAGGTGGTCTGACGAGCTGGGCGCAGCCGGTCTGATAGGGTTAGCTGGGAAATGGACGGTTGCGCGCATGCTCGAGCGCGACGATTTCGGCAAGCGCTACGCCGCCCGGCAGCCCATCGCGATCCACGAGTTTCTTTACCCCCTCATGCAGGGCTACGATTCCGTGGCGATGAAATCCGACGTCGAACTCGGAGGGACCGATCAGAAATTCAATCTGCTGGTAGGGCGCGAGCTGCAGAAGCACTACGGTCAGCCGCAGCAATGCATTCTCACCATGCCGCTTCTGGAGGGCACCAACGGCGTTGAGAAGATGTCGAAGTCGCTCGACAACTACGTCGGCATCAGCGAGCCCCCGGAGACCATGTTCGGGAAACTGATGTCGATCTCCGACGAGCTGATGTGGCGTTACCTGGAGCTGCTCTCCTTCGAATCCCTGGAAACGATCGCCAAGTGGAAGAAGGAGGTTGCGGGCGGTCGCAACCCGCGCGACATCAAGGTGCTTCTTGCGCGCGAGATCGTCACTCGCTTTCACAGCGCCGGGGCGGCGGAGCGCGCCCTGGCCGATTTCGAGGCGCGTTTCAAGCATGGCGCGACGCCCGAGGGCATTCCGGAAATTACACTCAGGGTCCCGGGCGACAATCGGAAATCGACGCCGGGCAAAGTCCCCGAAATGGCGATCATGAAAGTGCTCAAGGAATCGCAGCTGGTCTCCAGCGCTTCGGAGGCCCTGCGCATGATCGAGCAGGGCGGCGTGCGCATCAACGGCGAGAAGGTCACCGACAAAGGGCTTGCCGTGAAGCGGGGGGACACGGTCGTGCTGCAGGTCGGCAAACGCAAGTTCGCGCGGGTGACCCTCGCCTGAGAGGCCGGGTCTCGCAGGCGAGCCGGCCTGCCGTCGCAGCGGCCCATTTGCGAGACTATGACGTTGTGTTATCGTGTCGGCGGCCAAAGATAGCTGCTAATTCGGCTCTCAACAACGCAAGGAGGAAATTCTCATGGCACGTACCGGAATCAGAAAAACGGCCCTTTCACTCGCGGTGGCGGGGGCCTTCGCCGGGGGCGTTTCGCAAGCACACGCTGCCGCATTCGCCCTGATCGAACAGAACGCAAGCGGGCTGGGTAACTCGTACGCAGGAGCCGCGGCAGCCGCGGAGGATGCGAGCACCATCTTCTACAACCCCGCCGGCATGAGCCTGCTGCCTCAGGGAATGCAAATCTCCACGGGCTTGGCTTTGATCCAGTTCTCGGCTAAGTTCAGCGATTCGGGCTCTGCGCAAAGTGGAGGGAATGGGGGAGATGCCGGTGGCCTCTCCGCCGTCCCGAATCTTTATTTTGCGATGGACGTCGCCAAAGACTTGAAATTCGGGGTTGGCATCAGCGTGCCGTTCGGGCTCAAGACCGAATACGACCCAACGTGGGTGGGACGGTTCCAAGCGATCAAGTCGGAGATTAAAACCATCAACGTCAATCCATCGGTCTCATACAAGCTGGATGACAAGATCTCGTTCGGCTTCGGGTTGAATTACCAGCAGATCGACGCGGAACTCACCCGTGCCGTTACCCCCCTCGCCCCAGGCGCCACTGTCAGGGTAGAGGGCAAAGATACTTCCTGGGGCTACAACTTGGGAGCTATGTTCCGCCTGACTCCAGATACGACTCTGGGCGTGTCATACCGGTCCTCGATCAGTTACAACGTTACAGGGACCGTAGCTTTTTCGCAGCCGGTCGCGGCAGACGGCAACGTTAGCCTGGATATCAAAATGCCCGATTCCACGTCGATCGCGCTACGACATCGCCTGAATCCAAGCTGGACTTTGCTTGCAGATGCGACGCGGACTGGCTGGTCAAAAATCAAGGATCTAACAGTCGTGCGCGATACCGGGGCGCAGCTCGAGAGTACTCCCGAGAACTTCAAGAATACGTGGCGTGTGGGTGTCGGTGCGGTCCATCGCTATGACGATGCCTGGTCGATCAAGATGGGCCTCGCCTACGACCAAACTCCTGTCAACGACACTGACCGAACCGCCCGGCTGCCCGACCAAAATCGCCTGTGGCTGTCGGTTGGCGGTCAATACAAATTGTCGAAAGACGGTACGCTCGACTTCGGCTACGCGCATCTGTTTATCAAGGACGCGTCCATCAATCAGAACCCAGGCACAGCCATCCAGCTGACCGGAACTTACAAAGGCTCGATCGACATTCTCGGCGTGCAATACGCACATCGCTTCTAAGACTCGTCGACGCCGAAAGACAGTTCGGCAGACCCGGTGAGCGGCGAACGCTCACCGGGCTTTCCCCTACGCCGCCGCCTCGACCGAGGATGGCGCGGACCCACGCCATAGCAGCGCTCGCGCTGCTCTCAGGTTGCGCGATGATCGAGCGCGCGCCGGAGCGCGTCGTCGTCATGACTTCGGTCACGCAGTTTTCGTCCGGCGAGCCCGGAGAAACGTTGCCCCCGGGCTGGCGCGCTTGGACCGTCGGCAAGTACAAAAAAGCCACCGAGTACAGTCTCGTCAAGGAGGATGGCCGGACCGTCATCCGGGCGTCCGCAAACGCTTCCGCGTCGGGTCTGTCGCAGGACGTGCGCGTGGACACGAGGGAGTTTCCGCTGCTCAGGTGGCGCTGGAAGGTGCCGGAGCTGATCGCGGGCGCCGACAACACCCGGCGCCACAGCGAGGATTCCCCCGTGCGCATGATTGTCACTTTTCAGGGCGATAAGTCGAAGTGGTCGTTCGAGGACAGGCTCTTCGCGAGCCAGATGAAGATGTTGACGGGATACGATATGCCTTACGCGACGCTGATGTACATCTGGGAGAACCGCGCGCCTGTGAGCACCGTAATCACCAACCAGCACACCACCCGCGTCAAGATGATCGTTGCCGAAAGCGGCGAAGACCGTCTCGGTGAGTGGCGAGAAGAAGTGCGCAATGTCTACGAGGATTACAAGCGCGCCTTCGGCGAGGAGCCACCGCTGACGCGTTCCATAGGCATCATGACCGACACGGATAACACCGGAGAAAAGGTGCACGCTTACTACGGGGACATCAGCTTCCAGCGTGCTGCACGGCCCTAGGGCCACTCCACTTTCCTACACCTGTTTCTGACCCGATGCGGGGCGAGCAGGCGCGCCGCGAGAGCCCCAGAGCGTCTAGCGTACTTTCCCCATCGCGAGGTGTCGAAACCCCATCGTCTCCGGCGAGAAGTCGTCGCCTGTCTAAGCTCGATAGCAGCATCGAGCGGTATTTCACGGTTTCCGGACGTCCCGTTTTGTTCACGCTCGCAGGCACGTAACGTGCTCTCTGGAGGTCAAAGGTTCGGTTTGTTGCCGAATGCGAGTGCTAACTTTTTCCGGCACCTCAAAAGGTTCCGGAAATGAAAGTAAGACGAACAAACGACCATGGCATACGCTGACATCAAAGCCCTTGTGACTTCGTTCGCGAAGGTCACTCAATGGCTCGCAATGAGCAAACGCATGCTCCTGATCGTTTCGCCATTCCTGGCGATCGTCGCTGTGCTGGTCTGGCTTGCCATTGTCAGCATAGACATCCTCACTGCGGGTCGAGCCTACGTCGAGGGCGAGAGCCTGTGGTCGAAGAATCAGAAGGAAGCGGTGTTCCACCTGTTGCGTTTCGCCGAGACCAAATCCGATTCCGATTTCCGCAGCTATCGGAAGGCGATCATGGTGCCGCTGGGTTTCCAAAGGGCCAGGTTCGAGCTTGAAAAATCTGCTCCGGACTATGCCGCCGTGCGGGCTGGCTTCTTGGAAGGTGGAACCCATCCGGATGACATCCCCGGCGTCATCAGCCTGTATCAGCGCTTTCACCGCGTGAGTTACATGAAGAGCGTGCTCGATATATGGAGAACCGGAGATGACTTCCTCGCGAGGCTTGACGCGGCCGCCGAAGAGCTCCATGCGTTCCACCTGTCCGGTCGCGTGGACCCATCCGGACTCGGACTCATACTGAACCGCATTATCCAGATCAACGAAGAACTGAGGCCCTGGCAGAACCGGTTCTCGACCACCCTGGGTGAGGCCACACGCTGGATCCGGTCCACGCTCTTTCTCGTGATCGTCACGGTCGCGGGAACTCTGGTCCCGATCGGCATTTTCCTTACACAGCGAATGGTCAGTCGGGTCGACCGCGCAGAGCGGGAACTCAAGGAACTCAAACTGGGGCAGGAGTACGCCGTGAAGCTCGCCTATCATGCGAGCCACGATCAGCTCACCAATTTGGTCAACCGTCCTGAGTTTGAAAACCGTCTCAGACTCGCCTTACAGACGGCCACCAACCAGGGGCGACAGCACGTGGTGATGTACCTGGATCTCGATCAGTTCAAGATCGTAAACGATACCTGCGGACATGCAGCCGGCGATCAGCTTCTGCGCCAGGTGGGCGCGTTGTTGAAGCAGCAAGTGCGCGAAGGAGATTCTCTTGCCCGTCTGGGCGGCGACGAATTCGGCGTACTGCTCGAGAACTGCCCAATGCATGAGGCCATTCGGATCGCCGATGAGCTGCAGAAGTGCATAGCCGACTTTCGCTTTGTCAGCGAAGGCAGATCGTTCACCATCGGCGCTAGCATCGGCGTAGTCCATATCGCGGATGGAATGCTCACCCTCACCGATGTGCTGGGCGCGGCCGATGCCGCTTGCTATATGGCGAAAGAGAAGGGACGCAATCGCGTTCAGTTCTATCGTCCGCACGACAGCGAGGTGTTTCTGCGCCGAGGCGAGATGGAATGGGTGTCCCGGCTGCAACGAGCGCTCCAGGATGGGCGTTTCGTGCTTCATGCACAGGAAATCCACTCGATCGGGGATCAATTCCCCCGGAACAACCATTACGAACTGCTCGTGCGCATGCTCGACGAGCATGACAAGATCGTTCCCCCGATGGCGTTCATTCCGGCCGCTGAACGCTACAACATGATGCCCCTGATAGACCAGTGGGTCATTCAAGACGCGTTCGCCAAGATCAATTCGTTGGGTTCCAAGGGCGCGACCGGCGGAACCTATGCCATCAATATTTCGGGTACCTCGATCGGGGACGAACGCTTCCTCGAATTCGTCCGCGAGCAGTTCAGGCGTTACGTCATGCGCCCTGGGACCATCTGCTTTGAGCTTACGGAGACGGCGGCGATCGCCAATTTCGACAAGGCGGCGCGGTTCTTCGGCGAACTGAAGTCCCTTGGGTGCCTCTTCTCGCTGGACGACTTCGGGGCCGGAATGTCCTCTTTCGGGTACCTCAAGCACTTACCCGTAGACTTCCTCAAGATCGACGGCAGCTTCGTCAAGGACGTGGCGCATGACCCGGTCGATCTCGCGATGGTGCGGGCCATCAACGACGTGGGACACGTGATGGGCAAGAAAACAATTGGCGAGGCCGTGGACGGAGAGATGGGTCTGGCCGCGCTGCGCGAGATCGGAGTGGACTTCGCGCAAGGCCATTGGCTTTCTCCTCCCGGTCCATTTCTGGCACAAGTGGCTGCAGGAATGGCGCGTACCGGGACCGATTCAGCCCCTGGTTGGGCCGTTCCCGCATCGATTCTTAATTCAACAACCTGAGAGTTAATTTCACAACCTGAGAGAGCAAACCATGAACATGAACGCCAGCTCGGTACACAAGATATCCTCGCACCCGCGATGGGTCGCTACCATGTACGAATTCGTGGCTCCCCATTGGGACAATCTGGTCAACGGTCCATGGGCGGAATCGATCGCATCGGCGCGCCTCAGTGTCGAAGAGATGCAGGGATGGATCCTTCATATCTACCCGTTCATCTACGATTTCCCGAAGTTTCTCGCCGAAGCCTTGATCAAGGTGGAGGACGACTTCTCCCGCACCTTTCTGATCGAGAATATCCGTATCGAAAAGGCGCACGCCGAGCATTGGCTATGGATGGGCGAGGGTTTCGGCTTGGACCGGCAGCGGATGCTGGACCTGGCGGAGGGCGGGACTCCTCCCTTGCGCGACGTGCAGTCGCTGACCGACTGGGTGTGGCGCGTGAACACCAAGGGGTCTCTTGCGGAAGCCGTGGCCGCGACGAGCTTTGCCATCGAAGGTGTTACGGGCGCTATCGCGAGAAAGGTTTGCGCGGGTTTCGAGTCCTACCGGGATCGACCCGGCGTGGACATGAATCCGAGGACCTACAAGTGGATACGCGAGCATTCTCACTATGATGACGAGCATCCGAAGTTCGCATTGGAGATTGTCAAGCACTACGCCATTACCCCGCGGATGCAACGACAGGTCATGTACGCGGCCAAGCGCAGTCTGGAGCTACTCCATTTGGCGCTGGTGACTTCGACGCAGACATCGGCCACCAAGGCAATGGCGGCAAGCTACCCGCGCGAGGCTGCATAGGCATACGACGCGGTACGGCGAAAGGGTGCATCCCGTCCTGGAAAGGGCGGCAAGCTGCTGATTTCGACGCCGTGTAAGCACCTTGCCCGCCGGATCGCCGGGCCATTCCTCTAAACAGGGCCCGGGCCGAGAGACCACGCGCGCCTGACGATCGCTTCGCAGGGCGAAGTCGAAGGAAGCGTCCCGAATGCGCGGCCCCAATCGCCCTCCAGCCGCGAAGCGCAGAAAGCATCGGCGGCTTCCGGCAGGGCGTGTTGTTCCATGAGACTCGCTTGGAGCGCGACCGCGATGGCTTCGACAATGCGGCGCGCCCGCGACTCTGCGCTTCCGGAGTTCTCGAGCATTTGCGAGATCGCCGTCGCGCCGCGGCGCGAGCGCACGCCGCCGCGGCCGATCTCCGCGAGCAGCGCCTCGATGCTATCCGGCTCGCGCTCGACTGAGCGCAGCACGTCGAGACAAATGACGTTCCCCGAGCCCTCCCAAATCCCATTCAGCGGCGCCTCGCGGTGCAGGCGCGCGAGCGGCGCCTCCTCCACGTAGCCGTTGCCCCCCAGGCATTCCATCGCCTCCACGACGAGCGGAGGCAGTCGTTTGCACAGCCAGTACTTCGCGATCGGTGTCATCAGGCGCATCAAAAGCCGCTCGCGCTCGTCACCTTCCGCACGGTCGAAGGCCCGCGAGAGGCGAAACGCCAGCAGCGCCGCGGCCTCGGTCTCGAGGGAGAGATCGGCAAGCACGTTCTGCATCAGCGGCTGCTCGGCGAGCCGCCGTCCGAAGGCCTTGCGGTGCGCGGCATGGTGGATCGCCTGGTTCAGCGCCGCGCGCATCATCCCGGCGCAGGCGACCACGATATCGAAGCGCGTGAGGTGCGCCATCTCGATCAGCGTGGCGATGCCGCGCCCTTCCTCTCCAACGATACGCGCGCGGGTGCCGCGATATTCGATTTCGCACGAAGCATTGGAACGGTTGCCGCACTTGTCCTTCAGACGCTCGATGAAAAAGGGATTGCGGGCGCCGTCGGCAAGCGAGCGCGGGACGAAAAAGCAGGTAAGCCCGGCCTCGCTACGCGCAAGGGTGAAAAAAGCATCGCTCATCGGAGCCGAGCAGAACCACTTGTGCCCGGAGAGCTCGTACTCGCCTCCGCCCAGGGGCACTGCTCGTGACGAATTGGCGCGAAGGTCCGAGCCGCCCTGCCTCTCGGTCATCGCCATGCCGATTGTGACGGCGCGTTTTTGTGCGAGGGGCAGCGGGCGCGGATCGTAGTCGCAGGCGAGGAGCTTCGGCTCCCACTCCTCAGCGAGTTTCGCGCTGTGGCGCAGCACCCGCACCGCGGCGAAGGACATGGTCACCGGGCAGGCGACGCCGTTTTCGCCCTGGTTCCACAGATAGTTGAGCGCTGCGCGCGCGACCCACGCGCCTTCCCTCTTGTCCGTCCAAGCGAGTGAGTGCAGCCCGGCGCCGAAAGCGAGGGCCATCAGCTCGTGGTATGCCGGGTGGTATTCGACCGCGTCGATACGATTGCCGAACCGGTCGTGGGTTCTCAGCTCGGGCGCGTAACGGTTCGCCTGCATGGCGAGTGTTTGCATCCGCTCGCTGCCGACGAGATCTCCCATGCGGCTTGCGCGCCCGGCGACCCAGCCACCGCCTTCGCGTTTCACCGTCTCCACGAGGATCCGGTCCCCCGACCAGGCGTTGTAGCCGACCAGGGGCGGCGGCTGGTTCGCGGACTCGACCTCGAGGCGAGGGTCGTTCACGATCTCAACCGAAGCGTATCGGCTACCCGAGTCAATGTGGAACGCTCCCCCACAACTGCTTCAATCTAGCGTCGCGCCCGCAGCCGGTTCGGTAGAACTTGTACCTCACCGGATTCTTGACGTAGAAATCCTGGTGATAGTCCTCGGCGGGCCAGAACTCTCCGGCCGGCACGACAGGTGTGACAATATCGTCCTTGAACGGTTTCGTCTTCGCGAGCATCCCTTTGGAGGCCTCGGCGAGACGTTTCTGCTCTTCGGTGTGATAGAAGATCGCGGTGCGGTACTGGCTACCGATGTCGCAGAACTGCCGGTCTCGTACGGTAGGATCGACGTTTTTCCAGAACACTTCGAGGAGCCTTTCGTAGCTCACCTTCTTCGGATCGTAGACGACCTGCACGACCTCCGCGTGCCCCGTGGTACCCGAGGACACCTCTTCATAGCTGGGATTTTTCTTGGTTCCCCCCATGTAGCCGGAGGTCGTGGAGATGACACCCGGCAAGGCGTCGTAGGGCGGCTCCATGCACCAGAAGCAGCCGCCCGCAAATGTGGCTACTGCCTGCCCGGCAGCGGGTTGCTGGGCAGAACAGGCGAGAGCGTGGGCGACGAGTGCGGCGGCGAGCAGGCTTCGTAAGAGACTCATGTTCGATTCCTCCGAGGGTCGGTACGGTGCGCGCCGGGCTTGGCCGCAGACCGAATTCGGCATACTGTAATGTGGTCGGCCTCGACCCGACAAAATAACACGCTAACCGCAAAAAAAGGGAAAACGACATGACCGACGCAGGGAAGGAAATCGCCACTCTTGCTGGAGGCTGTTTCTGGTGCCTGGAGGCCGTATTCGACGACCTGAAGGGCGTGGATTCGGTCGAGTCCGGTTACATGGGCGGCAAGACGGTGAATCCCAGTTACGAGGAGGTCTGCTCGGGCGAGACGGGCCACGCCGAAGTGGCCCAACTCAGCTTCGACCCGAAGCAGGTGTCATTCAAGGAGATCCTAGAGGTGTTCTTCGTGATCCACGACCCGACCACGCTCAACCGCCAGGGAAATGATGTCGGGACGCAGTACCGTTCAGCGATCTTCTACCATTCCGCCGAGCAGAAGGCAGCGGCGGAGCAGGTCATTGCAAATATGAGCGCGGCCGAGGTCTACGAAGATCCCATCGTCACCGAAGTCGTGCCGGCGTCCAAGTTCTACGTGGCGGAGGATTACCATCAGGAATACTTCCGGCGAAACCCCGCGCAGCCCTACTGCGCTTTCGTAGTCAGGCCGAAAGTCGCAAAATTCCGGAAGCATTTTCTGGAAAAACTGAAGAAATGACCTGCACTCGAATGTCTGCGGTTCGGTTCGGAGCGCAAGGCCCCGGACCGACCGCAGTCCATTCTCAACCCGTACTCAGGGCGTGAACGACCAAGCTGCTGCGGGGTTCGGGGCAGGTCCTGCCCCGGGCGCGACCGCGACGGAGGGCAGTCGAGCCGCCGTTTCCGTTTTGGCGCTGCCGGTTTCGCCGCAGCTTTCCCGGCCGATTTCCCCGCCCTGTGTTTCCTGACCGCATTTTCGGCGGTCTGGCGGGTCTCCTAGCGCTATCTACTACTTCTTTTTCTTCGTTGCCTTTTTGGCTTTTCTCTTCTTCGCCATCACTGGCCTCCATCGTAAGTTAAGGAAGGAAAGCACGAAGTCCGTCCATGCTGCGACGGCCTATTCAGTCGCCGGAATAAGCCCCGTCGAACCGAATCTCTTCGCCTCTCGACACTGGGAGCGAGCGGCTTGGAAGAAAATTTTTCGTTCAATCTCTCGCGATCACCGAAAAAATATTTCGGCAGCATTGCACATAATTAGGAAAGCAGCAAGAATTATTTCGCGGTAAAGCGCCGCCAAACAAGCGAGCAAGCGTCGATCTCGGATGCATTCGAACGCGATCATCGCAAGGAATCGACATCGACTTGATACTCCGGCGTCACACCGACGCCGAACGCGGCGTCGGTGACGACGAACACAGACTCGCGGCGAAAGAAGATGCGGGCGAAGCGCATCGCTGCGTGATTACGCGAACGGATGCCGCGGTACGTGTTGACGAGTTCCGCCGCCGCGCGCTCGAAACCGCGCGGGCGTTCTTTCCAGGCCGTTTCGCAACAGAACACGCGTACGTTCAAGACGGGCGCGATCCGTGGTTTGAGCAAGTCGGGGATGAGGAAGGCGTCAAGGCGGCGTTGCGCGCAGTAGTTCCCCGCCTCTCGGTGAAGCGGCCTCGAACGAACTGCGCTCTAGCCTGTTGATCGCCGACGTCGCTTGAACGTCTTGCGTGCCTACCTAAGTCTTTGAAGTAACGTCATAGTTTCAAAATTGCGAAGCGTCATGTAACTGTAACGTCGCCTCCGTAAGATGCACCGCGTTCCACTCTTTGTGCTTACTGGAGGGTTATCTAAATGCACTTCTTTCGATTTCTCGAACGCTCCGCGCTATTGATGGTTGCTGTCGGTGTAGCGAGTCACTCAGCGCTCGCCGTCGATATTACCGGCGCGGGGGCCACATTCCCGTATCCCATTTACGCCAAGTGGGCCGAAGCCTATAAGGCAAAAACGGGCAACAACCTCAACTACCAATCGATTGGTTCCGGCGGCGGCATCCGGCAGATCCAGAACAAGACCGTCGACTTCGGCGCCTCGGACATGCCGCTCAAGCCGGAAGAACTGGAGAAGAGCGGGCTGGTGCAATTTCCGACGGTAGTCGGTGGCGATGTTTCGGTGGTCAACCTCCCCGGAATCAAGCCTGGTGAGATCAAGCTTACTGGGCCGATTCTCGCAGACATCTATCTTGGCAAGATCAAGAAATGGAACGATCCGGTCCTGACGAGCCTTAACCCAGGAGTGAAGCTGCCCGATCAGGACATAACAGTCGTGCACCGCTCCGATGGTTCTGGGACGACGTTCATTTGGGTGAACTATCTGTCCAAGGTGAGTCCGGAATGGAAGGAAAAGGTCGGCGAGGGCACCTCGGTGAACTGGCCCGCGGGCGTGGGGGGCAAAGGCAACGAAGGGGTTGCTTCCTATGTCCAGCGGATCAGCGGAGCAATCGGCTATGTCGAATACGCTTATGCGTTGCAGAACAAGTTGACCTACACCCTCGTCCAGAACCGCGAAGGCAACTTCGTTGCTCCCAATGTCGAAACCTTTAAGGCGGCCGCGACGGGGGCGCAGTGGGACAAGGCGGCGGGTATGTACCTGATCTTGACCGACCAGTCGGGAAAAAACAGCTGGCCCATTAGTGGGGCGACTTTCATCCTGGTATACAAATCCCAGGACAGACCGGACAGGGCGAAGGAAGTGCTGAAATTCTTCGACTGGGCTTACGCGGACGGCGACAAGATGGCAATGGATCTCGACTATGTGCCGCTACCCGACTCCGTAGTCAAGTTGATTCAAGCGTCCTGGAAGAATCAGATCAAGGACGCGAGTGGCAAGTCCGTTTGGTAACGAAGATCCCTGGGGCAGGACCGGTCCCGGGCAATTACAATGAGCGCGGTCGTCAACCCATTGCGGGGGCGGGCGCAAGCCGACCCCGCTGCGCTCATGTCGAGGACGATTTCGGACGCAAGTCTGAGAAAACATTATCGGCTGGATCAGCTGTTCCGGCATGCCACGCGATTTTTCGCGTTTCTGGTGCTGGCGCTGCTGGCCGGAATCCTGATCTCGCTCTTGTTCGGCAGTCTGTCTTCGATACGGACATTCGGCTTCGGATTTTTTGCCAGTGCCGAATGGAATCCCGTCACCGAACAGTTCGGAGCGCTCGTGCCGATCGTCGGCACGTTGACTACTTCGGCGATCGCGCTCCTCATCGGCATCCCGGTCAGCTTCGGCATTGCGCTTTTTCTCACGGAGCTGTCGCCAAAATGGCTGCGCCGCCCGCTCGGCACCGCCGTCGAGCTGCTCGCCGCGATCCCCAGCATCATCTACGGCATGTGGGGACTGTTCGTGTTCGCTCCTGTGTTCGCAAGTCACGTCCAGCCAATCATCAAGTCCACTTTGGGCTCGGTCCCGGTCATCGGCGCCCTGTTCAGGGGGCCCCCGATGGGAATCGGCGTCCTGACTGCAGGCATTATTCTCGCCATCATGGTCATTCCGTTCATCGCTTCGGTGATGCGCGACGTATTCGAAATCGTTCCGGCAGTATTGAAGGAATCCGCATACGCGCTGGGCTCGACGACCTGGGAAGTCGTCTGGCACGTGGTGCTGCCCTATACCAAGGTCGGGGTGGTCGGCGGGATCATGCTGGGATTGGGCCGGGCGCTCGGTGAGACCATGGCGGTCACTTTCGTGATCGGCAACGCTCACAGGCTCAGCGCTTCGCTCATGGAGCCCGGAAACAGCATCGCATCGGCCCTCGCCAACGAATTTACAGAGGCGGTTGGCGACCTCTATCTTTCGGCGTTAATCGAGCTCGGCCTCGTCTTGTTTTTCATAACCTTCGTGGTGTTGGCGTTGTCGAAGCTGCTGTTGCTACGCCTGGCACGGCGCGAGGGCCGGACGACCTGAAGGCCGCCATGGATCTGTACACACGCCGGCTGTTGATCAATCGCTTCAACCTGGTGGTATCGCTGCTCACGATGCTGTTCGGGCTGTTCTGGCTCGGCTGGATTCTCTTTACGTTGTTCAAGGCGGGATTCGGCGGGATCAGCGCGAAGCTTTTCCTGGAAATGACCCCGCCGCCCGGCAGCGACGGCGGGCTCCTGAATGCCATCATGGGCAGCCTGTTGATGGGCGCGGCCGGGACTCTGCTCGGCACGCCCGTAGGGATCATGGCGGGAATCTATCTCGCAGAATTCGGCAGCCGGGGATGGCTTGCCCCCGTGACGCGCTTCATCAGCGACATCCTCCTGTCCGCACCGTCGATCGTTGTAGGCCTGTTCATCTATGAAGCTTACGTGGTGCGCGTCGGACACTTCTCCGGGTGGGCTGGGGCCTTTGCGCTTGCCCTGATTGTTGTCCCGGTGGTGATCCGCACGACGGAGAACATGCTGCGCCTGGTCCCGGACAGCCTGCGCGAGGCGGCGGCAGCGCTCGGTGCGCCGCAGTGGAAGGTGATCGTGCTGGTAACCGTGCGTGCCGCTAAGGCGGGCATCATCACGGGGATTCTGCTCGCGATTGCGCGCATCAGCGGCGAGACGGCACCCCTTCTCTTCACCTCCCTCAACAACCAGTTCTGGACATCCAACATGAATGCGCCCATGGCCAACCTTCCCGTGGTCATATTCCAGTTTGCCATGAGCCCCTACGAAGACTGGCATAAGCTCGCATGGGCGGGCGCCTTGCTGATCACCCTCAGCGTGCTCGCCCTTAACGTGTTCGCTCGTGTATTCTTCCGAAACCGGACGGCGACATACTGAAATCATGAACGCTGCAGTCCTGCAACCGGTCGAGCAAGCGCTGACCCAGAAAATTCGGGTGAAAAACCTGAATTTCTACTACGGAAAATTTCAGGCGCTCAAGAGCATCAACCTCGATATTACCGAACGAAAAGTGACCGCCTTCATCGGACCCTCCGGTTGCGGGAAATCGACGCTGCTTCGCACTTTCAATCGGATGTACGCGCTGTATCCGAATCAGGAGGCGCAAGGGGAAATCCTGCTGGACGGGGAGAACATCCTGGGTCCGAACCAGGATTTGAATCGCCTTCGCGCCAAAGTGGGCATGGTGTTCCAGAAGCCGACGCCGTTTCCGATGTCGATCCACGACAATATCGCGTTCGGCGTGCAACTATACGAGAGCCTTTCGCCGCGAGAGATGGACGAGCGCGTGGAATGGGCGCTGCGCAAGGCGGCGCTGTGGGACGAGGTGAAGGGGAAGCTCAGGCAGAGCGGTACGAGCCTTTCGGGTGGTCAGCAACAGCGGCTGTGCATTGCCCGGGCAATCGCCGTTCGGCCCGAGGTGCTGTTGCTCGACGAGCCGGCATCAGCGCTCGACCCCATCTCCACGGGTCGCATCGAGGAGTTAGTGCACGAGTTGAAAGCCGATTACACCATCGTGATCGTCACCCACAACATGCAGCAGGCAGCCCGCGTTTCGGACTACACTGCCTACATATATCTGGGCGACTTGGTCGAATTCGGCGTGACCGACGAACTCTTCATCAAGCCCAAGAAAAAGGAAACCGAAGACTACATCACCGGCCGGTTCGGCTGAACAGGAGCAGCGCTATGGGCAGCGAACACCTTTCCAAGCAATACGACAACGATCTCGAGACCCTGCGCTCGGGGGTTCTACAGATGGGCGGCCTGGTGGAGTCCCAGATACGCGGGGCCATCGATGCGTTCGCGCACGGCAATCAGGGTCTGATCGATCAAGTGATTGCAAACGAGGTTCGCGTCAACGAGTACGAGGTCCAGATCGACGACGATTGCAGCCACATCATCGTCAAGCGCCAGCCGGCGGCGGGCGATTTGCGCCTCATCATGGCGATCAGCAAGACGGTTACGGACCTGGAGCGCATTGGCGACGAGGCCGAGAAGATCGCGCGCATGTCCAGGCAAATTCACGAGCGCGGGCACGCGGACCTGCATCGTTTTGCGACCGTCCGCCATGCCGCGGACATCGCATTGTCGATGCTGCGCCAGGCGCTCGACGCCTTCGCGCGCCTGGACGCGGCGGACGCGGCGAGCATCATCCGGCAGGACGTGGCTATCGACACGGAATTCCGCTCGATCCTGCGGCAGCTCATCACCTTCATGATGGAAGATCCGCGCACGATCTCGACTGCGCTCGAGATCGTCTGGATCGCCAAGGCGATCGAACGCATCGGCGATCACGCCAAGAACATCGCCGAGGACGTCATCTATATCGTCAAGGGGACCGACGTGCGCCACACCGCGGTCGAGGTCGTCGAGCGCGAGGCGCTCAGCTGATGGGCACGCCGTGGAACGAGAGTGGGAGCAGGACGGTCATGGGCGGCGCGATCCTCGTGGTCGAGGATGAGCCGGCGATCCAGGAGCTGATCGCGGTCAACCTCGAGCACGCCGGCCATCAGGTGTTGCGGGCCGCGAACGTTTCGGAGGCCGAGGCGCTGGTCCGCGAGGTTTTGCCGGACCTCGTGCTCCTCGACTGGATGCTGCCGGGCCCGCCGGGAGTGAACTTCGCGCGCCAGCTGCGCGCCGATCAGCGCACCAAGGATATTCCGATCATCATGCTGACCGCCCGCGCGCAGGAGCAGGATACCATCGCCGGCCTGGAGAGCGGCGCGGACGACTACGTCACCAAACCGTTCTCGCCCCGCGAGCTTTTGGCGCGCATCAAAGCGGTGATGCGGCGCCGTGCTCCCCAGCTGACCGACGACGTCGTCCAGATCGAGGATCTCAAGCTCGATCCGGTCGCGCATCGCGTCGGCGCCGCCGGGGGCAACATCGACCTGGGTCCGACCGAGTTCAGAATGCTGCATTTCTTCATGACCCATCCGGAACGCGTCTACAGCCGCGCGCAGCTGCTCGACGAGGTTTGGGGCGATCACGTCTTCGTCGAGGAGCGGACGGTCGACGTGCACATACGCCGGCTGCGCCAGGCACTCGAACCCACCGAACATGATTCGCTGGTGGAAACGGTCCGCGGAACCGGTTATCGCTTCCGGCGCGCGCTCGCATAACTCTCGCGTTAGGCGAGGGCCGGACGCTCTTCTTTGGCAGAGCTGCGCAGCTCGACTCTGACGCCGAGCGCTCGCCATTCCTCCGTCTCGCTTTCGAGCGCCCCTTCGGTCATGGGATGCTCCTCGAGCCAGGCACGCTGCAGAGTCAGCTGGAAACCGCTTTTCGAAGCCTTGCAAGCGGGGATGGGCAGGGCGAGATCGCGCCGGCTGAGATTGAACAGGGCGGCAAGCCTGAGCGCGAAGATGAGCGCCCAGTCGGCGCTTTGTTCGGGGAGATCGTCGATCTTGGTGAGCTTGCCGCGATGCGCGAGCACCAGTCGCGACAGGCGCGCCTGCTCCTTCTGGGAGAAGCCGGGCATGTCGGCCTGTGCCAGGATGTAGGCCGAGTGTTTGTGATAGCCGGCATGAGCGATCGAGATGCCGATCTCGTGCAGGCTCGCCGCCCAGCGCAACATCGCCGTGTCGGCCTCGGAGGATTCCTCGTTCAAACTCGCATGAATGTTCTGCGCGAGCCGCCCCACCCGCTCCGCCTGCACCGTATCGACCTGATAGCGTCGCATGAACTGGCGCACCGTCGCCTCGCGCATGTCGCGATGGCGCACGCGTCCGAGCAGGTCATAGAGCACGCCCTGGCGCAGAGCACCGTCGGAAACCTCCAGATTCTCGATTCCGAATTCGGCGAGTGCGGCGGACATGATGGCAAGGCCGCCGGAGATGATCGCCGCGCGGTCCTCGCGCAGTCCCGGCAAGTCGAGCTTGTCGACCTCTCCCGCCTTGATGAACAGGGCGCGGAGCTTGTCGAGCGCTGCCGCGGAGATTCCCTGCTCGCACAGTTCGGATTCCCGCAGGATGGCCGCGAGCGACTTGGCGGTGCCCGAGGATGCCACGGCGTGCTTCCAGCCGCTGCGGCGGTAAGCGTCCACGATGCGTTGCAGCTCGTTGGCAGCCGCAAGTTCCGCCCGCTTGAAGCAGGATTTCTCGAGACGGCCCTCCGGAAAGAACCTGAGGCTGTAGCTGACGCAGCCCATGGGGGTGCTTTCCATGAGCTCGGGCTCGAGCCCTGTGCCGATGATGAGCTCGGTCGAGCCGCCGCCTATGTCGATCACCAGGCGCCGCTCGGGCGAAGGCGCCAGGCTGTGCGCTACGCCGAGGTAGATCAGGCGCGCTTCCTCGCGGCCGAATATCACTTCGATGGGAAAACCGAGCGTCGCTTCCGCCTCGGAGAGGAAGGATTCGGCGTTTTTCGCCACGCGCAGCGCGCTCGTGCCCACCGCGCGCACCGCCGAGCGCGGAAAACCGCGCAGCCGCTCGCCGAAGCGCGCAAGCGCTTCGAGCGCCCGCGATTTCGTCGCCTGATCGATGCGCCGGTCCCGCGTGAGGCCCGCACCCAGGCGCACCGGATCGCGCAGGCTGTCGAGCAGGTAGACTTGGTCGTCAACCACCCTGCCGATCTGCAGATGGAAGCTGTTGGATCCCAGGTCGAGGGCGGCCAGAGTGTCCTGTTTCACGATTGTGGCGCGTGTTCAGCCCTATATGTGAAGCGACGGTATCATAATGCTGCTGCCGTGTTGTTGCGATGCGCCGCGTTGTAACAATTCTGCCATACACCGTCCTTAGACTTCTCCATGCTCCAGAGAACCCGAATGCCCGCGGGCAAGATCAAGCCGCAATTCCTTGCGCGCGAGCTCGCCGTTCTGGCGTTCAACCAGCGGGTGCTCGCCCAGGCCCAGGACCGGCGGGTCCCGGCGCTGGAGAGGCTGCGTTTCCTGTGCATCCTGTCGAGCAACCTGGACGAGTTCTTCGAGATCCGCGTCGCCGAGCTGAAAGAGCGCATCAGGCTCGGCAATGAGATAGCGATCCCCGGAGAGACTCCTTCGGCGGAGGTCTTTCCCCTGGTCAGTGAGCGTACCCATGCGCTGGTTGCTGAGCAGTATCGGCTGCTCAACAAGGAAATTTTTTCGGAGCTCGCCGACGAAGGCGTGCGCTTCCTCGCGGAGCCGCAGTGGACGCGGGAACAGCGCTCCTGGCTGCATCACTATTTCCTGAGGGAAATGATTCCGCTCTTGACGCCGATCGGTCTCGATCCCTCGCACCCTTTTCCGCGCGTGCTCAACAAGAGCCTGAATTTCGCCGTGCAACTGGAGGGCCGCGACGCCTTCGGGCGCAATTCCGGAACGGCGATCGTGCAGGCTCCCCGGGCCCTGCCGCGGGTGATCCAGTTGCCGAAAGCCAGCGCCGGCAAGGGTCAGGTCTTCGTGCTGCTGACTTCGATCCTTCAGGCATTCGTGCAGGCGCTCTTTCAGGGCATGACCGTGCGGGGCTCGTACCCGTTCCGGGTCACCCGCAACAGCGATTTGTTTCTGGACGAGGAGGAGATCAAGGACCTTCGCACCGCACTCGCCGGAGAGCTCTCGCAGCGCCATTTCGGAGATTCGGTGCGGCTCGAAGTCGCGGACAACATGCCCGTGGAGCTCGAGCAGTTTCTCCTGGAGCAGTTCCAGCTTACCACAGACGATCTGTACCGCGTCGACGGGCCCGTGAACCTGGTGCGCTTGATGCAGGTCCCCGATCTGGTCGACAAACCCGCGCTCAAGTTTGCCGCGTTCGTCCCGGGTGTGCCGAAACAGCTGGAAAAAAGTCCCGACCTGTTCCGTGTCATCCGGAAAGGCGACGTCCTGCTGCACCATCCTTTTCAATCGTTCAACCCCGTGATCGACTTCCTGGAGCAGTCGGTCGACGATCCCAGCGTGGTCGCGATCAAGCAGACGGTGTATCGCACCGGCACCGACTCGGTCCTGATGAAGTACCTGATCGACGCCGCGCAGCGCGGCAAGGAAGTCACGGTCGTGGTGGAGCTGCTCGCGCGCTTCGACGAGGAAGCGAACCTCAACTGGGCGGCGAAGCTCGAGGAAGTGGGCGCGCACGTGGTGTACGGCGTGGTCGGGTACAAGACACACGCCAAGATGTCGCTCGTGGTGCGCCGCGAAGAGGGCAGGCTGCGGCGCTACGCGCATGTTTCCACGGGCAACTATCACCCCCGCACCGCGAGGCTCTACACGGATTTCGGATTGCTGACGGCAGACGAAATCCGTGTAGAGCCTGTCAACGAGGTTTTCAAGCAGCTCACCGGACTCGGACGCGCGCGCCGGCTCCACTACCTCTGGATTTCGCCGTTCTCGCTCCACAAGCGCGTGCTCACGGCGATCAAACGTGAAGCCAACCATGCGCGTGCCGGGAAGCCCGCGCACATCATCGCAAAAATGAACGCCTTGATCGAACCCAGGGTGATCGAGACGCTCTACCGGGCGTCGCAGGCCGGAGTGAAAATCGACCTGATCGTGCGCGGCGTATGCTCGCTGCGGCCCGGAATCCCGGGGCTGTCCGAGAACATCCGTGTGCGCTCTATCATCGGGCGGTTCCTCGAGCACTCGCGCATCTTCTACTTCCTTAACGGCGGAGAGGACAATCTCTACCTTTCCAGTGCCGACTGGATGGGACGCAATTTCTTCGGGCGCATCGAGTTGTGCTTCCCCGTCCTCGACCGCAAGGTCAAGGAGCGCGTCATCCAGGAAGGCCTCAAACCCTATCTGTCCGATAACAGCCAGGCATGGGAGATGGATTCGGACGGCAACTACCAAAGAAGAAAGTCCCGCGGCCGGATACCGCGCTCGGCGCAGGAGCACCTGCTCGCGGTGCTCGCCGCAGACAAGTAAGCTGTCGGGAGGCACTCTTTAATGCAGGAAAGTCCCTTCAAGGGCAAGACCGGGGTAGAGCGCTTGTGGAACGCGCTCCGGTATTCGCTCCAGGGCATGGCCTCCGCGTTTCGGCACGAAGATGCGTTCCGCCAGGAATGCCTGCTTGCCGCTCTGCTGATTCCGACGGCCCTCCTCATCCCCATAGGCGGAACCGAGAGAGCGCTGATGATCGCGAGCGTCCTGCTGGTGCTGATCGTGGAACTGCTCAATTCGGCGTTGGAGGCCGCGGTCGACAGGATTTCCCTGGAAAATCACCTCCTCGCAAAGCGGGCGAAGGACATCGGCAGCGCTGCGGTATTCCTGAGCCTTATCAACGTCGCAGTGGTGTGGCTCTTAGTGCTCCTCGGATAGCTATACATGAGCAGTATCCTGATCCGAACCGCAGTCGTCGTTCTTCTCCTCGCAGTTCTCGGGTTTGGAACGGGCCTCCTCTTCGGGGCGGGCTGGGGGTGGTCGTTCTTTTCGCTGGGACTCGCTGGCCTGCTCGTCCACCACGTTCGCCATCTCAACCTGCTTCGCCAATGGGCCTCGCGCTCGCTCACCGAAACTGTCCCGGAGGGCACGGGCGTCTGGGAGGAAGTGTTCACGCTGCTGTACCGCCGGCAGCGCGCCGAGACGGCGCGGAACCGCCAGCTGGCGCACTCGCTCGCCCGCTCCCGTCAGGCAGGCCGGGCGCTTCCCTACGGCGTCGCGATCCTCGACGCCGAATACCGCATCGTCTGGTGCAACGATTCCTGCGAAGCGCATTTCGGAATCGGCGCCGAAGCCGATGTCGGCCACCCGATCACCAATCTCGTGCGTCAGCCGGAATTCGTCGAGTATGTCGCTGCCGGCGAGTTCTCCAAGCCCCTGCAGCTGAAGACGACGCGGGACGGCCTCATTCTTTCCGTGCAGTTCGTTCCCTACGTCGACTCGCAGCGGCTGCTGCTTTCGCGCGACATTACGCAGGGCACGCGCCTGGAGACCATGCGCCGGGACTTCGTCGCGAACGTTTCGCACGAGCTGCGTACCCCGCTCACCGTGCTGGTGGGGTTCCTGGAGACGGTGCGGGAACTCAAGCTCGATCCGGCACGTTCGCGCGACTACCTGAACCTGATGGCGGAGCAGAGCCGGCGCATGCAGCGCATCATCGACGACCTGCTGACGCTGTCCACTCTCGAATCCGCGCCCGAACCGCCGCACGACGAGCACGTCGATATGGTGTCGCTGCTTTCCCGGATACACAGCGAAGCACAGGCGCTCTCGGCGGGCCGCCAACGCATCACGCTCGACGCCGAGCCGGGCTTCGACTTGCTCGGGACCGAATCCGAGATCGCCAGCGCCTTCGGCAACCTCGCGAGCAACGCCGTGCGCTATACACCGCCCGGGGGCGATGTCCGCCTGATCTGGCGTGGCTCGCAGAACGGTGCCGAGTTCACGGTGGAAGACACGGGTGTCGGCATCGAAGCCGAGCACATCCCCCGGCTCACCGAGCGCTTTTACCGGGTGGACCGCGGCCGCTCGCGCGAAACGGGCGGCACGGGCCTGGGACTCGCCATCGTCAAGCATGCCCTGGCGCGGCACCAGGCGACCCTCGAGATCGACAGCACGCCGGGAACGGGCAGCCGCTTCAGTGCGAAGTTTCCCGCGCACCGCGTGGTGCCGGCGCGCGCACGCACGGAGACGCTCTAGTTCCTTTGATCAGGGCACCCGCACGCAGCGCTCTTCCGAACGTGCTGTCTTCCCAGCCACAGGCCGAGGAGAAGCCACAGGATCACGCCGGGGACCGCCGCGGCGGCAAGGCCGGCGAGGCCGAGCCCCAGGCTTTTCAGCGCAGCGTAGACCCAGCCGCTTGCGGCGTCGCCGCTCCGGAACACGACCGTGTCGATGAAGTTCTTCGAAGGTCGCCGAAAAGAGCCAGGGAAGGTTTTCAACTCCGCCCTGCACGCCCATCTCGTCGCGCAGCGGCCGTAGGACGTAGTAGCCGCACAACACGAAGAAGAAGCAGGCGAACGACCACAGCGACGCGGCGACCTCGCCCCGGTCGATCCGGACGATACGGTTCAGCGCGGCGTACGCGAAGTCCAGCGGCGGCTCGACGATTGATCGTTCGGGTCCATCGTATCAAATGGCTTGCCCGGGAAGGTGGCCGAAGTCCCCGGTAAAAAGTCATGCTTTTCCTGGCATCGGTCTTGCTCCTAGTGGGATGCACGGAGAACGAATAGCGGATGTTGGAGTGGACATCAAGAGCGATCTTGTCGCCCCGCCAACGCCCCGAGGAACAACCGACAGAAGGAGACTGCGATGAGCACACGTAAAGTTCTGACACTGGCTTCGATGGTCGCGATGCTGTTTTCGCCGGCTGTGTTCAGCGCCGACGCGGCGTCCGACGCCATGGACAATTCCTTCCAGGTACTGGGCGAATTGCTGGACAACGGCTTGGGCGATCTGTCGCCGAGCTATACGGCGGCCGAATTCCAACGCGTTCGAGTTGCCGGTGAATCGCTCGACAGCGGCTTGGGCGATCTGTCGCCGAGCTACACAGCTGCGGAATTCCAAAAAAAGCAGCTCGTAGCCGCACGCTGATCGAACAAGTCTAAGTTTCTTCCGGGCCGGGCGGCGCCTCCAAACCGCTGCCCTCCCACCGATACGGCTGGTGGCCCTTCAGGGCGCCAGCCGTTCGATTTTCCAGACGCCTCCCGCCCTGCGGTAACACAGCCGGTCGTGCAGGCGGTCCTTGCGGCCCTGCCAGAATTCGAACCGTTCCGGAGCGAGACGGTACCCGCCCCAATGCGCCGGGCGGGGCGGCGAGTCGCGAAAACGCTTGGACGCTTCTTCCAGGCGCGTTTCGAGCGCCTCCCGGCTCTCCATGGGTTCGCTTTGCGGCGAGATGGTCGCCGAGAGCCGGCTCCCCAGGGGCCGGCTTGCGAAATACTCGTCGGATTCCGCCGCCGACACCCGCGCAACGCGGCCTTCGATGCCCACTTGGCGCTCCAGCTCCGTCCAGCAGAAAAGCAGCATCGCCTGCGGGTTTTCCTCGAGCTCGCGGCCCTTGCGACTGCGATAGTGCGTGTAGAAGACGAAGCCGAGCGCGTCGAAGCCCTTCAGCAGCACGGCACGCGCTGAAGGACGCCCCTTTTTTGTCGCGGTCGCGAGCGTCATCGCATTGGGCAAGGCGATGCCGGATTGCAGGGCCTCGTCGAACCAGTTGCCGAACTGCGCGAGCGGATCCGCGTGGAGATCCTTCTCATGCAGACCGGCGCGCATGTATTCCTGACGCAGGGCGGCGAGATCCATTGCGGGAATTCTACGACCTACCTGCGACGGCGCGCATACAAGCCGCCGAGGGAAAGCAGGACCGCCGTCGCCCAGAAGACGGGGACCATGCCCAGCGCCGTGCCGAGTGCCCCGAACAGAAGCGGCATCGCGATCTGGCTCATGTTGACGAGACTCATGCGTACGCCGATCGCTTCGCCCACCCGGCCGGCGGGCGCCGTGTTATGGAGTAAGGACATAACCATCGGCTGCGACATCCCGAGCCCTAGACCGAGCAGGAAGGCAACCGCCATCAGGAAGCTCGCGCGCTCGAGTAACGGAAACAGGAAAAAGGCCGCTGCTGCCGTTGCCAGGGATACCGTAAGGAGCGGCCACGCGGTCAGCCGCCGCGATATCGCAGGCAGAAGCCCCCGGATGACGAAAGTAGCCACGGAAAACGAGCCGAGCACCAGGCCGATGCTCGACGCCGACAATCCGATGCGCGAGCCATAGATCGGAATCGCGAAAGTGAACATGTCCCACGCCGCGGCCAAGAGGCCGCTCGCGACAAAAACATGACGGAGCACGCGGTGGCGCAGGAGATCGACGACGCTGCGGCCAGGGTCGAGCGGCGGTGCATTGGTGTGCGGCTGCGGCAGGTGCAGCTTGTTCAGTCCGAGCACGGCGATCGGCAGCAGCGGAAATGCGGCGAACACCCCGAAAGTCGCGATGTGGCCGAATGTGTCGATCCCGAATCCGGCGAGCATCGGGCCCACGAAACCCGATACCGAAAACCCCAGTGCCGCGAGACTGAAGGTCATTGGGCGATCCTCGGGCTGTCCGATGTAGCCGATGATGTTCTGCGCGGCGACCTGGTACATCATGAAGCCCGAGCCGATCAGGACGCTCGTGAGATGGAGCGCCGTCAGCGTCGGCCACAGGTAGGGGACCAGCGCGCCGAGTGCGATCGCGACCGATCCGATGAGCATGGGCACTCGAGCGCCGATGCGATCGATCAGGCGTCCCATGCTGATCGCCGAGAGCATCGGCAGCAAGGCGTACAGGGCCATCAGCACGCCGACCGTGAACGGCGTCGCGTGCAGGTGAATGGCATAGAGCGATACCGACACGCGCATCCCCGCGAACACGGAGTGGTTGAGCAGGGTGATGAAGATGAGGAAATAGAGCGTGCGCACGCCGGGTTTTCTCTTCCCGGCCGGGGACCGGGAAGTTTCGTCAGCAAGGGACTTCGTTCAGACGGATTCGAAGTATACCGACATTCGACGGCGCATCGCCTCGTCTGGGAGCGGACCCGAGGCGGCACCCAGGTTGTCCGCCACGTGCTTGGGATTGCGCGTGCCCGGAATGGCGCAGGTCACCGCGGGATGCCCGAGGATCCATTTCAGGAAGAACTGCGCCCAGCTCGCGCAGCCGATCTCCTGGGCCCACGCGGGCAGCGCCTTGTCGCGCACGCGGCGGAACATCGACCCTTCCGCGAAGGGCCGGTTGACGATCACCGCGGTGCGGCTGTCGGCCGCGGCGGCGAGCAGGCGCCGATCGGCCTCGGGTTCGGCGAGAGAGTAGTTCACCTGGACGAAATCGATGTCTCCCGGCCGGATGATTTTTTCCAGGTCGGCGTGCGCCCCGGCGTGATAGTGGGTGACGCCGAGGTAGCGCACGCGGCCGGCATTTTTCCATTCGCGCAGCGTCGCAAGATGCGTGGGCGCGTCCACCAGGTTGTGCACCTGCATCAGGTCGAGGCGCTCCACGCGAAGCTTTCTCATCGAATCCTCCATCTGACGGATGCCCGCCTGCCTGCCGCTCGTCCAGACCTTGGTCGCGACGAAAAGCTTGGCCTTGACGCCGAGCGCCGCGGCGAGCTCGCCGGTCACGGATTCGGAGGAGCCGTACATCGGGGAGCTGTCGATCACGCGACCGCCCAGTTCGACGAAGACCTTCAGGGTCTCCTGGGCCTGTGCCTTCTCCTTCGCATCGGAGGCGACGTCGAACACCTGCCAGGTGCCCAGGCCGACCGCGGGGATCGCTTCGCCGGTTTTCGGCACGCGCCGCGCAAGCGGGCCGCTCGCCGCGGGTGATTCGACAGGCATGAGCAGAGCTCCCAACGCGCAGGCACCGGTCCGAAGAAAGGTGCGCCGCGCGGAATCCGTTTTCATCAGGACCGAATCCTAGGCAATCGGGGACAGGCTTGCAAATAGAGCCCCGCAAGCGTTCCGGCACCTGGAACGGGTCCGCGGCGCAGCAGCCGGGGTCGCAGACCGGCGTTGCGCCTGCGCCGGAGGCGTCATACCATTCGGCGCACGGCAGAAGACGATGGAAAAACACAATTACGACGCCGGCCTGCCGGCGACGAATGCGCCCTTCAACCTGTGCGTGCGCCACGGCGACCTGATCTTTATTTCGGGCCTGCCGCCGTTCGACGAGACGTTTTCCAGGGCGGTGCGCGAGGCACGGGAACAAGGGCGTCCGATTCCGCCTTTCCCGAACCCGCCCTTTGCCGAGCAGGTGCGCCTCGTGATGGACAATATGAAAAGGCTGGTGGAAGCGGCCGGCTCGAACATGGATTGCCTGCTGAAGGTCATCGTGTGGCTGCGCGATCAGCGCGACGCCGAGGAGTTCGATCGGATCTACCGCACGTATTTCTCGGGCCGCGAAACCCTGCCCGCGAGGACGCGCATCCAGGCCGGGCGCACCCCGATGGACTGCGGGCTCGAAGTCGAGGCGATCGGCTACGTGCCGAAGAAGCTCGCGCATAGGACCGCCCCGGGGCGCAGACGCAAGGCGCGCCCCTCGGCGAGAAGAAAATAGAACAAGTCCGCAAAAACCAACCAGAGGAGAGAATCATGGGAAAGCGTTTTATGAGGTCCGTCGCCGGGCTTACGGGGCTCGGGGTCGCCCTCGCCGGTCAGGCCCTGGCTCAGAACAAGGCCGAGAAGCGCAACATGGAGCTCGTCGGCTACAACGATCTCCAGGGGCGCAGCGCCTATCAGCCGATCATCCACAAGCAGGGGAACCGCTGGATCGCCTATGTCGGCCACCACGGCGACAACATCGTCAACCCGCTCACGGGAAAGAAGGAAGACAACGGCACGTCCATCGTCGATGTCACCGATCCGAAAAAACCCGACTACCTCGCTCACATTCCCGGCGAGCCGGGATTGGCGGAGGCGGGCGGGGCTCAGATGGTGCGCGTGTGCGACGGCAGCGAGCTGCCCAAGGGCGACAAGAGCAAGGTGTATCTCCTTCGCACCTTCGGCAATGTCGCGCACGAAATCTGGGACGTGACCGACCCGGCGAGGCCGGGCCTGCTCACCACGATCGTCAAGGGCCTGAAGGGCACTCACAAGAACTGGTGGGAGTGCGACAGCGGTATCGCCTACCTGGTCTCCGGGATCGAAGGCTGGCGCGTGCGGCGCATGACCCAGGTCTACGACCTCTCCGACCCTGCGAATCCGGTCTTCATCCGCAATTTCGGCCTGCCGGGGCAGCAGGCGGGATCGCCCGGGGAAGCGCCGGCCGATCTGCACGGGCCCATCTCCACCGGCCCCAAGGGCAACCGCATCTATTTCGGCTACAGCACGAACAAGGACGGGGTGCTGCAGATCGTCGACCGCGAGAAACTCTTGAACGGCCCCAAGGAGCCGACCAACGAGAACCTGCTCTATCCGCAGGTGGGCAGGCTCGATCTGCAGCCCACCAACGGCGCGCATACCACGCTGCCGCTGCTGCGCATGCCCCTGCCCGAGTTCTCGAAGGACGCGCAGGGCGCCATGGGCGATTTCGTGATGATCGTCAACGAGCAGATCGTGAACGAGTGCCGTGAAACGCGCCAGAGGGTGTGGATCGCCGACGTGACGGCCGAATCGAAGCCTTTCAACGTCTCGAATTTCAATGTGCCCGAGGCGAGCGGCAATTTCTGCTCCCGCGGCGGCCGCTTCGGCGCACATTCGCCGAACGAGAACCAGCCTCCGATGTACGCGAAACGCCTGGTGTTCGTCGCCTGGTTCAACGCCGGCGTGCGCGCGATCGATATCCGCGACCCGTATCAACCGAAGGAAGTCGGTTATTACATTCCTGCGAAGACCGGCAAGACCGACAAGCGCTGCGTGAAAATGCCCGACGGCGCCGAGCGTTGCAAAGTCGCGATACAGACCAATAACCTCGAAGTCGACGACCGCGGCTACATCTACATCGTCGATCGCGCTAACACCGGGATGCACATCCTGCAGGTCACGGGCGCCGCTCGCGAGATCGCGAAATTTTGAAGAGACCATGGCGAAAAAAAGCGTGCTCGCGCGGCTGGACCGGGTGGTCGACGATTTCTCCCGGCGCACGCGCTATTTTCGCGAGGAGATGACGAAGGGCCGGGCGCGAATGTTCGCCATGCAGCACCGGCTCAACACGCGCCATCGGAATTCAGTGCTCAAGCTGAAAGTGGCGACCAACTGCCCCGACTGGGACACGCGCATCGGCATCATCCGCGCATGCAGCGAAGAGGTGATCGCCGACCACGAGCACGGCGGCGGAAGGGCTCACTGGGAGATCCTGGAAGAACTGGGAACGCGAATCGGTTTGAAGCGCAGCGAGATCCGCGCGGCAGCGCCTCTTCCCACGACGCAGCTCGCCTGGGTCGCCTGGGAGGGCCTCATGGCGAACCGGCATTGGCTGGAGGGAATCGTCGCCAACACCTGCGCCGAACGCGCAAACGTTCCGGGCTACGGCACCGGCATCATGAAGAAACACGGCTGGTTCGGCCTGGAGCGGCATCGCTGGGGAAAGCTTTTCAAACTCTCCGACGACGATCTCGAATTCTTCGAGCTGCACGAAGATGCAGACATCGAGCATTCCGACGCGGGCTGGCGCGCGGTCGAGCGTTTCGCCAGGCAGCTGCACATGGAAGACGCCGTGGTCGGTGCATGCGAGAAGAACCTCCAGGTGTGGGAAATGTATCTGAACGGGATCGGCGAGGCGGGCGACCGGCTGGTGCCCGTTAAATGAGCGCGCGACAGGATAGTTGGCCCGCAAACATGAAAAGATACTTGGCCCTATTCTCTCCGCTGCTTTTCGGTGCGTGTCTCTACGCGCAGGGTGCCGCGGCCGCCGAAGAGCAACTTCCCGTTCCTTCCGCAGCCCAGGCGAGCGACCACTTCGATCCGCTGGCGGCCACGAACGCCTACCTGGCTACGGTCCCGCGCGACAAGAAGGCGCGCTCCGACGCTTATTTCGAAGGCGGCTACTGGCTTCTGCTTTGGGACTTCCTGGCTTCGGCCGCAGTGTATTTTCTCCTGCTTTCCACCGGATGGTCGGCCCGCATGCGCGACCTGGCGGAGCGCATCATCCGCTTCAAGCCGCTGCAGACATTTCTTTACTGGGTTCAGTTCGTCACCGTCACTTCAGTCGTCGTGTTTCCTCTCACCGCGTATGAAGGCTTTGTGCGCGAGCACGCGTATGGTCTGGCGACCCAGACGTTCGGCCCCTGGCTCGGCGACAAGCTGAAGATGCTGGCGCTCGGAATCGTGCTCGGCGGCCTGTTCCTGATCGTGATCTACGGCGTGCTGCGGCGCGCACCGCGAAGCTGGTGGATCTGGGGCAGCGTGGTGACGATCGTCTTCCAGATGTTCATCGCCGTGATCGCTCCGGTCTACATCGCGCCGCTCTTCAACAAGTACACCGAACTCGACGACCCGCGCATCAAGGACCCGATCCTGAGCATGGCGCGGGCCAACGGCATCCCCGCCAGCAATGTGTACGTGATGGATGCCTCGCGGCAATCGACGCGCGTCAGCGCCAACGTCAGCGGCTTTCTCGGCACCGAGCGCATCACCCTGAACGACAACCTGCTGAAGCGCTGCACTCTCCCGGAAATTGAAACCGTGATGGGACACGAAATCGGACACTACGTCCTCAATCACGTGTACAAGCAGGTCTTGTTCTTCGGCGTGCTGACCGTTCTCGGCTTTGCCTTTCTGCGGTGGGCGGTCAGCCGGGCGCTGACCCGCTGGGGCGGCTCGTGGCGGGTGCGCGGCGTGGACGACGTCGCCGCGCTGCCGCTCTTCGCTCTTCTCATCTCCATCTACGCCTTCGTGCTCACGCCCATCACGAACACGTATATCCGCACCATGGAATACGAGGCGGATATCTTCGGCCTGAACGCGGCCAACCAACCCGACGGCGAGGCATTGATCGACTTGAAACTGGGCGACTATCGCAAGCTCGACCCCGGGCCCGTCGAGGAGTTTGTCTTCTTCGATCACCCGAGCGGCCGAGTGCGAATCCACGCGGCGATGCGGTGGAAGGCGGAACACCTGAGGTCGGGTCATTGAGCGAGGCTCCGGCGCCCGTATAATTTCATCGATTCAGTTGCTCAGTCTGGAGGGAGATCATGTCCAAGCATGTCGATTCGCGCCGGATCACCGTGCCCGAGATCCGCGCGCGGAAGGGGCGAGAAAAGATCGTCTGTCTGACCGCGTATACCGCGCCGATGGCGGCGATCCTCGATCAGCATGTCGATCTGTTGCTCGTCGGCGACTCCCTCGGCATGGTGATCCACGGGCTGCCGAACACCGTCGGGGTGACGCTCGACATGATGATCCTCCACGGGCAGGCGGTAATGCGCGCCGCGTCCCACGCGCTGGTCGTAGTCGACCTGCCCTTCGGCACCTACGAGTCCGGACGCGAGCTGGCCTTCTCGTCGGCCACCCGGATCATGCGCGAAACCGGCTGCCAAGCGGTCAAAGTAGAGGCCTCTGATGGCATTGCCGACACGATTGCCTTCCTGACCCAGCGCGGCATCCCTGTTGTAGGTCATGTCGGGTTGCGACCGCAGGCGATCAATGTCGAGGGCGGCTTCAAGGCCAAGGGGCGCAACGCGGCGGAGTGCGCGCGGGTGCTCGCCGAGGCGTGCGAAACCGATCAGGCCGGAGCCTTCGCTATTGTCGTCGAGGGCGTGGCACCCGACCTCGCGGACGAGATCACGCAGAAGGTCGCGGTGCCGACCATCGGAATCGGCGCGTCGCCGAAATGCGACGGCCAGATCCTCGTCACCGACGATATGATCGGGCTGTTCGACTGGACACCTAAATTCGTCCGTCGCTACGGCAATCTGCGCAATGTCGTGTCGCAGGCCGTGGAACGTTACGCCGCCGATGTGCGTAGCGGCGAGTTCCCTGGGGAAGCGGAGCTCTATACGCTGAAAACCGGGTGACCCGCGCTGCGACAATGTCACGTTTTTTCGGGGCGTAACCCGCCAAGCTACCCTCGGCAAAGGCTGGGCCCTAAGATGTGCAATCTAACCCCTTCATGGTGCGGACGGAAGAACCTCATCCGACAATGTGGACATCTCTCGACCTAACCCTCGAGTACATCGTGGAGAACCCGCCGATGCGCGGCGCGCGCGACGGTGGTAGGGTATGCGCCATGAGCGATTCCGACGTTGCTGAACTCCTCAAACTGCCTGCCGAAGAGAAACTGCGTCTGCTCGAGCTGCTTTGGGAGAGTCTTTCCGTGAGCGCTTCTGCTTTACCTCTGAGTGACGCTCAGCGCTCAGCCATTGACGAGGCGCTGGCCGAGCATCATCAAGCGCCAGACGACGTTCTAACGCTGGAACAGGTGCTGTCCGGAGTCGAAGGGCGTGATGACCCAGCCGGTCCCCGTGCGACCTAGAACATTACGATTCAAGTACTGGCCGTCCTCGAGCGGTCGGTCGTTGTGTTCACACGTTAATGCCGCAACAGGGAGGGTGTATTTGGCTGAATACGACTGTCCTTGATATCCTCGCTGGATGAAGGTCCGTGAGGTACTGCGAATGCTGAACGATGAAGGCTGGCTCCTGGTCGCGACCCGAGGCAGCCATCGTCAATTTAAGCATCCGACAAAGCCCGGTCGAGTTACCGTTCCAGGAAAGCCGAACGACGATCTTGCTCCTGGTACACTGAACAGTATTTTGAAGCAAGCTGGATTGAAAAAGTGAGGCTACTATGCGCTACGCAATCGTGATCGAAAAGGCCGAGAACAACTACTCGGCGTACGTGCCCGATCTTCCGGGCTGTGTTGCAACCGGCGCAACGGTTGAGGAAGTCGAAGGACAAATTCGTGAGGCCATTGAGTTTCACCTCGATGGTCTGCGCGAAGACGGTGTTGTGATTCCGCAGCCTGCGAGCCGCGTGGAATACATTGACGTTGCGGCGTGATGCGGCCCGAATACGACTTCTCCCGTGCTGTTCGCGGGAAACACTATCAAAGGTATTTGGAAAGCACCAACGTTGTCGTTCTTGATCCGGATGTTGCGAAGCGGTTCAAGAATTCCACGGCAGTGAATGAAGCGCTTCGTTCGCTGTCGCCGGCTGACAGCCCAACCCGAACTAGGCGCTCCGCCCGGACGCGCCGACAAACTTCGCGCCGGTAGTCGCCACACAGACCGCGTGTCAGCACCGCGCGACGTTGAACGAATGCACCGCTTTCCTCGTGCTCTTATCGCGCTCCTCACAGCGCTGCTCTGTCAGAACGCAGCCGCGCAGTATCCCTCACGCCCCATCCGCCTGCTCGTGCCGATCCCGCCGGGGGGCGGGCCGGACATCGTCGCGCGCCTGATCGCGCCCAAGCTCACCGATGCGCTCGGCCAGCCCGTGGTGGTGGAGAACCGCGTCGGAGGGAACGGCAACCTCGCCGGTGAGCTGGTCGCAAAATCGCCATCGGACGGCTACACGCTGCTCCTCGGCATGGACAGCCTGATGGTGATCAATCCGCACCTCTATGCGAAGATGCCTTTCGATCCGCAGAAGGATCTGGCGCCGGTTGCCAGCCTGGTATCGAACGGATTTTTTCTGGCGATCAATCCTTCCGTTCCGGCGCAGACCTTCCCGGAATTCATCGAATACGCGCGCCGCGCCAAGCCGCCGCTGCAGTACGCCTCGGGGGGCAACGGCAGCCAGCATCACCTCACCATGGAGCGCTTGAAGGCGCGCGCCGGGATCGACATGATCCACATCCCGTACAAGGGAGGCGCGCCGGCGACCACGGCGACCGTCGCGGGCGAGGTCGCAGTGATGATGTCGGGCACGTCCACCGCGCCGCAGATCAAGGCGGGCCGCTTGCGCGCGCTCGCTTTTACCGGCCCGCAACGCTCGCGGGTATTGCCCGAGGTGCCGACGATCGCCGAGTTCTACCCCGACTTCGTCATGGTCCAGTGGTACGGTTTGTTCGCGCCGGCCGGCACTCCGGAAGCTGCGCTCGCGCGCCTGCGCGCGGAGGTGAACAAAGCGCTCCTCGGTCCCGACGTCAAGGAAAGGCTGACGAACGCGGGTGGCGTCGAGCCTTGGATCACCACGCCCGAGGAGTTCGCTGCAGAGATCCGCAGCGAATACGCGAAATATGCGAAGCTGTTGAAAGACGTCGGCGCAAAGGTCGACTGAAGAGGATTGCATGAAACATCGCTACTGGACGTTCGCCATGCTCGTGCTGTGCGGGGGCGCGTTCGCCCAGACCGCTGCGAAGGCCGAGAAGCGCGACATGGAGCTCGTCGGTTATCACGATCTCCGGGGCCGCAGCGCCTACCAGCCGCTCATCCATAGGCAAGGCGATCGCTGGATCGCGTACATCGGACATCACGGCGGCCGCTCGCGCAATCCTCTGACCGGCGCGGAGGAACCGAACGGCACTTCGATCCTCGATGTGACCGATCCGAAGAGCCCGCGCTATCTCGCCCACGTTCCCGGCGAGCCGGGGAAGGACGAGGCGGGCGGCGCGCAGATGGTGCAGGTGTGCGACGGCTCCGGACTGCCCAAGGGCGACAAGACCAAGGTCTACCTGTTGCGCAGCTACGGCGACTCGGCGCACGAGATCTGGGACGTGACCGACGCGGCGAAGCCGGCGATCCTCGCGACCGTCGTCGACAAGCTCAAGGGCACCCACAAGAGCTGGTGGGAGTGCGATACGGGCATCGCGTTTCTCGTCTCGGGCGCCGAAGGCTGGCGGGCGCGCCGCCATCCGCAAGTCTACGATTTGAGCGATCCGGCGAAACCCCTTTTCATCCGCAACTTCGGGCTGCCCGGGCACGAGCCCGGCGCGAGCGGTCCCGTGCCGAGCACGCTGCACGGGCCCATTTCGACCGGCGCGAAACACAATCGCGTCTATTTCGCCTATGGTGCAAACAGCAAGGGCGTGTTGCAGATCGTCGACCGGGAAAAGCTCCTGAGTGGTCCGAAGGAACCCACGCCCGAGAACCTCGTCTATCCGCAGATCGCGCGCCTGGACTTCCCGCCGCAGTTCGGCGCGCACACGACGTTTCCCGTGCTCGGCATGGAGATCGCGGAATTCGGCAAGGACAAGGATGCGCGCAAGCGCGATTTCGTCGTCGTGACCGGCGAAACCTTTCGCAACGAGTGCCAGGAGGCGCGCCAGATGGCCATCTTCGTCGACGTCACCGACGAGACGCGGCCGGTCGGTGTGTCGAGCTGGGCCGTGCCCGAGAAGAGCGGCGACTTCTGCAGCCGCGGCGGGCGCTTCGGCACGCACTCCTCGAACGAGAGCTTCGCCCCCGTGTACTACAGGCGCATCATGTTCTTCGCGCACTTCAACGCGGGGGTGCGCGCCCTCGACATCCGGGACCCGTTCCACCCGAACGAGATCGCCTACTACATTCCGGCGGTCACGGCAAAAACCGAGAAGCGCTGCCTCGGAAAAGGGGCGGAAGAGCGCTGTAAAATCGCGATCCAGACCAACAACGTCGAGGTCGACGAGCGCGGCTACATTTACGCGGTCGACCGCGCCAACACCGGTTTGCACATTCTGCGGCTCACCGGAGCCGCACGGGAGGCAATGAAATGAAATCGTATTGGCTGCGCTCGGATGCGGGCAAAACCGCTGTTGAATTGCGCGACGCGCCGACACCCGAGCCCGGCCCGGGACAGATTCTCGTGCACATGCGCGCGGCGGGCCTGAACCGCGGCGAGCTGATCGTCGGGCACAGCGTCAAGGCGGGGGGGCCGGCGAAAGCCGCCGGCGCCGAGGGCGCGGGTGAAGTCGCGAAGCCCGGAGCGGGCGTCTCCGGCTTCAGGACGGGCGAACGCGTCATGGGCCGCTGCGCCGGATCATTCGCCGAATACTCGCTCATGGACGCGCGCGAGGCAGTGCCGGTGCCCGCGAATCTGTCCTGGGAAGAGGCGGGATCCGTCCCGCTCGCCTTCATGGTGGTGCACGACATGCTCTTTGCCCAGGGAAAGCTCAAGGCCGGGGAATGGCTGCTCGTCACCGGCATATCGGCCGGGGTCGGGGTCGCTGCGCTGCAAACCGGCAAGGCGCTCGGCGCCAAGGTGATCGGCACTTCGGGCTCGGCCGAGAAACTCGAAAAGCTGAAAGCGATGGGCCTCGACGTCGGCATCCGCACGCGCTCGGGGGATTTTGCCGAAGCAGTCATGAAGGCGACTGGGGGCAAAGGCGTCAATCTCGTCGTGAACAACGTCGGCGGCTCGATGTTCGCCGAGACCCTCCGCGCGCTCGCCTACGAGGGCAGGCACGCGACCGTCGGCTACGTGGACGGCGTCCTGAAAAGCGAGATCGATATCGAGGCGCTGCACACCAAGCGTCTGACGCTCTTCGGCGTCTCCAACCGCCTGCGCAGCGCCGAGCAGCGCGCCGTCACCGTGCGGGGCTTCACCGCCGATATCCTCCCCCTCATCGCCGCGGGGAAGATCCGGCCGCTCGTCGACCGGGTGTTCCCGTTCTCCGAACTGCCCGCGGCCAAGAACTACATGGAATCGAATGCCCACCTGGGCAAGATCGCGGTGCGCATCGACTGATTTACTCCGCCTGGATCCCCGCTTCCTTCACCACCCGGCCCCAGGTCGCGAGCTCGCGCTCCATGTAACGGGCGAGCTCTTCCGGCGTCGAAGGGGTCGGCTCCATGCCGTTCGCGAGCAGCTGCGCGCGCGTTTCCTGCGTGTTGAGCACCTTGACGATCTCGCGGTTCCAGCGATCGACGATCTCCTTTGGAGTTTTCGCCGGCGCGACGTAGGCATACCAATTGACGGCTTCGAAGCCCGGGTAGCCCGCCTCTGCGACCGGCGGCACATCGGGAAAGAAGGTCGACCGCTTCGTCCCGGTGGTCGCGAGCGCGCGAATCTTGCCGGCCTTGACGTGCGGCGCGGCCGTGGGGGCGGTCGCGATCATCGACGGGATCTGCCCGCCGAGTATGTCGCTCATCGCCGGCCCGCCGCCCTTGTAGGGGACGTGAACGAGATTGGCCTTGGCCATCAGCTTGAGCAGCTCGCCGGCGAGGTGGCCGGCGCCGCCGATGCCCGACGTGCCGTAGGGCATGCCGCCGGGTCTCTCATTCGCTTCCTTCACGTATTCGGCGAGGGTCTTTGCCTGCACTGAAGGGTGAACGACGAGGACGTTGTCGAGCACGACGGCCATGCTGATCGGGGCGAAGTCGCGCTGCGGGCTGTAGGGAAGATTTGAATTGAGGTGCGGCGCCACCGACAGCGCGCCGACGTTGGCGAGATGAATCGTGTATCCGTCGGGTGCAGCTTTGGCCACGGCCGTCGCGGCGATGCTGCCGCCCGCGCCGGGCCGGTTCTCGACCACGATGCTCTGGCCGACGTACTCGGAGAGCTTCTTCACGATGATGCGCGCGGTGATGTCGGTGCCGCCGCCCGGAGCGAAGCCGACCACCATGGTCACAGGCCGGCTCGGGAACGCGCCCTGCGCGAGCGCGCCGCCCGCGCAGGCAAACGCCAAGACCGCAGCGAAAGTTCTCTTCATGATCCTTCCTCCGACTATCGTGTCCGGCTTTTGGAATCGCCGGTTCTATTTTCCCTGGAACAGCGGTTTTCTCTTTTCCATGAAAGCGCGCCGGCCCTCGATGTAATCCTGGCTCCCGAAGCACTCCTTCACGAGCACGGCGCACGCCTCCGCGTCGAACGTCGCGCTCGATTTCAGCAGCTCGCGCAGGATGCGCTTGGACGCGCGGATCGTGAGAGGCGCATTCTCGGAAATCATCGCGCAATACTCGAGGACGAGCGATTCCAGCTCCGCGACCGGCGTCACGCGGTGCACGAGGCCCATCGTTTTCGCCTCGCCGGCGCTGAAATGGCGTCCGGTAATGAGCACCTCGCGCGCGTACGCCGGGCCGACAACGTCGAGCAGGTTCTTCAGCGACGCGGCGCGGTAGCCCAGGCCCAGCTTCGCCGCCGGGATGCCGAGCCTCGCGTCCTCCGCGGCGATCCGCAGGTCGCAGCAGAGCGCGATGTTCACGCCCGCCCCCAGGCAATATCCGCGGATCATGGCGATGATCACCTTGTCGCAGCTCTGCAGGCGCTCGGACACGCGGCCGGCGATCTCCTCGTAGTACTGGATGCCTTCGGCGCTCAAGCGATGTTTCTCGTATTGCGAGACATCCGCGCCGGAGACGAAGGCCTTGTCTCCCTCGCCCTTCAGCACGATCACGCAGACCTCGGGGTCCTGCTCGAAGCGGTCGAGCGCCTTCGGGATCGCCTCCCACATGTCGATCGAGATGGCGTTCCTCCGGGCGGGGTTGTTGAACGTGAGCCAGCCGATCGGCCCCTGTTTTTCGGCGACGATGCGCTCGCCGAGCGCGCCCGCCGCGAGGGCCGGCTGTTTCCGGAGAGCGAGGAGTTCTTCCTGGGTCATGAGCCTTGTGCTCGAAGGGAAAACCGCAATTGTAAGCCGTGCCGCGCCGGCGCGACATGGTTTCCCGCCTTCATTCGGGCTTTGCGCCGGACTCCCGTATCAGGCGCGCCACTCTATGCGATTCGCTGCGCATGCGGGAGGCGAACTCCTCGGGCGTGTTCCCGACGACCTCGAAGCCGTAGCTTTCGAGCCGTTCGCGTACTTCTGGCAAGTGCAGCGCGCGTACGTACTCGCGGTTCAGGACGGCGACGACGGAGGCAGGAGTTCCGGCGGGAGCGACGGTCCCGAACCAGCCGCTCATCTCGTAGCCGGGGAGCCCCGACTCCGCGATCGTCGGCAGCTCCGGAGCGAGCGGTGAGCGCCGGGCGCCCGCCACGGCGAGCGCGCGCAGCTTTCCCGATTTTGCGAGCGGGACACCGTTCGGCGTTCCGTTCAGCATGATCTGGACCTCCCCGGCGAGCATCGCATTGACCGAGAGCGCGCTGCCCTTGAAGGACACGTGCACGATATCGACGCCCGCCATGCTCTTGAACAACTCCATGCCGAGGTGGAATGCGCTGCCGTTGCCCGAAGAGGCGTAATTGAGCCGTCCGGGCGCCGTCCGTGCAAGGGCGATCAGCTCCTCGACCGATCTTGCCGGCACCGAAGGATGCACGAGCAGCACGTAGCCGATTTCCACCGCGATCGTCACCGGCGCAAAATCGCGCTGCGGGTCGTACGGAACCTTCCTGAAAAAAAGCGGATTCGCGACGAGCGTGGCCTCGGTGGCGGCGAGCAGGGTGTAGCCGTCGGGAGGGGATTTCGCCACCATTTCAGCGGCGACGAAGCCCGAGGCGCCCGGACGATTGTCGATCAGCACCGGCTGAGCGAGAAGCTCGGCGAGCTTCGCCCCGACGATTCGATTGAGGATGTCGTTCGAGCCGCCCGGGGGCGAAGTGACGATGAGCCGGATCGGCTTGCTCGGGAAAGGAGTCTGCGCGAGCGCGGGGCCGAAAGAGCACAGCGCCGCAAGCAGCAGACCGCGCGCGGTGCTCATGCGCCGAGCGCCGCCCTCAATAAGGTCTCGCGCCAAACAGATAGGGATGCAGGAATGCGAGCACGAAGTACAGCGCGAGTCCTGCGATCACTTTCCCCCACCCGATTTCGTCGAACCTGAACTGGTTGCGTCCCTGCATGATCGCCGCGAACGGGAAGTTGGAGGTGGTCACGGCGAAACGCTTCCAGTCCACGCCGATCATTCTGTCCTTGCGCCGATCCTGCAACGCCGTACCCGACACCGCGAGCAGAAGAAATCCGCCGAAGAAAATCAGCGAAGCAGTGTCCCCGCGGGAGATCACATGCACCGTCGCCCAGAGCGCGATCCCCCACAGGATCGGATGGCGCGTGACGCGCAGGATGCCGCGCGGTTCGCCCATTGCGCGGAGCGCACTTTCCTGGCGCACCGCGCTCGGGTTTCGGGTCAGCGCGCCGCAGGCGATGAGCACCAGCGACACGGGCATCAGCACCACCGCCCACACCTTGAATTCGTCCCCGACCCACAGCCGCTCGTATGGCGCCTTGACATAGGCCCAGATCATCCACGCGAGCGTCGCCAGGGAAACGAGCGTGTAGAGGCCGAGATAGGTGTTTTCGCCCATGAGCGCCACCAGCCCCGACCGCAGCGGCGTGCTCGAGACGTAGTGCGTGGCGAGAAAGACGGCGGTGGCGAGCGCGAGCATTGCCATCGGATCCATGCCAACCTCCCCTTTGGATTCGATTTCGAAGCTATGCTGCCATGAAGAGTGGGGACGGTCAAAGTTCGAGGGGCCCCGCTGTACGAACTGTTACATTTTTTACCGTTCCCAGGGTAGACCGATGGCCGGGAAGGGCGTTAATCGCTCGGGGAGACATTTCATGAAGAACTTCAAGGAGGCAACATGAAAGCAGCAGCCACGGTCATCGCAGTCGCAGTCGCCGGTCTGTTTCCGGTCGCCGCTTTGGCGCAAACAGTCGGCTCGGAGGTGCAGCGCGACGTGAACCAGCAGCGCCGCATCGAACAGGGGCTGAAAAGCGGATCGCTCAACACCCGCGAAGCGTCGCAGCTCGAAAGGGGCGAAGCGCGAGTCGAACGCATGGAATCGAACGCCGCGAAAGACGGCACGCTCAGCCCGGCCGAGAAAGCGCGCATCCAGCGCGCGCAAAACCAGGAAAGCCGCCAGATCAACCGGCTCGAAAACAACGCCGCCAAAGGCAATCCCAACTCGGCGTCTTCGCAGCGCATGCAGGCCGACGTGCAGCGCAACGTCAACCAGCAGCAGCGCATCGAGCAGGGCATCCAGTCCGGGCAGCTCACCAACCGCGAGGCCGCGAAGCTCGAGCGCGGCCAGGCGCGGGTCAACCGGGCCGAAGCGCGTGCCGGCGCCGACGGAAAAGTCGGACCGAACGAGCAGCGGCGCATCCAGAAGGCGGAGAACAAGCAGAGCAAGCGCATTTACCGCGAAAAGCACGACGCGCAGACGCGCTGAAGCGGCGCCCTTCGCACCGGAAGAAAGGCCCGCTAGGCGCGGGCCTTTCTTCATTCTGGAAAGGCATTTAGGGAGAAAGCTCCTCGAGGACGCGCCCGCGCGTCTCCAGCGTGAACAGCGCGGCCACCGCGCCGCCGACCACGGCGGCGACGCCGAACACGAGGAACACCGTCCCGAGGCCGGCCTGGGGCAGGATCGCGCCGATCATGAACGGTCCGATCATCGAGGCGACGCGCAGCCAGGCGGTCGCGGCTCCGGAGCCGACCGCGCGCACGCGCGTCGGATAGATCTCCGGCGTGTACAGATATAGGCCGAGCGCGAGCGTGTTGATCATGGCGTAGCTGAGCGAGGCGTAGATCATCACGTCGATGGCGGAGTTGCCGGCGCCGCGCATCCACAGGATGAACAGCGGCACGGCGCCGAGAAGGAAAGCCATGGTGAACCACGCGCGCCGTCCGGTGCGGTCGATGAGGTAGGCGCAGGCGAGCGCCCCGACCAATCCGGCCGCCGTCGCGGCGAGCGAATACTGCAGCGCCTGCTGCAGCGGCAGCTTGAAGATGGTGCGGTAGATCGTCGGCAGCCATCCGGATATTCCGTAGACGATGAGATACGTACAGAACCACATCACCCAGACCGCGAGCGTGCGCGAGAGATAAATGCCAGAGAATAGATCGCGCCAGCTCGCCCTGGCGGTCGAGACCGGCGGGATGTTCGAAGGCAGCGCGGGCAGCGGTTTTGCGCCGCTTGCGGAGACTTCATCCTCGATCGACTTCATCACTCTTCCAGCTTCCTCGAGCTGTCCCTGCGAGGCCAGCCAGCGCGGCGACTCGGGCAGGACGCGGCGCATCACCATGGCGAGCAGGACCGGCAGCGCCCCGATGATGAACATCCACTGCCAGCCGAGATTCGGCACCACCCAAGTCGAGACGAGCGCTACGGTGAGCAGGCCCACCGGGAAGATCACCTCGTAGAGGAGGAAGAAGCGGCCCCGCTTCTCGGCCTTGGCGATCTCGTTGATGTACGCCGCGGCGATCGGCACCTGGCCGCCCAGGCCCAGGCCCTGGATGAAGCGGAAGACGAGCATGGACGGGTAGCTCCAGGAAAATGCGCACACCAGGCTGAACACCGAGAAGATGCCGATCGTCCAGGCCGCCACGCGCACGCGGCCGAGGCGCTCGGCGAGCCAGCCGAACAGGATCGCTCCCACGAGCTGCCCCGCGAAGCCGATCGAGATGAGAAGGCCGATCTGCGCCGGCGCGAGCTTCCACAGGGGGATCAGCACGGGGAGCACATAGGCGATGGCGAGCGCGTCGAAGGCGTCGAAGAAGGTCGCGACGCCCATCACCACGCGCAGCTTCACGTGCCAGCGCGAGAACGGCAAACGCTCGATCCGCGCGGCGATTTGCGCGGGGGTGACGCCCGGTGCGCTGCTCATGTTTCCCTCCTTTGGTTGATGGGATGCGCGTCGTTTTGGGGCGAGTCTCGTTTCATCTCCGCGCGCCGCCTCGCCGTCGCCGCGGCGTCGACCTCGAACGTACGCGGATCGAGCACAACGCCGTAGGTGTCGCGCGCGACTTCGAACGACACGTAGCCCTGGCGCACGTCGTGCGCCACTTTTTCCGGGTCGCGCTCCGCAGGAGGCCCGAAACCGCCGCCGCCGCCGGCGAGAAGGGTGATCGCATCGCCGGGGTTGAGCCGTTTCATGAGCACCTTGGCGTTGGGAAGGTCGGTGATTTCCTGGCCGCCTGAGCGCAGGCAGACCTGGTTGCCGGCGCCGGAATGGCCGCCGGCCAATCCCCAGGGCGCGCAGTGCACGCGATCGACCTGCACGTTGATGTTGATGGGCGCGCGCGCCTGCACCACCTGCTCGGTCCCCAGGCCTCCGCGGTAGCGTCCCGCGCCGCCCGAATCCTCGCGCAGCGCGTGCCGTTCGAAGAGGAGCGGATACTTCGCCTCCATCTGCTCAACCGGATGATTATGCGTGTCTCCGTCGTTCAGGCACACCGTGGCGCTCATGCCGTCCTCGGTCATCTTGGCGCCGAAACCGCCCCCCGAAGGGCCTATTCCGGCGAGGAAGAGCCTCCCATCCTTGGGCGAAATGCCGTTGATGAGACAGACGAGAAGATCGGCATGGTGCGCGGCGATGGTGCGGTCCGGGATCGCCTTTTCCAATGCCCTGAACACCGTGTCGACGACGGTCATCGGGAAAGTCATCCACCAGCGCATCGCCGCCGGTTTCACCGCGCTCACCACGGTGCCGGGCGCGAGGATCACCTTGAGCGGCCGGAAGCTCCCTTCGTTGATCGGGTAATCGGTCGGCGAGGTCAGGCACTTGTAGGCGACCTGCGCGCAGGAGTAACCGGTGGTCGCGCCCGAGTTGTAGAAACCGCGCACCTGCGGGCTCATCTGCGAGAGGTCGATCGTCATCTCCTCGCCCTTTTTCACCACGCGCACCTTGATCGGCACGGGCTTGCCGATCTCCACGCCGTCGTCGTCCATGAACGACTCGGCTTCGTAGGTGCCGTCCGGGATGGTGCGAGTGCGTGCACGAGCCGCGGCTTCCGACTGGTCCATGATGTTCGCGATCGCGGCGAGCACTTCTTCGCGCCCGTAACGCTCGAGCAGCTCGAGAAAGCGACGTTCGCCCGTCTTCACCGCGGTGATCTGGGCGCGCAGGTCCCCCATGGCGCGCTCGGGAATGCGAACGTTCATGCGGATGATGTCGACGAGGTCCTGGTTCACCACGCCCGCTTTGGCGTACTTCACGATCGGGATCTGAAGACCCTCGGAGTAGATGTCGGTGGTCACGCCGCCGAGCACGCCGCCGACGTCGGTCCAGTGCGCCATGCAGCAGGCGAAGCCGGAGAGCTTGCCGCGGTGGAAGATCGGGAGGCTGAAGGTGAAGTGATAGAGATGGCTTCCGGTGGTATAGGCGTCGTTGGTGACGAGAATGTCGCCGGGCTCCAGACCGTCTTTTCCGAAATGCGCGAGCTTCACCTTCACCGTCTCGGCCATGCCGCGGATGAAGCTCGGCAACCCGAGCCCGATCGACACCGTCTCGCCTTCGGCCGTGTAAAGGCCGACGGTGAAATCGAGCGCCTCGTAGACGATCATGTTGTAGGCGGTGCGCATGAGGTTGGTCTTCATCTCCTCGGTCACCGCGATGACGCCGTTGCGGACGATCTCCGTCAGAACCGCGTCTGCCTTCAGGCGTCGTTTCACTTTTGAGCGTTTCATTTCGTTCTCCGCCCGATTTCGATGGCTAGATTTCCAAATTCATCCACGCACAAGCCGTCACCGGGCAGGAGGACCGTCGTTGACGCGTGCTCTTCCACCAGCGCCGGACCTTCGATGCGGTTCCCCGCTCTCAAGCCCTCGCGCGCGTAGCTCGGCGTCGCGAGCGACCTCCCGGGCTCGGCAAAGTAAACCTTGCGTTTGCCGCCGTGCGCGGAGGAAAGCGGCGAGCGCCCGCCGCGCGCGATGCGCTCGAGCCGTGGTTTCTTCATCGCGCCCGTCACCGTCGCGCGCAGGCTCACGATCTCGGCGGGTTCTTCCGGCGCGCAGGTGCCGTAGCGCCGCAGATGCTCCTCGTCGAAGCGCCGCTTCAGTGCATCGCGGCTGTGCCGGCGAAAAACTTCGGCGGGCAAGTCCACGGTGACCGGGTGTTCCTGTCCGACATAGCGCATGTCGGCGGCGCGGGCGACGGCGACTCGTTCAGGCCGAACGCCGCTCGCGGCAAGGGCCTTCCTTCCATCCGCGATCAGCGAATCGTAGATCTTTTCTATGGCGTCGAAGGACACGTCCGCAAGCCGCGCGAACCAGGTGTGCACGAAGTCGTAGCGCAAATCGGAGAACAGCATGCCGAAGGCGCAAAAGTGCCCGGGCGCCCGAGGCACGATGACGCGTTCCATGCCGATCTCCCGGGCGATGGCCGAGGCGTGCAGCGGGCCCGCCCCACCGTAGGCGATGAGGGTGAACGCGGCGGCGTCGAGGCCGCGTTCGGTCGATACCGCCTTTACTGCGTAGGACATGGCCGTGGCCGCGATGCGCAGGATGCCGTCGGCAGCGCGGATGACGTCCAATCCGAGCGGCTCGGCGACGTGATCGCGGATGACGCGCTCCGCGGCACGCGCATCCAGCTTCATCTCGCCGCTCAAGAAGCGGTCCGCGCCCAGGCGCCCCAGCACGAGGTTGGCGTCGGTCACCGTGGCCTGAGTGCCGCCCAGCGCATAGCAGGCCGGACCGGGGTCCGCGCCCGCGCTTTGGGGACCGACCTTGAGTGCGCCGCTCGAGTCCACGGCGGCGATGCTGCCGCCGCCCGTGCCGACCTCGAAGATGTCCATCATCGGGATCTGCACCGGAAGCGCCTGCGCGTAGCCGCCGACGAGCGCGGCTCCGGTCGTAAGCGCTTCGCCCCGGTAGATCACTCCCGCCTTCGCCGTGGTGCCTCCCATGTCGAAGGCGACGGCGTCGGCGAGATCGAGCGCGCTGCAGAGCGCCTGCGCACCGACGACGCCCGCGGCCGGGCCCGATTCGAGCATGCGAATGCACTGGGTCTTCGCCTGGTGCGATTCGTAGAGTCCGCCGGTCGATTGCACCAGCAGGAACGATCCTTCGAAACCGGATTGCTTCAGGCGCTCGTCGATCCCGCGCACATACTCGCTGACGACCGGGCCGATGTAAGCGTTCGCGACCACGGTCGAGCAGCGCTCGAACTCGCGGTATTCGCGCGACAACTCGTGCGAGGCGGTGACGAAGGCGCGGGGCAGGTGCTCGTGCACGATCTCCCTCGCGCGCGCCTCGTGCGCGGGGTTGACGTAGGAGTGGAGGAACATGATCGCGACCGCCTCGACGCCCGCCGCTTCGAGCCGGTCGCAGGCTGCGTGCACGCTCGCCTCGTCGAGAGCGACGTGGATCTTGCCTTCGGCCGTGATGCGCTCGCGCACCTCGAAGCGGAGCGCGCGCTCGATGAGCGGCACGTGTTTCCTGAAGTAGAGGTTGTACGCGTCGGGCCGGTTGATGCGCCCGATCTCGTAGACGTCGCGGAAGCCCTCGGTGGTGAGAAGCGCGGCTTTGGCCCCGGTGCGCTCGAGCATGGTGTTGATCGCTATCGTCGAGCCGTGCAGGAAGGCCTCGGCGCCGGCGAAGCGCGCGCCGGCTTTTTCCATGCCGTTGGAGATGCCGTCGACCAGCCGCGCGGGCGTCGAGAGCGCCTTGCCCAGAAGCAGGCGCCCCGTTTTTTCGTCGAAGGCCACGATGTCGGTAAACGTTCCGCCGATGTCAGCGGCGAGGCGCGTGCGCGGGGAAGACTGCTGCGAGGATCGGCGGCCGGCCGGCCGGAGCTTCTTCATCGTGCGCGGATGATACCGATATCTGCGACAATTAACCGCCGGAGCAACTATGGACCTGAAGGACATCCGTCTCTACGTGGACGACCGTCCCGCGGAAGGCGTGTTCCGCGTGCATCGCGACGTGTACTCGGACCCGGAGCTCCATGAGCTCGAGCACAAGTATATCTTCGAGCGCACCTGGAATTTCCTCGCGCTCGAGTCGCAGATCGCGAAGCCCAACGATTTCGTCACCGCGCACATCGGCAGGACTCCGGTGCTCGCGACGCGCGACGCGAAAGGGCGCCTCTGCGCATTCGTCAACGTCTGCCGCCACAAGGGCGCGATGCTGTGCGCCGCCGAGGAGGGGAACGCCAAATATCACGTCTGTCCGTATCACGGCTGGGCGTACGATGCATCGGGGAAGAACGTCGACATCAAGGACCGCAAGACTGGCAGCTATCCACCCTCGTTCGAGGCCGAGGACCACAACCTCGTGCCCCTCGCGCGGGTGGCGAGCTACAAGGGGTTTATCTTCGGGAGCCTCTCCGACGAGGTTCCGCCGCTCGAGGATTTCCTCGGTGACATGCGTTTCTTCATCGACGTCGTCGCCGATCAGGGGCCAAGGGGTCTGGAGTTCATCCCCGGGCGCTCGGTGTACACCTATCGCGGCAACTGGAAGTTGCAGCTCGACAATGGTCTCGATCCCTATCACCTGACGACGACGCACCTTTCCTACATGGATCTGCAGGCGCGCCGCCGCGGAGGCGAGGGTCACCTGGAGGCGCGCCAGTACGATTGGGCGAAGCGCAATTCCGCCGAAGGTGGGACCTTCGCGCTCTCCCACGGTCACGCCGCGACCTGGCTCGAGCAGCCCGAGCCCGAAAAGCGCCCGATTTATCCCGCGCTGGCCGAGATCCGCGCGCGCGTGGGCGCGCAGCGTGCCGAATGGATGCTGAAGGCGCGCAACGTGCACGTCTTTCCCAATATGCAGATCGCGGACGCGATCACGCTGATGCTGCGCACCTTCAGGCCGCTCGCGGCCGACCGCACCGAGATGAAGAGCTGGTGCCTCGCTCCGATCGGCGAGGCGCCCGAGCTGCGCGCCTGGCGGCTGCGCCAGTTCGAGGATTTCTTCAACCCGGGGGGCCTGGCGACGCCGGACGACACCGTGACCTACGAGGGCTGCCAGAGCGGTTTCGGCGCGCAGCCGATTTCGTTCCTGCAGGGTTACGCGCGCGGCATGGCGGCGATGAAGGCCGGCGCGGACGAGGCGGCGGCGTCGATCGGCATCCGGCCCGAGGCGAGCGTGAGAGGCCGCTTCGAGATGTTCAGCGAAGTCGGCTTCCACGCGCCTTACCGCGAGTGGGCGCGCCTGATCCAGGCGGGCGTCGCGGGCGCGAAGGCGTATCCGTGAACGCCCGCGCGCAAGGCGGATCGCTCGCCGCGGGCATTGAGCTCGTCCACCGCGAGGCGAGGTATCTCGACGAGCAACGCTGGGACGACTGGCTCGCACTCTACACCGAGGACTGCGAATACTGGATGCCGGCGTGGAAAGCGGACGGCACGCCGACGACCAACCCGCAGGCCGAGCTTTCGCACATCTACTACGCCAGCCGCGCCGGGCTGGAGGACCGGATCGTGCGCATCCGCTCGGGGAAATCCGCCGCCTCGACGCCAATGCCGCGCACCGCCCACATCCTCGGCAGCGTCCTTCCTGCGGAGTCGTCCGCGGACCGGCTGAAGCTCGATTCGACCTGGGTGAGCCACGTGTTCTTCCCGCGTTCGGGCGAGAGCCACGCGTTCTTCGGGCGCTCCGAGCACGAGCTGGTGCTGCGCGAGGGAGATTGGCGCATCGCGCGCAAGAAGATCCTGCTGCAGAACGACTACATCCCCACGATGCTGGACGTCTACTGCGTCTAGCCGCATGCGTGATTGCAAAGAGGCTTTTTCCCGCAGTCGAAGCGACGCGGCTGCTGGGGAAGTGGACCAAGCTCGCGCAAGGTCACGTCATGTTCGGCTCGGGCTGCTCGTGCGGCGTGGGCTTCGCCAATCTGCGTCTTGCTGACTTCGAGCCGCAGATCCTCGAGTACCTGAAGACGACGCACGGCGTCAGCGGATTCGCCGGCGTCCCCGACCTACTGCGCTCGATTGTCAAGCAGAGTGAAGGAGAGGAGCACGGCGGGCAGCTCGCGCTGCTGGCCGATCTCGCGCGCAGCCTCGACTCATTCGACGAGCTGCACCGCGGGCGCTAGCCTGAGGGAAGCACGGTAGTTAGGGCGCGATTGCCTGGATACCTTTGAATCCGAGGAACCATCAGCGTAGCGGTTACGGCACTGCGCCCGCTATTTCCAAAGTCTGTTTCACTTCGGGGGCTGCTTCTTGGCGAGTAGCTGCTTGAGATCTGCGAAGGGAGCGTAGGTCGACGCGCGGCCACCGGCGGAGGGGCTGCTTCCCCCGCCCGCCGCTTCCAGATGCCGCCTGTGTTCGTTGTCATGGCAGTACAGACACAGCAGCTCCCAGTTACTGCCATCGGGCGGGTTGTTGTCGTGATTGTGGTCCCGGTGGTGGACGGTCAGTTCGCGCACGTTGGCGCGCGTGAACTCGCGGGCGCAGCGCCCACAGATCCATGGGTAGATCTTCAACGCCTGTTCCCTGTAGCCGCGTTCGCGCTTCTCGGCGGCACGGCGGGCACCGGCGACGAGGCGGTCCAGTTTGCCGGGGTCACTTGCGCTCATGAAGCCACGTCAGCAGCGCGTCGGACGAAGCGATTCGATCATCGCCCGGAAGTCGTCGGGTGCCTCGCGCTCGAACGACATGTGTTGGCCCGTTCTGGGATGTACAAATCCGAGAACGCGCGCGTGGAGCATCGGGCGCGTCGATTCGATCTTTGGACCCGCGTAGTCGCGGATATACACGCGTTCGCCGACCAAGGGATGGCCGAGCTCGGACATGTGGATGCGGATCTGATGCTGCCGCCCGGTTTCGAGGCGGCACTCGACCAAGGTCGCACCCGCGAGCGCAGCGATCGGTCTGACGTGCGTAACCGAACGCTTCGCCTCGGGCGGAATTCCCCCCCTGGGTCGCCGAAAGTGGCCGTAGGAGCCGCGGATTCCGTCGCCGCGATCCGTGACCAGATGAGTTTCGACCCGCTTCGCGGCGACCGCGCCGTGCGCGATCGCATGATAGACGCGCTCGATGTCGTGCGCGCGGAACTGCCTGGCCAGAATGCGCTTCGCGTCCGCGGTGCGCGCGAATACCATCACGCCGCTCGTGTCCTTGTCGAGCCGGTGAACCACGCCGAGCCCGCGGTCGAAGCCGCGCCCGCGCATTCGGCGCAGCGAGGCTCGCGTGCAGTCGACGAGCGTGTCCTTGTCGCCCGGCTCGTAGGCGATGCTCAGCATTCCGGCTGGCTTGTCGACGACGACCACGTCGCGGTCGAAGAACGCGATCGCGCTCTCGGGCAGGGCGCCGGGACGGAGCTTGGGCGCGCGTTCGTCGACGACCACCACTGCGCCGGGAGGAACGCGCAAAGCCGAGTCGAGACACCGCTCGCCGTCCACCGTGACGCGCCCCTCGGTGCACAGATCACGCGCGCGCGACCACGCCGCGCCCGTCTGCTCGCGCACGATCGCGGCGACGGTGGGCTCGGTCGATCTCATCAGCTAGTCGAGTGGTTCGACCTTGACGATGGATGCGCCGTGGTTGCTGCCGATCCAGAGCGTGCCGGGGCTCCTCGAATCGTCGAGATAGACGCGGCGGATGTTGGTCGGGCGCGGCAGCATGTATTCCGTGTACTGGCCGCTCCTGATGTCGAGTCGCGACACGCGGTCGGTGAGCATCGACCCCGTCCACGCCTCGCCGTTGCGGCCGGCCACGGCGTCATAGGGCGCGCTCCACGGCGTCGGCACCTTCCACTCCGAGATGCGCTCGGTCCTGGGATCGAACATGCCGATGGCGTTGCCCTGGTATTCGGCAAACCACAAACGGCCTTCGTGATCGACGCGGCCGCGCCGCGGGCGGGAGTCGGGAGTCGGGGTCGGGTAGACGGTCGCATTCCTGGTCTTGGCGTCGATCTTGACGATGTTGCCGGCCGCGAAGTCGAGCAGATAGGCGTTATTCTGCGCGTCCGAGTGGATCCCGTAGGTGCCGATGCGCTTGCCGCTTCGCGGATCCTTGAAGGCGCCGAGGTTCTCCATCTTGTCGGAGACGAGATCGAGACGGTAGATATGGCCGCCGTCGGAGTTCTTGATCCACACCTTGTTGTCGCCATGGGTGCCTTCGATGGCGATGTGGCCGAGCTGGCCTGCGTCCGTGTCCCATTCCTTGGGGGTCGTCCACATCCGGAACTTCTCGCTCTTCCTGTCGAATTTCGCAATGGCGCTCTGGTACATCACGCCGACCCAGGGGTTGTCGTCGCGGTCGATCTCGAGATCGAGCGTGCCTTCGGACCATCCCGGCTTGACGACGGGAATCGGATATTGCGTCACCTTGCCGGTCTTGGCGTTCATCTTGCCGAGGAACATCTGGCCGAAGTCGGAGTACCAGACGCTGCCCTCGCGATCGAGCACTACGTCGTGCGGCTGGATAAGGGGATTCGGCAGGTCGTATTCCGTGATGATCACGCGCGTTGATTTTCCCGTGAGCCGCGGCTCGGTCTTGAGCGGGTAAGCCCAGGTCTGCTGCTGGCTCAGGTTGACGCTGGCGAGCCATTCCGCGGTCTTCTTGCCGTCGCCGCCGCGCTGGACGTCGCGAATCGCAGTGCCGGCGAGCCGCTGCGGCTTCAGCGGCGTGCTGCCGGGATAGTACCCGGCCATGCGCTGGAAAATCTGCATGAAGCCGTCGGCGTCGTACGCCGACTTCATGATGCGCTCGATCGTGTGGCAGCCGTTGCAGTTGAGCAGAAAGCGCTTCTGCTCGTCCGTGCCCGGCATGCTCGACATCCATTCGGCGTTGGTCAGGTGTGCGGAAAGATTTTTCACTTTCCTGAGCTTGATGTCGGCGCCGGCCACGCCGCCCGCCGCGACGTCCGCGGCCTTTGCGCCGTCGAGCTCGTAGCCCGCCGCGCGCGCCTTCAAGCTGTAGTGTCCCGGCTCGAGCCGCGCGGCCGGAAAAGCGAAGCGCCCTTGAGCGTCCGTGACAACGCTGATGCTGATCGTCGAGCCGTCTCGCTTGGCGCTGACGACAACGCCTTCCATCGCCCCTTCTTCGACGGAGCTAACCTGGCCGGTCAGCGCCACGGTCGCTTGAGCCTGCGCGAGCGCCGTGAACAGAGAGAAACAAGCGGTGGTTACGGCGCGGCAGATAACGGTTTTCATCAGAGCCCTCCTTGGCGTATCACGACCCTAAGCTCGCGCGAGCGCAGCCTTCACCCGCTCCGGCGTCATCGGCACGCGGCGCAGCCGCACGCCGGTCGCGTCGAAGAACGCGTTCGCCACCGCCGCCGGGATGACGCGGATCGACGGCTCGCCCGCCCCCGTGGGCGCGATCTCCGGATGGTTGATCAGCACCACCTCGATAGCTTCGGGCGCGTCGCGAATCTCCAGGATCGGATAGCTCATCCAGTCGACGCTGGTCACCTTCTCGCGATCGAAACGCACCTCCTCGAAGAGCGTGCGCGACAGCCCTTGCACCACGTTGCCTTCGATCGTATCGCGCAGCCCCAGTGGATTGACGATCAGACCACAGTCGTGGGCGACAGTGAATTTCTTCCCCCAGATGCGCCCGGTCTTGCGCTCGACCTCGATCTCAGCGACCACCGCCACGAGGGTGCCGTTGCGCTGCGCGTAAGCGATGCCGCGGCCGGACAGGATGTCACCCGAGCGCGCGGCGCGCGGCGCAGTGCGCGGCTGCCAGCCGGCCTTATCGGCGGCCGCCTTGATGACCGCCGCATCGCGCGGAGCGGTAACGTATTTCAGCCGGAACGCGACCGGGTCTTCGCCCGCGGCGGCGGCCAGCTCGTCGATGAACTGCTCGCTGCCGAACTGGATCTGCGGTCCGACCGGATCGCGCAGGTGCGAGCTTCTGAGCGGAGAACTGGCGTCGAGGAGCGGCGGGATCACTTCCCACGCGAGCAGCTTGTTGTCGAAACCGTAGGCTTCTGCGGGCACGCCGAAGTCGACGCTCGGTTTGGGGGGCAGGCCGATCGACATGCCGGCGAGGCTGTCGCGCGGATCCGATTCGTTCGTGTCGATGTTCCTGCGCGAGAAGCCCTTGGAAACGAACTCGTACGCGATCACTTTTCCCGAGGCATCGAGCGCGGCGCGGCCGCGGTGCACGGAGGCCGGGCCCTTGGGATCCCAGGCGATCCCATCGTTCCTCATGCCCTGCACGCGCACCGGGCGCCCCGTGAGCTTGGAGAGGAGCGCCGCATCGAGCGCGGCGTCGCCGGCGTCGTTGCGTCCGTAGGAGCCTGGGCCGGTGACCCAGATGGCGTGCACTTTCTCGGGCGGAACGCCGAGGAGCCGCGCCACCCCGGTCTGGACGAAGTGCGGTTTTTGCGAGCCGGTCCAGACGGTGACGCCATCCGCGCGCACGTCGGCGACCGCGCAGGCGGGCCCCATGCTCGCGTGCGACTGGAACGGCCACTCGTACTCGGCTTCAACGACGCGAGCGGCGGTCTTGAACACGCCCTCCACGTCGCCTTTTTTCACAGAATCTTCGCGCTTCACCACGGGCGCCTTGCGGATGTGGTCGTAGAGCTCCGCCATCGGCGGGAAGGGGTCCTTCTTCGTTTCGTTCCACGAGATCTTGAGCATGCGCGAGGCGCGCACCGCGTCCCACTCGTGATCGGCCACCACCGCGACGAAATCCTTTTCACGTACCACGCGCGCGCCCTTGACCGCACGGATCGAGCGCTCATCGACTGCGCCCACGGTGCAGGCGGCGCGCGCGCACCGGACCACCCGGGCGTGAAGCATCTTCGGGAGAGAAATATCGGTCACGTACTTGTCGGTGCGGTAGACCTTCCCCGCGACGTCGCGGCGCGGGAGCGATTTCCCGACCACGCGGTATTCAGAAGGGGACTTCGGCTTTGCCTGGACCTTGATGTCCATGGGATTGCCGATCTGCTTGTTCCACTCGACCTGATGGTGGAAGTGGCGGCCGCCGATCAGCTCGGCATAACTCGTTTTCTTCGTGGGATCGGAAGCAGCGCTTACCACGCCGTCGTCGACGCGCAACTGCTCGACCGGAAGCCCGAGTTTCTGCGAAGCCGATTGCAGCAGCAGCCGGCGTGCTTCGGCCGCCGCGCTGCGCAGCGGCCTCGCGCCCGTCTGGATGCCGGTGCTGCCGGAGGCGCCCCCCTGGTTGCAGGTGAGCGCCGTATCGCCCATCACAACGTCGACCTTGGCGACATCCACGTCGAGCTCGTCGGCGACGATCTGCGCGATCGCGATGTCGAGCGACTGGCCCATGTCCATCTTGCCGAAGAAGGCGGTGACGCGGCCGTCGGGCAGGATCGCCACCCAGGAATCGAGCTCGGTCGGGACGAGCGGCGGTTTGGCGCCGGCCGGAGCCGCGGTGGTCTGCGCTAGCGCCTCGCCGACGAAGGCAGGCCCTGCCGCGGACACGATGATCGCCCCGGACGCCTTCAGGAATTCGCGGCGGGAAAGTGACAGATCGATGCGTGCGTTCATGTCATTCTCCTAGGCCATTTGCGTTTGGGCGCGCTTGATTGCGCGCATGATCGCTGCATGCGTCGCGCAGCGGCACTTGAGTCCGGCGAGCGCGTCCCGGATCTCGGGGTCGGTCGCTTTCGGCTTCTTTTTCAGGAACGCCGCAGCGGTCATGATCCAGCCGTTGATGCAGTAGCCGCACTGCGGCACTTGCTCTTCGACGTAGGCAGCCTGCAGCGGATGCGGTTTCTCCGGGGTGCCGAGGCCTTGGAGCGTGGTCACCTTCTTGCCCGCAACCGCCGACAGCGGCATCACGCAGGAGCGCACCGGCTCGCCGTCCAGATGCACTGTGCAAGCGCCGCATTGCGCGAGTCCGCAGCCGAAGTGCGGGTTGCTCATCTTGAGGTCGTTGCGCAGCGCGTACAGGAGCGGCATGTTCGGGTCGGCGCTCACCGTCACCGCCTTGCCGTCGACGGCGAATTTGATGCTTGCCATGGAGCCTCCTTTTCGGGGTGTGCGGCCTCGCTGGAATCCGGCCGGTCTATGTTGTGAAACTAGTGTAGACCCGGGGCAATGCCGGCGCAACGCGAAGGCCGCGCCAAGCCGCGGTGGTACGATACGCCGTTGATTTGGCGAGGAGGGTTGGAGCGGTGAAGGCGAGCGCCCGCGAAACCGGGATCGATCTCGAGCGGTTCAGGCTGCGCCGCTTTGTAGAGGAATTGCGACAGACGGGCGAGCTCGAAGTGAAGGCGGGAACGGCGGAGCTGGCGGAGGTCGCCGCGGCGCTCGAGGGCAATGCAAAGGCGGTGCTCTTCGAACGCGTCGGCAAGGAAGGCGCGCAGCTCGTCGGCAACGTCATGGGCAGCCGCGCGCGCCTGGCGCGCGCCTTCGGCACGGCGTCCGACAAGCTGCTCGCCGAAGTGCTGCGCCGCCTGCGAACGACGCCGCAAGTGGTCGAAGTGCCGCGGGAGGCGGCGCCGGCCCAGGAAATCGTGCTCACCGGCGACGAGGCGGACCTGACGGCCTTGCCGGTCAACCTGCAGCACGGCATGGACGGCGGCCCCTACATTTCCGCCTCGATCGATTTCGTCGTCGATCCCTCGAACGGCTGGACCAACGTCGGCGTGCGCCGCTTGATGCTGCGCGGCCGGCGCGAGGCCGGCGTCGATCTCAATTCGCCCTCCGACCTGCGCGCGCTCTACGAGGCGGCGGTGAAGCAAGGACGGCGGCTGCCGGTCGCTTTCGTCGTCGGCGCGCACCCCTCCGACTACGTCGCCGCGGTCATGCGCCTGCCGGTGGACGAGCTGGGCCTCGTCGCGAGCATGCGCAATGCGCCGCTCGCGGTGGTGAGGTGCGTCAGTTGCGACATACGCGTGCCCGCGGACGCGGAGTGGGTGCTTGAGGGCTACCTGGATGAACGCGGCCACGTCGAGGCCGAGGGTCCCTATGGCGAGTTCCTCGGCTACTACGGCGGAGTGAAGCAGAATCCCGTATTCCATCTCACGGCGGTCACGCGGCGCCGCGACGCGCTCTTCCAGACCGCGACCATCGGCGGCCGCAACCTGGGCCGCACCGATACCGCGCAACTCAACGCGCTGCGCACCGAAGTCATGGTGTGGCGCGCGCTCGAGACCGCGGTGCGCGAGACGAAAGCCGTGTACGCGACGCCCTCGAGCGGCGGCATGTACAACCTGCGCATCGCCCTGCGCCAGCGCGTGCCCGGCGAAGCGCGCAACGCCATCGCCGCCGCGTTCGGCTGCCTCGCCAACGTGAAACACGTGTTCGTGGTCGATCCCGACGTCGATATTTTTTCCGACGAGCAGATGGACTGGGCGCTCGCGACGCGCTTCCAGGCCGATCGCGACCTCGTGGTGCAGTCGGGGTTCCGCACCCTGCCGCTCGATCCGTCGCTGCGCGGTGCGCGAACCGGCGCCAAGGCGGGATTCGATCTCACGCTGCCGGCTGGCGAAGCACGCGGAATCGAATCCGCGATCCCCGAGCCGCCGCGCTTCGAAGGCGGGCGCTTCGATTCGGTCGAAGCCGCGCTCGCCGACGGACCGAAGACCTTCGAGGCGTTGATGGCGGCGCTCGCGAGCCGCGACGGGCGCGAAGTGGTGCTCGCGCTCGAAGCGCTGCGCGAAGGCGGGCGCCTTGTCAGGGAGAAGGACGGCCGCTACGCGTTGAGACCGGTCTAGTGCCGCCTCAATTTTTTTTGCCGAAACCGCGGGGTGCTTGCCTCGCCGCGGTATTCCTCGCTTCGATGGCGGGGGCGCTCGCCGCCGCCGAGCCGGACCAGCGCATTCCGGGGACGGAAGCCCACCGCATAAACGAGCCCGTGTTCGGCGGGCAGATGGTCGTCTACGAGGCCGGCCGAGGTAATGCGCGGTCGATCCTGCTCGTGCACGGCATCGGGACGGAGGGCGCGCGCGACTACCGCGACCATATCCCCTGGCTGCAGAAATCTTTTCACGTCCTTGCCGTGGATCTGCCCGGATTCGGGGCTTCAGACAAGGCGAATGTCCTCTATTCGCCGGCAAACTACGCGCGCGTCCTCAAGCACGTAGCCGGTCGTTTCCTGCGCGGCCCGTTCGTGCTGGTCGGGCACTCGATGGGCGCGGTGGTGTCGCTGCGCTACGCGGCGACGTATCCGGAGGAGGTGCGACGGCTCGTCGTGATCGATGCGCCCGGTGTGCTGCATCGATACTCCGTCACCAGCCAGTTCCTCGCGCACCTCGGCCTGGAATTCGTGCCACCCGTCGCCGAGCCGCTCGACTGGCTTACCAACCTCGCGCGCAAGATCCTAGCGCCGCTCGAGCGGCTGCACTTCGACCCGCAGGTCATCCTGTCGAGCCCGCAGCTGCGCAAGACCCTGCTCGAGGCCGACCCCGCGAAGATCGCCGGC